>ENA-OQAZ01000782-OQAZ01000782.1-human-gut-metagenome-genome-assembly--contig:-NODE-782-length-17055-cov-7.449019_pt1 | contig 17055 bp, 15 predicted proteins | sample MGYA00242737_ERZ504531 | MGnify/ENA primary metagenome ERZ504531 (study PRJEB26092, sample SAMD00036244) | human gut metagenome | host: Homo sapiens | study: EMG produced TPA metagenomics assembly of... | reverse complement strand
CTTTTCTTTAAACAAATTTAAAGATCATTCTTTCTTACGAAAATGTTTGGGTATATTGAAGAAAATCTTTTATTTGCACAACAAATAATGTGTGAACTAAAAGATTTTAATAATATGAACAACACATTTTACAAAGAAAATAATTTAAGCGGCTTAAAAGAGCAGATTTTCAAAAAATTGTAGACGGCAAAGAGACAGATTTGTTTATTCTTTCGAACCAGCAAGGTGCCGAAGTAGCAATTACAAACTATGGGGGAGCAATTTTAACTGTGATGGTACCGGACAAAAACGGTAAACTGGCCAATGTGGTGCAGGGACATGACAGTATCGACAACGTAATCAACAGTCACGAACCTTTCCTGAGTACATTAATCGGACGCTATGGCAACCGTATTGCGAAAGGCAGTTTCCTGATGGACGGACAAGAACATAATTTGACCATCAATAACGGTCCTAACTCCCTGCATGGAGGTCCGACTGGTTTCCATGCCCGCGTATGGGATGCCAAACAGGAAGATGAACATAGCGTAACGCTGCACTATCTCTCTAAAGATGGGGAAGAAGGTTTCCCAGGCAATCTGGACGTCACAGTTACTTACACGCTGACAGGACAGAACGAACTGGTCATCACTTACGTAGCCAACTGCGACAAAAAGACCATCATCAACCTGACAAACCACGCATTTTTCAGTCTGGCAGGTTTGAATAATCCGACTCCAACCGTAGACAATAACATTGTCACAATCAACGCAGATTTTTATATTCCAATAGACGAAGTATCTATCCCTACAGGAGAAGTATTGAAAGTAGAAGGTACTCCGATGGACTTCCGTACACCGCACACAGTGGGAAGTCGTATCAATGAACCGTTCCAGCAGCTCATCAACGGAGCCGGATACGACCATTGCTATGTGCTGAACAAACGCGAAACGGAAGCTCTGGTATTTGCGGCTAAATGCGTAGAACCGAAAAGCGGACGCTCGCTGGAAGTTTATACCACAGAGCCGGGTGTACAAGTATACACAGCCAACTGGCACAATGGTTTCACTGGATACCACGGTGCTACATTCCCGGCAAGAAGTGCCATCTGCTTTGAAGCACAGCACTTCCCCGACTCACCCAACAAAGGACACTTCCTGTCAGTCGTATTGAAACCGGAAGATACCTACCATCAGGTAACTATCTATAAGTTCGGAGTTGAAAAATAAAAATCTAATTCTTTAATTAACCTATAACAAACTAACACCTTTAAACAACATGTCACAACAACAAAAAAGCTATTTGTTACCCATAGTAATGATGTTCGCATTGTTTGCTATGATTTCTTTCGTAACCGGTTTGCCGGCTCCATTTGGAGTAATCGTACAGAGTGAATTTGGAGCTACCAACCTGGAAGCTACACTCGGATTCGCTGCGAACTTCATTGCATACGCATTTATGGGTATTCCTTCGGGACTTCTTTTACAGAAAATCGGATACAAGAAAACAGCATTGATTGCTATTGCAGTAGGATTCATTGGTGTAGGTATTCAGGCATTGGCCTCTAAAGGCGGATTCTCTGTATATTTGGCTGGAGCTTCATCTCTGGTTTCTCTATGTGTATGCTGAACACAGTAGTTAACCCGATGTTGAACACTCTGGGCGGTGGCGGCAAGAAAGGTAACCAGCTTATCCAGACTGGTGGTTCACTGAACTCTTTATCAGCTACTATCGTTCCGGTATTGGTAGGTTACCTGATGGGTGCAACGTAGAAGAACGTACTATCGCTAAGGCTTTGCCGGCATTGTACATCGCCATGGCTATCTTCGCCATCGCGTTTCTGGTACTTTTCTTCATGGCTATCCCTGAACCAAGCTTGTCTAAGGCAAACAAGAGCAAAGGCGAACACAGCCCGTTGTCTTTCCGTCACTTCAAGCTGGGAACCATCGCCATCTTCGTTTACGTAGGTATTGAAGTAGGTGTTCCTCACTTTGCAAACCTGTTTATGACTGCACAAGTAAATGAAGGCGGTCTGGGTATCGATCCGGCTATTGCAGGTTCTATCGTAGGTACTTACTGGTTCCTGATGCTTATCGGTCGTCTGATTGGTGCTTCACTCGGTGCTCAGTTCAGCAGTAAGGCCATGTTGACCGTAGCTTCTATTCTCGGATTGATTTTGATCGGTATTGCTTCGTAACTCCGTTGAGCAGTGTAGTCAACATGCCGGTATTCAAAAGCGGAGCTAGCTTGTCATTCGGACTGGAAGCCGTTCCTGTCAGCGTAATGTGTATGGCACTCTGCGGACTCTGTACTTCAATCATGTGGGGTGGTATCTTCAACCTGGCTGTAGAAGGACTGGGTAAATACACAGAAGCTGCTTCCGGAATCTTCATGGTAATGGTTTGCGGTGGTGGATTGCTTCCGCTGTTACAAGGTGGAGTAGCCGACTCAGCAGGTTACCTGAACAGCTTTATCGTAATTGCAGCCGCATTGGCATACTTGTTATTCTATGCGTTGATTGGATGCAAGAATGTAAACAAAGACATTCCGACTGAATAATAAAACACAAGGATGAAGGATGGACTCATTCTTCATCCTTTCTTGTTTATATACCAGAATTTATTAACCTTTAATTTTTATCATTATGGACATAGAATTTGTAAGAAGCCGCTTTATCAAGCATTTCGACGGTACAACAGGCTCAGTATATACTTCTCCGGGACGAATCAACCTGATTGGTGAGCACACTGACTACAACGGAGGTTTTGTATTCCCGGGAGCAGTAGACAAAGGTATGGTGGCTGAAATCAAACCGAACGGAAAAGATAAAGTTTGCGCTTATTCTATCGACTTGAAAGACTACGTAGAATTCGGATTGAACGAAGAAGATGCTCCGAAAGCAAGCTGGGCACGTTATATCTTCGGCGTTTGCCGTGAAATGATCAAACGAGGAGTTGACGTAAAAGGCTTCAACACTGCATTTGCAGGTGATGTGCCTCTGGGTGCAGGTATGTCTTCTTCTGCTGCATTGGAATCTACATACGCATACGCTTTGAACGATTTGTTCGGCGACAACAAAATTGACAAATTCGAACTGGCTAAAGTAGGTCAGGCTACAGAACACAACTACTGTGGAGTAAACTGCGGTATCATGGACCAGTTTGCTTCTGTATTCGGTAAAGAAGGTCACCTGATTCGTCTGGACTGCCGTTCACTGGAATACCAGTACTTCCCGTTCAGACCGGACGGATACCGTTTGGTATTGGTTGATTCTGTAGTAAAACATGAACTGGCATCTTCTGCATACAACAAACGCCGTCAGAGCTGCGAAGCTGTTGTAGCTGCTATCAAGAAGAACCATCCGACTGTAGAATTCCTGAGAGACTGCACAATGGATATGCTGAACGAAGTAAAAGCTGAAGTTTCTGAAGAAGACTACATGCGTGCTGAATACGTAATCGAAGAAATCCAGCGCGTGCTCGACGTATGCGACGCATTGGAAAAAGGCGACTACGAAACAGTGGGACAGAAAATGTATGAAACTCACCATGGCATGAGCAAGCTGTATGAAGTAAGCTGTGAAGAGCTCGACTTCCTGAACGATATTGCTTTTGACTGTGGAGTTACTGGTTCACGCGTAATGGGTGGTGGATTCGGTGGATGTACTATCAACTTGGTTAAGAATGAATTGTACGAAACATTCATTTCTACTGCAAAAGAACGCTTCAAAGAAAAATTCGGTCGCAGCCCGAAAGTATACGATGTAGTTATCAGCGACGGTTCACACAAGGTTTGCTAATTCTATATCCATTATAACATAAAAAAAGCACGAATTTCGGTTCGTGCTTTTTTATGATATATACTCGACAAAATCAATCGCCGCGATAATAATACAGTAATGAATGCCGCGCAATAAAGTCCGCATTCAGTTTCACCAGCATCTTCTCTCCTACTTCAGGCAATTCTGCATCTGGCAGCAAGTTTTTCTCAATGCAATAATGCAACAAGTCCGGCGGACAAAGCATCTCTTCCGTCAACATCCGGAATGCATTTTGCGATGCCTCTTCCTGATCATAATAAGGATTTTCCGTGTCGGCGATGTATTCACACACATCCTTCGCCAGCAAAAGCCCTTTCTGCTCATCCACCATCAATACAAAGTTCCGGCAACTCTTCATCTGCGGCAAGGTATGATTCTCATCATCCGGCCACTGCAGAATCTCTACCAGGAAGCGCTTCAGTGAATCATAACCGTTGAGATAAATAGTCTTCCGTCCGCCAGTCCACAAGGTAAAGAGACGATAAATCTCCGCATTCTTCTGCAAAACAGTTTCCGGCATTTCCTTTTCCTCCTGATACAGACGAGGAACCGATTTCCAGCACTTTGCCTGCTTACCAGCCAACAACTCAATCCATTCGTGAAGGAACAACGCCAAAGGACTCGTAGGGATAATAAAACGGTCATCCGGTGCCACCCGTTCAATGTAAGGCAACATAGAAGGCTCCGTAAGGTAAGTGTGCCCGAAAAGCCATGATAATTTCCGGTCAGCCTCTTTTTCATCTGCATAGCCGGCAAAATAATCCTTCAGTAACTCATTCTCCGGAGCCACCTCATAAGCTTCCTCCAGTAAAGGCAGAAAATCCTGTGCCTGCTTTAAGATTGAGGTATCCAACGGATTCACATACCCGTGTGAGAAAGGAGCCTTCTGCCATGTATTCCAAATGATAAAGCGTATATCCTCCAAGTTTACCTCTCCCTTTATATAATCTTTTCCCGTGGGATAGAATGGAAGACACCTGCCATACAAACGGGTATGAGCAGTGGTAAATCCCTGCCACAATCCCAGGCCGGAAATGATGTCTTCCAGATAAGCTGCCACATACAAACTTAAATACTTGCGAAACGTCTCAGGCAATTCCTCCAAATGACATGCCGCATAAAGTTTGTTGGCCAACTCCACAAAAAACGTATCTGAAGAACAAATTGTCGTATACGGATGAATAGCCAGCCAGTCGTTCAAATAAATCACATTCTTTTTCATATATATTCGTTCATTTGAATAATCAGTTTCGAGTAAAAAGCGTCACAAGCAGTGAAATCAGTGTCAGACCGATTCCTACACAGACCACTCCGGTCCAGCCCCAAGCGTGCCAGAAAGTACCGGCTAGAAAAGTTCCCAGTGAACCACCCACAAAATAAGTCGTCATAAAGATGGTATTCACGCGGTTGGTCGCCTTGGGAGCCTGCGACAACGCACAGGTTTGATTACCTATCTGCACACATTGCATACCGATATCTATCACGATAATTCCCACGATAAAGCCTAAATAAGAATTCTGGAATATAAACATGATGATCCAGGCTGCAATGATGAGCGAACAACCAACAAAAGTGAAAAACCGCACTCCAAACTTATGTACTAGACTCCCGACAAAAGAAGCTGTCAGTGCACCAGCCACCCCACACAATCCCAGCATACCGATGATATTGTTTCCTGCATAAAACGGTTCCCCACTCAACTTAAAGGCCAAACATGCCCATAACGCCAGAAAGCTACCAAAACAGAGTCCGGCCCGTGCAGATACCAGACGAATGGTAGAATTGTCCCTGTATAGCGTAAAAAGCGATTTCATCAGTCCTTTATACGTACCTTTGAAATTTAGTGGCATATCCGGCAACACCCAAACTACCACAAAAATACAAAGCAGCATAATAACGCTGCAATATAATACATCGTACGCCATCCCCAGTATTCGCCTACAAAACCACTGATTACCCGTGAACCCAAAATACCGGTCAGCAGACCGCTGACCATCATCCCACATTACGTGCTTTATTCTGAGGCAGCGAAAACTGTGCAGCAATCGGAATAAAAATCTGCGGCATGACCGAACAAATCCCTGTCACCAACGAGGCCAACAAGATGTAAAACACATTCACCGACATGGCAATACTGCAAGTCGCCACCGACAACAAGAGAAAATTAATGACAATGATATTCTTCCGCTTGTACAAATCCCCCAAAGATAATAAATAACAATCCCAGCGCATACCCAATCTGTGTGGTCATAGGTATCAGGTTAGCTGTAAACTCCGAGATACCCAAATCCTCACTGATACGATTCAGCAACGGCTGATTATAATACAGATTCGCCACTGAAAGTCCTGATATAATGGCCAGCATCCATAGCAAAGAAGCCGGAATGCCTTTATTCTCTTCCAATTTTTGTTTCATATTGATAAGTTTCTATTTTCTTGTCCGCAAAAATACGCAAAAAAACAAAAGCCCATAAAAACTTTGCGACAAAGCAAAATGAAAACAAATTCAGGATTCATACAATAACCTTATCAAATTATGCTTTCATTACTCCATAAATTACAAACTTATTACACATTGCCCAGTTCTTACAACTCACACAAAATCAAGCAAAAAGGAATTTACTATTTCACAATTTCTTCCATATAGAGAAATAAAATAGTTAATTATTTATTGCCTAATTTGTTAAATCGCCTGCTATCCAATTATTCGGTAAAAAGATTTTTTAACTTTGCAACAGAAAAAACAAGTAATACAAAAAGATTCAACGAACTTAACTACAAAGTATTAAGCGAATTAAAACGCGAAAATAGATTTACAATTTAATTAAAATTTTATGGTACATCATTCCAAATTCCTGTTTTCCGCATTAGTCGTTTCAGCCATGGCTGTTGGCGCAAATGCTCAGGTAACAACTTCTGCTATCAGCGGAAAAGTTTTAGATGAAACCAAAGCTCCGGTTATCGGTGCTACAGTGGTAGCTATCCACGAACCGTCAGGTACTCTCTACGGTGCAGTAACAAACGTAGATGGACGTTACACCATCCAAGGTATGCGTACCGGTGGTCCCTACAAAATTGAAATCTCATACGTAGGTTACAACAAAACTGCATTTACAGGTATTTCACTTGAACTGGGTAACACACTCAGCCTGAATGCCGAAATGAAACCAAGTTCAGAACTGTTGGACGAAGTAGTAGTCGTAGCTGATGCAAAAGCGAATGCCGGAGCTGCACACAACTTCTCTACACAGAAAATCGAAAACACTCCGACTGTCGACCGTAACGTGTACGACATCGTGAAGAACATGCCGATGGCCATGACTTCAAAGAACGGAGGTATCACATTCGCCGGTTCAAACAACCGTTACAACAGCTTCCAGATTGACGGTACAGTAAGTAACGACGTGTTCGGTTTGTCAGCATCTGGAACTAACGGTGGCCAGACAGGTGCCAACCCGATTTCAATGGATGCCATCCAGGAAATTCAGGTAGTCGTTGCTCCTTTCGACGTACGTCAGAGCGGATTTACCGGAGGTGGTATCAATGCCATTACCAAGCAGGGTACTAACACCACTCACGGTTCGGCTTACACTTACTTCAACAACCACAACATGTATGGCAAATACAGTGCCGTACGCGGTTATGAAAAATCTCCGCTCACTCAACAGTACACTCGTACTTATGGTGGAACATTGGGCGGTGCCATCGTAAAAGACAAATTGTTCTACTTTGTAAGCGCAGAAGCGAAGAAAGAATCTTATCCTTCAAGCATTTACCCGGGATATACAACTTCCTACCTCACTTCGGACCAAGCTAAACAAATTGCTGATGCATATTACAATATGACAGGTTTCCAGGAGAATTACGCACAACGTAACATTGACAACAAATCATTTGGCTTGTTAGCACGTATTGACTGGAACATCAACCAAAACCACAAATTGGCCTTACGCTATCAGCACAATAACTCTTACGATGACAACTATGGAGTTGGTTCAACCAGCTATATGTTTGAAAACAGTGGTTACCGCATGAACAACAAAACCAATTCTATCGTAGCAGAGTTAACTTCTCATTTGGGACAGAATTTGTACAACGAGTTCCGTGCTTCTGCCAGCTTCATTCGTGACCACCGTGATGTAGCATACCAGGGACCAACTGTGCAAATCAGCAATATTCCTGCACCGGACGGAACAAACATCACTGCCAACATCGGTACGGAATATTCTTCTGGAGCTAATTACTTGGATCAGGACATCTACACATTCGAAGATAACCTTTCATGGTATTTGGGTAATCATACTCTGACATTCGGTACACACAATGAAATCTACAAGATGACAAACCTTTTCATCCAGGCTTCTAACGGTTCATGGTACTATAATTCATTGGAAGATTTCGTTGCAGACAGACCTTATAAATATACTTATAAGTACACTGATCCAGACCTTACAGGTGGTAACACCAAATGGGCTCCGGCCATGAAGTCTGGTCAGTTCGGATTCTATGCACAAGACAAATGGGATATCAATAACAACTTCAATCTGACATACGGTTTGCGTATCGACATTCCGGTTATCTTCAATAATCCGACTACAAACGATGCATTCAACCAGTTTGCTGAATCACAGAATCTGAACGCACGTGTAGGTCAGAATCCTAGTGCAAAAGTCTTGTTCTCACCGCGTGTAGGTTTCCGTTGGTACACTAATGATTCACATAACACATTGCTCCGCGGTGGTATCGGTATCTTCACAGGACGTGTACCGTTCGTATGGCTGTCTAATGCTTTCAATAACACTGGTATGGAAAGCAAAGGAACCACAATTACTCCAGAAGATGCAGACGGAAACTACACTTACGACGCACCGAAACTGGGAGAATATGCAGACAATCCGCTGGGAGCAGCTAATTCACAAAGCGGTGCTTCTGCAAAACCAGACATTGTAACTGTAGACAAGAACTTCAAATACCCGCAAGTATTTCGTATGAACCTTGCATTGGAGCAAAGACTGCCGGGTGATGTAAAGATGACATTGGAAGGTATCTACTCAAAGACCATGAACAATGTATTCTTTGAAAATCTGGCACTGACTCAAAGTGGTAACAAGGTATATGCTGTAGCTGGAAATGAAGCATCTGCAGCTCCTTACTATAAGTTCAATTCAGGCAACTACTACAGCATCATCAATCTGAAGAATACAAACAAAGGTTATACTTATGCGCTGTCTGCCCTGCTTGAAAAACATTTCAACTTTGGTTTGGACTTGTCTGCATCATACACTTTTGGACATGCAAAATCTGTAAACGATGGAACAAGCTCTGTAGCTTATTCTAACTGGAAGTACAACTACTCTGTAGACACCAACTCTGGAAATGAACTTGGTTTCTCTAAATTTGACATCCCCCACCGTGTAATGGTTCAGGCTTCTTACAACAGTCCGAAATACTGGAATGGATGGACAAGTACTACTGTATCTGTTATCTACAACGGATTCTCAGGAAGTCGCTATAGCCTAACAATGAACGAAAAATCTGACTACAACGGTGACAAATGGTCTGGCAACTCTTTGCTCTACATCCCGACTAACGAAGAATTGAGCAAAATGAACTTCGTAGACATTACCGACAAACAAGGAAATGTAACAATGACTGCTGAAGAAAGCCGTGAAGCATTCAAGCAGTGGATTGAAAACGATAGCTACGCCAAAAACCACAGAGGTCAGTATGCAGAACGTAACTCTAACCTGAGCAACTGGGAACATGAAATCGATTTACACTTAGCACAAACTATCTACAATGTGCAAGGAATTGGGAAACTAGAATTTACATTCGATATCATCAACTTCGCTAATATGTTGAACAAGAAATGGGGAGCAAGCTATAGCTCAGCTTATAACTTATCACCGCTGACTATGACAGGACTTTCTACAGATGCAGATGGAAATAAAATCGCATCTTTCTCTTACAACAAAGCTGAAATCCAGAAGAGCGACATCAGCTCACGCTGGCACTGCCAGGTGGGTGTAAGACTGACTTTCTAATGAAAGACTAACCCTTTACATAAAAGGTGTATTGCCCACAAAAGAACGGCAATACACCTTTCTTTTTTATCACCCTCTAACAATAACCAGACTTATGAAAAAACTTATCTCGCTGTGTATGATGTGGTGCATCTGCCTCTCTATCTGGGCCGGAAAGCACTACACCGTCATTGTATCCCTCGACGGGTTCCGCTGGGACTACCCGCAGATGTACGACACGCCGTTCTTCGACCGAATGGCTCGTGAAGGTGTAAAGGCCACCATGATTCCATCATTCCCTTCGAAGACCTTCCCCAACCATTACACCATTGCTACGGGACTGGTGCCCGACCACCATGGTATCGTAGCCAATACCTTCTGGGACCCACAGCGCCAGGAGCTTTACAAAATGAGCAACCTGAAAACCCGCAACGATGCGTCTTATTATGGCGGAGAACCTATCTGGATTACCGCACAGAAGCAGGGCATCAAGACGGGAAACATCTACTGGGTAGCTCTGACATTGCCGTAAAAGGACAGCACCCCACCTACTATCACGTGTACGACCAGAAACCACGGCTCACCCAGACGGAGCGTGTGGCAGAGGCACTGAGAATGCTGAAGCTGCCGGAAGAGGAACGTCCCCAGCTGGTTATGATTTATTTCGAGGATTCTGATACCTACGGGCACACTTATAGTCCGCACAGCAAGGAAACACGCCGCTGCGTGGAAGAGCTGGATGCCTCATGAAATACTTATGGGAAGGACTTCAAAGCTTACCTTTCGGAAAGGACATCAACCTGATTGTGACGTCCGACCACGGAATGGCGACTGTCAGCGCAGACCGCTTTGTACCTATCAAGCACCTGTTGAACGAAAAATGGTATACTTTGATTGACGGAAACCTGCCGGCACAGATTTATACGAAACCAGAATACCGTGACTCTGTGTATCAGGCACTACAGGGACTGAATCACGTACGGGTATGGAAAAAAGAAGATATTCCTGCTTATTTGAACTATGGAAGCAACCCGCGTGTGGGCGACATCATCGTACTGCCTGATTTAGGCTGGCTGGTGGAAGAAGGCAACAAGACGCTGCCAGGTGCCCATGGATTTGACCCGACCTACGACGATATGCAGGTAATGTTCCGGGCATGCGGACCGGATTTCAAGAAAAGATACGAAGCTCCGAAGTTCCGAAATGTATCGATTTATTCCTTGCTGGCCCGTCTGCTTCACATCACTCCCGAGAAAACAGACGGAAATCTGTCAGAAGTTGAGAGCATGCTGATTCAGTGATATTTACCATATCCTCTAAGAATAAAAAAGAATTGATTGCACTCCTCTAAAAAACGCAAGGACGTTTGACTTGAAACGCAAGTGCATTCGTTTCAAAACTCTTTGGCGTTTTAACTGAAACGTCAAAGAGTTTTAATTCAAACGCCTAAGCATTTTACATACCCTGATCCGAAGTTTGCTAAATTCTCATTTATCTAAGTAAGTTTACACATTTCCCACATTCTCAGCAGAGAATTTCACACTTCAAAAATTAAATCTCCTAAAATGTTAAAAAAGCATTTTCCCAATAAACCACAAGAGGGATTCATTGTCTTAAAGTCGTAAGTGCACTGAAAATGATTATTCACTTTTAAATTTCGACTACAATGAAAACAACTCATTTATTATCTACATTGATTCTTACCGTATGTTTAGGTTTTGGAAGCGTGATGGCACAAAATGCTGCACCTCAGGTTTGTCCGGAAAAAGCCGAAAAGCCTTGCAAGGTAAAACTCACTCCGGAACAACGTATGGAAGCACAGGCTCAGCGTATGGGAAAACAACTGATGCTGGACGATGCCAAATTAGCCCAGTTTACTTCTCTCTACAAGGAATACCTGACTGCCTTGAAAGAATGCCGTCCGGCCGCAAAAGAAAATAAAGTAAAACCGTGCGAACGTACAGACGCACAGATTCAGCAGGACATCGAACAACGCTTTGAAGTTCGTCAGAAAGTGCTCGATACCCAGAAGAAGTACTATGCTTCATTCAAGAAGATTCTGAATGCCCGCCAGCTGGAAAAGGTATTCAGCATGGAGCGCCCGGGCAGATTTCACAAAGGCCATTTCCCGATGAGACACGCCGGAACAGTCCATCCGGGACACATGCCCGCCCCATGCTGCCCGAATGCATGTCCGGCACATCCACTGGCTCCTCAAGACAAATAACTTACTATAATTATCACTAAAAGCGAAGCGCGAAGCCCTCACGGTGTCGGGAGACACTGAAGGGTTTCGCGCTTCTTTATCATGAATGACATGACCGCCAAAGAAAGCAGCATCAGTTTTTCTGAATCATTATATGACGGGCATAGAACCACACCACCACGTAGCCGGCAAAAGGCACGATGAATGCCCAGTGCATGTCGGCACAATCTCCTACCAGTCCCATAAGCACGGGGCCTACGGCACCGCCCACCGGCGACATCATCAGGAAAGAAGAGGCACGTTTCGTATGGCTGCCCAAACCTTTCAGGGAAAGAGCAAAAATGGTGGGGAACATAATGGCTTCAAAGGCATAACCGCAAAGCAGGGCTACGAACGACACAGAGCCTAAATCCAAAATCACCAGCAGCGTAGTGATAACCGTTCCCGTGGCACACCAGAAGAGCATCTTCTCGGCACGGACGCGGCGCATAATCCAGCTTCCCACGAAACGTCCTATCATGAACAGCCCCAGTCCACCGAACGAAAGTACCAACGAAGCATCGCGGGCATTCATCCAGCCGACCTCTGTCACGTAGTTGATAAAGAAACTGTTAATGGAAATCTCGGATACCTCGTAGGCAAACAGTGCTACCAGTCCGAACACAAAAAGCTTATGCGCCCACAGACCTACGCGATGGCCTTCACTGTCCACTTCCTCCTCATGGGGAATTTCCGGCAGACGTACGCGCATAAAAGCCAGCGCAGCCAGCAGGACAATCACTCCCATTACGGCATACGGGAGGGCCACATTACCGCTTGCTCCCTTGTCTTCGTCAGAGAAAAGCAAGAGACCGGTCAGAATCGGTGCAAAGATACATCCCAGCCCGTTGAATGACTGAGCGAAATTCAGTCGGCTGGCAGCCGTTTCCCGTGCTCCCAACTCTGTAACATACGGATTGGCGGCCGTTTCCAGGAAGGTTAGTCCGCATCCGATGACGAATAACGAGAACAGGAACATATTGAACGAAGCAATATATTGTCCGGGAATGAACAACAACGAGCCTATTCCGTAGAGCAACAAACCAAGCACCACACCCTTACGGTACCCGTGACGGTTGATAAACAATCCGGCCGGAATGGCCATGATGAAATATCCCATATACATCGTGGCCTGAATCATGGCCGAATGAGTACGGGTAATGGTAAGCAACTCCTGGAAATGCTTGTTGAGCACATCCAGAATGGCATGGGCAAATCCCCACAGGAAAAAGAGTGAGGTAATCAGTACAAAGGGGAACAGGTATTGGCGTTCCACCAGGGCAATTCCTTTTTTCTTCATCCTTGCCCCTCCTTTATACATACGACAAAAGTTCCGGCAAGTCGGTGATGATTACATCCGGAAGTGTTTCATCTATTTCTTCGTTGCCCCAGCCTTCACCTTTCAGCCAGGCTACCTTGCAACCCACGGTTTTTGCGGGTACCACGTCCTTGGAGAAGGAATCACCTACTACCAGCACATTCTCGGCAGGCAGCCCCATGGCTTCCACACCCAGCCGATAGATGGCAGGATCGGGCTTGCGTACTCCCACTACCGACGATTCTATGATGCCGGCAAAGAAATCAAACAAGCCGAAGTCTTTCAGGATGGTCTGGATATTCCCGTAAAAATTGGATACCAGCACCAGCTTGTAGCGTTCAGAAAGTGCCTTCACTACGGGACGGGTGCGTTCCAGCACGTCCAGCACATAGCGGTAGCAGCTGTCGGCCACTTTCCCGGCATAGTCTTCCCGGCGGGCTTCTTCTCCGTCCAGCTTGCCTTGTTCCACCAGGTACTTCACCTGAATGTCGGTCTTGATGCGCAGCACATCGTGGAAATTATGTTCCGGCTTGACCAGCGGCACACGGGCCAGCGTACGTTCCCCGTGCACGTATGCCTCACGGAAACTCGCCTTGTCCACCGGCACCTGAAATTCTTCATACTTGCTCCACAACACTTCCGCCCAGTGGCGGCTGTTCGTATCGATAGTTCCTCCGTAATCAAAGATTACGCCTTTTACATCTGTCAGTTTACTCATCTTTTGTCTTATTTGGGGTGCCGTTGCCGACTTTCATCAGCAACACGCCAATTACAATCCATATCAATTCACGCACACGGGTAATCAGTCCCGTATAGATGCCAAACGCACTCGGAATGGCCAGCCCTCCTACCGCCAGTGCAAATCCTCTCGCGTGCCCAAGCCTGCATGGGCGAGAAAAAGAACAGGTTGGCAAACAAGGAAGTGAAGGCCATAATCAGGATGCAGGACAGGAAGCTCACATGGTCGGTCAGAATGTTCAGGATAAAGAACACTTCGGCACAATTCACAATACGCGCCATGAACTCCAGTCCCAATGCCACGTAGAACGTGCTTTTCCGCTGCTTGTGAAGTGCGGCAATCTGTGCGTCCACGCGTTCCAGCGTCTCTCTCTTTTCAGTCAGGAAACGGCTGGCCCAGCGTTTCACATAAGGCAGACGGCACAACAGCTTGAACGTGCGTACCGCCATTCCGTTGCGATAGCCTTTCATAAAGAAATAAATGGCCAGCAGGCAGAAGAAAGCCACCACCGAGAGCATGATCCCCATCCCCCAGTTCACCGGTTCAAAAATCACAAACAAGACGACCGATACCAGCCAGAACCAGAAATGAGAAAAGATGTGCATCATCACATAGAGAATAACCGACGAGGTGGCCTTGCTAGCACCTACATAAGGCGTAAGCTCCATGATTCGGTACGGCTCACCGCCCATCAGTCCCACCGGAGTGGCATAGTTCAGGGCAAAACCGGATACGGTCAGCTTATAGACCTTCCAGAAGGGCACCTTGGCATGTTTCCCGTCGCGGATAATGACATACCATGACCAGGCATTCAGGTAATAGATGAACACCCACAGAAGAATCACGGCCGGAAACCACACCCCTGCCTTGCGCAAGTTCTGCCACAACTCCTGATAGTCCATATCGAACGTGCAGAGCATAACCACAATGGCAAAGATGCCGAAAAACCAGAATATATTCCGAAACTTTTCCTTCATCACTTGGCGTATTTATGGTAAAGATATGCACACAATGCCTCATGACGACGACGCATGTACACAAACAGACTGGTCATCACCACCATCTCGAAAATGAAATACACCACGGTTCTCCTATCAGCAGGCTGATGTAAAGGCTATCGCGCGGGTATTGAATGTCAGGATGTTGGTGTACTTCATCAACGGCAAGCTCAAGGCACGGAACTCATCGCGCAACTCCTGAGGAATGTTGTCACCGTAACGTTCCTGCACAAAGGCGTAGAAACGCTGGAAGTTGGGAGTCATCTGTTCCTGCTTGCGGGTATAGTTGCCATAAAAATACAAGAAGGCCTTCCACCAGAAGTTGCCTTTCCACGGCAGACTATGGAAAATCTCACGTTGCTGTTTGAAGTTATCCAGCTCACTACCTGCCTTTCCCTTCAGGAAGAACAAGTGGATGTTACGGTAATAATCGGCCAGCGTGCATTGCTTGCTATGGCACACCGTACCTGAGAACCAGGCTATCAGCCATATATATATGCTCCAGGTCTGTCCGGAAGCCTCTCCCAGATGGAAAGGAAGCGGCTGGGTCATCAGACGCAGACAGATGGCGACATAGATGGTGATAAACCAAAGGTCACCGGCAAATCCGTCGAGCATACGTCCCCAGCGGGTTTTCTTGCCGGTCATACGTGCCAGCTGCCCGTCGCAACTATCATAATGGTTGGCCCACATCAAGAGGAAAATACCAATCAGCGTATGCGTCATGTCGGGATAATAAAACATCACTCCTGCCGCTACGCCTAAAATGATGGACAGGATGGTCACTACATTGGGATGTACCCCGAAACGCTGGAAAAACAACGCCCACACATAACCTATTGGGCGATTGAAATGGATGTCCAGAAACTCTTCTGTATCCATGGACTTGAAAGAAGCCTCTACTCCTTTTTTCTCCGTACTCATTATTTTTCTAATTTGTGGATAATACGATTATAGATACACTTGGCGATTTCCGGTCCGGCTTCTTCACGGCAACGGGCAAAGCTGGGCCAGTCGTTAAAGTCGATGATGCGGATTTCACCGGTAGCCGATACCACACAGTCGCCTCCGTATACAGGCACATTCAGCACCTCGGCTGCCTTGTTGGCGTATGCCTGAAGCTGCTTGACATCGAACGGGAAACCTCTCGTGGCTCCGTTGATGGCTTCCAGTCCGAACTTGCTGTGTGACTGTTCCGTTGGATAGAAGGTATAAAAGAAATTCGTTCCCTGTACCCCGTAGAACTTCACCAAATCTCCCACCAGGTGTTCGTTGACTACTGCCACCGGAATGTTCCGTTTCCGGAAATCGGCCATCACCACTTCTGCTTCTTCCCGACATTCCACGTACACCACGTCTTCTTTCACCATGGCATGCGAATTGCCTCGCTTAATCCAGCAAGGGAACACGGAAGGAGTAAACTTCTCATCAGTAGAAATAATAAAGCTCCGGGGATGTGGCACTTCATTTGCCACCAGCAGCTCCGTCATCTGCTGACGGACACAGTTGTCAATGCCATACGCAGAGTTCACCACCAGGGCACCCCCGTCTTCCAGTTTTTTCAACCGCTCAATGGTGGCGCGGTCGCGAGCCATGTCGAAAATAAATTCACCCTCTATGTTCTGAGCAACAAATTCCTTTTCCGGATAAATTGTCACCTCACACCCCATTCTCTCCAATGCTTCTGCCGCAAGCCGAAGGATTGCCGCATCATTGTCTACGTGATTCGGGGAATATTCATTACCACGCTCACACCAACCACCCGAATCTTCTCTCCTCTTTTACACATTCTATCTTGTTATTCTTATGAAGTGATTTAAACTTATGTATATCAATTAAAATATTGTCAAACAGCGTACAAATAGAATTATTCATTATATTATGGGTGACCAAACTCATTCATAATAAACAACCTATGTACGCTGTATTGGAC
>ENA-OQAZ01000779-OQAZ01000779.1-human-gut-metagenome-genome-assembly--contig:-NODE-779-length-17091-cov-5.863947_pt1 | contig 17091 bp, 19 predicted proteins | sample MGYA00242737_ERZ504531 | MGnify/ENA primary metagenome ERZ504531 (study PRJEB26092, sample SAMD00036244) | human gut metagenome | host: Homo sapiens | study: EMG produced TPA metagenomics assembly of... | reverse complement strand
ACCGCATCCTCGCTGACGCAGGTTCCGATGAACTCACTGAGCACTCCATATATATCCACCTCACATGAAACCGGGATACCTCTTCCTGTAAGACGGCTGTTTACATAGCATGGTACAATCCAAACTGTGTCTGGAAGGCAGGCCAGCATTTTCCTGCGATTGCCACATACTTTCTGTAGCCCTTATGCTCATCAACCCAGTCTAAAAGTGTGAGCTCATACTGTGCAAGCTTCTCAAGAATCTCAGGCTTTTTGTTGCCCTCGCCAAGCTCCCTTTCCATATCCTTTACCACATCCGGTATTCTCTCATCACCGGCATGCTTGTTAAATGCCTCAAACAAATCAAGCTCTGAATTTTCCTCAATCTCAACACCCACGTTATAGAGCTGCTTGATTGGCGCATTGCATGCAAGGAAATTGAGTGGTCTTGGTCCGAATGAAATAATCTTAAGATTATTAAGTCCGTATATAGCCCTTGCTATTGGCAGGAATTCATGTATCATATCTGCGCAGTCATCTGCATCGCCCACAGGATACTCCGGAATATATGCTCCTATATTTCTGAGTGCCAGATTGTAGCTTGCGTTTAACATACCACAGTATGCATCTCCACGTCCCTGAATTAAGTTCTCCTGTGTCTCCTCTGCTGCTGCAACAAACATCTTTGGTCCGTCAAAGTGCTTTGCAAGAAGAGTCTCTGAAATCTCCGGTCCAAAGTTTCCAAGGTAAACACAAAGTGCATTGCAGCCTGCTGCCTTTACGTCCTCAAGTGCCTGTACCATATGTATTTCGCTCTCCACGATACATACAGGACACTCGTATATGTCTGCTGCATCATACTTTGCAGCGTATGCATCGACAAGTGCTTTTCTTCTGTTTACTGACAGACTTTCCGGAAAACAGTCACGGCTTACCGCAACTATACCGATTTTCATTTTTGGAATATTGTTCATAGTGTAAATCTCCTTCTCTCATATGCCCCATCGGACAGATTAATTGTTCTTATGTGCTAAGTATATATCCGGTCCAGCTTAATTGATACCTATAATTTAGTAAATTTAGTGTATTTTTCAACTTAATTTACTAAATTATAATGTTAATACTATATTGTCATGTTATAATAAGGCAAATAAAACATAAGGAGCTATGCCATGTCTATCACAGCAAAAGAACTTGCCAAACAACTTAATCTTTCTGAAGCAGCTATATCGATGGCACTTAATAATAAGCCGGTGTCAGCACACTCACCAGAAAACGTGTGCTCGAAGCTGCGGCCTCTGCCGGATATGATTTTTCAAGAATATCAAATACCAATGAAGCTCCGGCCTCCAATGGCACATTATATTTTGTAATATACAGAAAGAATGGCGCTGTAGTTCCTAATTCTCCTGTTTACACACATACAGAGCACGGCGTTTTGGTACAGGATGTTCCATTCTTTTCACAGCTGTCAGAGGGTATTGATTTGGGCTGCAGGCACTGCCACTACTACCTGAATATCAGCTACATATACGAAAATGACGATATTGAGGCTTTGCTATCTGAGTGGAAAAGGCTTGGAGCAAAGGGTATCCTGCTGCTTGGAACCGAGATGGAAGAGCATGACATAAAGCCCTTTACAAGGTGCGGTCTGCCTGTTGTGCTAATAGACAACTATTTCGAAGCCTTAAACCTCGATTGCGTGACTATAAATAACCTTCAGGGTGCCTATCTTGCCACAGACTACCTGATCAAGCAAACACATGCACAGCCCGGATATCTGCATTCCGCATACAGCATAACCGGCTTTGAGGAGAGAGCCGACGGCTTCTATAAAGCAATACGCAAAAACGGTATGTCAACCTCGCGCTCAGTCGTACATCACCTCTCCCCTTCAGTTGACGGTGCTTACTGTGATATGAAGGCAGTTATAAAAAGCGGTGATGAGCTTGTCCGATGCTACTTTGCCGACAATGACCTGATTGCTGCCGGAGCTATGCGTGCACTTTCAGAGGCAGGCTATCGTATCCCTGAAGACATATCAGTAATAGGCTTTGATGATATGCCAATGTGTACCTACATTACACCGCCTCTTTCGACTGTGCATGTGCCGAAGCAGTACATGGGTGAAATTGCAGTAAAAAGGCTTGCAGAGATAATAAATTCTACCTCTGCAAGCCATGTAAAAATTGAAATAAGCACAGAAATTATAAAGAGAAAGAGTTGTTAATTTCTATACATTCACTTATGCATTTTTCTGAACTGCCGATGCACTAAGTTTGCCATCCTTCACATCTATGAGGATAGTATCTCCTGCTCTCACACCATCTGCCAGAATCAGCTTTGCCGCGAGTGTCTCGACATGCTTCTGCAGATATCTCTTAAGTGTCTTGCTCCGTATACCGGATCGTAGCCATTATCGGTGATAAACTGCTTTGCAGTATCTGTCAGCTCGACTGTGATTTCCTTGTCTACAAGACGCTTGTTTAAGTCTGCCATGAGCAGGGTGATGATATGACCGATGTTGTCCTTTGTGAGAGGCTTGAACATGATGATCTCATCAAGTCTGTTTAAAAACTCCGGTCTGAAATGACCCTTAAGTTCATCCATGACGCGGTTCTCACACTCTGTGCTGATGCTGCCGTCTGCTTCTATGCCCTCAAGAAGCTCCTGTGAGCCGAGGTTGCTTGTCATAATGATGATAGTGTTTTTGAAATCCACGGTACGTCCCTGTGAGTCAGTGATTCGTCCGTCATCAAGCACCTGAAGCAGTACATTGAATACATCCGGATGGCTTTTTCCACCTCATCAAAGAGTACTACTGAGTATGGCTTACGCCTTACAGCCTCTGTGAGCTGTCCACCCTCGTCATAGCCTACGTATCCCGGAGGCGCTCCGATGAGTCGTGACACTGAGTACTTCTCCATGTACTCACTCATATCGAGTCTGACCATGTTGTTCTCATCATCAAACAGACTTGCCGCAAGTGCCTTTGCAAGCTCTGTCTTACCTACACCTGTAGGTCCGAGGAACATAAACGAACCTATCGGCTTTGTAGGATCCTTGATGCCTGCCTTTGATCGGATGATAGCTTCTGTCACCTTTGTGACTCCGTCATCCTGTCCTATTACCCTCTTGTGCAGCTCCTCATCGAGGTGAAGTGTCTTATTACGCTCACTCTCCGTAAGCTTTGCAACAGGTATTCCTGTCCAACGCGAGATAATGAGTGCAATCTCCTCATCGCCAACGTTCTCTCGCACAAGCGATAAGTCTCTGTCCTTAAGCAGTGCCTCCTCTGATTCCAGCTCCTTCTTAAGGTTTGGAAGCACGCCGTACTGCAGCTCTGCTGCCTTTTCCAGGTCATAGTTCTGCTGCGCTGTCTTGATTTCATTCTTTGTGGACTCAATCTTTTCACGAAGCTTGCTGACCTTGTCAACTGCGCCCTTCTCGTTCTGCCACTGAGCCTTTTTGGCATTGAAGTCATCACGCAGCTCTGCAAGCTCCTTTTGTAGTGCTGCGAGCCTGTCCTGACTTAAGTGGTCTGTCTCTTTCTTTAGAGCTGTCTCCTCTATCTCAAGCTGCATAATCTTACGATTATGCTCATCAAGCTCTGCCGGCATTGAATCAAGCTCCGTCTTTATCATGGCGCATGCCTCATCCACAAGATCTATTGCCTTATCAGGCAAAAATCTGTCTGTGATGTATCTGTTTGAAAGCACTGCCGCTGTGACAAGTGCCGAGTCTGTGATTTTAACGCCGTGGAATACCTCGTATCTGTCCTTAAGGCCACGAAGTATTGAGATAGTGTCCTCTACCGTCGGCTCGTCTACCATAACAGGCTGGAAACGTCTCTCAAGGGCTGCATCCTTCTCAATGTACTCACGGTACTCATCAAGTGTGGTGGCACCTACGCAGTGCAGCTCACCTCTTGCAAGCATTGGCTTAAGAAGCTGTCCTGCATCCATGGCTCCGTCTGTCTTTCCTGCTCCTACTATTGTGTGAAGCTCATCGATAAAGAGAATTATCTGTCCGTCAGATGCTTTTACCTCCTCAAGCACTGCCTTAAGTCTCTCTTCAAACTCGCCCCTGTACTTAGCTCCTGCAATCAGAGAGCCCATATCGAGTGCAAACAGTTTTTTGTCCTTTAAGCCCTCAGGCACATCGCCCTTTACGATACGCTGCGCCAGTCCCTCAACGACTGCCGTTTTACCAACACCCGGCTCACCGATAAGTACCGGATTATTTTTAGTCTTACGCGAGAGAATACGCACTACATTTCGTATCTCATCATCACGGCCGATAACAGGATCAAGCTTCTGCTGTCTTGCACGCTCCACCATGTCGTAGCCGTATTTCTCAAGTGTATCATAGGTGGCCTCAGGGTTATCGGATGTGACCTTCTGATTGCCCCTGACCGTAGAAAGCGCTGTGAGGAATCTGTCTCTTGTGAGACCGTACTCCTTAATCAGCTTCTTCATTGCCTTGTTTGGATACTTCAGCAGACACAGGAAAAGATGCTCTACCGAAACATACTCATCTCCCATTGCCTTTGCCTCGTCCTCAGCATGGATAAGAACCTTGTTCAGATCATTGCCCACATAGACCTGTGCACTGCTGCCGCTTACCTTTGTGCGCGCTGCCAGATGGCGCTTTGCATTCTCTGTGAAATGCTCTACGTTTATCTCCATCTTGTCAATCAGCTTCGGTATCAGTCCGTCCTCCTGTGAAAGTAATGCCACAAGCAGGTGCTCCTGTTCTATCTCCTGATTGCCATAATCATATGCAAGCTTCTCGCAGTCATTGACTGCCTCTATTGATTTCTGTGTAAATTTTTGAATGTTCATAGTCTCACTCCCTTCTACTATGTTATCCATAAATATAATTCTTATGTGTCATACAGGTAATATCAAAATTTTATCTCTAAATAATCCTTTAAATAATTCTTCAATATTCCTTGTGACTATGTTATAGCACGCAAATTAGCACTCGTCAAGTGAGAGTGCTAACAATTTTTATTAAATAAATATAAACTTTTGATTTACAAGCAAAAAAGAGTGACTTACATCACTCTCTTTTACTCAATCGGCTGCACAATCCCCGAAACATTTGCCAGATTCTGCATCTTGTCATCAGCGTCTGCCATGATATCCGCGCATTTCTTAAGCTCCTGCTGCATCTCCTCCGTGAATATACGGCTCTTCTTGTAGCGGAGCTGATGCTCTGTGCTGGCCCAGAAATTCATGGCAATGGTACGAAACTGTATCTCTATCGGCACCTTGTCCTTGTGATCCGAAAAATACACGTCAACCAGCACTATCATATGAAGACTCCTGTAGCCATTCTCCTTCGGTTTTTTTATGTAGTCCTTTATTGTGACAATCTCGACATCCGCCTGATTCACAAGCATATTGGCCACCTGATATACATCGGATATAAATGGACAAATGACCCTGACTCCGGCTATATCCTTTATCTCACGCTTCATGGCGTTGGTGGTGAGCGGAATGCCCTTTCGCTTCATTTTGTCTATTATGCTGTCAAGCGACTTTACACGGCTCTTTATGTTCTCAATTGGATTTCTTTCGTGATTGTTTTTGAATTCATTATTTAATATCTGCAGCTTTGCTACTATCTGCTGTATACCCGATTCGTAGTAGAACATGATGTGTTCATACTGCGAGGCAATTGAACTAAATTCGCCCAACATCGGCAGCATCTCTATTTGTGTATCATCCATGTTTATACTCCTTGGTTTTAGGTTTGCTTACTAATTGTATACCTTATACTTTTTATACATATTATGCTTCTTCTGTATTCGATTTTCCCTTTTTAACTGCCTTTTTAACTATCAGCTTTGAAACCCGGTATGTCACTTCCACCAGCGCAACTCCTGCAACTACATCATATATCACATGCTGCTTCGTAGTCAATGTGGATATGAATACTGCTATAGCGCAAATACAGAAGGTTGTACGTATCCACTGCGGTACTTTTTTGTTGCCACGAATGCCAATATAGCACAGCCAGCTTACAAGGCAGTGTATAGATGGAAAAAGATTGTCCGCTGCATCCATACTATATAAAAAGCGCATGAGCTGTGCCCATATGTCTGAGCCCACTATTTCCGGGCGGGTATTGGTTGTAGGATACACGACATAACAGATAAAACAGACTGCCTTTGCCAGCCAGTCTGCCATGAGAAAACGATAACAGTGCCTTTTATCCATCGCTGCATTGTACAGATATCCTATAATCCAAAAAATATAGCAGCCAAAATAAATGACTACTGTAGGGTACACAACCGGTATCATATCATCAAGCGAGGTATCTATATTGTGATGGATAAAACCGCCTGCAATAGCACGCGCGCCCCAGTATACACTGAAATTGAGCACCACTGTAAAAAGCAGCGGAATACGACTGTATTTTGGAAGTATTCTGTTAAAAAACTGTCCTGTTTGCGATATGCTGTCCCTGGATAACACGTACTTCTTTGTCTCCTTTTATACACTCTTTAATTTCCGGAAGCAGGTCAATATGACCTTTTTTAAACAAAAGCACTATTGTGGAACCAATCAGCTCAAAGTGCCCCATCTCTGTGCCCTTTCTCATCATAACATTCTCGTGGTCATTGACTATGCCTCCCACAAGCAGCGCACCTATCTCAATCTGTGCCACCTTGCCAAAATTAACTGTATCAAGAATTGTCCACATACGCCTGTTTTGCCTGTATACAGGCGCATTTTCCAGTGCAATAGGCTGTACACTGTGAAGCAGTCCCTTCACAAAATGATTCCTGCCCTGAAATCCATCATCTATATAGCAGTAATGATGATAATCATTGGCACAAAGACGCAGTATCACGCAGTCTCCTCCAACAAATTCCTTTGCAATTTTTTTGTCGGTGACAAGGTCCGTCACCTTGTACCATGAGCCCTTGATGTGAAAGCTGTTGTTGCTTTTTATCCTGTATGCACTCAGGTAGCCGTCACACGGACTGATAAGATGCTCAGCCTGCCTGTCCACCTCAATATCATCACGCTTTCTGGAGAAAAAGTCCTGAAAGCTGTTATATTTCTGACCCTTAAAATCAGACATGTCTATATTGTTATTCTTTATATACCGGCTGATAAACGGCTTAGACAGCGGGGAGCGTGCTACTATTTCTCCGAGCTTAAGTGCACCTGTATGCAGAAGCACCTTAAGCGTCACACGCCCAGGTGCCGTGGTGTAAAGCCAGTCTACAAACGATTTTTTTGCCATTAAATAAGAACCTCCGCAATGAGAATACAAAACTCAACTGCTCCTATACCTACAAGCAGAACCTCTCCAAAAAGAGATGGCTTTTTGAGCTTTACAGGGAGCACGTAGCAAATGCCAATGATTAAAAGGGCAAGTGCCGCGATTGTCTGTGTATGTATAGCTGTGAACTCTCCAATCAGATATACCGCCGGGATAGCAAGCGCACTTGATGTGATTGGAAGCCCCAGATAATACTGTCTGCGCTCTGCTGTCGCTGCCTGCCTGTTGGCTCATCCACATTAAAGTATGCCAGACGGATAAGCCCGCAAAGAATGAATACAAATATGGCGGTAAATGCTATTGAAATCTTTGGAGTCACACAAAATACCCACACTGCCGGAAGCACGCCAAAGCATATGATATCACTTAACGAATCTATCTGTATGCCAAATGTTCGCTCGTCCCTGGTACGGTCCTTCTTTGTGGATGCAATGGTGCCATCAAACATATCACAGACACCGGCCAGCATAAGGCAGATTAGTGAACCCACATACCTATCCTTTATGGCAAGCATAACTCCAAGGAAGCCTATCCACATGCCTATGTATGTAAGCACTACCGTGTAATTATAAAAGCCTATGAGCCCTGTCTTTTTCTCTGTGTCTGTATTCCCTATATCCAGAGTATCTGCTATTGCAGAATTAATATTCATATTATTCATATCGATTCCCTTACTTTCATTCTTTTGTTTTTATCAGATAAAACATGATAAGTTTTCTCATTTACCCTTAACCGGTAATATTATATGCCCTTACCTGATATATAATAACATATTCATGACATAAACTCATTAATTATTTGTTTAAACTTTTCTTAATATCTCTTATTTTTAGCAAAAAAAAGGCAGAACCCGCTTTCTGATTCTGCCCACATACTATAGCATATCATGAATTATATCTTTAATCTCCTGCTTGTCCTTTTCAAGAACAAATGCAAGCTCTGCATTTAAATTGTGCTCTGCCATCTTGCCATAGCGCTCATCGACGGCTGTAGACTTCTTGCCTGCCTGTGCACGCTGCTCATTTCTGATATGTAAACACTTTAAGAGACTGATCACACTATCCGGCTCACAGCTTCTGACTGCCTCCTTATAGCGCGTTTCGCGCTCCTTCTCATTGTTTACCGCGAGCGCCTCTATCTCAGGTACTCTATCGAGCACCGCCAGTGCCTCATCCTGTGTTATTACCTTACGTATCCTCTTATCAGCATTGTCAACAGGTATATACACTCTGTCATTCTCCTCCTCAACAGGGCGGAGTAAAAAATATGACTTGAGCTGCTTGTCTCCTGACATGTCTAACTCCACGATTTCGCTTATTTTGCAAATTCCATTTGTAGCATTTAATACGTAATCACCTATTTCGAACATATCACACCTCTTTCGTTATACGTTATCATTTTATCACTTTTTCACGAATTTTGTAAGAGGAATTTTTAAAAAATGTCAAATATATCAAAAAAGCGTGTTTTACGTCAATAAAACACGCTTTAAAAAATTACTTAATCAGCTGCTTCACGCGGTCATCGAGCTGGAGCATACGGATGATAAGCTCTATTGAGCCTTGATACCGTAGCTGGCACTGTTGATACAGATATCATAGTTACTTGCCTTGCTCCACTTTCTGCCGGTATAGAATTTGTAGGTCTTCAGATGTCTCTTATCCTCAGATTCTATCCATTTCTTTGCCTGGTTCGGAGTCACATTCTTGTTTATCTCAAGAAAACGCTGGACTCTTCTCTTCTCCGGTGCTGTGATAAAAATACTTATGTGAGGAATATGATTGTTTGTCAGAATTGCATCTGCAAAACGTCCCATAACAATGAAGTCCTCCTGCTTTGCCTTCTCTACAAGGAACTTGCTTGTATCAAAGAAAAGCACATCCTCTGATGAAAGTCCGTGGTATTTCCTAAAAGCTTTTATGCGCTTTTTGATTCCCATCCGCTCTTTTTTCTGGAAGGTAGCTGTAGCCTGGGCTGCTTCTTCTCCATCCTTCTGTCTGAACACCTCATTCATGACAGACACATCATAGAAATTCATACGAAGCTTGTCTGCAAGTGCAAATCCAATCTCATTTCCACCACATCCGCAGGAACGTCCTATACAGATAATCAGATGATCGCCCGTCTTGAAACGATCCTTCAGGTTTACGGTATTTAAATCCGCTATCTTTGGATCGAGGATATCTCCGTCGGCAAAGCCTGTCGGGAGCTCCGCTATTTCCTCTACTATGTTGTTGTATCTGACCATGACATCATGCCTTGTATCATGATCAGGTATTGTTCTTGCCATGTTGCTTATCAGGGCAAGCTCGCTTCGGATTCTTGAGCTGTTCTGCCTTGAATGCAGATCCTCCATGATGTTACGGATACATATATCCTTCTCGCCACCAAATACCCTGCCGAGGGATGAGCCTAATTTCTTGTATACTTCGGCATCAAGCTCATAGATTTCGATGGCAAGAGCTTTAATTTTCTCGTCATAAAATTCCATAATTCATCCCTCCTATAAAAAGAATATGATCATATCTATGATGAAAACAGGTATCAGATAACGCAATGACCACCATATGTAACCAAAGAACGATGGCATGTTGATACCGTTTTCGTCTGATAATGACTTGACCATAAAGTTCGGTGCATTTCCAATATATGTGTTGGCTCCCATAAATACAGCGCCACACGAAATTGCCATAAGCATCTTGACCGGCACCACTCCCAGTGTGGTTGCGACACCTGTAGTAAAGTGCATGGCTCCCGCTGTAGTAAGGAAAACCAGATATGTCGGTGTATTGTCGAGGAAGCTTGAAAGTGCTCCTGTTGCCCAGAACATCTCAAACGGCTTTGTGATTCCAAGACCTGAACCTGCACTCTTTAATACCATAAGAGCAGGCTGCATGGTGATGAAGATTCCGATGAAAAGCACCGCAACCTCCTGAATTGCTCCCCATGTGAAATGGTTCTGCACACGAACCTCCTTCGGTGTTGTCTTGAAGGAAAGCAGGGCTGCAAGCAGAATAATAGCAATTTCAATAATTGCAGGCACAGTGAGTGTAACCTCCCTGAATATCGGAATACCGATAACCTCTCCTGCAGCGTTCTGGAATGCAGAAAGCTTAGGAAGCACACCGCTTAGTATAACAGCTATAACAATCATTACGATATATAAAAAGTTGTGGGCACCCTTTATCCTGATAAGAGGCTCATTTTCCTTCACCTCAGGCATAAGTCCCTTAGTGATATCCTTCTGGTATGCCTTCTTGTCCAAATGATAAAATATGGTAAGAAGCAGTATCATATTTAATACGAGAACAGGAAACAGCCTCATGCTCCAGAAGAACGATACTCCTCTTGAAAATCCCATGAGCAGCGGCGGATCTCCGATAGGTGTAAGACATCCTCCGATATTTGACACAAGAAAAATGAAAAATACCATGATGTGACGCTTGTTCTTTCTCCATGAGTCATCTGTATAATCGGCCTTACAAAAAGCATACTGGCTCCTGTAGTTCCTATACAGCTTGAAAAAAAAGTTCCAACAGCAAGCATGATAACGTTTACCTTTGGGTTGCCGACCAGACTTCCCTCCAGCTTGATATTTCCGGCTACGCAGAACAGTCCAAAGAGCAGCACGATAAAGGTCAGATAGTCACCTATCAGACACTCCAGTACCGTCTCTACGGCTTTTGGTGCTCCATAGAACAGCGCGAACGGAATGGCAAAAAGCAGTGACCATAAGATAACTGCATGAGCTTGATGCTTCTCCCACCATTCAGGCTTCACAAGCGGCATAACTGCTATGCACAGTAATAAGCCCGCAAATGGGATACACAACATTAATAATGTGTTTGACATTCTTTTCACCTCTACTTTGTTAAAAAATAAACTAATTCAAATCTAGTTCATTTTACACCATTATTTTTTATTTGCAACCGTTTATAAAAAGATTTTAATTTATATATGTTTTTTATGTAATATTTACATTTTTATAAACAATAATTCATTACCAGTTGGTAAAATTATCTATAATATAGTCTGCATCATGAGCCATATCATCCTTTGGTGAAATATTCGATTTCACATAAAAGGCATCCATCCGGCATTCCTTACCACTCATTGTAATATGCTTTGCGGCTTGGATGCAAGTAGTTTTCCTTCTTTTCAATAATACGTGGCATAAGCCGGTGGTTGGGGCAGGCGGTACTGTCGTGCTGGCTACGCTTCGCTGTTAAGTGTCTGTACGAATTATGCCCGCAGGTTTTCTATGCCCGACGAAACCGTCGAACTCGCCATCCATGGTCGATTTCTCCTTGCCTCGGCGTCCATGCTCGGCATTTCTGTGCTTTACAGCATAATTCTACAGACACTAAACAGCTGCGCTATTCGCCCACCCGACAGAACCGCCTGCCCACACCACCGGCTTACGCCACTTACGCTGAGATATAATGTGCTGGTCCTCACCTGCGGTTCGGACGGCTCGGGGCTCTCAGCCTGCATGTGGGAAGCTCTCATCCTACGACGCTTCCCACTTGACACACTTTATTCGCCGGAGGGCATGCAGTGTGTTCTGAAGAAAATTATGAACTGCCACGAGGTTCCATATTCCCTAATAACAAAAAAACCCCGGCATATCCACAATCTATCCGTACATGGGCTCGGGGCTGACTTCATAATTTTCTGAAGAATATACTACATGCCACCCCGGCATCCTCTCAGCCTGCACGTGGGAAGCTCAAAACCTCCACTGCTTCCCACTCACATCATCGCCCTGCGAAGCTTCGCCAATGTATTCTTCTCCATTCGTGATATGGCCACCTGATTGCGTCCAAGCACTTCTGCCACCTGCTTCTGTGTCTTATCCTGCATATAGCGGAGCATAATCAGTCTGCGCTCGCTATCATCCAGTGAGTTAAACGCCTGCTGCATTGCGATGTGATTTATCACTTTATCTGTCTCCGATGGCTTGTCTGATGCTTCTGCACTCATTTTATTGTCCAAATAATCAAGCACACTTTCATTTTCTATTGACGATGCATTTTTATCGGCTTCCATGGCAATTATTATATCCTGTTTTGACATACCGGAAATATTTTCCATTTTTTCAAGTGATATTTCACTATTTTCATTCATTCTGTATTTTTCTCTGATAATTGCAATTTTTCTTGCATCATCCAGTATTTTTCGACTGATATGTACCATTCCATCATCACGTAGAAAGCGCTGTATTTCCCCTATTATCAACGGTACTGCGTATGTAGAAAAGGCAAAGCCTTACTTTCATCAAATCGCTGCGCTGCCTTTGTCAGCCCAACTGCTCCTATCTGAAATAAATCCTCCCGGTCAACGCCTCTGTTTCTAAAGCGTTTCATAACTAAATAAATCAGGTTTATATTTTCTGTGACAAGTCTGCTGATTTTGTCACTCTTCATAGTACTTTTTTCATCTTTACTGTTGTTCCGTGTCCCGGTTCTGATGTAACTGTGAGCGCGTCCATAAATGCTTCCATGAATGAAAAACCCATGCCTGATCTGTCAAGCTGTGGTTTGGATGTGTATAACGGTTCCATTGCTTTTGCCACATCCTGTATGCCTACTCCGCTATCTGATATTTCTATGTAAAGCTCCCTGCCTATGTAGCTGCAATTCATATGTACCTGTGGACAACTTTTTTCTTCTGCTGCCTGATGATCTGCCTGACCGGATGAAATATTGTCATCCCCCATCTCATAGCCATGGATAATTGCGTTTGTCACCGCCTCTGACACTGCTGTCTTTACGTCCTCCACGTCATCTAGTGTGGGGTTTAATTGTGCCATAAACATGGCTGCTGTCATTCTCGCAAATGCCTCATTCTCTGAAATTGCATCAAAGCTAAGCGATATATGATTTGTTTTTGCTGCGTTCATTATGCTCCCTTTCTGTCTGATTATATTTTAATTTAATTCAGTTTTAAAGCTTATGTACAATAGTGTAAATGCCGGCACATTTCAAAAGCTTGTCCACTCTGTCCGACATATTGCAAACTGACACCGAGCTGTCATTAAAGTACTTAAGCTTCTTTGTTCTTCCTATTATCAACCCAATGCCGGAGCTGTCCATAAATTCTGTCTGTTTCATGTCAAATACTATTTTTCTGACACCACAGCCCTCTATAAATGCATCAAGCTCTGTGATTATCTGCCCGGCACAGTGGTGATCCACCTCCTTTGGCATAAGGTATGTCACCCGGTCTGCTTCCTTGATATAATTTTCTATCATGTCAAACTCTTCCTTTCCTGCTCATATAAAAAAGACACCGGAGATTATCTGGTGTCTTTCGTAATTCTATATTTAATTATTGCCTCGCAGCAGTTGTTTTACTGCTGTTCCTGTGCCAGATAATTCTTTGATGTTCTGGCCTTCTCAGTGCCTGCGTAGTTGTCTACCACATACTGATAATATGGCTTTGCAGATGCTAAGTCACCTGACTTCCTGAACGACTGTGCCAGGTAATATGCAGCTGAACCATCCCTGTATGCCTCATCCATGCCGACAAGCTTCTGGAATGTAGGGATTGCACTCTGATAATCGCCACTGCTGTATGATGAGTATGCCTGACTGTACAGTGCTTCCTTATATGAATCTGCAATTGAACCATTGAGCGTATCATATGTCTGCTTAGCCGAGTCACTCAGGTAGCTTGTGTTGATATTTTCAAGTGCTTCTCCTGCCTTTATTACATCATTGGTTGTATAGTATACATAGGCATTGAGCAAAGCCTCATATGTGGAAATCTGGTCTGATACTCCATCATTTTTCTTCTTCTCGTCCTCAAGCTCCTTCTTTAGCTTTTCTATCTGATCATTAAGTCCACTGATGGTCTGCCCATTTGTGGAAATCGTATCATTGGCCGATAATAGCTGCTTCTTTGCATCTGTTTTCGCCTGGCTTTTTATGCCCGGAACCACAAGGAAGCACGTAACCGCCACTCCGACTACCAGACCGATTATAATATAGAGTATATTTGCCCACATTGAGCTCTCCCTGAATCGCTTTGGCATAATGATTGTTTCGTTTCCACTCTGGTAGGAAATTAAATCATCATTTTTCTTTTTTCTCTCAGATCCTTTTTCCTTGAGACGTCTGTTCACTTCTTTTAAGTATCTGAGGGTAGTGGTATTGTCTGTATCTATCTTGCCCGCATCGCGTAAGGCTTTCTTTGCCTTATCCAGATGCCCCTCCTCCAAATATAAAAGAGCCAAAAGCTGATGTCCCTTTACAAGCTTTGGATTTAAGGATAATACCTTTCGAAGCTGTATAACCGCAAGGTCCTTACTGTCCTGCTTGCAATAAGTTAAAGCCTGATTATATTTTTTAATAGTCTGATTGATTGTTTCGAGCTGATTTCTGTTATTATGAATCTGATCTATATACTTCTTTGCCAGATTATCATCAGGCTGATAGTTTGCACTGATGACCCACTCACTTAAGGCGTCAACCATCTCACCCATCTCATAGTATATGAGACCTAAGAGATTCCTTGCCTGGATATTGTACTTATAAAACTTAAGACTCTGCCTGAGAGAGATAATCGCTCCAGACAGATTTCTCACCTGTGCCTTTTGTAAACCATCATTGTAGTATGAGTTGGATATTCTAATAGCTCTTTTAAAAAGTGAAAGATCAGCCCCACATACAGGGCATTTATCGTTCCAGCCTGCATCTTGTCCGCATTTATAACAAATCATCTTAATTCACCCTGCCTTTTGTCCTGCTCACGTAATAACTGTGCAATGATATCTGTGACATCTGTCAGATCGTGGCTGTAAATCGCAGATTCAGCCTCCTCTATCTCTAGACTTGGCTCATAGTTCTTTATTTCTTCATCAAAATTTATCATAATCCTGCCTCCATAATTACCTGCTAAATAATCCCATCAAAAAGGGTCACTATATATTATAATAAAGTAACCCCTTTATGCAAGTATATTTCCATTAAGATTTAATAAAAATATCGCAATTTTTTTATTTCATCGACAACATCACGACTGCCTTATCCTTCTCCTTGAACTCAATCTTGTCGAATTCCTCCTTGGTGACGAGCTTTGAGTTGTTAATACACACCTCGACATTTGGATATACATGCTCCAAAACCTGTACTGTCGCGCCTGTCGAGCGCTCCACTATGCCCTTAAGCCGCTCCAGCTCCTCCTTATCTTCGGTAAGCTCTGCTGTTTTCTCAATTTTTGCCCTGACAAGCGCAAGCTTCTTTTCCTCAAGATTCATACCGTCAGCGGCACTGCCCATCATCTGTTCTATCTGCTTTATGCCTGCATTGATATTGTTAAGCAGCATCTGCTTTTGATCAACAAGCTTTTCAAGCTCTGCTATCTTTATCTTAATCTTTTTATGCACGCCCACATGCACCTCAGTCTTGATAAAGGCATCATTACCCAGGTTTTGCACCTCAATGCCTGCACAGCCATATACTTTTCCACCGACTATGCTTGCATGTCCACCATTGAAGATTACCTTATCATGCTGACCACATTGCAGTTGATTGCAGAATCAGCCTCCACAAAGCCATCTACCTCCACATCAGTATACTCCATGAACTTGGCAAACAGATTGCCCTTTACAATAATCCGGGCCTTTCCCATACCAATCATGCCATTCCTTAGAATCAGGTCATTGCCGGCCTCAAGCACACAGCCCTCGCAAACACCATCTATCGTGATGGACTTTGCAGCCCTTATTCTGGCTCCGGTCTTCACACTGCCATGTATGACCACGTCCCCGACAAAATCTATATTTCCTGTTCCCACATCCACATCACCGTTTATTTCAAGAATAGGAAGAATAATAATTCGATTCTTGTGCCTTTCAATTTTGCCATCGATAGCAGCTGTATATGTAAGTCCATCGACAGATTTGTCAAAGCCACGCCCCACAAGCGGTGGCAGTCCCTTGCCTTTCTTTGCGGCAATTACCCTGCCAAGCACATCAATACCATCCTCACCTGCAACAGGCTCACAATAGTTTGCAATCGTCTGGCCTTTTTTTACCACCTCAACCGAGTGCACACTCCAGTAATCCACTGAGCCATCGCTCTTAACCGTTGGGCGGTGGTTCAAGTCACTGTTGAAGTAAAAATCAAAATATCCATCAGCCCCGTCAACAGCCGGCTTTCCCTTTGCAAAAAGCACTTCCCTACCCATAAGTCTTTTTTCTATCATATCTGAAATGATCTCGCAATTGATGCCGTATATCACACCATTGCGATTTACAGCTTCAAGCACCTCATCCACTGTATAGTGGTATTCTTCTTCAACAGTGGGCAGCATGATAAATGCCTCCATCCTGTCACTGCTTATTCTGATAACTGGCTCTCTCTTTATACCGGTATCATCCATATTTTTTCCTCACTATATATCGGCCTTTTTGTTCCTGCTAAAGTATAACTATCCTGCTATTTCTTTAATAAATGCATTTATGCATTATTCTCATTTTCACTCATTATATCATCATTTAAATTTTAAGAAAAGCCACTAAATATAAAAAATCCGGGCAATATCATTCATTGATACTATGCCCGGATTTTTCTGCAATCTGAATCTTTTACGGAATTTGAGTAAATTCCGACACTTATTTTATGCAGTTCTATCTTTATGAGATTTCATCAACATCATAATACTTAAAATCCCGGAAGCAGGCACTTCCTCCTGTTTCCTCTGCCGCATAGCAGAACAGACCAAACCGGCAACCAGTAAAATGATCCAGTTTGAAGTACAGCTTATGCACGGTTCCGATGGGTAGCCAGTCTCCCTTATTTACCCG
>ENA-OQAZ01000778-OQAZ01000778.1-human-gut-metagenome-genome-assembly--contig:-NODE-778-length-17112-cov-1.771681_pt1 | contig 17112 bp, 28 predicted proteins | sample MGYA00242737_ERZ504531 | MGnify/ENA primary metagenome ERZ504531 (study PRJEB26092, sample SAMD00036244) | human gut metagenome | host: Homo sapiens | study: EMG produced TPA metagenomics assembly of... | reverse complement strand
GCCATCTCCTTTTCAAAACTTTTTTTCGTCGGCTTTTTATTTATCGGCTCAGTTTTTTTCCAAGCGTATCTAAAAAGCTTCTTTGATCCAAACGGATTAATCTAACCTTATCTGATGCACTTTTTATCACAATCTCATCTCCTGGATGCACTGATACCACATTGTCTGAGTCAAAGCTTACTGCCTGATGAAGCATGCGAATGCCATCCTTTGCCTCAACAATCAGTCGAATATACGCATTATCCGGAAGAACAATGCTTCTTGCCGTTGTCAGTGTCTGAGCACAGATTGGCGTAAGCACAAATAAATTTGAGGTCGGAAGTACGATTGGCCCTCCTGCAGAAAGACTATATGCCGTAGAGCCTGTCGGTGTTGCAACAATAATGCCATCTGCATTATATCTTGTGATAAACTGATCATTCACATAGAGAGAAAAGCGAAGCATCTTCATGCTTTCAAGTCTCGTCAGAACAATGTCGTTTAATGCCGTATCACTGCAGACAATCTGTCCATCACGCACAATCTCGCCAAGCAGCGTCATACGTTCCTCGATAAAAAAATCATCCATCAAAAGTCTGTCGAGACTTGGAAACAGATTTTCCTGATCTACTTCTGACAGATAACCAAGATTTCCCAGATTAATGCCGATCAGCGGATAGCTTGTACCTTTTAAGTCGTGTGCTGCCTGAATCAATGTTCCATCACCGCCTAAAACAATAACGCATTGTGTGTCGCCGGGAATCCGGCCAGTATCTGTATAGTGATACCGGCCATTATCCGAAGCTGCCGGTCCGGCAATGACACACTCTGCGCCTTTCGCTGTCAGGTATTCTTTTATTTCCTGCACACAAAAAAGTGTGTGCGGCTTTGCATAATTTGCAATTACATAAAAATGCCTCATAGCTTCCTCCCAGTCAGCTTACAGCAGTTCATGTGACTGCTCAACAAGTGCATTTACATCTGGCAGAGGCCGATTTAACTCTTCCTCTGTCGGTGTTTTCTGAAGATAAAGAAGATATTCAATGTTTCCTTCTGGTCCCTTAATTGGTGAGAAGGCAAGGCCAAGCACGCCAAAACCAATGGATAGTGCAAAGTCCATCACCATGCGCACAACCTCCATATGAGTTTCCTTCTCGCGTACAACACCCTTTTTGCCAACCTTTTCTCTTCCAGCCTCAAACTGCGGCTTAATAAGGCAGACTATCTGTCCACGCTCTGCCATCAATTCCTTTACCGGAACAAGTACCTTTGTAAGCGAGATAAACGAAACGTCAATTGACACAAAATCAACGGCGCATCCAATATCCTCTGGCACAACATAGCGGATATTCGTCTTCTCCATACAAATGACACGCGGATCATTCGAAGACTCCATGCAAGCTGACCATGACCGACATCAACCGCAAAGACCTTAACAGCACCATTTTGAAGCATACAGTCGGTAAAACCGCCAGTGGAGGCTCCTACATCCATGCATGTCTTCTGGTCAAGTGCGATGGCAAATTCTTCCATTGCCTTTTCCAGCTTCAATCCGCCTCTGCTGACATATTTTAACGAATTGCCGCGCACCTCAATCGCTGCATACGTATCAAACATCGTGCCAGCCTTGTCCTCCTTTTGTCCATTCACATAGACACAGCCAGACATAATAACAGCCTTTGCCTTCTCTCTTGAAGGCGCGTATCCCAAATTTACTAATAGTACATCTAAACGTTCTTTCACTTTATTTTGTCCTTTAACTCACTTTTTTAATTACAGCATGGTACTTATTTTCTGATAAATACTTTGTGCATCCAGCCCAGTCTCCTCCAAAAGTTCCTTAATAGAACCCTGATGAATAAACTTATCTGGAATGCCACATGCAATAACGCGCACACCAGTAGAATGCAGCTCAACATAACGACAAATATGCTCACCTACACCGCCTGAAAGCACATTTTCCTCCATTGTAACAATCAAGCTGTGATAATCTAATACTTCATCAAGCATCTCGTAATCAAGCGGCTTTGCAAAACGAAGATTTACAACTGTTGCATCGATCCATCCTTTGCCAACAATTCCTCAACCTCCATGGCTGTCTCTACCATAGTGCCAATTGCAAGAAGCGCTACACGGCTGCCTCTTCTAATCCACTCGCTCTTTCCAAGCTTTATTGGTTCACAGTATTCCTTTAATACACGCACTGCATCTGTTTTCGGATAGCGAATTGCCATCGGTGCTTCAAAATCAGCAGCAAATGCAATAGCATCCTGAAACTCATAGCGGTTTTTCGGTGCAAATACTGTCATATTTGGAATCATTGTCAAATACGATAAATCAAACACACCCTGATGCGTCTCTCCATCATTTCCGACAAGTCCTGCACGATCAAGCATTAGCGTAACAGGAAGATTCTGCATACACATATCATGCAGTATCTGATCGTAGCCTCGCTGTAAAAAAGAGGAATATACTGCAAAAAACGGATGAAAACCACCTGTTGCTAAACCGCATGCAAATGTCACTGCATGCTCTTCAGCAATGCCAACGTCAAAAAAGCGGTCTGGAAAACGCTTTGCAAAGCCTTTTAAGCCACAGCCGTCCATCATAGCTGCTGTAATAGTTATAAGTTTTTCGTGCGTCTGTGCAAGTTCACAAATTGTTTTTGCAAAGATATCAGTATACGTTGCCTCTTCCTTTGGCTTTTTCGCCATTCCATTTTTCTTTATAAATGGTCCAACTCCATGGTAGGATTCCGGATGAAGCTGTGCCGGCTCATATCCCTTTCCCTTTTCTGTGATCACATGAATGAGCACCGCACCTTCTACCTGTTTGGCATCCTCAATGACCTCTGTAAGTGCCTCAATATTATGACCATCAATAGGTCCAAGATATGTGATGCCCATATCTTCGAAAAACATTCCCGGAATAAAAACTTGCTTCAGCATACTCTTCGCACGGCGAATGTTGCGCTCAAGCTCCTCTCCAATTGCATTCATCTTGCTTAATGATGCTTTCACATTTTTCTTGAAATTAGTGTAGCCCTTTGCAGTACGCACACCTGCCAGATAATGCGAAAGCCCTCCAACATTTTCAGAGATAGACATATGGTTGTCGTTTAAAATCATGATATAATTACTCTTAAGCGATGCTGCGTTATTAAGTGCTTCAAAAGCAAGGCCGCCTGTAAGAGAACCATCACCAATCACAGAAACAACTTTATATTTTTCTTTCTTGAGCTCTCGTGCACAAACCATACCAAGTCCTGCTGATAAGGACGTAGAGCTATGACCCGTATCAAATGCATCACAATTACTTTCATCACGCTTTGGGAAACCACTCATGCCGTGATATTTGCGAAGTGAGTCAAAGCCATTCTTTCGTCCTGTCAAGATTTTATGTGTGTATGATTGATGTCCTACATCCCAAATCAATTTATCCTGTGGGAAATTCAAGCACCGATGAAGTGCAATTGTCAGCTCCACCACTCCGAGGTTCGAGGCAAGATGACCACCATTGTCGCTGACTTTATCAATTATAAACTGCCGAATCTCATCTGCCAGAATAGGAAGTTCTTGCTCTTTTAATTCTTTGACGTCATTCGGCCTCTGTATTTTATCAAGTACCATAAACGGCCCCTTTAGCATCATTTGGTTTGAAAATAATGCCTATTTTTTTCTTACAATTAGATACTCGAAGAGTCGCTTTAAAAATGATGCATTCGGACATACCTGATCAAGAAGTGTCATTGCTGTATGAGAATATTCCTCTACCAGCTTAGAAGCACCATCTAGTCCATAAATTGTCACATAGGTAGTCTTATTATTCTTCTCATCGCTCTTTACCGGCTTTCCAAGCTCCTCAGTCGTAGAAATTACATCGAGAATATCATCACGAATCTGAAATGCCATGCCTACATGATGGGCGATCTGCTCTGCTGCTTTTACCTGATTATCATCTGCTCCTGCAAGCACAGCGCCAATCATCATTGCTGCTTCTAAAAGCGCTGCTGTCTTTAATTCATATATAAATTCAAGTTGGCTCTTTGTTACAGGACGGTCTGTGTACTCAACATCTACACTCTGTCCTCCGATCATTCCATAAATTCCAGCCTTATTTGCCAAAATCGAAATAGCTTTTCCAACAAGATCAGCACGATCTGTCAGCGCAAATGCCTTTGCTGCTGTCTCAAATGCGTAGATAAAAAAGCTTGTCTCCTGCAAGCACGGCCATATCATAGCCATATTTTTTCCATGTAGTCAGATTTCCTCTTCTATACTCATCATTATCCATACATGGAAGATCATCATGTACAAGTGATCCTGAATGAATCATCTCAAGTGCTGCCATAAACGGCTCCACAACATTTCCTGTTCCGCCAAAAGCTTTAAAGCTTTCTAACATAATCATCGGGCGAAGACGCTTTCCACCAACTAAAACACTATAATTAGATGCTTCGATAAGAAGTTTTTGATGACCAGTCTCCTCAGGAAGATAACCTTGTACAACCTTCTCTGCCTCTTTTGTATGCTGCTGTAACTCTTCTTTCCATTCCATCATAACTCATCCTCTGTTTCTGTCTCTATGACTGTAATGCGTTTTTGCACTCGGTCGATTTGACCTGCACACCCGCGAACAAGACGTACACCTTCTTCATATTTTGCAAGCGCCTCCTCGAGTCCAAGACTGCCGTTTTCAAGTTCAGCTGCAATCTCCTGAATCTTTAGAAGCTGCTCTTCTATTGTCATATCCATTAGCATGTTTTTTGTCTGTTTTTTCTTATTCATCAAAAGCTGCCTCTTTTATCATTCCATCTTGTCTTTTGGCATGCACTTTGTCACATCTGCCTGCACGATACCATCACTTAGATAAGCAAAAAAATGTTGTTTGTGGTGTCATCTGATTCACACTGCAAACTGGTTTTTTATTCTCATCTGTCAAAAATGCATATCCGCTCCTACCTTTTTAAGCGGCGACTGCGCTTCTAACTTTGCTGCTGCAATAGAAAGCTGTGCTTTTTTTTGATCGATCAGATGCATTATCTGCCTTTTTATTCTGTGCTTCGTACTGCTTAAGCGTTTCACTTTGCGCTTTTAATTCGTACGCTTGGATGAGAAACTTTTAGTGAAAGCTTTGCATGTTCAAGTTCCTTTTTTCTGCTCTCTATAAGTGCCTGCATACTCTGCGAAAGCTGTGCTGCAAAAAGATTTAGTGTATTTTCAAATGTATCATACTCAAATACAGCAAGTTCAGCTGCCGCGGATGGTGTTGGTGCGCGCAAATCTGCAACAAAATCGGCAATGGTAAAATCTGTCTCGTGGCCGACTGCTGAAATCACAGGTGTCTCACAGCGAAAAATGGCCATTGCTACGCATTCCTCATTAAATGCCCACAAATCTTCAATTGAACCGCCTCCGCGTCCAACAATGATCACATCAAGTCCTAGTGTGTCAAGATAGTCAATTCCTGCAGCTATATTGACTGCTGCTGATTCACCCTGAACAAGCGTTGGATATAAAATCAGCTGAACATATGGATTTCTTCTGTGTGTAATATTTATAATATCCTGAATGGCAGCTCCTGTCTTTGCAGTGACAACACCTACTTTTTTAGCAAAGCGGGGAATCGGCTTTTTATATTCCTCGGAAAACATGCCCATTTCCTCAAATTGAGCTTTTCGCTCTTCAAAAAGGCGAAACCATTCTCCTACACCTGCTGGCTCTAGCTGCGTCACATACAGCTGATAGACACCATCACGCTCGTAAATACGAACACTGCCTCTTGCAATCACACGCATACCTTCTGACGGAATAAATGTAAGCTTTGCCCGATTAGACGCAAACATCACACATGACAGTGTGCTCGTTTCATCTTTTAAGGTAAAATACAGATGACCGCCTGAATGTTTTTTGCAATTAGAAATCTCGCCCTGAATGGAAATCCTCTTCAGGGCGAAATCTTCTTCAAACAGATGACTTATATACGATGTGACCTGTGCTACTGTATAGACAGATGCCATTAAGCCAGCTCCGGATGCTTATGAACAAGCTTTGCCAGCACACCATTTACAAACTGAGGTGACTCATCTCCTCCATAGCTTTTTGCAAGCTCGACAGCCTCATTGATGGCTACTTTTCCTGGAACATCCTCGTCAAATATCAGCTCATATGCTGCAAGACGAATGATTGACAAATCAACCTTATTCATACGGCTAAGCTTCCAGCCTCTGCCGCCTGTGTGATTTCTTCGTCAATTTCAGGAAGCTTTTCTACGATCATGGAAAAGCGCTTCTCAAGCTGCTCCTTTTCCTTCTCGATTAAAAGCAGCTGACCTTCTTCTGGATACATACATTCCTCTAAATAATTGTCAGCCTGCTCATTCAGCTCTTCCTTATCATAAAAATTTGCATGAAATAATAACTTAAACGTGTATTCACGTAACTGTCTGCGGTTCAAATTCTACCTCGTTTCCTGCCTGTTCTTTTTATTTGTTTTAACTATAAGCGCAAAAAGGGTGCCGGTACGACACCCTGATCTTACATATTTACTCCGGCAACAGTAATTTTTACTTCTGTAACTTCAAGTCCAGTCATATTTTCAATTGCGGACTTAACGCGCTCCTGTACCTTTGCTGTTACAACCGGTACGCTGCATCCATACTCGATAATAAGTGAAATCTGTACAGACACATTTTTTCCTTCGACTGTAACCATAACACCCTTGGAAAGATTCTTGCTTGAATGCTTTGCAATGACATCATGTGTCAGTGAGCCAGACAGATATGCAACACCTTTTGTCTCAGTTGCTGCAAGTGCGGCAATAGTTGCCACAACATCGTTTGCAATCTTGATTTCTCCGGTGCTTTCTTCAACAGGAATAGTAACTTCTCCAGATTCTGATTCCAATCCCACAACGGTACCTCCTCTACTTCTATCTATCGTTTTACCTTTTTGTATTATATCAAATCAAAAGACTTTTGTAAAGAAGTTATTCTGTCTTTGCTGTTCCCATCAGTGTAACGCAGATTTGAGATGCACTTACGGAAGTCTTGCGTTTTACAATATCTTCAATCTGAGCAAGCTCTGCATCTGTTAGATTATCCTTGCAGATTACTACATCAACGGCATCCTGTGTGATGCTGACAATTGAATTATCAAACCCTTTCGCGCTAAGAAGTGTCTCTACAGCATTTTCCTTATCACTATAGTCTGTCAGACGAACAACTGCATCAATTGCGGCTTGTTTATCTAACTCTGTCTGCGCATCACTATCAATAATTGCCAAGAGATCTTCCTTATTTTTCCCTCTTGTCTGCTCTCTTGCAAGCTTTGTCTGTGCCATATAATCAGATACTGTTAGCCCGTTTGCCAGCACCATTTTTCCTGGATCATCAATATCCTGATCTAAGCTTCGATATCAGTGAGTGCAGCATCTGTGGCATCTTCTTTAGCAGTATCGATCGTATCATACTCTGCAATTGCCTCTTTAGCATCACTTGTGTTTTCCATGCTGATATCCCTACTGTCAGCAACTTCCACTCTTCCGGCATATGTAAGATACCCAGCAATCGCAATCATCACTGCAAGTACGGTGATAATTACCTGATTTTTTCTCATGATCCGCTTCACTTTGCTTCCTCCGCCTGAGATTTCTTTTCAATTACCTTAATTTTATGCGCCTCTATACCAAATAATGCCTGCACCGCCTCACTGATATCACGAATTTTTGTCTGCGTAATATTTCCCTTAGCAGCTACCACCACACCCTGATTGATGGCTCATTTCCTTTATGATATATGGCATACTGCCTGAGGTGTTTCCTGTCAGCAAAGCCTCATTTTTTTTGTTAAGACTGCTTGTTACACTTTTTTCTAGCGATTCTCCACTTCCTTTTTCTATCTCCTGTTTATTTTCCTCAAGCTGAATTGATTTTTCAAGCACCTTTTCTGACGTTGCAGAAAGAGTGATCATAACATCAACAGATGTGATACCTTCCATTCCTCCAAGGATTTGTTCCAGACGTTTTTCAAGCTCATGCTCATAAGAAAATAAAGATGTATCACCATCTGTATCTAAACTGCTGCCCATGCTTTGCGCCTGATTAGAATAAGTACCTGCCTGATTTAAGTTTGATAATTGATTTTGTGGAAGGGAACAGATGATAAGAATAATTGCTGCAACTGCTAAAAGACCAAGCCGCAAAAAACCAATCTTTTTTAATTCAGAAAGCCATTTGGATTTCATAACCTTGCTCCTTATTTTTATCTGTCTTTAAAAATAACTGTGATCTTGCATGTGGATGAAAGCTGCTCTTCCAAATATTTTTTCAATTCATCTTGTCCTATCTGCATATGATCTTTTTCATTCGTTTTTATTTCACTTACTATCACCTCAATCTGTATGATCGTTCCACTAGAATCAGTCTCTAGCGACAGATCTTCTAAAAGACACTCACGCTTTTTTAGAAGATCTCTTATCTGCTGCTCAAGAATCTTTTTCTGGGCAGACACTTCAAGCGTAGTCTGCTTATCATTTAATTTTTGCAAATCTGCTTCTAAATAAGTTCCTTCTGAGAAAAAAGCTCCAGCCTCTAACCAAGTCTGACCAACCCGCTCAGCTGAAATGGACAAAATCGGAGAAACAAACAGCAATACTAAAAGAAGATTTAAAAACAAGCGAATATATGGACCATATTCTTTTTTTGCAACAAGATTTTCTACTAACACTGATAAAATAAGATAACCCGCGATCTGACGCAGATAATCACGAATTGCGGTCATAATAATCCTCCTCTGATAAGTTTTTCTTACAGCACACGATTCGTAAATGCGCATATTACTGCAATTGTAATCAGGAATAGAAAAATCGCCATACAAAGCGTTTTTAACAGCATACGATTCGTAAATGAGACTGCTTGAAGTGCTGTGATCATACGCTTATCTGAGATAGGACTGGCAACTGCTGCAATCCCATAATAAATCAGAACAATAGCTGCCATCTGCAAAATCGGATATATGCTTACAAGTATTAAAACAATACACCCTGCCATGCCAATTCCATTTTTAATCAGCGTACCTGTTCCTATTATTATTTCAGCTGTACTCTTTATACCACTTCCAATTCCAGGTATGGAGCCAATCAGCTTCTGAGCAAATGCCGGTCCTGCACTAGAGGCAAGCGGTACAATCAATCCCTGAATCACCTGCAGACCAACAATTACAGCACAAAGTGTTTTCATTGACCACTCATAGATCGTCTTTATCAGCTCCTCCATCCCGGCAAAACGATCTTCCCCTGTAAGCCCGTTTAAAATTGATACGCCAAAATACAGCTTAATAATAGGTATCATTGCATAAACAAGAACTGCATCTATCAGTCCAATCATGCCAAATGTTGCCTGATAATACAAACTTGATGATGCCGCACCTGTTATACAAACCATTGACAAGCAAAAGGCAGGCAAAAGCATTTTCATAAATGTAATCATAAGATTAAGACAATTCGTCACAAGACGACAACTCTGAACAAATCCTGCAAGTGCAGAGGCTGTAATCATCAAAAATACAACAAACCATGCTTGTCCCGCGATCTGATCACTGTCAAAAACAGATGCTATGCTGCTAAGAACTGCAGAGCAAACCACAAGCAGCAAAATAGAAACTGCCTGTGTACGATTTTCCTGCACCTCTCCAATTAAAACTGACGCGATATCTGATAAAAGCTTTGAAAATGATATTGGCCTGTCTGCATGAATCAAATTCCTAACAAGCTCACCAAAACCTATATGTGTCTTTGAAAGATTATCAGATACAAACTGCTCCAAATCAGATAAATCAAGCTCTGACAGTGCCTCATCCATGTCTTCTGCAAAGTCGCTTTCTTCTGATTTCTCCTGTAATAACTCTGCATGCACCAACTTGCAAAAACTGCCTTCTGCTATAATAAACCACAATGTCACAAATAATACGATACAAAGCTGCCTGCATCTTTTTGCCATATGCTCCCTTCTATCCACAACACATTTTTGTTATGTTCACATCAGCTTAGAAACATTTTTTAAAACAGCCAGCACAATCGGCATGCTAAAACCAAGAATTGTAAGTCGTGCCGCCATTGAAATCTGACGTCCAAGTGCCTCTTGTCCGCAGTCTTTACAAAAATCACATGTAAATTCGCCCAAACATGTAATTCCTATCATTTTAAGAATGCTTTCCATATAAATGTTGTCAATTGAAAGATACTGGCGAAGCTGATTCATGCTCTGAATTAAATAGCGAATCTGTTCAAGAAGATAATAGCCAAAAAACAATCCTGCAGCTAACATCAGATAAGTACGATACTCTTCTTTTATCTGTTTCAGGCAAACCGCTAACAATGTAAACGCAATACCTGCTGCCGCAATCTTCCACATGCGCCCTCCTACAGTGCAAATAGATTTCGAATACTGTCAAACAATTCACTGATATAAGGAATCAGCCAAAACAGTACAAGAATCAAACCAGACAAGGATACCAAAAATGCCTGCTCGTCACGACCGCTTTGCTTTAATACCTGCTGTATGATTGTTACCAGGATTCCAACAGCCGCGATCTTAAAAATCAGATTGACATCCATTCTGGTATCCCCCTTTTACCATAGCAAAATAAGAAGAAAAGCTGCCGCGCAAAAGCTAAGCACGCGGCATAGCTTACACTCATTTCCAAGCTTCGTTATCCGCTTTTCATACAGCTGTGAAAGCTGATTTGCATCAAAGAAAAGCTGCTCTTTTACCATTTTTCTTTCAAATAAGAGAAAATCAGATGCACAATGAAGAATCAATTCCTCTTCCTGCTCATTCCAACCCATTTTCCTATATACTTCGTTTACGGCATTGCTCCACTCCTGCAAAAAATCACCGCCTTCTGCCATACGTTTCGCCATCCTGCTTACTAGTTCTTTTGTCGCCCCTTGCGTTATTGATGATGCTTTTGTAAAAACATCCTCCAATATGCTGCCTCTTATTTCAATCTCCTGTCCGGCAAAGAGAAGGAAACGAATCAATTCCTGCAGCTGTTTTGCCGTCTCCTTTCGTGATGTTTCCATACAAAATCCAATGGACAACAAAGTTCCAGCTATTATAACAGCTGCTGCAAGTTTCATTCATAACTCCTTTCAATTTCTACAGTCGTCATAAGTTGCCTATTCTGATCATAAATCAAAACATTTCTGGAACAGTCATTGTCTATTTGAATTTCTATGTACCGCGAAAATAATCCAGAAATCTTTTGATCAAAAAGATGCTGCTTTATTGTTCCATGCGCTGTCGTTAAAAGCGCTGTTCCCCACTTTTTTTGCCTGTATGAATATCTTTATGTCCTCTTCTCCTCCAGCCTCATCTGCAGCTAACACCTGCGGTGCCATTGTACGAAGAAGCATTATCATCGTATCTGTCTTACTTCCGCCATCCATAACATCTGTGTTTTGTCCAACATCATTTTGCGGAATACCGCTTATACAGGCGGCCACTTCTCCTCTCTCATCTGCCAAACTAGTGGTAAGAGGACGATGAATACCTGTTCCATCTGAAATCAGACGAACAAGGTCGCGAAGAAGAGTTGTCTTTCCAAGCCCTGGCGGTGATACTATCAGCGTATCTAAAAATCGCTCTTTCTCCCACAGCCATGGATAGATTCTCTGGCACAGCCGCGTACTTCCCTAGCCATTCGAATATTATACGAGCTGATCTTACGTATTCCCTGGAGCTTTCCATCACTAAGTATTACCTCTCCACAAATTCCAATGCGGTGTCCTCCCTGAATAGTCAAATAGCCCTGACGAATCTGCTCTTCTGCTGCATATACAGAAAAACGGCTTGCATTTAATAAAATCTGCTCCATCTCTGCCTTTGACATAATAACGAGTGACATTTCTGGCAACAGCGTTTTTGTAAGGCTCCCGTTTTGATTCAAATAAAAAAGATTCATTTTTCTTCGCACCGATACAGGTCTCTGTGTACGGATGCGTATTTCTTCAAATGAATCAAGTGAAATGCCTCCTTTTTTTAATGCCTCTTTTATAGATTGTGGCAAAATCTGCCAGATGGCATCTGTCTGCATTGACATCACCTCTAACACAACTATATGCAAGTCCATAATCTTTATGCAAAAAGTCGCTAATTTACAAATTATCTCTCTGTGTTCCATTTTCTTTTTTATCTGTTGATTTATAATAACAGTAAATGCATACTTAAAAATCGGGAAGGAGCAATTAAAATGTTGTTTTCTTATGACAAAACTCTTGGAACTGTTGAAACCTCTCAGGGTACCATGACACTTACGAAGGTATTCATTCCGTTTTTTCTTGAAATGTTTTTGATGAATTTCATGCAGACGGTCAATACCTTTATGCTCTCTTATTTTTCAGATAATGCTGTTGCCGCCGTGGGTGCTGCCGGTCAGTTTTCCAGCATGATCTATACTTTTTACTCCGTCATTGGAACGGGTGTCTCCATTGTTTTATGCCATCATCTTGGCGCAGGAAAAAAAGAACAGACCTCAGAAGCTGTATTTTCAGCGCTTGTCTTTGGTGCTGCCCTAAGTGCAGTTATTAGTATTTTAATGTCTATATTTGCTCGTCCATGTATGACACTTCTTAATATAAAGGGAGATGTTTTAGATGATGCTGCAAAATATTTTTCGATCTGCATGCAGTTTTCATTTCTGCCAGCACTTTTTGTAATTATATCCTCAATCTTTAAAAGCTACGGTTTTCCTCAGATTTCCGTTGGCATTTCTCTTGGTATGAATATCTTAAATGCTGCACTGAATTATCTCGTTATTTTCCAACCATTCCCATTCTTTCTTAAAGGCGTATCGGGAATTGCATGGTGCAGCAATATAAGCCGTGGTGTTGCTCTTATCTGCATTATAATTTGTCTGTTTCGTCTTCCGCTGCAGCTTGATTTTCACAAGATGAGGCCAAAGAGCTTGTTAAAGATTAAGGAAATTCTGCGTGTTGGTCTTCCAGGCGGAATCAGCTCACTCTCCTACAATGTATCGCAGACTGTAACTACATCTGTTATTGCACTAGTTGGCGTCTCCGCGATTTCAACTAAAATATATGTCTCCAATCTTGTTTTTTATGTTTATGTGCTTGGTCTTTCCCTTGGAATGTCAACATCACTTTTGATTGGATGGCTATGCGGTGCCAAGAAATACGATCAAGCATATAAGCTGAATCTGCAAAATTTAAAGGTCACGATTTTACTAAATGCTACGCTGTCGATTTTACTGTTTCTATTTGGCCGTCCGCTTCTTTCTCTTTTTACAAAAGACCCTGATATTCTTAAGGTTGGCTGTGCGCTTTTGTTTTGGGATATTTTCGTTGAGATTTTCCGCGGTTTTAACCATATCGAAGAGAACTCTCTGCGCGGTGCCGGTGATGTAGTCTTTCCAATGATTGTCTCTATCTGTTCTTGTTGGGCAATGAGCGTACTATTTTCTTACATACTAGGCGTAAAGCTCGGACTTGGACTGACAGGCTGTTGGATCGCCTTTGCAATGGATGAAGCCTTCCGCGGAATTAACTACTTCTTCCGTTGGAAGTCAAAAAAATGGATGAAGAAGACAGTTGTTTAATTGTGTTGTGCTATTTCCTGTGTTTTGGCATAATCTGCAGGTGAAACGCCTGTCTGCTTCTTAAAAACTTTACTGAAATAGCTTTCATCAGCAAAGCCAACACACTCACTGACCTCCATTATACGCATGGAGGTCGTTGTTAGCAGCTGCTTAGCATGCGCGATGCGAATGTCACGCAAATACTGAAATACCGTTTTTTTTCATATTCTTTCTAAATAGACGGTTCAGATAATCAAAATTGATATCAAATTTTTCTTCCAGATAATCGCCCGTGAGCGGTTCCTTGTAGGCTTCATGCAAAAAACTTTGCACCTCAAGAACTTTCTTATAGCCACGGGCGGTTATCATTTTATTTTCCTGCAGCGCAAATGTCAGACTGGCACGTGAAAGCTGAATTAAAAATGCTAGAAATTGCGCGCCGCTCAAATCCTTATAATATTCCAGATGGTCGGAATTTGCCGATACCACTTGCTGAATTTGCTGAATCAGCGCTCCCCAAACTGTCTCATCCTGAATATGGCAATACTTAGGAAGCATAAGCTGATGGCTCTTTTCATTAGGTGCTTCGCTTGAATCACTCTGCATTGCTGCACAGCGAAGCTGAAGCATTTGTTCGTGCATTTTGGACTCGTCTATTTCATTATTTTCGCTTTCTTCCAACATTGGATGAGTCATCAGATGAATCATATCATGCTGAAAATGAATGTAATAATATTCGCAGTAAGTAATCTGCTTTCCCTCATGATATTTATCAGGATCCAAAAGAATAAAATCGCCTGGGTGCAGATGATATGTAATTCCATCCTCTGCCAAATAAAGCTCTCCCTTTTGAATCAAGTAGCTATATATTCATGCGGTACACGCTTTTTATGCGCACACGGCGGTTTTAATATCCAATAATCAGCCAGATGTATCTGCGGTACGATTCTGCTGTCCATCACATAATACATATTTTCATCTCCATTCTGAATAATGATTCATTATAATGCCATAATAGAGGAAATGTCAATATTAGCACATCTGTCTATCTTTTTCCTGTAAAAAATGAGTGAAAAAGTTTTGAGGAGAAATTTTACCAATGAAAGAAATCTCCATTTTCTTAACAAGATAATATGGTATACTATTATCAATATATACATAGCAACTTTTTAAATGGAGGTAACGATATGTCCGATTTTGATTTATGTAAAGAAACTCTTGGAGGAAAAAGAATTATTTTTCTTGGCAGTTCAGTCACTTATGGAGCCTGTGCCATGGGGCAATCATTTATCGAGGCTTTAGAAGAAAAAGATGGAATTATTGCCATAAAGGAAGCTGTAAGCGGAACGCTTCTTGTTGATGAGGATGTTGCTGATGGCAAATCGTACATTGCCCGACTAGCGACCATTGATATTATAGAGTTAAGGGTGTTGTAGAGGAAACAACTTGTCAAAAAGCTTATACTTTAGGGAATGGTAAAATAAGAGTTGCTTTATATGACTTTGGTGCTAAGAAAAATATTGCTATGGAATTGGTTAAAAGGGGATGTTGTGTGACAGTATATCCTGCTTGGACTTTGGCAGAGGATATATTAAGGGAAACTATGATGGAGTTGTGTTATCAAATGGTCCAGGTGACCCAAAAGAATGTCAAGCGATTATTCAACAGATAAGAATCTTAAAAGAGAGTCATATTCCTATATTTGCAATATGTTTAGGACATCAATTGATGGCTTTAGCTCATGGCTTTGAAACTGAAAAATTAAAATATGGACACCATGGAGCTAATCATCCTGTCAAAGATATGAATACAAAAAGAGTATATATATCTACTCAAAATCACAATTATGTTGTGAAAAACATAGATAAAAAGATTGCTAAAACATGGTTTTTAAATGTTAATGATAACACAATTGAAGGAATTGAATATTTAAAAGAGAATATCAAAACTGTACAGTTCCATCCGGAAGCATGTGCAGGACCTACAGACACTGGATATTTATTTGATGAATTTATAGAAATGATGGGAGGTAATCAAAATGCCTAAAAACAAAAATATTAAAAAAGTTTTAAGTGATTGGATTCAGTCCAATTATTATTGGACAGCTGCCGTAATTTGATTATGCTGGAACACAAGCTTGTCGAGCTTTAAAGGAAGAAGGAGTTGAAGTCATTTTAATCAACTCGAATCCTGCAACAATCATGACTGATAAAGATATTGCTGATAAAGTTTACATTGAGCCACTAACAGTTCCAGTTGTTAAACATTTAATTGAAGTGGAAAAACCAGATAGTTTACTGCCTACTTTAGGAGTCAAAATGCCTTAAATATAGCAATGGCATTGACAGATGAAGGTTTTTTAGAAAAGCATCACGTTCAAACAATAGGGACATCTACAAAGTCAATAAAACTTGCTGAAGATCGCTTGGAATTTAAAAAAATATTGGAAAGTATTCATGAACATGTGCTCCTTCCATTGTGGTTAATCATGTAGATGATGCTTTAGAATTTGCGCAAAATATTGGTTATCCAGTTGTAGTGAGACCGGCATATACATTAGGTGGAACAGGTGGAGGAATTGCGCATAATGAAACTGAACTTCATGATATTTGTTCAAATGGTTTAAGACTTTCACGTGTCAATCAATGTCTAATTGAAAAATGTATTGCGGGATGGAAGGAAATTGAATATGAAGTTATGCGTGATAGTGCCGGCAATTGTATTACGGTTTGTAATATGGAAAATGTTGACCCGGTAGGTGTTCATACAGGTGATAGTATTGTTGTTGCACCAAGTCAAACTTTAAGCGATAAAGAATATCAGATGTTAAGAAGTTCAGCATTCAATATTATTCAGGCATTAGATATCCAAGGTGGATGTAATGTACAGTACGCTTTAAATCCAAATAGTTTTGAATATTGTGTTATTGAAGTGAATCCACGTGTATCTCGTTCCTCTGCCCTAGCTTCTAAAGCTACAGGTTATCCTATTGCTAAATTAGCAGCAAAAATTGCTTTAGGATATCATTTAGATGAAATTAAAAATGCTGTGACTGGAAAAACATTTGCATCTTATGAACCAACTTTAGATTACATTGTTTGTAAGATTCCTAAATGGCCTTTTGATAAGTTTGTTGGAGCTTCTCATGAATTAGGAACACAAATGAAAGCTACAGGAGAAGTCATGAGTATTTCTCAGTGCTTTGAGGGAGCTTTAATGAAAGCAATTTGTTCACTTGAACTAAAGATTCTTGATTTACATATTCCTGTATTGGAAAATATGTCAAAAGATGAATTAAAGAAAAGATTGGAAGTTATTGATGATCAAAGAATCTTTGTGATTTCTGAAAGTTTAAGGAAAGGAATCAGTGAGGAAGATATTCATCAATTGACAAAGATTGATATGTGGTTTATTGATAAAATTAAACATCTTATAGAAAGTTGAAACAACAGTTAAAATCAGAAGAATTAAACAGTTGATTTATTAAAACAAGCAAAACGTTTAGAATTTCCTGATGAAGTGATTGCTAAATATAGTGGA
>ENA-OQAZ01000776-OQAZ01000776.1-human-gut-metagenome-genome-assembly--contig:-NODE-776-length-17136-cov-1.677112_pt1 | contig 17136 bp, 24 predicted proteins | sample MGYA00242737_ERZ504531 | MGnify/ENA primary metagenome ERZ504531 (study PRJEB26092, sample SAMD00036244) | human gut metagenome | host: Homo sapiens | study: EMG produced TPA metagenomics assembly of... | reverse complement strand
GGCTTACAAACTTCAAACGCTCTGCAAGCATCCCAAAATCTTTTTCAAGATAAATTTCATAGGCAAAAATCCCATCTTTTTTAACCGGTATCTGTGTGCGGTATTTTGTAGTATCCATTGTTTTTACCTCCTGTTCCATTCATCGAATACATGCGGAATCCGATTTTCCAGAATCGCTGAGCTGTTTAAACATATTTTTCAAGTTTTACAAGGTAACGTCCCTTTTTGGTCTGTGAAAGCATGCCTTCGTATACAAATCTTCCCATACCTCTGGCTGATATCAGATCATTCTCTTTTACATGATATCCATTTGAAGTAATGCATTTTCCATTTACAAAAACGCGGCCATCTTCAATCATTCCGACCAGACTGCTTCTGGAAGTTTTCCATGCCAGGGCAAGCAGAGTATCCAGACGTACAGAAGCAACCGTTCCTTCTATTTTTTCCGTACGCAGTGGGATTTCTTTTCTTTCTCCCTCAAACACCTGACATAAAACCGTTGTATGCCGGATCCGTGTCAGGTTATCACACAGAAAATCTGCTATTTTCTGCATACAGAAAAGATAGGCACATTCCTCGTCAATCAGGATATCACCGGTAACCGAACGGTCTATGCCCAGATTCAAGATGGCTCCAAGATAATCTCTGTGTGAAAGTTTCTCTGCAAATTTCAGATTCAGGGGTCTGATCTGAAGACATACGATTGGAAATGGTATAGCATCTTCATCCGAATCGCCCTTTTGCGAAAAATCATAACGAAAATAAAGAGCATCAGGGATAAACGCTGCCAACTGACGCTCTGCTTTTGCATAACCGCCGAAAAGTTTCCATCGAACAAATGGAATCTTTCCGACCGTGCTGTGAAAAATATTTAATTCATTCAGATTCATAAAATCTGTGTAAGTGATGATTCCTCTTCGATCTGCCAGATTTGCCAGATCCAGGATACGCTGCCTTGTGCGTTCCTCCATCTTATCCATTTACTTTCTCCTAAAACTTGTTTCCAAGAGACGGCATATCAACACCATTCAAAATTTCCTGAAAATCTCCGGAAACTTCCACACCGGATGGCGTAATGATAAAAATAAAATTGCTGACTTTCTGAAGATTACCGTCGATTGCATAGCAGGAACCAGATGAAAAATCAATGATTCTCTGTGCAATATCAACATCAAGACCTTCCATATTCAGTACAACTGTGCAATTTGCAAGCAGTGTATCGGTAATCTCTCTTGTGTCTTCCATAGAACGCGGTTTGATTACACATACTTCCATTCCGGCAACGGATTTTTTTGTCGTACGCATCTGAGAAATCTTACCGGAGTTGCTGGTCTTTGCAGATGATGTACTGTACGGACGAGGAGAAGAAGTGCTTCCGGATTTCTGGAAAGATTTTGCCTTGCTCTTTTCTTTTCCGGAAGGCACTTTCTCATCCATATCCAGATCACCTAAATCTCTTCTTCATTCTGCTTTTTGAAGAATCTCTTTTTTGGAGCTTCTTCTTCGAAATCATCCATTTCGTCATCCAGAAAGTCATCGTCATCAAATCCATCATTGTCATTCAGTTTCATGGCATTTAAGAATCTATCTAATACTCCCATTTTGTTTCTCCTATCTGCTTTTATCACAAATTGTAATTGCGTTCTCCGAAGATACCTGTTCCGACTCGAACCATGGTAGCACCTTCCTCGATTGCAACCTCATAATCTCCGGTCATACCCATACTGAGATCACGCATATTAACATTATCTATGTTTTTGGCTGATATGTCAACTGATAATTCTCTTAATTTTGCAAAATATTTGCGATTATCCTCGGCGTTTTCTACAAAAGGTGCAATCGTCATCAGTCCTTCTACAGAAATATGCTCCATTTTGGCAATGTTTTCGATGAAATCTGCACATTCTTCTACACGAACACCAAACTTACTCTCTTCTGATGCAACATTTACTTCCACCAGAACCGGCATCACAATTCCTTTTTTCTCCGCTTCCTGGTCTATCGCCTCTGCCAGTCGGACAGAATCCACGGAATGAATCAGAGCTGCACGCCCTACCACATATTTTACTTTATTTCTCTGTAAATGACCGATCATATGCCATTTGATATCTTTTTCCATTTCTTCGTATTTGTCACGCAGCTCCTGCGGCTTGTTTTCTCCAAATCTGCGAATTCCTTCCGCATAGGCCTCTTCGATCATCGACACCGGTTTTGTTTTGCTGACGGCGATCAACTGTACCTCACTGCGGTCTCTTCCGCTTCTCTTACAAGCTTCACAGATACGTCTCTCTACTTCCTGCAAATTTTCTTTTATCATGTTTCTTATACCTCCACTATCTTTTTTCTCTGTAAACAGGATCATAACAGCTGATCGTCGGAAACGTATCCGCATCCAGTGCAATATGATCGTACTGTGCCAGTCCAAACGTATCGTCATCTGCCACAATACAGTATTCCTCGTTCTCTGCGATCACAGTCACTTCACGGAAAACAGCATAACCTTTGTTGATATTATAGACTCCCTGAAGGGATGCATCTCTTCGATTCGATACTTGTTGCTGGAATTCTTCCGAACGATATAATCGCCCTCTGAAAATTCATTGATATCCACATAGTAGTTATCATCCACTTTTTCGTAAACCGTTGTTGTTTTATATTTTTGTTCTGATTTTCCACTGTTTGTATAGGTTTCCACCAGAACTGTAACCTCATTGCTGTCATCGTTATTGGAAATCACATATTCCTGCGGAATAATATAGAAATTCCGCTGTTCGATTGCAGTTTTTGGTATCTTCAATCCACTCTTCTTATTTAAAAGTAATTCAATATCCAGAAAGCGATCCGATGCAAAACGCACAACAGAATGATCCATATCCAGCTTTGCAAAATAGGTATTCTTGTTCTGAACAACCGACACTGTAGCATCTGCCGTTGTACCATCTTTCAGAAAACGGATCGTAACAGAGCTCTGATCCGTCAGTTCGGAAACAATTTTATTGTCAATTGGCAGAATCAGAGACCAGTTATCCTCTGTCACCAGTTTATATAACGGATCTCCACTTTTGGCTGTTCCGTTCAGACGAAGATTTTCTTTGTGATATGCCTTCATAGAAAACATATCAGTTGTCACATCTTCCGCTTTTACATCTTCAAAGCCATCCACCGAATAAACCACAATACCAGGTCCATCCGTTCGACATACATTGAACAGACTGCCTTCGTCTGCATTTCCGTAAACATCTTCTGTATAGAGATCTAAAACGGCACTTTCTACATCCGCCTTCATATTATATGCTTTCTGAAAGTTCTGACCTGAAAAAGCAGACGCATATCCGGCAGCCGCAGCACACAGTTTTTTCGCATCTGCGGCAGATAGTGTTCCGCTTTCGGAAGTATCTGTAGTTTGCAATGCATCCTCTTTCTCATCTGTACTTTCAATCGTTGTTTCTGTCTCAGCGGAACTTTCTGTTGTACTTTCAGACAATTCCGTACTTTCTGTGAGCGATGCTGACTCTGTAGTCTGTGATGATGCCGATGTCCGTTCTGTTCTTGTTGTTCCGTTTTCGTTGATAGAACAGATCACACCATTTTTACCGATTTCTGTTCCTTCTCTTGCATAGTAAGTAACAGCTCCGGATTCCGGTGCTTCTACAACGGTTTCTGATTTCAGTGCGAGTGCTGTATATTTATAATTTCCGGACAGACTGCCTTTTTTTACTTCATATGGTGCAATGTGCGTCGAAGTCAGATACATGACGATACAGACCATCATATAAACAAATACAATTCCAAACAGCAGTGTACCAATATTTATGCCAATATATTTTTTATACTTTACAATCTTCTTACTATTCTTTTTTGCAATCAACCAATACGCCTCCTTATTTTCATCTTAGCTGAGAAATTTTTGAACAGATATCATTCTACCACGTTCTTGTTTCAGAAACAATGGAATAAATATTTAATTTCAGGAAAAAATAGAGATAAACGATGAAAGGAGTTAAAATATATGAATGTAAAAGGACTGGACTATACTTGTCTTACACTTTCTATTATCGGAGCGATCAACTGGGGACTGATCGGCATTTTCCGCTTTGACCTGGTCGCTTTCCTCTTTGGAGACATGAGCTGGCTCTCCAGGATCATTTATACACTGGTCGGTCTGTCAGGATTGTATCTGATCAGTACTTACGGACGCATCTGCCAGGTTGATGATGCCAGATAAAGATTTTCAGTGTAAATATTTTACAGAGCCCTTTCCTCTGAATTAGAAAGGCAGGACGGAAAACCGTCCTGCCTGCAAAGATTGCTTGCTGCATCCATAGAAAATCAAAGCTTTTCACTTATAAAGATACAATGACTTTTGATTTTGCATTTCCCGGAAGATCATCTGCATCCAGAGAAATACTTAAAACAAAAGTTATATTATATTTCTCGCCCAGCTCATCCAATTTATCGATGGTCTCTGTGATATCTGCATCTTCCAGTTTGGCAATTTTCAGAAAGCTGTCCAGATACATCTGCTCCAGATCGTGATCCTGTGAAATAATGCCACAGATAAATCCGATAAATCCATCACTGCTTGACAAACCAAATTCTGAAGTATCGATCAGACGAACTTTGTTGTTCAGCTCGTACATATGTTTAGAACTCTTATCGAGATAAACAATATTTCCGTGCACTTCTTTTACTTCTGCATTTACTTTGTCCAACAGATGTTTTGTTTTTCCTTTACCCTTTTTGCCTGCAATGATCTGTATCATTATAATCTCCTCCTTTAGTCCGGCGACCTAAATATTATATGTTGATTATAGTGTATATTTAGAAAAATTACAACCTTTAATTGTTAATTTTAGACAATAATTTATTCATTTCGGCATATAATGTTTCTTTATCACCTGCATTGAGGATAATTGAGACATGAGAATCCCCATATTTATCTTTTGCGAGCAGACAGAGGCAGCTTCCGGCCTCATCCGTAGTACCTGTCTTACCGCCGATCACCTCTACATCCTGAGGCGGAGTTGCCTCTCCGATGTGATAATAGTTCGTTGACTGCCACATGATACCATACTTGTCATTATCGCGGATAAAGATACTATAGTATTCAGATGAACCGATAATTTCCTGAAAGGCATCATACTTTAATGCTTCCTGAAACATCAAATAAATATCATATGCCGTTGTATAATGATTTTCGTCATGAAGACCATGCGGATTGGCAAAATGTGTCCCGGTCGCTCCAAGAGATGCCGCCTCTTCGTTCATCATATTGACAAAATTGTCAACGGTACCGCGACATAGACAGCTAAAGACATGGCAGCATCGTTTCCGGAATTCAAAAGCAGACCGTATAAAAGCTGCTCAACGGTAAGCTGATCTCCCGGCTCGATCATACAGACGGAGGATCCGCTTTCAATATCCTGACATTCCTCTCCAACTGTTACGGTTTCATCCAGCTGCAGTTTTTCAAAGTCACAAGAGCCGTCATGACTTTTGTGATACTTGCCGGATACATCTTGTTAAAAATATTCTGTGCATAGTCTACTTCCCCGGATGCCAGATCAAAAGAACCAGCTGCTCCTGAGGTAAGATTTAAGGAAGAATCGTCTTCTGTTCCATCCGATACACACAGATTTTCAGAAAAAGCAGCCGCTCTGTTGGCATTGAACTGAACTTTCTCTATACCCAAAAACCGCATTGCTTTTGTCGTAAAGATTGGAAAGGTGAATCTCTCTGTTTTTGATCACTGTTACTACGGAAACGGAGCCGAGAACAAGTGCTATCACGATAAGAAATGAAATGCCAACCTTCATCAGGCTGATCTTATGTTCTTTTTTCGGCGGCTGTACCGGTTGTGCGACGATTGCGTTCCCGTCTTGTATTTTTTCCTGTTGATTCCATTATTTGTACATCTCCCGCCATTCAAGATCTCCTCGGTCGAGGGATTTTATCAGCAGTTCTGCTGTTGCCAGATTGGTGGCAAGTGGGATATTATGCATGTCACAGAGTCGAAAGATATTCTTCGTATCCGGCTCATGTGGTTTTGCTCCCATCGGGTTTCTCAGAAAAATCATAAGGTCAATCTGATTATTCTCAATCTGGGCTCCCATCTGGTGTTCTCCTCCCAGATGTCCGGCAAGAAATTTGTGGACGTTCAAATTGGTAACCTCCTCCACAAGTCTTCCTGTCGTTCCTGTTGCATATAATTCATTTTTACATAATATTCCTCTGTAGGCAATGCAGAAATTCTGCATCAGCTTCTTTTTGGAATCATGTGCAATAAGTCCTATATTCATAAATCAGACCTCCTTTGTATCTTCTCCATTTTAATATTTTCGTACCTGCAGTCCTATATTCAGAACCATGCCAATCCCAATGTAAAGACTGATCAATGATGTTAGTCCGTAACTTACAAATGGCAGCGGCAGTCCGGTGGTTCGGCATCAGGCCGGTCGCAACGCATATATTGATAAAACTCTGAAATGCAATCAAAAGCCGCCATGCCGCAGCATATCAGCGTCCCGGAAACATCCCTTGCATTTTTCCCGACCATAATACACTCCAGTGCGATCAGAAATTCCAGTGCAACGATCAGACAGCAGCCTAAAAATCCAAGCTCTTCTCCTGCAACTGCAAAAATAAAGTCTGTCTGCGGTTCTGCGATAAAATTACCGTTTTTTACAGAATTGACATCACTGTTGTTCAGCCCTTTGCCATAAAGCTGGCCGGAACCAATTGCAATTTTAGAGTTTGTCTGCTGATAAGAAATGTCAGGATATTTTTCAGGCTGAAGCCACCCCATAATTCGATCGTGCTGATACCCCTTCAGAATCTTCTGATCCGGCTGTGTCACAAGCATCGCTCCGATGACTACAAGCGGTATGCATATCAGTATCATACCACCGATTATTTTAGAACTCAAGCCTGCAATAAAATATATTGTGCAGAAAATCAGAAGCACAACGATACTGGTAGACAAATCCGGCTGTTTATAAATAAGGAACCATGGGATCGCCACCAGTCCGACAGCTTTTAAAATAGTCTGCGGTTTATTGAGATCCTCTTCATGCTTCATGAAAAAACGAGTAAAAAAGATGATTACCACAATCTTCATGATATCAGATGGCTGAAAGCTAAAACCGCCAAAGTCAATCCAACGCTTTGCACCTTTTACCTCTGTTCCGAAGAAACGTACTGCGATCAGAAGCACCAGACCGCCAATATAGTAGATCCAGTAAAAATTGCTGATCCACAAATAATCCATCAAAGACACCATGATCATAAAAACAATTCCGACGCCCATACCGATCATCTGTTTCATCTGATAACTGCCATTCGCACTGCCGATCACCATGATACCGATTACTGACAGGATCAAAACCCAAAGAACCAGTCTGAATTTATAATCTTTCAATTTGTATTGTCTTAACATCTTTAACCCCTTGCTTTACTTCTCTTTGATATCCATGCGGATACTGACATCCGCATTTTCAATATTCAGGTACTTTTCGATCACTTTTCTTATGTCACGTTTCAGATATTTTACCGTATCTTCCGGGCAGTCCAGGCGATCCATATAAAGAATGGAAGCCATCCTCTGTCTGGCAAGTACAGCAGATCTCTGTGGAAAACAGAAAAGAAATCGTTTCAATCTAACTTACTCCCTTCTTCCTCTTTTCAGCAGCTCGCCAAGATGTCTCCAGAATCCATCCCTCTGTTCAAAATCCATAAGTGGAACCGCTTCACCATATATCCGGCGACAAATATTGGAAAATGCCTGTCCGGCCAGACTTTCCGATGCAGCAAGTGCTTCGCCCTGATTAGTCGCGATCACTACGCTGTCATCATCCGGAATCGCCCCGAGAAGATTTACGGAAAGAATCTCGACAACATCTTCTACAGACATCATATCACCACGCTTTACCATGCCCATCCGCAGCCGGTTGATAATAAGATCAATGCGATCGATCTCATTTGCTTCCAGAAGACCTATGATCCTGTCTGCATCACGGATAGCGGAAACTTCCGGCGTAGTCACTACGATCGCCCTTTTTGCACCTGCGATCGCATTGAAAAATCCCTGCTCGATCCCGGCCGGCAGTCTAAAAGGATAAAATCAAACTTTTCCTGAAGATCATCCGTAAGCTTCTTCATTTGCTGCGGAGTCACCGCGGATTTATCTCTTGTCTGAGCAGCCGGCAGAAGAAACAGACTGGGATTGTTTTTATCCCGGATCAACGCCTGCTTCAGCCTGCAGTTTCCTTCGATCACATCAACCAGATTGTAAACAATCCGGTTTTCCAGTCCCATAACAACATCCAGATTGCGAAGGCCAATGTCTGTATCGATCAGAACGACTCGTCCGCCGAGCATAGACAGCCCTGCTCCGAGATTCGCAGTCACCGTTGTTTTTCCGACACCGCCTTTTCCGGAAGTTACCACAATAATCTCACTCATTACACATTCCTCCATAAATCTTTTCAAGTCGAACTTGTGGTTGTCCCACAGCCTTTTCAACGAAAATGATCTGTTCCGGCGTTTTGGCCGTTTGTCCTGTGTACATTGTGAACTGCTTTGTGTCTTCACAGTTATTTTTAGATTTTTTCTGCTGACCCATAAACGGCATCCCATGTATCTTGGCTCATAGGTTCCACATGGATATGATTTTCTTTTATATAAGCAATTTTCGGTTCCGGCTTGTATTCTGTCTGATCCGAATATTTGGTGATTGCACTGCGTGCAGCTTTGTCGGCAATACGGATCTGAACCGGTTTCATCACAAAGGCGGCAATAAAACAGTTGCGATCCCCCGTCGCTCCCGCGTAAACGCTGCCACGACAGGATCCGAGTATGACAATGTTGCTTTTTGACACAACTTTGGCACCAGAATGTACATCTCCAAGAATCACCACACTTGTCTCTGTTTCCAGACTTCGCCATTTGAAAGAGTCCCTCGATAAAACAGGCCATCCACTTTTTCCTGCTCTTCCAGTGCCGCATTTAAAATCCTGCGGTAATGCTCCTGACTGACGGCGTCCTCATCCACCACACAGAGGATATGGATGCCGCAGTGATCTACGATCGTCTCGATCACCTGCCGTTCTTCTTCCCGGTTCAGTACTCTTCCACGGAATGTCACAGCCATTTTTGCATTTCTGAAAAAATTGCAGATTCCTGAAATTTATCCGCAATGTCAAGAAGGAGTTCCTGAAACGGCATCTTGTCATCCAGGATAACGGTCAGGCCGTATTTATTACTCTTAATGATCACGGATTTACGGTTCATACGCTCGCCTCCCCCGACTGTTAGTCCGCAAAACTGTTACTTACATTTACATTTGCTGCAGTATTTGTAATAATATCGCTTTCATCTTTCAGTTTAAAGTAATAACTTACAATATCTTTTGCAACGGACGCCGCGTTCGTGGAAGAATAGCCGTTTGTAATACGCACTGCCATGGCAATTTCCGGTGTATCATACGGTGCATAGCCGATAAAGAGTGCATGGTTTGGTTTGTCCTGATTCTCCTGTGCAGTACCTGTCTTTCCGGCCATATTGAAAGAACTCTTTATGTCCGTAAATGCGGCGTTACTCTGATAAACTCCATTCATACCGGAATGAATCACATCCCAGAGATCCGACGAAAGATCCACAGTGCTGTGCACAACCGGCTCCGGCTCTTCCAGCGTATTATTATCGCTGTCTGTGATACGGTCAAGCAAAGTCAGATCATAACAGGTTCCATTGTTTGCGATCGTTGCCGCATAACGTGAAAGCTGGCTGGTCGTAAAGGTATTGCCTGCCTGTCCCATTGCAGTTCTGGCACCATCCGCAGTGGAAACATGCGGTGCTGTCTCATCTATTTCAATGCCCGTATTGGCATCAAAACCATACATTGCAGCATACTTGGTAAGTGTACTGATCGCCTGTGCGTCATTATAAGTGGAAGACTGTACAACATTTCCATCCGCATCAGTCTCCGGTGTAAGATTGGTAAAATCCGAGGTCTTTCCAAGCATATAACCGACTGTATTGAAATAAAAGTTACAGGATTCCTTGATCGCCTGTGACAAAGTCAGAGGACCATGAGATCCGCTCTTATATCTTTCTGAATAGATCCAGCAGTTTACATCCGGAGGGATCAGCTGGAACTTTCCGGTACAGTTGATCGTATCATAAGCGCCTACAACACCTTCCATCACACCTGCAGTTGCCGCCACAATTTTAAACGTAGAACCAGGTGCTGTCACTTCCTGCGTTGCTTTATTATAGAACGGAGAAGATTTGTCGCTGTTCAGTTTATAGAAATAATCATCATCCATATTGTTTGCCAGACGATTGTTATCATAGCCCGGATATGTAACACATGCCAGAACATCGCCGTTGTCCGGATCGGTGATCACGGCTGAACCGGTACACGGCTCCAGTGCAAGCATTGCCGGTGTGATCTCAAGAGAATAAATCTTCGCCATGATAAAATCATAAGCCGAAACTGCTCCGTTTTCCAGAGCACTGTAATCTTCCTCATTCATCTTCAGAATACCCTGATCAAACAGTAGCAGACAGATATCCTTTCCGCTGATCTGATAATTCTGTATCATATATTTATATACCTGGCGGCTGAATGCATCACTCTTTGAAAGATAGTCCGTCACATAATCAGCAAGTGCAGCTGTGATTTCACTGGTGTCAAGGTATGTAGTATCGCTGTTTACTTTTGTGATATCGATCCAGTTCTTGGAGATCGCATAACTTAAAAACTCATTCAGACTGACGGATCCGTCATTGCTCCATTTTGTCCACATCTCGTCATTGGTATCGATCTTGTCTTTATCAAGGACTTCTGTTCCTTCGATCAGAACATCGTCCACAATAAAGCTTTCATATACCTGCATCTCCTCGGAAAGATCCTGATATGCCGTTGCTGAAGAGGATGTCATCTGACCCCGTATTTCAGAGAAAATCTCTTCTTCCCGACTCTGAAATTCACTGTAGATACGTTTTTCATTATCGCTTGCATCGTCAGAAGCCAGATGATCTGCATCCAGCACATTATTCTCAAAAAGGCTGTAATACACATCATAGATCGGGATCAGGATGTCATCCTCTGATGAAATACTGTCTTTATCAAATTTCTCGGCATCAAAAATCTTATTGTATACAATTCCGGCAATATACTGCTCCAGAATCTTATATACTGCGATCTGAAGATTGCGGTCAATGGTAAGATGGATATCATTTCCGGCCTGCGGTGCAACTTCAGAATCTTCTTTCAATACTTTTCCAAGGTTATCCACATAAACCGTTTTTGTTCCGTTCTGTCCGCGAAGCTCTTTTTCAAAATACTTCTCGAGTCCGGACTTTCCGACGATATCACTGCTGCTGTACTGACCGTTTCCGTTTTCACCATTAAGTTCTTCCAGTTCTTCTGCGGAAACCTGACCGGGTGTAACCGATCAGTGGTGCCATATAAAGACCGTCCTCATAAACCCGGATAGAATCTTCTTCCACATCCACGCCCGGATAACGGTCTTTGTTTTCCATAATAACAGCAACCGTATCTTTAGAAATATCTTTTGCGATCGTAGTCGTCACATACTTCTGATAGCTGTTCTGTGCAACCGCACTTCGCAGTGCAGTCAGCTTTAACTGCTCTTCTTTTGTAAAACTGGATGGAAGGCCGTACTCCTGCAGCTCTTCTTCCGTGTAAACGGAAAGGTCGATTCCGTACCATTTTTTCGTAGAAAGTGTCTGCATCATCTCTTCTGCCGTACAGTTTCTCTCATCGGTTTTCAGATCTTCTGTATCTGCGTATCCGAAAATATCTGCCCGGAAACGCAGAAGATTAAAGCCTTCCCTTGTAAACTCATACTGGCCGTCACTTCCAATGTCGATCGCATAGTTGGTATAAACCTGGTCACCGCCATCTTCGATCACTTTCATGATCTGATACAGGCTGCCGTTCATCGCAAGATTTCTCTCTCTTGTCGTATCATAGCTGCCTACATCTTCATAGGTGACATTATATGCGAGCTTGTTGTATGCAACCGCATTTCCGTCGCGGTCATAAATATTGCCCCGCGTACTTTTCAGTGTTGTTTCTTTTTTGATCTGCATGGTAAAATCCGTCAGATACTTTTCACCGTTGATGATCTGCATGGTATACAGACGCTGGATCAGTATGCCTGCAAGCAATGCAAACAGGACAACCAGAACGATCAGTCTGGACTTTATCAGTTTGGACAGTGAATTTTTAACATAATTAAACAAAGCTACCTACACTCCTTTGTTCTGCCTTTTCAAGTTTATGGTTCAATGCCAGAAGCAGGCGGTATACAACCAGCGTGATCAGTGCAGTATAGATCACTTCCGGTATAATGATCCTTCTCAGATAGAAGAACAGGCTGATCCTTCCGCGAAAGAAAAACTGAAAAAGATAAACCACCAGATCATAGACCAGATCGCTGAATGCGATCAGAAGTACCGGCATCTTGATATCATCATCATAAAAAATGCGATAACAAAAACCAGTTGAAGTATCCGACATAGGTGAAGAGGAGCATATGAAATCCCAGCACCGGTCCGTAAAAAATATCCATCAGGATACCAAAAAATGCACCCACAAACATCCCCTCGCGTTTTCCACGCATCAGTGCAAAAGAAACCGTCAGGATGATCGGAAGATTCGGGGAGACGGATGCAATGGCAAATGTCTGCATCAATGTCGTCTGCAGAACAAATGTCAGTAAGATCAAAATAATCATTATGACTCTGCGTTTCACTGTTCTCCTCCTGCCTGCTTACTGCTTTCTGTCTGTTTTCCGGTTTCTGTTTCCAGAATCATCTCCGTCTCACTCTGTGCCTGAGACTGGATATCTTTCTGTGCCTCATCGGTATTTTTCAGCTGTGTAATGACCAGTCTTCGTGCAGATGTCTGAAATCAACAACCGGTGTAATGCTTCCTGATTTTGTCAGGTTATTGGAATCCATCCCGATCTCGCTGACATAACCGATCAGAATCCCCGGAAGGAAGCGGTTACTGATTTCTGATGTCACCACTTTGTCACCGACTGTCACCTTATTATCCGCATCCGTCAGCTTCACAAGGCTGATCTTGCCTTCATCGATCAGTTTCAAATTACCGGCAATGATGCAGTTGTCGGAAGTGGAGCTGATCTCGGCACTGACGTTGCTGTAATCGTCTATGATTGAACGAACAGTCGCCCAGTTTGATCCTACCGAAGTTACAATCCCGACAAGACCTCCGTCTGCAATGACATTCATATCTTCCTGAATCCCTCTTTCGACCCTTTGTTGATCGTAAATACATTGAACCAGTTTCCGGAATCTTTTGCGATAATGCGTGCGGCGATCGTCGGATAGTTGCTGTATTCATCTTTCAGATCCAGCAGATCTTTTAATCTTTCATACTCATCCTGATTCTGCAGCAGATCACTGTTTTCTGCGGTCAGCTCGTCCACTTTTTTCTGCAGTCCGGCATTTTCACTTCGCAGATCTGTTGTATGGAACAGGTATTCTCCCTTGTCCGAGATCCATGTGCCGATTGCGTTCATTCCACTCTGGATCGGCGTGATCACTCCTGTGACATAATGAAGTGGCCCGGATACTGCATCTGTCGTAAAAGACAGAATGATCAAAACGACACATACCGCTGTCAGAATTGTGAGTACCAGTTTGCTTTTTCCTGAATCATTCATCTTTTTTTTCATTGCATTTCCTCTTTTATATCAGATTGCCGACATAATCCTTCAAAGAAAATGTCAGCTTTTTCAGTTCTTTGTCATTCATAATCTCCACAAGACCATTCATCGTGTTATAGACAGGATCTGGAACATTATAAACCGGAAATGTTACCTTTTCCTGTATATAGCTGGCAATATTCGGTGTCAGTGACACACCTCCCGCCAGATAAATACCATTCTGCTGTATATTTTCAAGCAGCTGAGGCGGTGTCCTCTGCAGTGTCATCTTCACGGCATCGGCAATCGCATCGGCCGTATCGGTTATCGCCTTGCTGATATCTTCGGACGGTATCCTGGCAGAACTTGGGACTCCGCTGATCGTGTGGATACCGTAAACTTCGCTGCTCTTTGCTTCCCCGTTCATAAGATACCCCATAGCAACACGGAGCTTCTCTGCCGTCTTTTTGCCGATTGCAAGATTATGCTCGCGGCGTACCATCGTGATGACGGCTGATCCATCGCATTTCCGCCATACGGATACTGTCTTCCGATGATCACTTTTCCATCTGAGATCACAGAAATCCCGGTTGTGGAAGCTCCGATGTTGACCACCATACTTCCGTCTGGGCAAGAACCGGCATACCGATGCCGACCGCATCTGCAACTCCTTTTTCCACAAGAGCAATCCTTCTTACTTTCAGTCCGGTCAGTACTTTATAAAAAGCACGCATCTCAATCTCCGACAGCTCCATCGGAACCGTCACCAGAATATCCGGCCTTTTTGTAAAAACACTCGAAAAACGCTTTAATAACCGTGCCAGAATAAAGCCGAGATTCCCGCCGTCTGCGATCGCTCCGTCAACCATCGGACTGTCCGCTGTTACGCAGAGGGGCGTCTTTTCGTACATTTCGTATGCACGCTGACCGACTGCGATCACATAGGTTTATCCCGCACCGCGATCATATTTTTTTCACAGACCACTTTTTTGTTTTTTTTATTCGGCGATCTTTATCGTGTCACTTCCAAGATCATCCCGCATTTTTTCGAAACAACATGTACTCAAACTCCTTATCTCAAAGGATTTTCATTTCCCTGAAACTGGCATAACACCGATCTCCCACAATAATATGATCCAGAAGACGTATCCCGACCAGCTCACCGCCAAGTGAAATCCTTTTTGTAAGGCTTTTTGTCCTCTTCACTCGGAGTCGGATCTCCACTTGGATGATTGTGCAGAAGTATAATAAAAACCGCATGATGCTGCAGGGCCAGCAAAAAAATCTCACGCGGCGTAATGACAGAACAGTTTACACTGCCCTTGGATATGGATTGCCTCGCGAACAAGACGGCATTTTGTGTCAAGCATCAGAAGAATCATCTGCTCCTGCTCCAGATGACGCATCTCCTCCATAAAATAATCTGCAATGCTGGCAGCATCTTTGAAGTTCAGGGCACTCCAGGCGGATTGACCGGCAATCCTTCTGGAAAGCTCCGCAATACATTTGAGCTGTACTGCTTTTACTTCTCCGATACCGCGTATCTGGCATAACTGTGGAATTGTCATATGATACAGGCCAAGAAGTCCATTTCTTGGTGCTCCTGCATCCAATATTTTTCTGGAAAGTTCCAATGCATTGATCCCCTTTGATCCTGTACGCAAAATAACGGCGAGAAGCTCTGCATCACTTAGCACTTCCGCACCTTTGTTTATGCATTTTTCATATGGCAATTCATCTGCCGGCAGTTCTGTCATTTTACAGTTGTTTTCTTTCATAAAATACAACCGGCTCTCTTGTCCCCCTGATACCCGTATCGCAGTATCCATTTTCTTCCGATAGGCTATTGTATCATAAATAGTGCGAAGTGTACACACTATTTAATCTTTAAATTTTTTTTAAAATAGCTTCCGCAACCTTCAGTCCATCCATGGCTGCGGAAGTAATCCCGCCGGCATATCCTGCTCCTTCCCCACATGGATAAATACCGGAAATACTGCTCTCCAGCGTCTCTTTTTCCCGCTCGATCCGCACAGGTGAAGATGTTCTGCTCTCTACTGCGGATAAAATCGCGTCTCCTCTGTCAAAGCCTCTGATCTTTCTTCCAAAGACTTTGACCGACTGCTCGATTGAATCTCCGATCTCTTTTGGAAAACAGTCTCTTACATTTCCGAATGTCCATGCTCCTTTCATGGAAGGCGTGGTTTCTCCAAGTGATTCACTGACCTGCTTTTTGCAGAAATCACGATACAGCTGCACAGGGATCTTCCCATCTCCGGCTTCATATGCCGCCGCTTCCAGTTTTCTCTGAAATTCTACGCCGCAAGCACATCATCTCCCGGGAAATCTTTCGGTGTCACCGTAACAACAATGGCACTGTTCGCATTGTCACCATTTCGGCTGTGATAACTCATACCATTAACGGCAAGTTTCCTTCTTCGGAAGAAGCATTTACGACATATCCGCCAGGCACATACAAAAAGAGTATACACCTCGTCCGTTCGGAAGCTGGCAGGTCAGCTTGTAATCTGCTGCCGGAAGCGTTCCCCGCTCTTTTCCGTACTGGGACTGATCGATCAGATGCTGCGGATGTTCCATGCGGACACCGACCGCAAAAGCTTTCGGTGACATAGAAAACTGTCTTTTTTTCAGCAGTGCAAACGTGTCTCTCGCACTGTGACCGATTGCCAGGACGGCCGCCTCACATTCCAGCCGTTCCGCTCCATTGATGATCAGTGCCGAAGTTGTCCTTTCTGGATTTCAAAATCGGTGACCTGTGCTTCAAAACGCACGTCTCCTCCAAGACGCAGGATCTCTTTTCTGATATTTTTAATGACTTTCCTGAGAAGATCGGTTCCGATGTGTGGTTTGTTCAGCCACAGGATTTCTTCCGGTGCACCGAATTCCACAAAGGTTTTCAATACAAACGTATTTCTTCCGGTGGCATCTTTTACGGCTGTATTCAGTTTTCCATCCGAAAAAGTGCCGGCTCCGCCTTCTCCGAACTGGATATTGCTTCGTTCATCCAGTTGCCCTGTTTGCCAGAATGTTTCAACCATCTCCTGTCTGCGGTCGACATCCATGCCTCTCTCTAAAAGAATCGGTGCAAAACCGGTTCTTGCAAGAGAAAGTGCACAGAAAAGCCCCGCAGGCCCCATGCCGATCACAACCGGACGATGTTTGAATGGAATTGTGCCGCTCTGCTCTGGGGCGTAGATGACTTCTTTTGCTTTGGTAACTTTGTTGCTTTTACATCTTCGCAGTATTTTTTCTTCGTCATTTACTTCCACATCTACCGTATAGACATAATACAGTTCCGGTTTCTTTCTCGCATCCAGAGAACGTTTGCAGATCCGAAGATTCTGAATTTCTTCCTCCCGGATGCGAAGTTCTTTTGCTTGCAGCGTGTTTCAGTCCCTGTTCTCCTTTTTCC
>ENA-OQAZ01000775-OQAZ01000775.1-human-gut-metagenome-genome-assembly--contig:-NODE-775-length-17144-cov-9.195687_pt1 | contig 17144 bp, 23 predicted proteins | sample MGYA00242737_ERZ504531 | MGnify/ENA primary metagenome ERZ504531 (study PRJEB26092, sample SAMD00036244) | human gut metagenome | host: Homo sapiens | study: EMG produced TPA metagenomics assembly of... | reverse complement strand
TTTAGTAATTTCTTAAAAAGATCATTTTTACTTCTTTTTGTAAGTTGTTGATAATTAGAGGATAAATAGTAGAACGAAACAAAATTAGACAAGCCTTTGAAACAAATCTTTTAGTTGGGAAATGGGATTCCGCGTTCCTTTGCGGCATCAAAACAATCTCAATCAACTAAAATTTAAGTACCATGATGAAGAACCAGAAAAGGGCTGTTTGCTTGCTGGCTTGCTTGCTGATAGCGGGCTTCACAGCTGCACAGGAAAAGAAAGAATCTGCTCAAACAGCTTCCGGATCAAAGGAAGAAGGCAATCGTAATGTTATGCTGAACGCTTCGAGCGCCAATGGTCCCCGCGAAATCTCTAATCGGCTTGCCGGGTGGAGACGTAAATGTACTCGAAAACGGACTCCCCGTAGTCTATACCTCTAATCCGCATAATGTAAATACGCACTGGCGTGGAGACAGCAGTCTCGGGCACGTCGGGTTGCTCAAAATCTCCGAAACCGCCATTACTACCGGCAATATCGGTTATGCTGTAAACTCTTTCACCCAGTTGGGAACAGAAAAGTTTCGTGGAATCGTCAATTATAGTACCAATCACTTTGGCAAGCAGCAGTTCGATGCTAATATCAGCGGTGGTATGGGGGAAAGGATGGTTCTACAGTGGAAGCGTTTACCAAAATTTTGATCCGGGCAGTTTCAAACTGCGTTTTACATCGAATCAGGACCGTACTCAAATCTATAAAGCAGCCCTGACCAAGAATTATAATGAAGGACGCGGACAGCTGTCGGCTATCTATCACTACAGCAACAGCCGTTGGCCAAGCAACGAAGTGACTTCGGCCCCTTTCATCTATGTAGGCGACGGTAGCGTGAAAGAAATACCGGGATTCAGCCTCGGAACAAGTTCCTATCTGCCTACAACGGGCGAAATGCTCTACCGTGACATGCGTACGGGTGAACTGAAGGAGACCAATCTTTATGATGCCACTTTGAATAAAGGAAACCAGTTGACCTTGCTCAACACGTACACCTGGATAATGGCCTGAACTGGAAGATCAATCTGAAGTATGATCATGCCTTGGGTTCGTATGTCTACCAGACTCCAATGGCCATGGAACAGAAAGATGCCTCTGCCGGTTACTACCTGAAAGCGGTAGACGGTACATTGAAACCGTATGAAGGATATGTGCAGAGCCGCATGTCTTGCCTTAACCGGGGAAAAATCGATGAGTTTTTCGCTACCTCCGAACTCTCCCGTTCCTATCGTAATACGACCTGGAGAATCGGAGTGAACGAATGGCACTATAAGGTGGATTATGCTTCGAATACTACCATGTACGATCATACGGTAGGGGAGTATCCCGAACGTCTGGTACGTGAAGAATACAGATGGTGTATATTACGATTTCAATAAGAATGCTTCGGAATATTATAAAGGACATGAAAACAAACTGGCTGTTTATGCCACTCACGATTGGGATATTTCGCCCAAGTGGAACGTGTATTATGGCGCCCGTCTGGAATGGCAGCACCTGGAAGGTGAAAATGCGGCTGTATACGATGCCGAAGGAAATGCCGTAGGCGTTTCCCGGATTATTACCTGGGAGCTGTGTCCGATAAAGGAGTCAGGATCACTCCCCGTCTTTTCGACTACGACTGGATGAACATGGCCTTTACTGCCGCCGCTACTTATAAGCTGACCCGTGAATTTGGTTTTACTGCCGATTTCACTTACAACACACAGCGTCCCGGCTTGTCGAACTTTGCACCGGCCACTATGCCCAATACCGATAAAATCTCTGTTCCCCTGGGACGTGCCGGGGTCTATTATAACACCGATTGGATCAGTCTGACCTCTCTGTTCTCTTATATCTCGAAGACGAATAACAACTCGACACTGAACCTGATTAATCCGAATGACCAGACTGAGATTCTCGCCGCCCCGTTGAGTTATGACATCCAAACCATCGGCTGGACGACGGATGCAGTGATCAAGCCGTTTAAGGGCTTCAACTTCCACTTCTTGTTCACTTATCAAAGTCCGACTTACAAGAAGTATGAAACGAGTGTGACCTTTAAAGACGGTACGGTGGGGGAGATCGATGCCACAGGGAATATTGTGACGGAGATTCCGAAAGTGCTTGTCGAACTGGATCCCAGCTATAACATCACGAATGATCTCAGAGTCTGGGCCAGCTTCCGCTACTTCAGCAAGACGTATGCCAACATTAAAAATGCTTACTATTTCAACGGACGCTGGGAAACCTTCGGAGGTATCAACTGGACGGTGAACAAGCATCTTGCGTTGAGTGCCACGGTTATCAATTTCCTGAATCAGACCGGGGCTAAAGGAAGCATTGCCGGTGCCGAACTGAAAGAGGGGCAAACATCCCCGCCGAAGCATTTTACCGAGACACCCTGCTGCACGCTATGGAAACCGCCAGTGCAGACAGTATGCCGGAGGGCGTAGAACATCAGGCATCGGCACCCCGGCAACCAGAGCCGCCACCATCGAAAAGCTGGTGCAGAAGGGCTTTCTGGAACGCAAAGGCAGTAAGAAAACCAAGGTGCTGCTGCCCACCGACAAGGGCAAAGCCCTCATCACCGTGATGCCCGAAGAAATCCAGTCTGCCGAAATGACCGCCGATTGGGAAACAAAGCTGCTGCAAATCGAGCGCGGCGAAATGGAACCGGAAACTTTTATGACTGAAATCAAAGAGATGATCTCCTCGCTGGTAACGACCACCGAGGCCGTGAAAGGAGCGAATGCGCTTATGAAAAACAAAATTATTGGTGTCTGCCCGAACTGCGGTAAGCCTGTCGTGGAGCGTGAAAAGGCTGGTTCTGCGAGAACCGGGAGTGCCGTTTCGTGCTATGGAAGGATAATGCTTTTCTGAAACGGCTCGGCAAACGCATGGACGCTCATGTGGCGGACAAGCTGCTGCGGGATGGTCGGGTCCGCCTGAAGGACTGCAAGAGTGCCAAGGGCAAGACCTACAACGCCACCGTGCTGCTGTCCTGTGAAGCGGATGGCCGCAGCAAGTTCAGTCTGGAATTTCAGAATGGGGCTGCTGATGAAGGATGATGCCGTGATAAAGGACAACGAGGCGGTCTACCTCCTCAACGAGCAGACGTATCTGCATCTGCGGGAAAATCTCGCAGGTGTCGGGTACGAGTCTTTGACAAAAACAGCCCGCTCCCGGTGGAGGAAGGGCAGATTCCGCGGGAAGCTCTGGGCAACAGTCAGCGGCGCATCGAGACCGCCCGTGCGTACTATCTGGCAGAGCATCCAGACGAGCCTGTGGGGAGGATTCAGAACGTTGCCGTCACCACTTTGGAGAAGTTCCGCTCCGGGGTTCGCAGGCGTAGGAATCTGGCCCCGCGCTCTCTGCCGGACAATGATGTGCGGTTCATTAACCCGATGTACAACGAGCTGTTCCGGGTGCCGGACGGCGGCGTTGTGCAGATGACCTACCCGGATGGCATCAGCGTTCCGAGGTTGTCGAATATCTCGATGATTACCACATGAAAATTGGCTCTTCAGTACAGCACATCTGTGAATTTGCAGAGCGCATGGCTCGCAGCCGTGCCATTGTGGAACCGGAGCCGCTGACACAGCAGGATTGCCGGGCATGGAATCTGGAATACGACTATTATCTCACCGTGCAGGCAGAGGACGACGCATGGAATTATGCTCTCTATCAGGCGACTGCTGCCTGTTGGAGCGTGGAAAAATCGACGCACCCGAACTGATGATCGAGGAAGTGCGGGACGAGATACTGTACAACCACAATCTGCGGAACAAGGGCTGCATTCCGCTCACTCAGGAGGAGTTTACCCAGAAACTTGCGGACCGAAACGAGATTCAGTCATACCGGATGAAGCAATTCCAGCAGAGCGGGCACGACTGCTATCTGGTCATGCAGCTGCATCAGGATGCGGACCTGCGTTGCGTTTTGCGTCTATGCGCTACCTGAATAAGAAGAACATCGCTCCGTCCATTGAGAATTACGAGATCCTGTACCGGGGCAATCTCCCGGAAGGAAAGCGCAGCGTTCCGCAAGCAGAACTGCTGGAACAACTGTATCAGAAATTCAACTTTGCCCGCCCGACGGATTACCATGGGCACAGCCTGTCGGTCAGCGATGTGATCATGCTGAATCAGGACGGAAAAATTTCGGCGCATTATGTGGACAGCATCGGCTTCAAGGAACTGCCGGGGTTTCTGGATAAAAAGCCGGAACGCACCTCGGTGCTGATGAATCTCAAGGAAAAGTGCGATGCCCCGGAGTGCAATCCCACGGTATGCCGGAAAGTGAGGCTGAACATGAACTTTAACCATGAAGAACTGATGCTGATGATGCTCTACAACACCGGCACCCGACTGGGTTGGTGCAGGAGTTGCGACTGATGCAGTGCTACCTGATGCCCGATGAGACCGCCCTGCGGGAACTGTCAGAGGGTGTTATCGAAAAGCTGAAATTGCTGACCGATGCAGAGTTTGCCGAGTTGGAATTTCCGCTCGACTGAATTTTGCCGCCTGCGGGCGGCGTACATATAATTAGAAAAGTTACTTTTCCTTTCAGACGAATTGTACTCATCAGGCATAATATTGAGATTCCCTTGCAGGAAATGCTTAATAAGCGTATATTATAGTTAATATCGAGTCGCGCAATATAGGAGATAAGCGGATATTTTGCTATGCGCCTTGCAAAGGCGGTACAGTGACGAACGTGAGCGACGTTTTAAGTCCGCTTGTTGTTTACTAAATTTTACACCATTGAAAGGGGATATTCATGCTTACTTTGTGTTATGCGCCATCGTATGGAATCGAGATTTGCGCAGCTCGTCGGCTTACCACAGAGGAAAAGAAGCATTATGCAGCATGGTTTGCCGAAACTGGTTTTATCGGAGTCGGCAGTCATGTAGATCTCCCTTGTATCTCTCACGAAGATCTTCCGAATCGTCCTGACGATGGAAGCTTTCTGGGCTGTTATAATCAGGCATGGATTATTACAGAAGCAGAGGCTGCATCATACGAGAGACTAAATCATCAGCGCCAGAATGAGAAGGATTTAGCCCAAAAAGCTGCGCAAGATGCTTATAACGCAAAAATTGCCGACTTTGAAACGGGCTATGAAAATTTCAAGAAGCAATTTGAAAGCTGGACGGTTACGGATGTAAAACAAAAACAGGGTGATTTATTCGCTGAGCACACATTTGTTCTTCATGGAAAAGAGTTCTCTTTTGTTGAAAGAGATTTGCATGACCTTGGGTTTGTAATCAATCCTATGTACCGGATTGATCCTGATTCTACCGCTAGTGGATATCTTACTTGCGATGACACTGGCGCAAAAGTCTGGTGTGTAAACGGATCTCGGTATATTCCGTTATCGGAAGATGAGACTCTTTGTGTCAATGCGATTTGCCAGTATGGAAAATTTGTAAATTCTTCAATTCGTATGTGAGGTATATGGAGATGACTCAAAATCTATATCCCCCGATGGCGTTATTAAAAAAGACTGCCCAGCAGTATCCAAAAGCATGGGAACTTATGGCAAATTTCCATGCCGAGAATGGTATGAATGGGCTACCAACATGGCCGGATTGGTGCTATGCACCGATGTCTGCGGCGGTAGCAATTGCCAGTGGTGGACGTAATTTCTTATTACTTCCGGTAAACCAACAGCAGGATATCATAAACTCTGCTCAAAAGATATTTGCCCTTGCAACATGGCGTTTAAGCAAAGAAGTATATCAACTTGATCCAGACTTCGCGCAGTTGCTTTTTGAGCAAACTAATGATTTGGATATTCCTTCGGAGATTTTTTTACAGCTTCCTTATCCTTGCTTCTACATCGAAGTTCCAGACTTGTTTTTTGGAGCCAAGCCGATTCATGGCTTCTTCGTAAACTTGGAATATGATGTTAATAACGGTGACCGTGAACTGCGGCTTTATTTTTTATATCAAGATGGTACTGGCTTTGGCTATCCCATTCATATAGACGAGCATACCATTTCTGACAATATGGCTCATGTTGCCAAGGAAGCCCTATACAATTCCAGAAACGACAAATTCATACAGGCACAAACTTATCGGGCAATACAAGAAACCGATGCTCTGCAAGAGCTGCTGCTTAAAGCACTTCAAGTTGTTCTTTACATACTGGCTTCAAATGCTGAGATCGTTCCCAATAGTGAACAGTCATTCATAACGAAACGAGGTGCCACTATCAAAGATAAATATTCTGAAATTCGGAAATGGGATGTAGGTATTCGCATTGGAGCCGCTATTCGTCAGAAATCTGCGTCAGTAGAAAAAGGAGAAAGTATAAAGACGGCAAGCGGCCATTCCTCACCTCGTCCACATATGCGGAGAGGCCATTGGCATCATTATTGGACTGGACCACGCAACGTTTCTGAAGACAGACGTCTTATCTTGAAATGGCTCTCTCCTATGGCAGTTGCAGCAACACCAGAGGATACTCCTATTGTTATACATGAAAAAAAAAACAATTCCTGACGGCGTTTATGTTCCGAAAATTTTTCATAATCCGCAAGAAAGTGGTCTTGATAGAATGCTTCGATTCATGCTATACTAGAACAAGCATTATTGTACGGACAAAAAAAGAAAGTGAGGCTTGCCAATGGACACCACAAAACGCTCTCCCCTTGACCGCCTGCTCTTTGCCACTTTTCTGAAAGGCCGCACTTCTTCTCGTGATATATGGGAAGAAAAGGGCGATATAACCCCCGAAGATAACCAGAAGATCATCGAGGAGACCAACGAGATCATCAATGATGATTCCACCTATCCTTATCTCAGTTATCTGACCGACCTGCTTGCTAAGTCCAAACCCTCCGATGATGCTGTCAAAAAACTACATGAACACATTGACAATATCGCAGAAGGATTGCATGAGGACAGCACCGATGTGTTCCGTGCGCTCCTTGCAAAACTGATCGAGCAACCGGAAGAAAAGCAGACCTTTGACCGTCTACTGGAGATGGCAGAAAAGTTTGCCGCACGATACGAATAAAAACACCATAGATTCCATAGCGAGTGACCTGAAAAGGCCGCTCGCTTTTTTGTTTACCATGAACTTGAAGGGAGGAACGCTATGCCAAGCAAAACCGAAGAATATCTCGCCCTTGCCCAGCGCACGGCCAACGGCTTGACCCGATACTGGGAAAGCTGGACGGACTACCTGACCACCGCATCCCGGTTGTACAAGTACCCCTTTGCAGACCAGTTGATGATCTACGCTCAGCGGCCCGATGCCACCGCCTGCGCCGAATTTGACATTTGGCGCAACCGGATGAACCGCTATGTCAGGCGTGGCTCTAAGGGCATCGCCTTGCTGGATGAATCCAGCGGATTCCCGCGCCTGCACTACGTTTTCGATGTGTCGGACACCGGGGTGCGCCGCAATTCCCGTGACCCGGAGGTGTGGCAGCTCGGTCCCGATTTGGTGCAGCCGGTTTCAGAAATGCTCGCCGCCACCTACGGCATCAGCGGAGAGCGCGTCAGCCAGCAGCTTGCGGATGTTGCCGGGAAACTGGTGGCAGATTACTGGGACAACAACAGTGGTGACATTCTCGCCATCGTTGACGGTTCGCTTCTGATGGATTATGATGAAGCCGGTGTGGAGATGCAGTTCAAGTCCGCCGCCGCCATCAGTGTCACCTACACGCTGCTGGAACGCTGTGGTCTTGAGCCTGCCGGGTGGTTCGACAAGGACGATTTTCAGGCGATCTACAATTTCTCCACCCCGGATGCCGTCTTTGCCCTCGGCGCAGCCGTCAGCGACATGAGCCGGGAGGTGCTACGGAACATCGAGCGCACCGTAAAAACCACTATTCGCCGCAGAAACAACGAAAGGAGCCAATATGAATATGAGCAGCAATCTGAACTACACGCAGACCGGGGATTACCTTCTCCCGAACCTGACCCTGAACCAGCCCCGGAAGCCGCTGGGCAAGTACGGCAGGCTGCGCCGGACGTACCTGAAGGAGCATCGCCCGGTGCTGTACCACACGATGCTTCTGAACGGGAGCCTGTATCCGCACCTGATGGAGGTGGAGCAGACGGCAGAGAGCCGGATGCGGCAGACCATGGCGCAGTTGCTGAAACAGACCCCGGCCCCGGACAAGGAGCAGAATCAGATGGCGTGGGTGCAGCAGATGAACAGCCTGAAAATGCAGGCCGAGGAACTGGTGATGACGGAGCTGATTTACAGCTGAGTTTCTTCGATGCCCACATCCCTACCGAAGCCCAGCAAATTGAAAAGATTGACCAAGCGGAGAGCGAAAAAACGCCCTCCGCTTTTGTTTTGTCGCAGGCTGAAATCGAAAACGAATTGCGTAAGCATGGTTCAGGATTTGCAGGCGGTAAGCAGCGCATTATGGCACTGTACCAGACCCAGCCAGACCGCAACCTCCGTGCCAAGGCACTGGCAAAGGAATACGGCATCGGTGGGCACTCCCACGATTTTCTGACGGCAGCAGGGGCTTTGTCAACCACGACGGGAGAGGAATGGAATTCGACCACTATCCCGACCACAAGAAATTCATCCTGAAATGGGCACAGGTGGAAAAGTATATCGACCTGATTATCCAGTCCGACCGCTACCTGACCGACAAGGAAAAGGAGCATTACACGCCCCCTGTGCCCGTCAGCGCAAAAACGGATGCCGACCTGACCCATGCCAAAAACCTGATTCGGGAGTTTTGTCAGGAAGAATACGACTCCGAGCCAGACTTTTCTGACCTGTCCAAGATCGGCGTTGCCTATACCCACGCCACCGATGAGGAGATCCCCATTCAGGTCAACGTCGATCTGGTGGGATACCGTGTGGAGCGGTATCTGGGCGAGGTGCTGATAGACGAACGCCAGTACGAAAGTCTGGAAGAACTGACCGAGACCGAGTTGGAAGCACTGGATTTTTCGGAACTGGTCAGCGTTACGGACGAGGAACTGGAGCATTACCACAACAAGGCGGAGGAGCACCCGGCACTGTTGCCGCTGGATGCCGCCACCGAGTATAACACCCTGAAGGAGCAGCACCCGGATGCGCTGGTAGGCTTTGAGCAGAACGGATACTATGAGTTCTACGGTGAGGATGCCCGGAAGGTCTGCGAACTTCTGGGCGGCAAACTTCTGGAAAAAGAAACAGCACTGGGCACCGTCCCGGTCACCGGCTTTCCCAGTAACCAGCGGGTGTACCGTGCCAAACAACTATGGCAGCGCGGCGAGAACGTCTACCTTGCCGGGCTGAACGAGGACGGCACCCACCACCAGACCAAGTATCTGCGCCGGAGGATTATCTGCCGCTGGGTGCCACCGTCCACATGGAAGGGCGGGCTTTCCGAGTGGATACGGTAAACTATGATAGGGGTAGCGTGACCCTGCAGGATGTGGCACTGGCAGAAATGCGGATGCCAGTTTTCCGGGAGGAACCGCTGGCTCTTGTCCGGGAGTTGTACGAGCAGGAACAGGAAGTGATGGAACACCCCCTACCCGATTACAAGGTCGGTGACAATGTTATCGTTGACCTTCCTACCCGAACCATCGAAGGCGAAATCGGCTATGTAGGTGAAACGGATGTTCGCATTGACACCAGCGCACAGGGACAGTCGTGGGATAACGAAGTAATCAATAAGCAACAATTCGAGGAGGGCTTGCGGCAGAATGAACAGGTTACTACGCAGCCAGATGATACTGTAAAAACGGTTGCCATATATCCTGCTGAAGAAAACCGTATGCCTTATGATATTGTGATCCAGACGATGGGCTCAAAATCACCTGCTCTGGATGCAGTTGAACAGGAACGATCCACACTTGAACTTGCCGGGAACTTCCACATCACGGATGATGATTTGGGTGTCGGAGGCCCCAAACAGAAATTCGCCCGGAACATCGAAGCCATCCGTACCCTGTTCAAGCTGGAAGAGGAGCACCGGGGTGCCACCGCCGAGGAGCAACAGGTGCTTTCGCAATATGTGGGTTGGGGCGGTCTGGCAGACGCTTTTGACCCCAGTAAGGACAGTTGGGCAAAGGAATATGCCGAACTGAAAGGGCTGCTCTCTGAGGACGAATACGCCGCCGCCCGTTCCAGCACCCTGAACGCCCACTATACCAGCCCCACCGTCATCCGTAGTATCTACGATGCCGTGGAGCGTATGGGTTTCCGCAGCGGTAACATTCTGGAACCTAGTATGGGCGTGGGCAACTTCTTTGGAATGCTGCCGGACAGCATGGCAGACAGCCGGCTGTACGGCGTGGAACTGGACAGCATCACCGGGCGCATCGCCAAAAAGCTTTATCCGCAGGCAGACATTACCGTGGCTGGCTTTGAGACCACCGACCGCCGTGATTTTTATGACCTCGCTGTCGGCAACGTGCCCTTTGGTCAATACAGAGTCAGCGACAAGGCGTACAACAAACTTGGTTTTAGCATCCACAATTATTTCTTTGCAAAAGCCATCGACCAAGTGCGTCCGGGCGGCATCATTGCCTTTGTCACATCTCGCTACACCATGGACAGCAAGGATAGCACCGCTCGCAAACACATGGCTGAGCGTGCCGATTTGCTGGGGGCCATTCGTCTGCCCAACAACGCTTTCCGTGCCAACGCTGGTACGGATGTTGTCAGCGACATTATTTTCCTGCAAAAACGTGACCGTCCCATCGACCATGAGCCGGACTGGGTGCAGTTGGCAAAACCGAGGATGGCTTTGCCATCAACCAGTATTTCGCAGACCATCCGGAGATGGTTCTGGGCGTACTCTCCACCGAAAGCACCCAGTACGGACGGGAGGACCTGACCGTTGCGCCCATCGAGGGCGCAGTGCTTGCAGACCAGCTTGCCGAGGCGGTACAGCATATTGAGGGACAATACACCGAAGTTGAGGTAGAAACGCCAGATATTGCGGATGCCGAAAATGAGAAGCACATTCTCCCGGCTGACCCGGACGTGAAGAATTTCTCCTACACTGTGGTTGACGGCGAGGTGTTCTACCGGGAAAACTCCGTGATGACGCAGGTGGAATTGTCCGACACCGCCAAGGGGCGCGTCACCGGCATGGTGGAACTGCGCCAGATCGTCAACGACCTGATCGACCAGCAGTTGAACGACTACCCGGACGAGGATATCAAGGAGACACAGGCAAAGCTGAACGCCGCCTACGATGCCTTTACCGCCAAATATGGCTTGCTGAATGATCGCAAAAACGGGCGGCTGTTCGAGCAGGATTCCTCCTATTATCTGCTGTGTTCACTGGAAAATCTGGACGAGCAAGGGCAGCTTAAATCCAAGGCGGCGATGTTCACCAAGCGCACCATTCGCCCGGAGCGTACTGTCACCAGTGTTGATACTCCCAGCGAAGCGTTAGCGGTGTCCATCGGAGAACACGGCAAGGTGGATTTACCCTATATGGCAGAACTGCTGGGCACGCCCGGTGAGTACGGACGCATTACCACTGAACTTTCCGGCGTGATCTTCAAAGACCCTGCCGCCGACCCCACCGACCGGAAGCGGGCTGGCAGATGGCAGACGAGTACCTGTCCGGCGATGTCAGGGCAAAGCTGCGGATGGCGCAGTTTGCGGCAGAGACCAACCCGGAGTTTTCCGTCAATGTGGAGGCACTGACCAAGCGCAGCCCAGAGAGCTGGAAGCCTCTGAAATTGATGTGCGGCTGGGTGCAACATGGCTGGACCCGAACATTATCCAGAAGTTTATGACCGAGACATTCCAGATCCCCTACTATCTGCGCCATGCTGTCAAAGTGCGTTATTCTCCCTATACCGCAGAGTGGCGCGTGGAGGGCAAGACCGCTACGGGACGGGGCGACATTATCTCTTCCGAAACCTACGGCACATCCCGTGCCAATGCCTACAAGATTCTGGAGGAGACCCTGAACCTGAAAGATGTCCGCATCTACGACACCATCGAGGATGCCGAGGGCAAACCCAAGCGTGTGCTGAACAAGCGGGAAACCATGCTGGCACAGCAAAAACAACAGGTCATCAAGGATGCTTTCGCCAACTGGGTCTGGCAAGACCCACAGCGGCGCATTGCACTGGTGAAGCAGTATAACGAACTGTTCAACTCTACCCGCCCCCGTGAGTATGACGGAAGCCACATCCATTTTGTCGGCATGAACCCGGAGATCACCCTCCGGGAACACCAGCGAAATGCCATCGCCCATGTGCTTTATGGCGGTAACACGCTGCTTGCACACGAAGTTGGTGCGGGCAAGACCTACGAAATGGCGGCATCTGCCATGGAAGCAAAACGGCTGGGGCTGTGCCAGAAAAGCCTTTTTGTCGTGCCCAACCATCTGACAGAGCAGTGGGCAAGCGAGTTTCTGAACCTTTATCCCAATGCGAAACTGCTGGTGGCACGGCGCAAGGATTTTGAGACTGCCAACCGCAAAAAATTCTGCGCCCGTATCGCCACTGGCGACTACGATGCCGTCATCATCGGGCACAGTCAGTTTGAGCGCATTCCGCTGTCCTTTGAGCGGCAGGAGCGTATCATTCAGGAGCAAATTTATGAAACGCTTGCCGCCATCAATGAGCTGAAAGTCCACGCAGGCGAGAATTTCTCCATCAAGCAGATGGAAAAGACCCGGAAAACGCTGGAAGCAAAGCTGGACAAGCTGCGCGCCGACAGCCGCAAGGATGATGTTATCACCTTTGAACAACTGGGCGTTGACAGGCTTTTTGTGGACGAGAGCCATTTTTACAAGAACCGTGCGAAACGTTGTGCATAAGACCTTGTTGACAGCAAGGGCGAAAAGCACCATGTGATTGCACTTAGCAATAAGAAAATATCACAGAGAACTTTAATCTCAAAATCAGGGGTGAAATTCCTCTGCCGTACAGAACCAATGTCGAGGAACAAAGTTCAAGAGAATAGGTCAAAATTCAAGACAGTACGAGAGCTAATACTCCACTGTGCGTTGCCACCTGTAAGTGTGCATTGTACAGAGCGTGGTGAAGGCGTAACCTGAAAACCTAAACCTCTGCAAAGAGGCATGGACAATAATGGTGCGGGCTTCCGAAACCTATGGCTATCCGTTAGGGAAAGCTATGCAGCATCGTAAGAGTTGACTCCATCCGAAAGGGTGAACCTTGGAAAAAGTGTGTGTGGCTGGTTTTTCCGTACACGCCCTGTGGGATGAAATCCCCATCAGGAACCGTGCAGCAACTGTGGTTCAAAGCACGGTTAGATTTTCCCGGTGTAAGGTAGCGGCCTAAGGGTTTCAGAATAAGGATAGAGATTAGGGAACGTTTGAGAGCCTATTGTTGGAGCGTTACAGCGCATTGAAAACAACAGGAAGTCAGCCGTATCATAGTAGTCTGGGCTGGGTAATGCCAGTCATACGGAATTGAAATATTCCATGGCGAAGGATACGAGTCAAATCGATTTGTAAATTTCACAAAACGAAAATCCTATAACTCCCTGAAAGATGGGTGACGAACTGCGAGGTGAAAACCTTGTGCATTTGAACGTCAGATTTTCAACGGAAACGGAACTTAAAAAGATTCAGGATTTTCTCTATGAGAAGTCCGGTCAAGGAGTATCGTTCACCGGTCTGGTGGAAGCGATGGCTAATGAAGTGACCATTGTAACTGCCGTCCACAATATCAAGTCCAACAAAGGCAGCAGAACTGCTGGCGTGGATAAGATAAAAATGGACAAATACCTTCAAATGCCCAAAGATGAGCTTATTTTATTGATTCAATCGAGTTTTCGCAACTACCGCCCCAAACCAGCCCGCCGTGAATATATCGAAAAGAGTAACGGCAAGAAAAGACCGCTGGGTATCCCCACTGTATTGGACAGGATCATACAGGAGTGCGTGCGTATCATTATCGAGCCGATCTGTGAAGCGAGATTTTATCCGCAAAGCTACGGCTTTCGCCCTATCGGGCACAGAAACACGCAATCCGGGGTATCATCAATGTCATAAATGCTGGATGTAAATCGCCCGACCAACCCGTGTGGGCTATTGAGGGTGACATCAAGGGATGCTTCGACAATATCAATCACCGCCTGCTGCTCCAAAAACTCTGGAGAATCGGTATCCATGACAAGCGTGTGCTGAAAATTATCAGTCAGATGCTAAAAGCTGGATATATGGAAAATGACCTGTTTCATGCAACAGAGCTTGGTACACCGCAGGGAGGAATCCTCTCACCGCTTTTATCCAATGTTTATCTCAACGATTTCGATTGGTATGTTGGTCGTATGTATATGGAGCCGCACAGACAGTGCAAGCATAAAGGCAACGACACAAGGCGTTTGAAATGGCTGGTGTAACGCCAAAGTACAATTATCGCTACGCCGATGATTGGGTGATTCTGACGTCAACGGAGAAGGAAGCACTCCGCTTGAAACGTGTCTTGACAAAATATTTTCGGAACAGAATGAAACTCGAATTGTCGCAGGAAAAGACCTATGTAACAGACCTGCGGACAAACGGTATACACTTTCTTGGCTTTGTGGTAAAGGCCGAACGAAAACGGAAGACTCCTGACCCGGCAACATGGACGAAACATCTGGTTGGAAAGCCGCTGCCGGATATGGAACGGTTAGGAAAGAAGATTAAGAAACTGCTCGAAGAAGTGCACCGCATAGAACTTTGTCAAAAAGTCAATGTGCAGGCTGCGCAAATTCAGTACGTCAACTCTGTCATTATGGGTATGGCACAGTACTTGCAGACATCCATCTGCTCTCATGCCTACCATGCGATAGACCGCAGAGTAAACAACGCTGCACTGACTGTATGGAAAAAGCTGTACCCCAAACGGTACAACTCCATGCAGGTGCCGCTGAAGGTGCTTTGCAATCTTCCTGACCGACACAAGGGCTACGACAGTAAGACATTTGCTGTATGGATCGAAGGAAAATGGTTTGGTATAACTTATGCGTTCATCACGCATAGTCACTATGAACCCAAGCCATTTGACCAGAAAATGACGCCGTATACAGTGGAAGGGCGCAGACGGTATGTGAGCTATCGTGCTAAGCACAAGCCACTGCCATGTGACCGTCCATCCGTTAACTCCCCGAACGATATTGCAATGTCAGCATACGCAAAGGAAGGATGAATTTTGAGTATTATATGAACCGGGAGTATGCTTACAGCAGGGACAAAGGAAAATGTAAATGCTGTGGAAATGCCTTCTCACCCGTGCTTCAAAAGCATTGTCACCACGTTAAAAACAAGCTTCCACTTGATAGAATCAATAAAGTGCCAAATCTGGTTTGGCTGTGTGAACCATGCCACCGCATGGTTCACAACAGTCCAATACCGCCTGAACTTGATGCAAAGACGGTAGGTAAAATCATGAAATACCGCGAAAAACTTAAACTGTGAAATTTACAACCACTCTGTGTCCGTGAGAACACAGCAGTGTTGAAATCTGAAGGAAGAAAGTAAATCGATTTGATGGTACGCCGGGTGCGCTGAAAGGTGCACGCCCGGCGTGAGGTGGGGGAAAACTTGGAGATTACGTCAAAAAGTTACCTATCACAACAAAGCAGACTACTCTGCGGACTGCTTCGCAGCCGCAGAGGTGCTGCACATTCTTTTTGACCACAAAAATGCGGAATGTCGCAGGATTATCCACCAGCGAAGCGCAGAAATCCAGCGATATGTTCGGCAAGTGCCGCTATCTGGATGAGATCACCGGCGGGCGGGGCGTGGTGTTCGCCACGGGAACGCCCGTGAGCAATTCTATGACCGAGTTGTACACGGTCATGCGGTATTTGCAATACAGCACCTTGCAGCAGAAAAAGCTGACCCACTTCGACTGCTGGGCATCCACCTTTGGCGAGACCACCACCGCCATCGAGCTTGCGCCGGAAGGTACAGGCTATCGGGCGAGAACGAGATTTGCCAAGTTCTTCAACCTCCCGGAATTGATGTCCATGTTCAAGGAGGTTGCGGACATTAAAACCTCTGACCAGCTTCATTTGCCGGTTCCCGAAGCGAAGTTTGAAACCGTGGTGGCAAAGCCGTCCGAAATTCAAAAGGAAATGGTGCAGGAACTGAGCAACGTGCCGCAGATATCCACTCCGGCATCGTGGATGCGTCCGTGGACAATATGCTTTGCGTCACCAACGACGGCAGAAAAATCGGCTTGGACGTTCGCTTGATGAACCCCATGCTGCCCGATGATCCCAACAGCAAATTGAACGTATGCGTTCAAAATGTGTTGAAAATCTGGGAGGAGGGTAAAGAACAGAAGTTGACCCAACTTTTGTTCTGCGACCTCTCGACACCAAAGAATGATGGCAATTTCAACGTCTATGACGACATTCGCAAGAAATTGATTGCCGCCGGTGTGCCGGGAAGCGAAATCGAGTTCATCCACAACGCAGACACCGAAGCGAAAAAGGCTGCACTGTTCTCGAAAGTGCGCTCCGGCGATGTTCGAGTTTTGCTCGGAAGTACGGCAAAAATGGGAGCGGGCACCAACGTGCAATCCCGGCTTGTGGCGGTGCATCACTTGGACGTTGGCTGGAAGCCCAGCGACATGACCCAGCGCAATGGTCGCATCATCCGGCAGGGCAATATGAATAAGGAAGTCAAGGTGTTCAATTACGTTACGGAAGGGACATTTGACAGTTATTTGTTCCAAACTTTGGAAAACAAACAGCGATTTATCAGCCAAATCATGACTTCAAAATCCCCGGTGCGCTCCTGCGAAGATGTAGACGAACAGGCACTTTCCTATGCGGAGATCAAGGCACTTTGCGCCGGAAATCCGCTCATCAAGGAGAAGATGGACTTGGATGTGCAGGTGGCAAAGCTGAAGGTGCTGAAAGCCGACCACCAGAGCCAGAAATTCCGTCTGCAAGACAAGCTGCTGACCAAATTCCCGGCTGGCATTCAGGAAACGAACGCCTATATTGCTGGGGTGAAAGCGGACGCACAGCTTGCCGCTGCCCACCCGCAGGTGCAAGAGGGTTTCTGCGGCATGACCATCAAGGGCGTGACCTACGATGAGAAAAAGACCGCCGGTGAGCGTCTGGTGCTTGCTTGTTCTGAACTGCCAAACGCCGAAGAAAAAAGTCATCGGCAGCTACCGGGGTTTTGAACTGTCCCTGCGTTTCGACACCTACCGCAGTG
>ENA-OQAZ01000774-OQAZ01000774.1-human-gut-metagenome-genome-assembly--contig:-NODE-774-length-17153-cov-4.116234_pt1 | contig 17153 bp, 15 predicted proteins | sample MGYA00242737_ERZ504531 | MGnify/ENA primary metagenome ERZ504531 (study PRJEB26092, sample SAMD00036244) | human gut metagenome | host: Homo sapiens | study: EMG produced TPA metagenomics assembly of... | reverse complement strand
TAAATCTGGGTGTACCAGTATAGGAACCACCTTTCAAATGCTTACGGTCACATATAATCATCACATCTGGTATCACATAATCATTATTCTCCTGTGCATGATATTTATAATCCAGATTCTCCATGAATGCTAAACACAGTGTTCTCTGTAAACCAGTTGATATGATTCGATAAATATTACCATCTACAAGCCCATGCTGATAATTTGGTGATGGTGATATATCATAGATTACACCATTAATCTTCTCTTCTTTTCTATATTCCTCTTCAAGTAATGGCATATTATCACCTCCAAGTGAGTTTGGTTATATGTACATTATAATATAGGTTATGTCTGTTCAGCAACCTGTTTTTGATTCTGACAAAACGAATATAGATATCCGGTTACTGTTCAGGTTTGACACCATTTTGACACCATTTTTCACAAAGATGCGTAAAAATACGGTAAGATAGTGAAATTGAACTTCTCGCAAACCCTTTAGATCTCGCTGAAATCCGGTGTTCCATACAGGTCGAACGGAGTTGACTGGTAGACATAGTAATTCAGCCAGTTTGTATACAGGTTGTTCGCATGTGCTCTCCACATAAGGAGCGGTCTGTTTTCCGGGTTGTTGTCTTTGTAATAATTCTCCGGGATTTCGATGGGCAGGTTTTTGCTGACATCACGTTTGTACTCACCGTCAAGAGTCACACGATCATATTCAGGATGTCCCATTACAAAGATCTTGCGGCCACCGTCTGCCATTGCAAGGAAAAGCCCTGCTTCATCGGATTCAGCAAGCACTGTCAGTTCTTTACAGTTATGGATATCCTCGATGGGAACTTCCGTATGTCTGGAATGAGGTGCAAGGAACATATCGTCGAATCCGCGTACCAGCGGAATCTTACGGTTCATCACTTTATGCCAGAAAAGACCGAACATCTTCTTATCAAGTTTGCGTTTTTTCAGTCCATAGTGGTGGTAGAGTCCTGCCTGCGCAGCCCAGCACAGATAAATGGTGGAGGTAACATGGGTGTTTGTCCAGTCCATGATCTCTACCAGTTCCTTCCAGTAGTCTACCTCTTCGAATTCCATCTGCTCTACAGGAGCACCTGTGATGATCATTCCATCATATTTGTTATTTTTCAGTTCCGGAAATGTCTGATAAAATTTATTCAGATGACTCACAGATGTATTCTTCGCTTCATGGCTCTGTACTGCCATAAAGGTGACATCCACCTGCAGCGGTGTGTTGGAAAGGGAACGCAGAAGCTGAAGCTCTGTCTCCTCTTTCAGAGGCATCAGGTTCAGAATGAGGATTTGAATGGGGCGGATATCCTGATGGGATGCACGTGACTCATCCATCACGAAATATTTCTTTTCCAGAATCTCTTTTACTGGCAGATCGCTCTGTATTTTAATTGGCATTATCTTATCTCCTGTTCTTATTTTTTTATTGTTGTGCCATCTTCAGGAAATCTTCTTCCGAAAGGATTGGAATTCCCAGTTCTTTGGCTTTTTTATTCTTTGAAGAATTGGAAGTTGTGTCATTATTGATCAGGTAGTTCGTCTTCGATGTTACTGATCCGGTCACCTTGCCTCCCAGAGACTCAATAAATTCCTTTGCCTGTGCTCTGTTTGCAAAGTGCTCCACACTTCCTGTGATAACGAAATTCATGTTCCGGAAAATCTGCTCACCTGTCTTTTCTTCTTTCTTAACAGTCAGATGGCTCATCAGATGATCCAGTTTTCTGTTATTATCCTCGTTTGAAAAATAATCAGTCAGACTTCCGGCAATTACCGGTCCGATGGTATCAATAGAGCTGATCTCCTCTTTATCTGCATGACGGATCTTCTCCAGATCATCATCAAAATGCCTGCAGATCACTTTTGCATTGGCAAGACCGATATTGGCGATTCCAAGGCTGTAGATCACCTTCGCAAGAGTAGTCTCCTTAGCTTTATCAAGGCTGGTCATCAGGTTCTCAAAGGATTTCTCCCCGAATCCGTCCATCTCCACGATCTCATCACGATGCTTTCCAATCTCAAAAATATCTCCGAAATCATGAATAAAGCCTCTTGCAATGAATTTCTCCAGTGTTGCTTCTGACAGTCCGTCAATGTTCATGGCATCCCTGCTTGCAAAAAGTGCAAAGGATTTGATCTTCTTTGCGGCACAGTCAGGATTTGTACAGTAAAGTGCCTCCACATCATTTACCTTCTGTATCTGTGTTCCATGGCCACATGCAGGGCAAGTATCCGGAATTTCCAGTTTACTGCTGCGTGTGAGGTTTTCTGCAATCTGCGGAATGATCATATTTGCTTTATATACAGTGATCGTATCCCCGATACCAAGCTGCAATTCTTTTAGAATGCTCACATTGTGTACGCTGGCGCGGCTCACAGTGGTTCCCTCCAGCTCAACCGGTTCAAAAACAGCCACCGGATTGATCAGCCCTGTTCTTGACGGGCTCCATTCGATCTCCAGAAGATGGGTTTCTCTGATCTCATCTGCCCATTTGAATGCAAAAGCATTTCTGGGAAATTTCGCTGTTCTTCCAAGGGAATCTCCGTACGCAATATCATCATAAAGAGCAACCAGTCCGTCTGACGGAAAATCATTCTCAGTGATCGCAGTTGAAAAATATTCCATGGCTTCATCCAGCGTTGAAGCTGTGACTTTCCTGTATTCCACTACATCAAATCCCTGTTCTTTCAGCCATTCAAACTGCCGGGCTCTTGAATTATGGAAATCAACCCCGTCGGCGCTTACCAGCGTAAATGCGTAGAAACGCACATTCCTGCGGGCTGTGATCTCATTGTTTAACTGGCGGACAGAACCGCTGCATAAGTTTCTCGGATTCTTGTATTTCGCATCAACGTCTTCTATGGATTCATTGATCCGTTCAAAGTCCGAATAGGTAATGATCGCTTCCCCACGCAACACCAGTCTTCCCTGATACGGGATTTTAAGAGGAACGTTCTTAAATACTCTGGCATTATTGGTGACAACCTCTCCTGTCACACCGTTTCCACGTGTAACTGCTTTGGCAAGTCCTCCATTCTCGTAGGTAAGAACAATCGTCAGTCCGTCCAGCTTCCATGACAGAAGCGTTTTGTGTTCCCCGATAAATTCCCTCAGAACTTCTCTGTCCTTAGTCTTGTCCAGAGACAGCATGGGGGATTCGTGTTCTTCTTTTGGAAGCTGGTCAACTGCCTCGTACCCTACGCTTACGGTTGGGCTGTTTGCCAGAACAGTGCCTGTCTCTTTCTCCAGAGCCTGAAGCTCATCGTACATCTGATCGTACTCTCTGTTGCTTATGATCTCTGTATCCTGCTGGTAATACGCCTTTGCTGCCCTGTCCAGCTTTTGCACCAGCTCTTTCATTCGCATGATCGCTGCTGTTTCCATTCTGTTCTCCTGTTCTGATCACTGTTTCACTTGTGGAAGATTCCAGTAAATGGTTCAGTTCTTCCCACTCCTGTGCTGTGATCTCTCTGTATTCGCCTTCTCTGATCCCGTCCAGAGTCAGATTCATGATCCTGATCCTTTTCAGCTTCTGTACCTCATATCCCAGATACCGGCACATTCTGCGGATCTGCCGGTTCAGTCCCTGTGTCAGAATGATCCGAAAGCTGCATTCTCCTGTCTGCACCACTCTGCATGGTCTGGTCACCGTATCAAGAACAGGGACTCCCTTGCTCATCCTTCGGACAAATTCCCTGTCCACCGGCTTATTCACTGTCACAAAATATTCTTTCTCATGATAGTTTCCGGCGCGCATGATCTTATTGACCAGATCTCCTTCATTTGTCAGAAGGAGAAGGCCCTGTGATTCTTTATCCAGTCTGCCCACAGGATAAACACGCAGAGGATAATCCAGATAATCTGTTACCGTCGTCTCATCAAACTGCTGCTTTGTACTGCACACGATCCTCTGGGTTTGTTAAAAAGAAGCAGTACTTTTTTTTCATTTTTATGGACAGGTATATTGTCTGCACAGACTCATCTTCCAGGCTGACTTTCTGACCGCTTTCTGCTTTTTTTCCGTTTACCGTAATCCTTCCCTCTTCGATCATCCGGTCGGCTTCCCGTCTGGAGCATATGCCTGCCTCGCTTAAATATTTGTTTATTCTGATTTTTTCGTCCATTGCTCTATTATATAATTTTTTGTACATCTTATCAACGGTGAAATTTTGATGGAATTTTTCTGGAATTTTTTTCAAAAGGGCAGGAATGGGGAATCGCCTTGTATTTTGTCAGATTTTATTGTATGATATCGAATGACAGGATATCTTTTTTGTCACTGATTTTATCAAAAAGGAGGCTTTCATGTCAGAGCATTTACCACGTACAAACCGGTGGCTGATCGCACTTTCTGTTATTCTGTGTCTGATACTTGGAGGAATTTTCACCCGTTCTTCCGCTGTGACTTCACAGGCAGATGCCATCAGCGATGCCGGAGCTTTCGTGTCAGAAGATCAGGATTCTGCGGAGTTTACTTCTGAGGAAACATTGACTGATAGCAATGATAATTTTACGGATTCTTCTTCCGGGAAACTGTTTGGACGCACTTCTTCAGATTCATCTGAAGCTTCTCCGGGCGGTCCTGCATTAAGCACTGATATCTCGCCTGAGGCATCAGAGGGCAGCTGGGCTTCCAGTGGAAGTAACTGGATGTTTTTGGTAGATGATAAGCCATACACAGGATGGTTCACAGATACAGACGGGAAACAGTACTATATGGATGAGACCGGTATTATGCAGACAGGCTGGACAGATATCGGAAAGAAGCGGTATTATTTTGATATGGATGGTATTCTGCAGACAGGGACTGTGATAATAGATAAGAAAACTTATGAACTGGATACAGATGGTTCTCTGAAAGGTTATACGCCAAAGAAAAAATCTTCAAAGAAGAAATCTTCAGATAAGTCAGCTACCTCTGACAAGTCCGGTACATCTACGGCAAAGAAGTCGGTTGCCCTTACTTTTGATGATGGTCCCAGCTCTTTTACAGGCCGTCTTCTGGACTGTCTGGAAGAAAATAATGCAAAGGCAACTTTCTTTATGGTGGGTACTGAGATTGCCAGTTTTCCGGACGAAGTAAAACGCATGAAGAAACTGGGCTGTGAACTTGGAAACCACACTTATGACCATAAGGATCTGGCGACTCTTTCTTCGGATGAGATCAGTTCAGAAATTGCAAGAGTGGATGAACAGCTTGTAAATCTTACAGGTGAGGGAGCTTCGGTGGTCCGCCCGCCATATGGATCTGTTAATGATACGGTAAAATCAACTGTGGGAACCCCGATGATTCTGTGGTCCATTGACACTCTGGACTGGAAAACGCAGGATGTGGAATCTACGGTTGAGGAAGTCATGAATAATGTAAAAGATGGTTCCATTATTCTGATGCACGATATCTTCAGCACCTCTGTAGATGCAGCCGAGATCCTAATCCCGCAGCTTATCGAAGAAGGCTATCAGCTTGTAACAGTGCACGAACTGGCTTCCCTGCATCAGACAGAATTATCGACAGGAGTTACATACGGTGAATTTAATCGAATCAAGTAAGTCCCTTGCGGAAGTTGCGAAAAGTAATAAGAACAGCAAAATCTCCAGCAGAAGCTGACAAGAACAATGTCAGAAAAACGGAACGTAAAAATACAGGCAGTTACCACAAGGATAACCGCCTGTATTTTTTACGTTCCATATTCAATTTTATTCAAGTAAATCTCCTCTGATGTATCCGGTCTGACCGTCGTAGTCGATCTGAACCCATTCACCATCAGTACCTGTCTTCTGAACCTGATCACCTGCTGAGATCACGCCAAGGATATCAGCATCTGTGCTGGCTTCTGCGCGTACATTACATTCCTCCGAAGCAGTAAGCATCGTGCCATCTTCTGCCTCTGTTGACACACCTGCTTCCTCCCCAAGACCATTCAGGAATTCTTCAAGAGACGGATCAGATTGCTGTGCCTGATCCAGTTCATTCTGCACCTTCTTTATAAGAGCTGAAACATCACTGTCTGATAACTGTTTTTCCATATATGCGGAAATCTCAGAATCCTGTAAAGCTCCGTTATTGATCACCCAGTTTCCTTCGCTGTTCTTATATACATAGACTGAGTCAGTGCAGGGGCCTTGGTCTCAACGCCCTGACAGATATACGAGAAACAGGCGTAAACCACGTAAGAATCATCTGTCATACCTTTCTTCGTGTACACATCGCCTACTTCATACCCTTCGATATAATCTTTCAAATTTGTGACTTTTGACTCATCAGACGGTGTGAAATCATCTTCCAGAGTCTTCAGCGTTGCAATATCTTTTTCCCCCAGAGCCTGATAATAGCTCGTGATCAATGCAGTAACGTCTGCATCTGCTGTTTCCATGGGATTGGCGTCTTCTTTCTTCTCGTCAGACTCCCCTTCACTTATCGGAGAAGAAGGAACATTTCCCTGGTCTTCGGATGTGGTTTTCTGTTCATCTCCGGAATTCCCCTTATTACTTCCGGAACAGGCTCGAATGCCGCAAAACAGGACAACCACAATTATCAGAATAGCTCCACCCAGCATAAAATACCGGAGATTATCTGATAACCATTCTCTAAAATCATCCAAGTTCTTGTCCTCCTTATGAGTTACCGTTTGCTCCGTTCACTGCCGCCATACGATTTCTGACAGTTCCCGATTCTGATAACTCCTGTGATACAACGCACCGGAACTGTACATACGTCCCAGGCAGCACGCCTGAAGGGAATCGAACCCCCGCACATGGTACCGGAAACCACTGCTCTATCCACTGAGCTACAGGCGCGTATCTTGAAAATCTGATTTTCAAAGGATTTATATAATTTATTTAATACAAGGTCTATATTATCATAATTACCGAAAAAAGTAAAGTTTTTTATTTTGTTACAAAAGATGCATTATTTTGTTACAAGTCAAAAATTATGGGCAGTCATGCATTGTGCTGACTGCCCGGTTTTATTTACATTTTCAGATCGTCGAATTTTAATCGGATGATCACCAGGGTGATCGCCATAAGAATGATTCCTGCCGGAAGTGCGATCCATGCTGTCTGTACAAATCCTGCGATAATATAAGTCAGGAAAGATACTGCTGCTGCAACCATTGCATAGGGAAGCTGTGTGCTGACATGATTTACATGTTCACACTGTGCACCTGCTGATGCCATGATGGTTGTATCGGAAATCGGTGAACAGTGATCTCCACATACAGCACCTGCCATACATGCAGAAATAGAGATGATCATCAGTTCATGATTTGTTCCTGAGAATACATTAACAACAATCGGGATCAGGATACCAAAGGTTCCCCATGAAGTACCTGTCGCAAATGCGATAACAGCCCCGATCACAAAGATAATTGCAGGAAGGAAATTCATCAGCCCGCCTGCAGAGCTTTTAACAATTGCAGATACAAATACAGATGCACCAAGGCTGTCTGTCATGGCTTCAATGTCCAAGCAAAAGTAAGGATCAGGATCGCAGGTACCATTGCCTTGAATCCGTCCGGAATACACGCCATACAGTCTCTGAAATTCATAACACGACGTATCAGATATAAAACAATCGTGATAACCAGTCCGAAGAAGCTTCCAAGCACCAGTCCCACAGATGCATCACTCTGTGAAAATGCAGTTACAAAATCAGTTCCGCTAAAGAAACCACCTGTATAGATCATACCGATTACGCAGCATATTACAAGGCTTACGATCGGGATCAGAAGATCGATCACCTTGCCACGCGGATTACTTTTCTCATCTTCAGCCGCGTTTGCATAAGGACGTGCAGGTGTTGTGTAGATATCACCTTTTAAAGCATTTGTCTCATGAACACCCATTGTTCCGAATTCTACTTTCATAAGAACCATTGCCACCATCATGAAGATCGTAAGCAGTGCGTAGAAGTTATAGGGAATTGCATGTACAAACAGGGTAATTCCATCCTCTCCTTCTACAAATCCGCTGACTGCCGCAGCCCATGAAGAAATCGGTGCAATGATACATACCGGTGCTGCTGTGGCATCGATCAGGTACGCCAGCTTTGCGCGGGACACATTGTGCTTATCTGTCACAGGACGCATAACGCTTCCTACTGTCAGACAGTTAAAATAATCGTCAATAAAGATCAGTACACCAAGAATGATGGTTGAGAGTTCCGCACCAACTCTGCTTTTAATCCTCTTACTGGCCCAGCGTCCGAATGCTGCGGAACCGCCTGCCCTGTTCATCAGACATACCATGGTTCCCAGAATAACAAGGAAGATCAGGATACCCATATTATAAGAATCTGTCAGAACGCTGATCATTCCGCCTTCAAAAATATGAAGGATTGTTCCTTCGAAATTAAAATTAGAGTAGAACAGTGCACCAACCAGTATTCCTACAAACAGTGAACTGTATACTTCTTTGGTAATCAGTGCCAGTGCAATGGCAACAAGCGGCGGAACCAACGACCAGAATGTGCCGTAAAATTTCGCAGATGCAGCCACCTCTTCCTCTGCTGCAAGTACAGTCAGCGGACTTGCCAGTATCAGCAGCATCAGTGCTGAAAGGCAGAGCGAAAGTCTTTTTATGTTACTTTTCATTTCTTTTCTCCTTCTCTTGTAAGATATATGATATTTCGATCATAGCACGCCTCTTAATTAATGCATTTGAAACAGCTTGACAGAATTTCACGCTCTGATGAGCCGGATCAATATGCATTATTTACGAGGATTGCTATAATCAAATCTGTAAATGTAGCAGGATTCCGTCTGTGCGATCAGTTCACAACCACACTCTGTCAGAAAATCATGGTCAACCAGCCCGATCTGTGTTACTACGAAATCTGTCTTTGATTTCTTCAACGCAGCCTGAAACCCTTCTTTATCTTCATAGATATGATAATCGATCACATCCAGCAATGCTTTCTGTCTTTTATAGAAACTGCTGTTCTCATCATAGTTTCCCGCCACTGTACTGCCTGATCTGTAGATACTTGCATTTCTGCTTATTACAGTGGCGATCCCCGCATCATACTGTCGCACAATGCTGTTAAGACTGCCGTCAAAAACAACCCTTGGAAAATCATTCTCCTGGTTCTGGTGGATCACGTCGCAGACTGCACGCAGATCATTGGGCACCTTATAAATATTCTCTGCCATTGCAAAATTGGTCACTACCCCGTCCAGCGGATTTCCCAGGATCACAAAACCTGTCAGCACAGCTGCAGCCATAAGAACTTTTATCCAGGTCTTTCTAAAAGCGGTCACAAGTCTGACTCCATAGTAGGCAACCGCCGGGATCACAGGAAGAATCCAGATAAACCGGTAATATTCATTCTCAAACTTCGCCTTTGCGATAAGATATTTTACAACCAGCGGATTATATACTGTCAGCAACAGAAATACTGTATAGCCGATAAATATCCCGGACTTTCTTTTTCTCCACAGGACCAGTGTGCAGATCAGTCCTACAGCAAACAGAAGAGGATACCAGCAGGAACCCCAGTACAGCTTCATACATGCATCAACAAAGCGCAGTCCCAGTTCCTGAATTGTTACACCTGCCATTTTTTTCTCCTTTCTGTATTATGATGCAGCCAGCGTCAGCAGACCGATTCTGCATGCAAAAAATACAGCTGCATATAATGCCGACGGAAGCATACACACTGCACAATATACCAGCCCTGAAAATCTCTTATTCATAACTGCTGCCGGAGCCATTCCCGCTGCGATCACGATAGGAAAGATGATAGCAGAACCGGAAAATGTCAGCGCACTGACCGCTGTGACAAACAATATGATCCAGACATTCCTGCTGTTTTTCTCCTGCAGATACCAGACGGCACACATAAGAACTGCAGGGATGGCAATGTTGGCAAGGATGGCTTTTCCCTCGTAGCTTCTGGTAAAGAAAAAAGTTCCGGAGGAATAAATCGTACCGCAAAACAGCTGTAAAACACAGACAAAGAAAAGCATCAGATCTGCTTTCTTCCTGTTTCCGTCAAACAGTCTCTTACCGATCTGATAAATGATCAGATTGGCAGTCACTACATTCATACATGACATTACCTGCTTTGCCTGCACAATGGGATGGATTCCCAGAAGTCTGCACCACACTGCATTATGCATCGGATATGCAGAAAAAACATATCTGGCCTGAAATGCCTTCTGGATCGCTCCGTTAAAGGGATTATATCTGCCAAGAGTATCTGTGTATACAGAAGTACTCACTGTACCTACATAATACGCCGCATCTACTGTTGTATCCTCGTAAAAGATCACAATCAGACACTGCAGCAATACTACGGCACCTGCAAGGATAATCATCACAGAGTGATTTTTCCATATTTCAGAAATGCTTCCAAAAATCCCACTACATGTTTCCGTTTGTCCGGCACGTATTCTCCGTTGTTTTTTTATTGTGCAGATCACAGCTGCGCAGATAACCAGAGCCATGATTCCTGCCCATATATAAGCCGCAGCTGTCAGGGATACCCATTTCAGTGTCATCGGTACGATCACCAGTTCAAACACTGCAAAGTAAACCAGATATCCCAGTATGAAAGTCAGGAACAATCCCCTTTTACTTTCAATATCCGGACCAGAACAATGCCTGCTGCATAAAAAACTATAAACTCCAGGGCAAAACCTGCACAGGCAAGGCATAATTCTCTCATTCTTCCACCTTTGTCCCTGACCGGATGGATTCGCGGTTTTTCAAAATCTCCATGGCAATCTTCTCAGGAGTCATCGGAAGCTCTGTCAGACGCACACCTGTTGCATTATAAATTGCCTCAGCCAGTGCCGGACATGGAGTATCAATTACAAGCTCACCAATGGATTTGGCACCAAAAGGACCGCTCTTTTCGTAACTGCACTCGAAATCCACGCGGATATTTCCGATATCCTGTCTGGTTGGGATCTTATACTGCATAAAAGAGTTGTTGCGGATCTTACCTTTATCTGTATATTGTACATCTTCCCAGAGAGCCATACCAATTCCCTGTGCAATACCGCCCTCCGTCTGTACACGTGCAAGATTCGGATTGATCGGTGTACCGCAGTCAACAACCGCCACATAATCCAGAACATCCACACTGCCTGTCTCTGTATCCACCTCTACTTCTGCCATACCTACCATAAACGGCGGCGGCGAGATCGGTGAAGAATGCTGTTTCACAACCTGAAGCTCGATATTGTTAAAGAAAGTGCTCTTTAATGCAATATCTTCCAATGAAACTTTCTTCTGGGCATTTTCAGAACTGATGGCATCCATATCAACACTATAGCCCTCTTCTGCATCTGTCATATGACCTGCTGCATTTCCGTCTGCCCCATCGCTTATCTCAAGTGTCTCATCATAGAATACACAGGATCCGTCAAAATCAACTTTTCCCTCATCTACTTCCATCATCTCTGCGCCAAGCTTACAGATTTTTTTCTTCAGCTCCTCACAGGCCTTCATAACCGCTACACCGGTGGTATAGGTTGTAGCGGAAGCATAGGAACCGGAATCATAAGGAGAAATATCCGTATCCACACTGAATACTACTATGTTATCCATAGGCGTATTTAGACAGTCAGCCGCAATCTGCGCCATAACGGTATCACAGCCTGTTCCCATATCCGTACATCCAAGTGCCAGTGTATAAGAACCATCTTCATTCAGCTTAATATCTGCGCCGCCTACGTCAACTCCTGCAATAGAGGATCCCTGCATAGCCATGGCAACACCGACTCCGCGGACCTTTCCATTTCCCATATCCCTGCATGGATATTTGGAATCCCAGTCCATCATCTCTTTGGCGCGCGCCATACAGCGGTCCATGGAACAGCTCTGTGCATAAGGAACATCCGGATATCCCGGAAGAGGACCGCCCTCTACAGGCATATTCATTTCTTTTACCTTAACAGGATCCATTCCCATCTTATGTGCCAGCTCATTTACTGCAGATTCCACTGCAAAAATACCCTGGGTTGCACCATAACCACGATAGGCACCTGCAGCCTGCACATTTGTATAGACAACATCAAAAGCAAACCTGTAGGCTTCTGTATGTCTGTAAAGAGCGATTGATTTATGACCGCTGAGTCCTACTGTTGTAGAACTGTGTTCTCCGTATGCCCCAGTGTTGGACAAAGTATAAAGATCAATTGCCTTGATGATACCATTTTCATCTGCACCTGCGCGTACTGTGATCTCCATCTCATGCGCGGTGAAGAGCAGATCATGGACTCATATCTGGAGAAGATCATCTTGGACGGGCGGCCTGTTTTCCAGGTCACGATCGCCGGATAGATCTCACTGACAGAGGTCTGCTTTGCACCAAAGCCGCCACCGATCCTTGGCTTGATCACACGTACTTTGGAAGCAGGAATGTCCAGTGCCCTTCCAACGATCCTTCGCACATGGAATGGGATCTGTGTTGAGGACAGAACGATCAGTCTGCCGAAATGATCCATATAGCAGGCTGTGCGGAAAGTCTCCATCATAGTCTGCTGGTTTGCTCTTGTATGATAAGTGCGCTCTACAGTATATTTACACTTTGCCAGAACTTCATCTACATTTCCATGTTCTTCCACTGCAGATGCACATAAGTTTCTTTTGTTGTCTCCGCCAAGAGGAATTTTCAGCTTCCAGTCATCCTCCGGATGGACCAGGATCGGATTATCTTTTGCCTTGTGGATATCCAGAACCGGTGTCTCCACGCGGTAATCTACGCGGATTCTCTTCAATGCTTTATCTACCGCCTCTTCTGTCTCACCCGCAACAATGGCAACTGCATCTCCCACAAAACGTACATGACGGTCAAGGATCAATCTGTCATCCGGACTCATCTCCGGTGCAGTCTGGCCGGCAAGGGTAAAACGTTTCTGAGGCACATTTTTATAGGTAAGGATACATGCAATTCCGGCCACCTTCTCGGCAGTACCTGTTTTAATATCTTCCACCAGGCGTTGGCGTGGGGACTTCTCAGTATCTTCACGATCAGGCAGTCCCTTGGTGCCAGATCATCTGTATAGACAGGCTTTCCGGTTACCAGTGACATTGCATCTGTTTTACGTACAGGTTGATTTACATATTTCATCTTTATGCTTCCTCCTGTGCTTTCTTATATTTCAGGAACTTCAGGATACTCCTTGTCTGGGAAACAAAACCGGAACATCTGCACAGATTTCCCGCAAGATATTCTTTGATCTGCTCCTCTGTGGGATCTTTGATCTCGTTGAGCATCGCAAATACATTCATGATAAATCCCGGATTGCAGAAACCGCACTGTTCCGCACCTTCATTCGCCAGAAAGCTTCCAAACTCCTGCGCTTCTCTCTGCATTCCTTCCAATGTAACGATTTTCTTTCCCTCAATGCGTGCTGCAAGTGTACTGCAGGAAAGCACCGGACGACCGTCCATAAGAACTGTGCAAAGACCACAGTTCGCAGTTTCGCAGCCTCTTTTCACGCTGAAACAGCCCTGTTCTCTTAAGAAATCGATTAGCAGTGTATCCGGAGAGATCTCTGCGTGGCGGTTCACTCCGTTAAGCCAGAAATTAATATTCATTTTTCATCCCTCCTACTGCTTCCCAGGCTCTTCTTGTCAATACTTTTACAAGAAGGGTTCTGTATTCCTTTGATCCTCGCATATTGCCTGCAGTAGGAACGTTCTCTGCCGCATATTCTGCAAAGGCTTCGATCGCCTCTTCCTTCTGCTTTTTTGTCATGTTCCGGAAATTCTTCAGGATCTGCTTCTTATCTTCCACGATCATGGCACGTGCAGGTCTGGCACCTATCACAGTCCTTGCCTCATTTCCGATCACAGAAGCTGCACAGGTCAGCACCGGGAAATCTGTTTTTATGTTTCTCTGACTTAAGTAACAGGTAAGAAGTGGCTCTTTTCGCACGATGATATTTACAAGGATGTCATTGTCCTTCTTCATATTTACAAATTCAGTCAGTGGAATACGGCCTGCATCATATAATTCTACCCATGTATCCATTCCCAGGAACATGGTCAGAACATCTGAGAAACCATATCTTCCATAAATGCTTCCTCCCACAGTGGCACAGTTTCTGAACTGTACGCTACAATGTGGCAAAGGCTTTCTTTCATAGCTCCATGTGTGTAGGTATTCAGAGCTTCATTTGTCTCCAGGTCATGAAGCGGAGTCATACATCCGATGACAAATTCGTCATCATTCTCCGAAATCGCATCCAGCCCCAGACCGGAAAGATCAATCGCTGTGGATATTGCTCTGTTGCCCATTTTCATCCAGACCATTCCCCCAAGAATACGGGCTGTTTTCTTCTGGTTCAGTTCATAAGCTTCCGCCAGACTGTTTACCTTTACATAGCTTTTGATTTTCAGCATTATGTATCGTATCCCTTTCTTACATACTTTTCATATCTCTTGTAATACTTTGACTCGGATCTGTCGTCAGACAGCCAATTTAATATAATACCATAGCTTAAAGAAAAAATCTATAAATATCCTCTATTTCATAAATAAATTTTTGTTACTGTTCACTCCGTTCTCAGTAACGTAGCCAAAATTCATTCCAGATTGCCTGCGGCAATGGAATTTTGGCTTGTATGTCTCGGCAGTAATCCTGGTCAGGCGGACAATATCATCCGCTTTGCTGCTTGCTGTAAATATTACTCTAATTCTAGCATATGACAGCCAAAAGTGTCTATTGATAAAACTATCCAAAAAAACACTTTTCAAAATATTATCGGATTAACTGTATCATTTGTTTCATTGCGAATCGTTTTTGTGCACTGTACCCAAATATTTTCGTAATATATTTGGCTTTTTATATATTTTACTGGATTTTTTCAAGTATCAATGTTATAATGTTCACAAATAAAAGACTTATCACTGTTAATTGCAGATAACAGGTACAATTTGCTAATATCCGCCTGAATCTATATCGTTCAATAACAGAGATGTCATAAAGGAGGGTTTGATTATGAGTAAACGCGTGATTACAATAAACAGGATGCTCGGCAGTAATGGCCGCCTGATCGGTAAAGCTCTGGCAGAAGAGCTTGGATTTGCTTTTTATGACAAAGAGCTGATCGATATTGCAGCTCAGAAAGAGAATATTCCTTTTGATCTGCTTGCCAAGGTTGATGAGAAACGTGGCAGCCAGTGGCGTTTTCCCATTGACCATGAACTTCAGATGGACAGCGATTTTCACTTTGTTCCCATGAATGATGTGCTCTTTGATCTTCAGCGAAAGATTATTCTGGATGCTGCTGAGAAAGAAGATTGTGTGATCGTTGGCCGATGCGCCAATCACATCCTCGACAATAAATGCCTGAGCGTATTTATCCATGCACCATTTGAGTATCGTGTACAGACTGTCATCGAGCGTACGGGACGGGAAGAAAAAAGTGCACAGAAGCTGGTTAAGAAAGTGGATAAAGAACGGCGTACTTATTATGAGTACTTTACAGATAAGAAATGGAAAGATATTTCCCAGTATCATCTGGCATTTGACAGCAGTAAATTTGAGCAGGATAAAATTATACAGATGATAAAGATGGCATTGTAAAATCAAACAGGGTTCCAGATTCAAAAGTCTTATCATGCAGGCACGAACGACTTTTTTGAACCTAGTACATCGTTTCGTAAATAACTATACCAATCGCGTAGGATGCGGATTCGAGTGTGCTGGTATAAAAAACGCAGGCGTAGCGGGCTACGCTGAGGCTTTTAGACCTGTGCAATCGGATTCGCAGACAAGTGAGTGGTATAGTTATTTCGAAAACGATGTACTAGTTATAAAAATTATAATAAAATCAAAATTTTTTTAAAACATGGAGGAAAAGAACATGAAGAAAAAAATATTAGCAGTCTTATTAGCAACAGGTGTAGCAGCAACAACACTTCTTGGCGGAAGTATTCTTGTAAGTGCGGCAGATGACGGTGGAAACACTGCACAGGCCCGTACTCTGGATGAGATCAAAAAAGACGGAAAGATCAAAATCGGTGTATTCAGTGACAAGAATCCATTTGGATATGTAGATGAAAACGGTGATGTTCAGGGATACGATATTTACTTTGGAAAAAGACTTGCAAAAGACCTTCTGGGAAGTGAAGACGATGCAGAATTTACTTATGTAGAGGCAGCAAGTCGTGTAGAATATCTGCAGTCTGCAAAAGTAGATGTGATCCTTGCAAACTTTACAGTAACCGATGACAGAGCGGAGAAAGTAGACTTCGCACTTCCATATATGAAGGTAGCTCTTGGAGTTGTTTCTCCTGATGATGCGCTGATCAAAGATGTAAAAGATCTGGAAGGCAAGAAGCTGATCGTTGTAAAAGGAACAACAGCAGAGACATATTTCACAGATAACTATCCGGATATTGAACTTGTAAAATTTGATGAATACCAGGAAGCATACGATGCGCTTCTTGATGGAAGAGGAGATGCATTCTCCACAGACAATACAGAAGTACTTGCATGGGCTCAGCAGAATGAAGGATTCTCTGTAGGAATCGAATCTCTTGGTGATATTGATACGATTGCACCAGCAGTACAGAAGGGCAACACAGACCTTCTGAACGCAATCAACGATGAAATCAAATCTCTGGCAGATGAACAGTTCTTCCATAAAGATTTCGAAGAAACTCTGAAACCTGTATACGGTGACAACATCAATCCGGATGACCTGGTAGTTGAAGGTGGTGTTGTGGACAGCGAAGAAAAAGCTGAGGATGCAGATGCAGCAGCGACAGAAGATTCTGATGCAGCCTCCGATGACACTAAAGATGCGGAAACAACAGAAGAACCGGAAGAGACAGAGGCAGCAGACGCTGAATAAGCAGTGTAAATGCAGTATAAAAGTTATAATTTTGATATTCTCTAAAGTATTGATTTATAAACAAAGTGAGACGCACTCCATTAGGACATTCCTGTGGAGTGCGTTTCATTTTGAGATAATGATCAATTTTTGCTTATTGCAAGTGTGTCAGATATTTCAAAATTCTGTCATTTTTGTATGTGACTTTGTAAATGGGAAAAGGGTTACTGTTCACTCCGTTCACAGTAACGTAGCCAAAATTCATTCCAGATTGCCTGCGGCAATGGAATTTTGGCTTGTATGTCTCGGGATTTTGGCATATTCATGCCAAAACACCTCGCGGGATAGTG
>ENA-OQAZ01000771-OQAZ01000771.1-human-gut-metagenome-genome-assembly--contig:-NODE-771-length-17184-cov-4.412617_pt1 | contig 17184 bp, 12 predicted proteins | sample MGYA00242737_ERZ504531 | MGnify/ENA primary metagenome ERZ504531 (study PRJEB26092, sample SAMD00036244) | human gut metagenome | host: Homo sapiens | study: EMG produced TPA metagenomics assembly of... | reverse complement strand
AGCTAAAAAACAATGGAAAAATAAACTTCAGCCCAACTTTAAAGACGATAATCCATTTACCGGTGATATCCCGGACCACTTTTTCACGCATGGTTGTTTTACTACGTAAACTGTCTAATCCTCTTAAGTACACATTCTCACCGTTAGCCAGTATTTTTTTAACACTCTCCATGAGTCCTACCACTATCTGAAGTACTTCTTTTCTGTCTGTTCCCATTTTTAGGAATATCTCATTTACAATTGCTGCTTTAGTCATAATCTTATCTGTTTTTAGGACTGTAAAAATAGGGAAATAAATTAATCTATACTCTAATCTTGTAGATACTTCTACAAACATTACTTTTCTGAATAAATCAATGAGTCTGGCAAAGCCGGAAGTATGAAACGGAGTGGAATGTATAACATAACTGAAAGATAAAAGTGTAATAAAAAAATCTACAAATGAGGTACAAATGCTTAAAGAATAAGTGTTTTGTCAGTTTTTTTATAACATCCTTACGGTTATGTACCATACTCATACTTCGTATGAACTCCCGTCGCTGACTTACCCTTGAAAACGACATTATCCATTCATTACCAAATAAAAACAGAAGGAAACCGGAACATTTTACCAGCCCAATTTCCCTCCATAATAATACATACACTTATCCAAACATAAAACCAAACTGGTTTTCATCACATACCTCTATCAGTCCGTTTACCCGGTGTATGCAAACCTTGTTCTCACGGGCCAGCCAGCCGACAGCCAATGCAGTACTCTCAACACTAAGATTCAATTTTCTGGCAAGTTCGGGGATTGATATTCTTTTCACTTCATTAAGAACGTGCCATACATTACCTGCATTGACACCTACAATTCTTTTGTCCATACGTCTTACATTTAAATATTTATATTCAATTAATAATAACCCGACAGAAGTACCTTGATAAAAGGATATAAAAGACAACCGATCCCCAAAAAGGGAATCGTTATCCGATGATACATAGACAATGGTGGAAGCCTACATATCAGCCTTGTACTGGAAATTTCTTTTCAGTGGAGTTCCAATGTTTGATAATACCTTCAGATAAGAACGGGATTTGCACTTGTTCATTTTTATCATATGTCTTTATATACAGGCTTGTGCCCTATATGCAAACCCATCTAAATTAAAAGCGGAAGGGCATTAACCTCGTCTATAAGTGCGGGAGTCGAAACCCTTGGTACAACAAGAAACGCCCCTACTAAATATTGCAGACCAAACGTATGGCTATTCTTGGTACTTTCCAGGAAATTTCGACTTTTCACTTATACAGAACCAGCTAAACGCTTTTGTTTATAATTCCTTGTCCAGTTTGATGAACATTCCAAATATATATGTATTTTACCAAAAAAGCAACAATGTCAAGACCTTTTTCTATTTGTTTTTTTAACAACTCATAAACAAACCATACAAAACATTTCCACATAGAATATCACTAGTATCCCGTTAAAATTTAAAAATACCATTATATAAGACTGTTACTTAATCATTTACATTAAAACTTAAAGCAAACAGATTTGAAATGAGAAATCCCAAAAGTATGCATTTCTGAAAGAAAAATTTATATTCAATATCAGTTAATTATGAGTTTATTACTCTCTAAATTGATACATACAAGAATTTAACGGGACACTAGTGATAGAATATCATCTGTTTCATTCTTGATGAGCACCACAATGGAGGCGAAAGTCATAACTCGTTTCGCTGAATTGAAATTCATAGAACGCTTCAAGTACCAGATTGATGCCCTGATATACCACACGGTCGACTATCATAGAGATACCAAGTCCACGCTTCTTACCGTTCGCTTCGGGTATCTCTACCCTAAGGAAAGAATTCGGTTTGTATGTGCCTTCACGGATGGCCCCTACAAGTTCAGAACCATGCTCCTTTAGATAGGGCAAAGTCTTCTGTACTCATGCCGTTATTCCACCGATACCCGTGTTACTGTTCATCTTCTTGTAAGCAGCATTAAGGTTGGCGGATGAGAGAATAAACTCTAACAATCTGTACTTTGGGCGGGTAAAATCTGTAAATCCTGTTTCACTTATCCCCATACAGGTCTGCAAGCCAATCATACTCTTAGGTTTCACCCTACTCTCCGATTGGTCTAACCTCATCGGTTTATTCTGCTTTCTTCCCTTCATAAGGTAATCCTCATTGGAGTTACTAATAATGGTTGGTTCCTTCTCAATATTCACTCATCGGTACTATGGTCTCGGCTGACTTCTCACGACCAATCTTGTTTCAGCCACATGTCACATATCAAGTACCATACGTCCGTGAGACCTCTTCAGATAAGAGCGTACACTTTCAACTCATATGCCTTCTGCATTTACTTTACATGGATTCGGATAGTTATTGGACTTCGTCTTGTTTAACAGGACTTGTATGCAGTTCCTGTTCGCAAGGCTGAATACTTGCCACCAGCTTCCTTCAGATTGAGTCGCCACGGACACCCTTGTTATTGGCTAACGATTTCCACTATCAGAGCTCATTCAAAACTTACCCCCTATAACGTACACCACTACTGGGCATACTAAAAAAAATCCCCGACTTTCACAAGCCAGGGATTCATTTAAAGTTTTTCTATTATATAAAAATCTTTCTTACTAGAAAAAATTCTCATTTCTTTTAATTATTCTTTCAAATAATTATTTCTGTTCTGTCTTGACAACATGGGCTTTTACAGTTGTTTCAATCTTACCCCAAGCATACTCAATAGTTACAGGAATAATCAAATTGAAATCCTTATCAAGTTTAGCACCATTGTTATAGTAAGTTACAAAACCGTATTTAGAAATTTGAGCACGTTTTTCTGTTACATTTCCTTTATCATCTGTAACATCTTTACCATAAGTTACTTCATTACCATTTGTTGATTCCCAACCAAGTACTACAGTCGTAGGAACAGCAGTATTTTCACCATTCAAGTCACAAGTTACGTTCTTAAGATCAGGAATGATACTCTTAATTCCATAATAACCATAATAATATTCTTTATATTCCTTAGCAGAGAACTGACGTCCACGCCAATCATACAAGTCAACCAATTTTTCAATTGACATATATGTACCAACCTCAGCTTGAGTTTTGTCTGCCGGAATCTTATCCTTACCATCAATGAAGTTACCATTAGCCACTTCCTTAGCGTTTACAGGACGGATAATATTAGCTTTGAAATGATCTGCCCCCTTGAAGCTTACAGAAACACGCTTATTAAGGTCAGCACAAGGATATTGGTCTGCACAAATCAATGCATACATAGCACCAGTGTTCAGCAACTTCTTAGCAACCTCACCCTGTTTTGTTGCATTTGCCATACCCTCTCCTGCAACAGAATTACCATATTGCAAGAAACTATTCATCTTACCACCATCAAAGCTTTCATAAGGAGTTCCAACAGCAGCATCACCTTCAGCTGTATTGCTGAACTTATTTGTAATCTTGGCTACAATTTCACGATTTCCAAACGTCTTCTTAGACTCATCATAAATTTGAGCATATAATGACACACTGTCTTTTTCATTAAAGCTGAATTTTACTTTCAAGTTACCAATTGTTTCAATCTTCTTCATGTCATCCATGCAGAAATAGTATTTAGTAACAGCACCAGCAGACAATCCTTCAGAAAGTAACAGATTACCATTAACAGTCTTGAATGAAGCATTCGGGTCAGTTATTAATTCAAATTTGTCAACTTTGTTTTCACCAACAACAGGAGTTCTGAAGTTATAACTTGTGTAAGTCTTGGCTGCATCCCAATAGTTGTCCAACATCTTGGCAGCATCAATGTCAGCATTCTTAGCAATATCTTCAGCTGTAGCTTTCAATATAACAACCAATGAGTCAGTAGGAGCATTAGCATCATCATAGTATACAACTCTATGAGTCATAACCTTGCCTGCATTGTTCCACAATTCCATATCGGTAGCTGTCCAAATCAAGTTATAGCTTCTTCCACTGATAGCTTCTGTATCCTCTTTCTGTTCAACCTCACCAACATTAGCTTTGTTAATTCCTTCTGCCGGAGCATTGTAAGCTTTGAAGACATCGAAATGATTGTGGAAAGCATCCTTGCTCATACCAACAACATTATAAATCAACTGATTCATCATCTTCGTATCTACCGTACCTGTATAACCAGCACAAGAGAATTTAGCTCCACCCAAATCAATTTCAATCTGTTCTCTTGAAGGAACATCCTCTTTTACAATCTGAAGTTTGATATAAGCTCCTGATACAATCTTGCCAGCTTCATCAATCAAAGTAACACGGATAATCGGAGTACGACCAATAGCAGCACCCTGACTATCATCACCATAAACCGTAGTTTTCAAAGTATGTCCGTCAGCTTCCAAAGCAACAAATTTATCCTGCGGAGTTTTGTTTGCACCTAAAACATAACCTGTTACCACTTCAAATTTCCATGTCCAACCATATGTTTCGGTGTCAAGTTTTGCACAATCCTGATTTTCCATCAAACCATGAGCAGAAACAAGACTCATCAAATCTAATGAAGAGCCGTCAACCAAAGTTGTATCACAATCCTTATAATCTTGAGGAGTTTCATTCCATACAATCTTGTCTCCTAACACAACCTTGGAATCTTTAGATTTCAAAGTGTTATCATTGATTGCAAAACGGTAATGTTCTTCAGCTTTCGCATTCGGATTGGCGATTCTTACATTCTTCACAGCTGCTTTATAAAGAGTCGCATAGTCAGATGTAATAGTATCTTTGCCTTCACGGATTACCTGCAACGCAGCTACAGGAACGGAATCATTGGTATTTTGGTCCAACCAAGAAGAAACCCCTTTACCTAACTCTATACCAACAGTCAAAAGTCCGTCCTTAAAATCCTTATATGTTGCCTTAGCTTCAAAATCAGCCGAACGTGCTGTCAGATAAGGCACATTACGTGTAGCCAGATTCAAAACTTGTAATTCTGACTTGTTAACACAAGACGGATTGACATGATATTGTGCCAAAATTCCTCTGTTCAATTCAACCGCACCATCTTTTATATCTTTAAACGCTTCGTTTTTAGTATTTTTCTTATCCAAATCCTGACGTGTGTAAGCTACATTATAATAGCGCATACCGGGAATACCTTCTACATAAACTTCAGGAACAAAAACCAATGAACGAAGAACGTTATTACGTGGAATAACCACTTTTCCGTCAGGAATACCCGGAACACCTTGCAAAATAACATCTCCGTCTGTTACCACAGCTGTGATGTTGCTTCCGCCAACTTTCCATGCGATGCCGCTGTCTTTCACTGTTTCTTTTCCATCTTTATCCACTACAACATAATCAAAATTTCCTGTAGCAGTATTGGGACGGTAAAAGCCACCATTGACACCATCAGCACCGTTAGTTCCATTGGAACCTACAGCCTTATACTCTGTCTTTTGATCATTCTTGTACCAAAATCCATCTTCTCCAATAGTCCAAACATCAGCAGGCTTACCGTCATTACCATCTTTTCCGTTTTCAATAGTGTAAGACTTTCCATCACTCAGTTTAATAATGATGCCATTAGCAGTAGGCTCAACGCTGGAGATAACAGAGCCCTTAGCGACAAGGTCATTAATGGTCTTAATAGCTTCAGCATTAGCATTGATTTGATCTTGTAAATTTTCGATGTCGTCATCATAGTCTTTACAAGATACAAATGTTCCTGTTGACGAAACCATCAAAGCTCCGAACAGGATTGCACTTAAAAACTTTTTGTTCATAATTAAAACTTTAAATTTATAAATTTAAAAACTAAAATTGGTTATACATATTTTACAAAGGACTTAATTCCGTTGTCTGAATCTTGTCATATATTGTATGGGAGTTATCCCCGTTACTTTTTTGAAAGCTGTATAAAAGGGACTTTTTGAAGCGAAGCCACATTTATTCGGAAGATTTTCCAAAGTACTATAGCCAGTTTGCAACAACTCCTTCGCATATTCTATCCGATACCTGTTTAACAATCCTTTCAAGTTACATTCAAAATATCTATTCACTACATTGGAGAGGTAGGTCTGGTTTGTATCAATCATAGCACTCAACTTTGTTAAGGATAATTCCGAATCCAAAAACGCCATCCTTATTTCCAACTGGTAAAGCAACTTCTTGTAAATCAGGCAATCTATTTCCTTGTTGTTTCTCCCTCTCATGACAATTTCCTCCTTCCAGTGCTTTTCAGCAGCTTTGAAGAGCAAATCCTTCTGTCTTTGAGAAGTGGAGATGGTTTCCCTACGTCTTAGAAATAGATATTCCATACTTTTTTAATTTTCTCCACACACGCCATTATCAATATTGTCTGTGAATTTATTTTTTCCTGTTTTTTAATAGAATAAAACGTTATTTCGGTGCAAATATACATACTTTCTCGAAACTTTGTACATTTTTCCTATAAAAAAATATAGAATCTCGTAAAATAATCATTCTCAAACTGTTATGTGAAACGAAGTTAAGCCAGATATACCTTATTTAATATGAATCGCATTTCATAAGCGGACGACAAGCGGATAAATTTAATGAGTTATATTCCTATAAAAACAAAAATCCACCAGTCTGTGAACAAAGCAGACTGATGGATAAATTAATAACAATAACAAAACTTCCATCAAACTTCATAGCCTGACGGATTGGTAAATATAGAAAAATCTGTACTATATTGCAAATATAACACAATCCGGTGAATCTCCGAAATCTCTCATCCACAAAAAAAGAGAAGCACCATACATTACGTACAATACTTCTCTGTGAAAATATGATTCTTACTAATATACCAACTTCACCATCCTCTCATAATCAGCACCCACCGACATTCCCCAGATCCGGACAGCACCAGATTTCCTTGCCGATCCTAAATTTTCGGGAGAACAATGGAAGTTATGGCGTTTTCCCTAGATATCCCACAATTATATCATCAAAATATTCTCTATGCTGTTATAATCTTACTTCCCCATTGATCAGCCATCGCATCCGCTATTCCGGGAAAAGTCTTGCTTCTCAACTTTCTTCTTTCTTCAGGCGATACACCCGAGAAGAATATATCAGTGAACCACTTAGGGGATTTATTTCCACTCTTTGAAACATAGACCTCACCTTTCCCTACTACATTTGTCGGAACCAGGAAAGGTAAGTTTTTCAACCATAGACAGGTCTTCTTACTAGCTTCATGACCAAACTGCCAAGGTTCTACGATCTGGTCGGGTTTTCTCCATCGGCTGCTCATGATACCAACCGGATTTTCTATAGCTAATTTATCTACTCCAACCCTTGAAACATCCATGAAGAACTGAACTGCCTCTTCACGGTCTTTGGCTCTGTCAGGGAACTTCGGATGTGGTCTTCTCTGTTCTATAGGAAGGTTCTTATCGTCGGGGTGATAATACCATCTTGCACCTGAGACAGCAAGAATGTACAAGGAGGATGGGCTATGACCAAATCCCAATTACCGTCAAGAAAGTATTTAGTGCCATTCTCTAAAATTCCTCCACGATTGGCTATCACGTCAAACATGTCTCCCTTGAAGTGATACTCCGGATGACCACCGCTACATTCCTGAAGGTCGCAACTGAAAGCATTATGGCCCAGTTTTCTGAAAGCCAGACAAACGGCCTGACTTTCTTCACATGCTACCAAGACATTCATACTTTCTAGAATATGATTTGCATTAAAATCCTATCCGAATAAGTTCTCAGGCCGATATGCTCTACCTTCTGTCCCATCTCCATAAACAACAGAAACTTATAGAACCTGATGAATGCCGTTATATCTGTATAGAAATTCTTTCCGGCAAAACTCAAGGGATGTATCATTGGGTATCCTCCAACTTGTTGTGGCTGAAAGGCTCCTATTCCCACTCCGCTTATCAGGCCATGTCAGCGTCAAAAATGATAGGTTGGTTAGGATCATAGTCGAAGTCTCTGACAAAGAACATTCTGACCTCCTTCTCGCTGATTTCCTTTATTCTGAACTGTGCCATTCCAGAAGTGCTCTCATCTAATGTTTCCTGTACCCGTAATTCCATTTCTTCAATGCTCATATTTGTATTGAGCACTTCTCCGTTTGCTATAAAATAGTTTTTCATAATGTTGTAGGTTTAGTTTTTTGTGATGTGATTGTTAATGTGATATCCCACTCTTTCATCAAATAGGATTGTAAACCTCTGTATGAATCAATACGTCTCCTTTTTACCCTCGGCATAATTGATAAAGCCTCTTGTAGGGTCAGATTGATGCAGAGACCGGTTTTAAAAGCGTCTCCATATTTCTGTCGGAGCGCTTCAATGTCTCTTTGGTATTTTTCAGGGATAGGTTTGGTGCTGTCTTTTTTCACGATAACACTTGACTCAGCATCAATTTTCCAAGCGATTAGAAACAGAAACTTTTTTCAGCTCCTAATATCCTACTTATAAATCGATAAACATTAAATGCGATTTATATTTCAGGAGTAAGGATTTGAGCTGGCGAGAATAGCGTTTTAGCGATTTGGAAAGGAGAAAGAATAAAAGAAAAGTGTCCTCAAATCAGATTTATAACCATGAATATCAGACACTCTTCTTATGAGTATTGTTTCTTCATTAATAAGGCTTTCAGTGCTTTTTACAGAAAGGATTATATGATGCTGACATAATACTTAAAACAACTAAAAAGTCAGATCCCATTATTTTCCATACCCTTTAATCATCAATAACTTTCCCCACCCTTTCTCTTTTACCATACCTATTATATATAAAGTGACAGAACTAAAGAAAGACTTGATTACCACCATTCCTAAACGACAAATACAAAACATATAATCGCTCTTTCATTTCCATACCAACATAAAATTTGCTATCTTTGTCAACAAGAAACAAAATCAGAACATATTACAATGGCAACAACTAAGAAAACAGCAACAACTAAAAAGACTACAACAAAGAAGACAGCCACAAAATCACCTGTAGAAATCATTACTCCTGATATTGTAGGAACCTGTGCGGGTAAGATTTGGAACACACTTAATGAATCAGAGAAAGCATTGACAGAAAGAGAGCTATTGAGCCTGACTAAACTTTCCGGACAATCATTATATCTCGGATTAGGATGGCTGGCACGTGAGGGAAAGCTGGAGTCTGATGGTAAGGGATTTAAACTGGTATAAAAGAAGCGATAGAAAAGAAGTGGCTCATTGGGGTAAAAACAACTCCTAAACCACTTCAAACTCTCACCGTAAACCAATAATACCCTGATTCCCCCAAAAGACAAGCAGAGTAACCTTTTTAATTTCCGGTTATTGATATGATGAATACTGATGCTGTTCCATTCTTTCTCAAATTCATCATATATCATTTCATTACTCAATACATATTACCAAAAAACGGAAGATAATTTATCCAGTATATCTTTCTCCTATATAAATTCCAAATAATAGAATCCCAAACAAAACAACTTATCAGCCAGAAACAAGTTAATTACCTTCCAATACTCCCTAGGTGACAATAACAGCATCAAATTCAAACAAAATAATCAAAGTATCCAGCAATCCTAATCTGACTTTGATTCATTGGTTATCATTGTTTCCTTCTCTCTTTCCACCCTCAAGAGGAAAAGGAGCGGAAGCGGGACGGGGAAATTACAAGACCTATGTTTTGATTAATTTTTGAATAGATAAAATTGAAATAGTTATATAAAAACATTATTTCCGACCCATTTCCCCGACATTACCGCTCTTCTTTTTCTTGAGGTGGGGGAAAGAGAAGATAACAGAACAATAAAAAATCAAATCTATCCGGACTATAACTGGGAAGAAGAAAGCTACAAACCAATTCCTGGCTGCTACAACCAACAATCATACGATGAAACCGGCTTCTTTTTCTCCTTTCTTTTCTAATTCAACAAAATACTTATAATAAGATACACATTAAAAAAAACAACCTTTCTAATGGTTGCAGATCCCCTCTTAGTAATGATTTCTCTAAGTATCGAAAAACACTGAAGTGGAAAAAAAAGAATTACCATTATTTCAATTCCACTTATATAGTGTAACTTGTTACAATACTTGTGTTCCATAACGTAAAATCATATATTCTTCCTGTTACAATACAAATTCCTTGCAAAAATCATCCGCCATACAATATTTTTGTGTAACTTTAACCCGGAAAACATAATAGTAATCGTTTAAATGTTACAATATAGTACTATATAAATTTAATACTTGGATTGCTATAGCACCCACTTATCCCAACGCAAAGTTGATCAACGCATCAAATTCAAATTAATTTATTATAATGAATGAAAAAGACGAAATATTAGCTGGATACCTGATAAAAGACAATCACGAAGCCTTTACAGAACTTTATGTACGTTATCATGATAAACTATATAATTTTTGCTATAAATTCATACACTCCAAAGAAGAAACTGAAGATATCATACAAGAAATTTTTTTTTTTAAGCTATGGACTAATCGTAAAGAAATAAACACCTCGTTATCATTCTCTTCCTATTTATATACCATCACCTATAACAAAATAAAAAATTACTTCCGTCACCTGAATGTGGAATACAAGATAAAAACGTATCTAGCTGACATAGAAAACAATATATCCAATACCATTGACAACAAGCTACTTTATACCGAATACCAACGTTTATTAAGACAAGCCATCAATGAGCTTCCTCCACAAAGACAGCGAATATTCAAATTAAGTTGGGAAAATAATCTCTCTCATAAAGAAATAGCTGAACAATTAGGTGTCTCCATCAATACAGTGCAACAACATATCTCATTATCATTAAAGTTTATTCGGCATTTCTTCAATAAAAACGCCGAATTAAACTGGATTGTCATCTTGTTTTTATCTATATATAAATAATACCTATTTTAACATTTCTATATCCAATTCTTTATCTACCTTCTTCAATATATCCTTCTTGGAATGTAACAATACAATATTTTTCCCTAATACATCACCAGCTATATTGTTGTTTATTATTTCAACATCCTTACATCCATCCAAACAGAACATTGTTTCCCTATAAAATGGTTTGTAAGTATACGTGCGTTCCACCTTGTTATGACAAAAATAGAGTCCCTTGACCGCCCTAGCATATAACAACGCATAATCATAATGACGAAAAATATTATTTGTGATATGAATATTCTTATGATAGCATAAAGCTGTATCAGAATCCGGACGATAAGAAGGAGTTATAGTAATCACAGCTTCTCCCCATTCATGCCCTGAAGTAAAACAATCCTCAAATACATTATTTCTTATTTGCACATTTTCACAAGCTCCCGATTCATACCATTGTTTAATATCCCCTTCAATCAATATGGCAGCTCCTGCCGTGCGAAAATAATTGTTCTCTATAACAACCTTTCCTGGTGTGGTTACCAAAATCCCCCGAGCACGGTGCTTTTTCAAAATACGACAGTTACTCATTTGAAAATTAGCTACATACGATTTATTTTCCACAAAATCATTATCAGTAACCCAAGCTGGCATATCATATTTAAAAGTTACCAATTTACATGGTTTATGCTCTGCGTTCACTGTATCGGAAATAGAGCTTATTTCATTTACTTCTTCACGGCTCAATGTACCTCTTTTTATAAACCACAACTGGTCTCCAACCCCCAATGTCATATTCTGCCGTGGTGATGTACCAGTAATAAATTGCCTTGAGTTAACTATTTTTCCTATTTCCACATACATACCATGTACATTGATAAAATCATCTCCTTGCCCAGTATGAATACAGCTATCAATTCTAATAATTCCACGACAAGTGTTAAAATGAAAAGCATCAGCTATTAAACTAAAAATCCGTCCTTTTCTTTTATTTACTGTCATATTCACATTTTTAGCAGAAATATTCTCACATCTCACTCCTACCAATCCATGACTGGGACAATGATAAATATTAATATTTTTAAAGTCAACATCTTTACTACCGAAAAGATTAAAACCTTCTGTCATATAACGTCCATGCCATAGAGCCACATACGTACCTATCTCCGGAACAAATTTCATATCACCTTCAAAGCGTACCAATCCGGAAGAAAGCTCTTTCGCCTTACTCACAAACATTTCGCTTCCCAAAGGCATATCACGAGTACGATAAACAATTTCCTGTCTGTCTTTATCATACAAATTATAATTAGCAACCCCCAATGTCCATCCTTCTCCAATACCTTGGAAGAGTGAATCACCGGCTGAAATTCGATAAGGATATTGTTCTTTATCTATTTCTAAATCAATATATCGTTTTCCACATGCCTTAACCACTCCCTGTGTGATATAAGGACGCTGCCAGTCTATATTAAAATTCTGTATTCGAATATTTTCACAAGAATCAATACTTCCAATCATCAATGGACCATGAAATATAAAATTACTTCCATTACCTTCTATCTGTACATTCTTCAGATTCTTAAGATTGAAAGCTTTATGTAAATTATAAATAGAATCAACCAAAAATGATAAGTACCTTTAGGAAAAAAAAGAACTGCCGAATCAGATCCGGACAATGCCTGAACTGCTCGATAAACAGCAACTGTTGTATTGACAGAACTATCACCGGACACAGCTCCAAAATCATCGACCTTATATATACAAGATCTGTCCACAGTACATCCTGCCATCCCTAATAACAGAATTAATAATATGAATAAGAAATTTTGTTTCATCTGTTGTTTTGAATATTCTAACTTCAAAAAGGGGAATAAGATATTAAGCAGGTTCACACCGACCAGAAAATAGTCCTACTCCCCTGAAAATTATTTTGAAAAATTAATAACCAGGATTTTGCACCAATTTGCCTTGATACTCAATTATATATTTATCAGCAATCGGCATACGAATCATACTAGGATTCACCGTTGGGTTAGTCTTTTTCATCCAATCCACATATTTACCCATACGTACATATCACTATAACGGTGTCCTTCACAATAAAACTCATGTCCTCTCTCAATAAAAATAGAATCACGAAAAGCTTCTTTGGAAGCCGGGAGCTCCATATCGGGCAATCCTGTACGAGGACGAATCATATTAAAATAATATAAAGCTTTCTGAGTTGGGCCATCCAATTCGTTCAAAATCTCTGCCATTGAAAGAAGCACATCAGCATAGCGATAAATAATGATATCATGATTGGAACCTGAACCCACCTGCCCCGGATCAATATCATACTTTAAAGCTACCGCTCCTTTACGCAGAGGAGCACCTGGGTTATTCTCATTATAAAGTATACCATCCAATCCTCTAAACTCAGAAACAATACCTTTCAGTCTTTTATCCCTTTTATCAAAAGAATGTACAAAGCCCCATTGAATACAATAACCTCCCCATTTTACCACCTGTACATTCCCTGTTGGAAAAAGATTGGGTAACGAATTGGCATGCCATGTATTACCTTGACTAGACACACTCGCATCACGTGGCACACCATATATTTCTTCAGCATTCCGTCTGTTTGCTACAGCAAATATACTCATATAATCATCTTCTAATTTATAACAACCCATATCTATAATTTCTTGGGCATACTTTCGGGCATTTTTCCAATCCTTTTCCATCATGCAAAGCTTTAACATGACCATACGTGCAATTCCAGTATTCATCTTTCCCCATTCTGAACTTTTATCCTGCTCCTGAGGATCTGGCAAATAAGGCATTGCAGCAATCACATCATCCTTTATCATCTGGACAAATTCAGCATCAGTAGGCCGTTCATAATATTTCACCTCGGCAGGATTCAAAATATCATCATCAGGAACAATAGGGACCGGACCAATAAACTTGTATAAATGTAATGCTATATAAGCATGAATTAATCGAGCTTCAGCCACATATTTGTTCTTTATCGTTTCAGAAATATCTGCATTTTGAATACGAAGCATTGTTCCCCGACAAATCGTTAAATCACGTGAAATGGCAAAAATATCAAATTCATCTTGATTGGCATAGTCAGTAGCCCACGTAGGAGTATATGTATGGTCGTGAAGCACATTCCAGTTCCAATAACAATCCATAATATCTGTTATCATTTCAGAGAAAATGAAGCCGCCTACTCTTACGCCATTAACCCAACCTCCATGGGCGCCGCCAAGAAAATTATAAAGATTTGCCATAGCCGCCTTGCAGTCCTTTTCATTCTTATAAAATTGATTTTCATCTAATTTTTCATATTCTTCTCTTTCCAACGTACATGCAGAAAAAACAATTGTCAGAAGGAAAAATATCAACAGATTGCTTTTTTTCATACTTTTCTATTTATTAAAATTTAATTTGTACACCTAATGCATAATTTCTCTGATTAGGATAAGAAGCTGCACGATTATCCGTCTCAGGATCCATCCCTTTATAAGGAGTAATAATAAATGGATTTTGTAGGCTAACATAAAGACGAAGATTCTTTATATGATATTTCTGTAAAGAGAAAGTATAGCCGAGATCGATGTTGCCACAACGGATATACCAAGCTTTTTGCAAATAAATATCTCCAACTCCACCATTTATTTTAGTACGGTTCTGCATAACGGAAGGGTATTTAGCATCCTGATGTTCACTAGTCCAGACATTCTTCACATCATAGGACATATTCATCCCTTGTTCATTCAATAATTTTGTTTCAGTCAATAATTGAGTCATAGAATTAGTCTTCCATGTATTGAATTTACCATAGACCATAATCCCTAAATCAAAATTCTTATAATTGAAAGAATTAGTCATACCAATAGTAAAGGGAGCATTTACACCTAACTTTACCATATCCGCCTTATCTATTTTACCATCTGGGGCACCTTTACGCATAGGTCTCCCCCCTTCATCCAATACACGTTGACCTTTATCATTCATCAAGTAACCGTCCACATCTTTGATTTTTACTGTACCCGGAACCATCTTGATAGGTTCATTATTTTCGTTAACTCCAAAAGTGTCACCCTCCTTAAAAAATCCATCAGCCACATAATACCAAAGTTCATCGAAATATGCTTTTTCGGAATCATTAATATCTGGTTTCCAACTGGAATCACGTTTTAACCAACGATCACGATAATAAGAGAAAGTCAAACTTGTATTCCATTTAAAATTATGATTTTCAATATTTTGACTATATAGAGAAAATTCATAGCCATAAGTCTGCTTCTTTGAATCCAAATTATAAGCCAACTTAGTAACTTCACTAATAGAAGAAAGCTGCTTTTCACCTAATATATCACTAATGACGCGATTGAAGTATTCAAATGAACCGCTCAAACGTCCTTTAAAAAGGGAAAAATCCACACCTATATTAAAATCTGTCTGTGTTTCCCACTTCAAATCTGGATTACCTAACCTGCAAGTTTTATGGAAGAAACCACTTGATCCCCCATAAGATCTTGTCACCTGGGGCATAATAACTAAAAAAAGCTGTACCAATATTATCATTTCCCGTTTGTCCGTATCCAACACGCAACTTTAATTGGTCTAAATATCCATACGCTCTCTCCATAAACGGTTCACGGGCAAGATCCCAACCGGCAGAAATGCCTGGGAAATACCCCCACTGATGATTAGCTGCAAAATTAGAAGAGCCATCTATACGAAGGTTTGCTGTTAAAAAATAACGTTCATCATAATTATAATTCAGACGGGTAACATATGACAAAGTTTCTGAACTACCACCATAAGAACCGACTTGAGGTGATTTGAATGCTCCCATCCCCAAATTATTCCACAAAAAATTATCTGTAGTAAAATCCTGATTACCCGCATTGAATCCCGACCAGTTAGATTGTACAAACTCAGTCCCAAACATCAACCCCAGTTCATGTTTTTCTTTAATTGTTTTATTATAAGTAACCAATAATTGAGCTTGATAATCATCTTTTGTACGAAGCACTTTAGCAGCCTTACCATTTTCCGAAGCACCAGCAACCGTAGTGGAGGGAATATAAGAATTACCTTGACTATAATTAATATCAGCACCAATAATTCCTTTTAGGCGAAGCCCTTCAATAATTTCCCAAGTCAAAAATATATTTCCCAGCATACGATCTGTACGTGTATTACTATTAATATCCAACAAAGAAACCGGATTAGAAAGAAAAGAAGCGTTTGGCATCAGATTATAATCACCATCCTCATTTTTTACAGAATAAATTGGAGCATATTGAAATGCGGTACGAAAAAGATCCGAACTATCTCCATATCCATCCTGCATGGGAACATTATTCATCTTAATGCGACTTAAATTTAAAGAAATTCCACCAGTTATTCTTGATCCGAACCTCTGATCAATATTGATCTGCCCAATATATTTGCTATAATCATTGTTTTTAATAATACCTTGATTTTTATAATATCCCAAAGAAGTGAAGTATCTCGTACTTTCATTTCCACCAGATATATTAACCCCATAGTTCTGCACCACACCTGTACGCTTTATCTCATTAATCCAGTTGGTACCAGAATTATGATCAAACGCTGCTATCTCCACGTCTGAATATTTAGGTTTATAGCCCGAAGCCACATCCTCCAAATCTTGTCTCCGTACACACCTACTCCATGGTTGTACATATAATTTTCTTTAAACATCCTATTAGTTTCAAGCATGTAATCTTTAGCATTCAATAATTCAGGAAATCCATAAGCTTCTGAAAACATTATACTCCCATCAAATTCAACGGCTGTTTTTCCAGTACGCCCTCGTTTGGTCGTTATTAAAATAACACCTCCAGCAGCTCTAGTTCCATATACGGAAGTAGCAGACGCGTCTTTCAATATATCAATACTAGCAATATCATTCGGATTAACAGAAGCCAATATAGCATCCGTATTACCTGCACCAAACTGTCCGGCAGAGGCATTGTTGAAATTGGAAACGGGGAAACCGTCAATAACAATCAACGGTTCACGTCCGGTAGCTTTACCACGAATACGTAAATCCACCTTTCCGCCAGGTTGAGCGGAAGCTAGATTGGTATTCAGACCCGTAGCTCTCCCACTCAATAACTGAGAAACAGAAGCAGCACCTGTTGAAGCAATTCAGCCATTTTCATACTTGCACAGACCCCGTGATTTCTTTCTTTCTGGCTTCCATAACCAACAACAACAACCTCAACTCAACACTTTTGGAGTCTTCTTTTTAATTGTGAAATTTATTGTATTTTGTGA
>ENA-OQAZ01000769-OQAZ01000769.1-human-gut-metagenome-genome-assembly--contig:-NODE-769-length-17191-cov-4.128633_pt1 | contig 17191 bp, 30 predicted proteins | sample MGYA00242737_ERZ504531 | MGnify/ENA primary metagenome ERZ504531 (study PRJEB26092, sample SAMD00036244) | human gut metagenome | host: Homo sapiens | study: EMG produced TPA metagenomics assembly of... | reverse complement strand
AGCTCGTTGCAGTATCCTCTGTCTGTGGAGAATTTTGTCGAATAGAAAGAGATTTACAACTTAAAAATCGGATAAAAAGGACAACAAAAAAGAAGAGCTGCTTGCTCTTCCCATATAGTAGTAGTAAAATAATATGTCATGCCAGCGCAATATATTACCTAGAATATCGCTATAACAGGAAAGGGGCTGCATTGTGACAGCCCCTAGTTTACTTCATCACGTTGTCTACATTCTGAGTGAACTCGTTCCCTGGTTTATTTTAGCATCGGTCTGGATTTTGTTTCATAAAGATAAATTTTGCCACAGAGCGGTCGTATGTTTTAATGTGTCCAAACAGCCAGTCGATTACATTTTTCTGTACAAGTTCACTGAACCGATCTGTTGGTCCTTCATACTCCTGAAGGTATTCATACAGTTCCTGAATTGTCTTTTTAAACTCTTCATGTTTTTCATAATGTTTTTCACGCTCTGGATAACCGGATTTTTCCTGAAGCTTTTCCTCTTCTTTGAAATGAAAGTCAGTATATTCATCCAGATAATCCAGCATTTTGATTGCTTTTACTTTGCTGTCGCCATTTTGACAGGCAGTTACAAAGTTCTGGATACGGTCGATCAATTCTTTATGCTGGGTATCAATTGTTTCATTTCCTGTTACTAAATTGTCATCAAAGGTAATGTTTAAATCGTAAGTCATAATTTGACCTCCATTTCTTTTATATGTTCTCTTAGGCTCTTTTAATGTATGGCAGTTTCGTACCTGCCTTTTCTGCTTAGTCTTCTACAGGAACGAAAACATCTTTTCCTAATCCGCAGATTGGGCATGTCCAGTCATCTGGAATATCCTCAAATGCAGTTTCTGGATCGATACCAGCGTCTGGATCTCCTACTGCCGAATCATAAATATATCCACATGGTTCACATTCATATTTTATCATAGTCATTTTCCATTTTCAATGTCGATTTATTTTTGTTACCAAGTTTCTAGCAATTTTTCTAACACTTTGTTTCTTGTATATCTGTATTATACATGATAATTATTCTTTTGTCAATAATAGTAATTATTATCATTTTTACACTTAGCATAAACTGATATTTGAATTGCACATTTACATATTGTATATATCATGGGAATAGTTGAATAAAAAAATGAACTCTATTCATTAAAGACAGAGTTGCTGGAAATTATTTCTCTCCAACAACTTTTTTCGTCTTTAAGTCCTTGAAACACAATACTGTCCAATCAGATTCATCCAACTGTTATATTTATTCTTTTCACACACCTTTCGGCAAATTTCATTTTCCATCAATACACAGAACATCTTATCATAATCAAATGCCCAAACAGCACCATTCACATGGTTTTCCACTGCTTTTTGATCTATGTTCTTTAAACGTGTGACCATTTTTTCAATTTCTCCATTTCTCAAGTTACCGATATTTTTGCAGATAAACCGAAAGAAATTCAACGTTGCATATTCGTCATGCCAATGGAACTCTTCTGGATTGTTTTTAATTTTACTGACTCGCTGCTGTTCTTTGATTATCTGATCAGCTACACCTTTCATCGAATCTTCGTATCTCATATTACTCACCTACTCTTCCTCAACGCCCAGTGACGGTTTAAATCTTTTATCCTTTGCCTGCGGTACCACGATCTCATAAAAATAAAATCCTAAATATCCAAGTGCCTGCTTCTTCATTTTATAAAAAGAAGTCCTGCCTATTCCTAACTCCTGCTGTACTTCCACATCTGTCTTATTATAATGACTGCAAAAACAGGAATGAAGGATTTCACTGAGCATCACACCATTCGGTGCATAGAACTTCACCAGTGTCATTCCACGATAGATCATATCAGACAAGCCATAAATGATCATCAGGTTATTCATTTCCCGGTGCATCTTTGGCACATTCAGCTGATTGTTATAAATGCTCAGATAACTCAATGCATATGCCATATCTTCATTGATTTTCTCCTGGCACTCCATATCCAGTTCTTCCAATACAACCTGGTTTTCTAAAATCAGTTTCTGGTAGCTTCTCATCAGTTCTTTAATATCAGTATAATGTCTTTCGATTGTAACTTCCAGATAATCCTGTGCATGACTTGCCATCTGGAAGGTAATTTCTTTCATTGATTTAATTGCATAATCTCTGTCTGTCATCAGTTTCAAAATCTCCTTATCATCATCACACTAACTGGCGGTCTTTCAGACCAGTTCGCTTTCCCCATGATTTTGATGGGAAGCAATTACTTACTACAACTTGCAGAAGCGGATATCCAAAAGGCATTGTGGGAGCTGCCTTTGCTGACCGAAATCCATCTTCTTATGTAAAACCTGCAGGAATATAAAGGGAAAGTGACTATCCCTGCCGGTTAATAATCCAAATAATATCGTCTATACCAATCTCTCCTTATGCTGTTTTTCTCTCCATAAACCATTTATCCACTTCGTAAAACAAGTGGCTTTCCTGCCCCTGTATCATACAGGTGTACATCACTCCTACACCGCCTGCCTTTCTGCTGGCGCATCGCTCAATTTTCAAAATTCTGTCAATACTATATTTTCTTCCATCCTCCCATGTAAAAAATATGGGAACCAGCCGTCCGTCTTTCCGGAACTCTGCCACTACATCTACATATACTTTGTTCATGCCGACACCTCACTATAAAATCTCGATTGCTCTTGGCGATGCCGGGATTCTGCGGATATATCCATTTTGCTCCAACTGCTTGATTCTGGAAAAAGCAGATGATGTTGATCTTACTCCGATCAGTTTTCCAAATTCCCGAACTGTCGGCGGGTATCCATGCTCCTTCGTATAATTCAAAATACACTGATAACTTTCTTTCTGTTTTCTGGTTAATACTTTTTTCAAATCTATCCCTCCAATTACCCATGAAAATAACTGTGTGGATGGACCGTGTGCGTACCAGCGTCTAAGTGGGATAAGACTTTATCCTGATACATTGCCGCTCGCTGTATACTGAAATAACCAAACCGTCGTCTGATCTCATCTACAGTACGATCCAGCTTCTCTAACTTTTCCTTTTTCTCCTGATTTCCAAATAAATCCAACTGCACGGGAATATCATCTAACACAAGATCCGCAGCTCGGATTCCCAGGCTTCTAATGGGATGTTCCCATTTGTAATTATCTTTAAATAGCTAAAATGCTGCAGTTACAATCTCGTTTGTAATATTCGTTGGCTGTCGTAAATGTATCTGTCTGGAAAAACTATACAATCCATTATCTCGAACTGTAATTTCTACTGTTTTGCATTTAAATCCATGTTTCCGCAATCGTGCAGCTACACTTTCTGCCAATGCTATTTGAATGATCCAGACATCCAGATCATTTTCCAGATCTCTCGGTGTTGTAGTGCTATTACCTATCGACTTTACTGGTGCTTCATATCCTTCCTTGCAAACCGGATCTTCATCCCAGCCATTTGCGAAAGCCCATAATACATTTCCTATTTTTCCAAAATGACTCTCTAACAACTTCTCGTCTGATTCCGCAAGTTGCCCGATTGTCCGGATTCCAAGTTTTTTCAATTTCTTATTTGTCTGTCTTCCGACATAAAGCAAATCTGACGCTGGAAGCTGCCATATCCTGTCTTTATAATTTTCTCGATTAAACTCTGTGATTGCATCTGGCTTTTTATAATCTGAACCAAGTTTCGCATAAATCTTATTCCAGGAAATTCCAATACTTACCGTTACACCCAGTTCGTATTTAATCCGATGGCTGATTTCTCTTGCAATCGTCATTCCGCTTCCTTTCAGATTTCTGCTGTCCGATACATCCAGCCAAGCTTCATCAATTCCATATGGCTCGATCTTGTCCGTATACTCCGAATAGATTTCTCTTGCCATCTGTGAAAATCTCAAATACAAATCCATCCGTGGTGGTACAAATATGATTTCCGGACAAATCTGTTTTGCCTGCCATAATGCCATTCCGGTCTTTACACCTTTTTGCTTTGCAATATAATTTGCTGTCAGCACAATCCCATGTCTGGCTTCCGGATCGCCACCGACTGCCAGCGGCATTCCGGCAAATTCCGGATGATGTAACATTTCTACACTGGCGTAAAAACAGTTCATATCACTATGCAGGATCACACGCTCACTCAAACTTTTCACCTCCCAGCTGTTTCCTTCAACATGATGTCTTATCAATTTCTGTATGTTTAGTATATATCGACATTCCGGAGATAGTCAAGTGACATCTTGGTTGTATTTTCTCCATTTTGGAGATTATTATTGATTTTATTTCTAACATACGGTATAATGCATATAGAAAATTCAAATAGAAATGAGGCGAACAAATGCGTGATTTCGGGGAAATATTAGCAGAAAATAGAAAAAAGAAAGGATACTCTCAATCAGATCTGGTAGACCTGCTTTCTCAGGAAGGTATTCAGGTCACTACAAAAGCAATCTCCAAATGGGAGACCAATGCACGAGAACCAGCTTTACATGTTTTCCTGACACTTTGCCAGTTACTTGATATCGAAGATATATATGAATCCTTCTTTGGAGAAAATCCATATAACATTATGAGTGGATTGAATGAAGAAGGCAGAAATAAATTGATTGAATTTGCTGATATTTTGAAAGCTTCTAAAAAGTTTTCTCCACTGTCTGCAAAGATTATCCCATTCCATCATCCTGTAGACATTACCTGGGAACCTGTTTCTGCTGGTACTGGAAATTATCTGGAAGATTCTGTAAAAGAAACCTATGACGTAGGACATCTTGCTCCTGAGCAGACTGACTTTGGTGTACGGATCTCCGGTGACAGTATGGAGCCACTTTATCACACAGGCGATGTCGCATGGATTCAGAAAAAAGATTCTCTTGCTAATGGTGAAATTGGAATCTTCTATCTCAACGGTAATACTTACATCAAGGAATTACACGATGAGCCAGATGGTGTTTATCTGATTTCTTTAAATCAAAAATATCGTCCTATCCAGGTTTTGGAATCTGACTCTTTTAAGATTTTTGGAAAAGTAATCGGGAAATGCAAAGGTGCAGAAATTCCGGGATTCCATTAAATTTCAACAGCAGGTTCATGATTCTGCTGATAACAATAAGCAAAGGAAGTGATTGAATGGCAATCAATAATACACTAAAAGATATTCGTGAAGAACGTAATCTCATTCAAGCAGATTTGGCTGAAGCCATAGGTTCCTGTAGCCAAACTATAGGCCATATCGAACGTGGAGAACGTAATCCATCTCTTGAGATTGCAATCCGGCTGGCACATTACCTGAAAGTGCCTGTAGAAGATATTTTTCAGGTTGAAGACTGAAGCACAACAGCCAGAAAACCGAGGAATAAAATCCCCGGTTTTCCTTTTGCTCCAAAATCAGTGTAATCCTTTTACAAAGTCCGTTGCATTTTTCATATCTTCCTCATTCGGATGGCCTTTAGCAATACCTCCAACCAGTTTAAATGGTCCGAATGTGTCATACCCTTTACAGCCAAATTTTCCAACTACACTGGCATGTTTTTTATCCAAAATCTGCTCTATGGATTTATAATTCGCACTTCCACCATAAGTACAGATCAGAAATATCTTTTTGTCGTCCGGTAGATTCTTCTCTGCAAATTCCAATATCGACTGATGAAACTTTGAAAAATAGATCCTGATGCAAACCCAATCATATCATAACTGCTCAGATCTGCATCTGGCTGTTTCACAGCATCAATCAAATCCATCTGACATTCTTCTGCAATCCTCTTTACTAATTTTTCTGTATTTCCATGATGCACAGATGCGTATACTATCGCTGTTCTCATTTTTCTTCCTTTCTGTCTGCTCCGTCAATCAGTCATAGCTCATATCCAAAAAGTCCAATGTCTTCGCTTCACTGACTGAACCATCCAGTAAAATCGTGATCCAGTGCTGTTTATTCATATGGTATCCTGGTAAAAATCCATAAGTCTGAATAATCATGCTGGTCATTTCTGGATCGCACTTTACGTCCATGATGTCAACCAGATCATTTCCCTCTAATCCCAGTTTCGATTTTTCAACCGTCATGATCACTGCATACCATTTTCCATTTTTATGTCGGAGTATTGCACTGTCCGGTAGTTTACTCCATAAATATTCCGGAACTGTGCCATACTGTTTCTGCACATATTCAAAAATTTCTTCTTTGTTCACAATCTATTCAACTCCTGATTCTTCTGATATCCTGCTCATAATCATACCACATTTTCGTATCCCGTACTACCTGCCAAATTCTTTTGCATTTTCCCGGTTCTCCTGACTTTAACTAATAGAGGGGTAAAACAGCAAGGACAGGAAGTGAGGATACACTTCCGGGAAATCCCAATTTAGGGAACCCTGCCCTAAATTGAAAAAAACGCTGAAAGCAACGATACTACTGTCCTCTCAGAAAGGAGAACCCGCCAATGGCTGAAAGAAAGAGAAACAAAGAAAGCCATTTCTATGTAACCGAAGAAGAACGAAAGTTAATCCGCAGGAAGATGATAGAATCAAAGACAAAAAACATGAGAGCTTATCTGCGCAAAATGGCAATCGACGGTTACATCGTCAACACAGATACCACTCCACTTAAGAAACAGTATGAGGAAATGCACAAGATTGGTGTAAATATCAATCAGATTGCAAAAAAGGTAAATACCACCGGAGATCTATATCCGGAAGAAATGCAAGAATTGAAAGAGATGGTAAAAGAAATATGGCATATCTTAAAATCTTCCCCATTAAAGTAACAGACAAGAAAGCTCTAGACTATATTACAAATCCAGATAAGACAGATGAAAAACTGTTAGTTTCCAGTTTTGGCTGTTCCCCGGAAACTGCAGATCTTGAATTTTCTATGACAAGAGAAATGGCAAAAAAGAATGGAATGGACAAGGGCGATAACCTGGCATTTCATCTGATCCAGTCATTTAAGCTGGAGAAGTTGATGCCGAAAATGCCCATCGCTTAGGGCAGCAATTTGCTGACGAAGTACTGAAAGGAAAATATGAATATGTGATCAGTACCCATGTTGACAAAAATCATATCCATAACCACATCATCTTCAACGCTGCAAGCTTTGTTGATCATCACAAGTATGTTTCCAATAAGCGGAGCTACCATAAAATCTGCCGGATCAGTAATCGCATTTGCCATGAAAACGGACTTGCCACCAGTATGCCAACCGGAGAAAAAGGTAAAAGCTATAAAGAGAATATGGAATATCATCGTGGCACCAGTTGGAAAGCCAAGCTACGTGTTGCAGTTGATAAGGCAATCTGGACTTCCATCAACTATGAGGAATTTCTATAAAAAATGCAGTTAGCCGGATATGAAATCCGGCAGGGAAAGCACCTGTCATTCCGTGCACCGGAACAGCAGAACTTCACTTATATGAAATCTCTCGGAAGCTATTATTCCGAAGAAAATGTTCGCATCCGTCTAGCTAAAAATCGTAGCAAAGTAAAAACTCCAAGACATCTGTCCAGAGAAGCTCGCTTGTATATCAATATCTCCACTTATGTCACAACTGGAAATCGAGAGGGATTTGAACGATGGGCAAAGCTCAATAATCTAAAAGAGGCAGCCCGCACCTTCAACTATCTTTCCGAAAATAACTTGCTGAATTATGACGATTTCAGGCAGCATGTATCTGACATTGAAGCTTCTGTGAAAGTTGCCGACCAAAGAATAGCACAAATCAACAGTGAGCTGAGCACGCAGAAAATCATTCAGAAACACTGCGATTCTTACCGGCTTTGTCGAAAAGTGATTGAGGATTGCAAATCTGCTAAAAATCCAAAAGATTACCGTACCAAGCATCAGGCAGAATACCAGCTCCACGATTCACTAAGAAAAGAGCTTCAGGATCTCGGCGTTACCAAAATCCCAAGCTCTGACAAAATCCAGAAGCAAATTGAAAATCTTGAATCTGAACAGGCTGCTACCGTCCGGGAAAAACAGGAATTACAGAAAAAGCAAAAGACACTTGATATCATTCGGCAGAACTTCACATCACTGCTTAATGCTCCAGAGATGCAAGTTCCCGTATCAGGAAAAGAGCTAGCTCTTTAAAAAGAAGAGGTACCTACTTAACGGTGCCTCTTCCCGGATTTCCTCCATATCCGCCTGATAGGGGGAGCCTCTGCATTGATCCGCTTGGCGATCTGATTGATATTCCGTCAGATGGCGGAAAGCTCCGCGGTGAACGCTTTGATATCCGCCGTATCGGTGTAAATGATATATCCGTCAATCGCCATCTTGCAGAGGTAGGCACCATAGCACCTTGTGGGGAGCTGTGCCATCTTCTCGTCAATGAGCCGTTTTTCTTCCTCCGTGATATAAAATTTCATTTGAACGCTCCGCTTCCGGTTTGCCATGCTCCGCCTCCGTTTCTCATAAGGGTCTGGGATATCCCAGCAAGCATTTTTCATTTTCGGGCAAGGGACCTGAAAATCCGAAAAATCGCAAGCGGGTACTCGCTTGCTGTGCTTGCTATCGAAACCCTATCTTTGTTTTTCCCTCTGTTAATACTACAATTTGGAACGGAGATTTTGGCTGTTCGGAAAAGATATATCGTATAAATTGACAAAGAAAACGCCAGAGAAAAAATCCCTAGCGTTCATGATGTTATTGCTTATGTGCCATCTTCCGATAATCTATCGGCAAAATTCCTGTGCTTTTACGGAACAGCTCCGCAAACCGGCTGGATGTAGAATATCCAATCATTTCCGCAATTTGTCCCATCGTAAAATCCGTATCTATCAACAAGTGTTCAGCTTGGCTCATGCGACGCTGTTGAACATATTCCGTGATCGTGCAGCCTTGTAATTGCTTGAAAGATGATTTCAACTTGGTTGTTCCCATGCATGCAATCTTGGCAAGTCGTTCCAGCGGAACGTCAAAAGCATAATGGTCGTTCAAATAAGCAATCACATTTTCCAGTTGTGCTATATCCTGATCAGTTAGCTGTTTTTCCTTGCGAGTGAGAAGCTTTTTCTGTTCTTCCACCACAAGAGAAACCGCCTCGGCAACCTTAGCTTCATAAAATAAACCTGCAGCAATACCATCTCCTCGATAGAGTTTTACTTCATGGAGCAACTTTGCCATGGCTGGAAAATCCGTTGTCTGATCCACCTTCTTGAATGCAGCAAGAGGATTTATATAATCACTCGGATACTGCTTTTTCAGATAGCCCTCATAATATGCAGGCATGACCTCAATACCGATGGAATAAATGGGAATCTTCTTGTGGATCAATGCCTTATAGGGTTTGTCACCTCCGATAAAAGTCTTGATACATCCGGCAGAAAGACGCCGATATGGATTCAGTTCTTCGCCGGAGATTGATTCGTATTGAGTGATACTCAAACATTCCGGCAAATTAAATTCCATGAAAAAATCATCGTGGAAATAGAAGTCGTGAATCTTAATATCATACAGGTCTTTTTTTGCATAGACCCAATAGAAGCCTTCTCCAAACTCATGAGAAAGCCTCCAACATTGTCCAGCAGAATTAAAGCTGTTGTTGTCATCTGCTGGAATAAAATGATTATCTGTTAAAAGCGGTTCATAGTAGTCCGCAATAATGCTATTGTCCAAATAACGGCCTCCTTTGAAACGATTGGACGAACCTTTGCAATGAAAGGACGAACATCTCCCTGAATTATTGCATAATCTTCGTCCTGTGAGTATTATAGGAGCGTAGTTAGCAGTAACTAATCATACTATAACAGATTCGGGGCGAAAGGTCAATCGCTCCTGAAACAAGGAGGAAAATTTTATGAGCAATCAAGAAACTGTGAGAAAAGGATTGTCCGTCAAGGACTTGGTAACGACAGGAATCTTTACGGCGCTGCTGTTCGTTTTCACGATGGTGGGCGGTGTTTTCTTTGCAACAAACCCGGTACTTACGTTCTATATGCCGGCAGGCAGCGCCCTGCTCTGCGGGCCAATCTACTTATTGATGGTCGCTAAAGTGCAAAAACGCTGGAGCCTGACGATCATGGGGGTTCTGATTGGCATTGTTTGGTTTGTGACGGGTATGCATTGGGCTTTTGCTCTTGGGTATATGCTTATGGGTATCATCGCTGATTTTGTCGCTGGTGCAGGACAGTACAAAAGCAAAAAATTCAATATCATTTCCTACATCCTGTTCTCCCTCGGTGGAACAGGCTCGTATCTCGTGTTCTTTGCAGACCCGGATGGATGGGCGCAAACAATGTTAGGAAACGGGACGGAACAGGGCTACATTGATACCATGCAGGCAACGGCAAATACCGGGATTCTGATTGCAATGTTCGCAGCTGTGCTTGTGGCGGCCACAATCAGTGCCATAGTAGGAAGCCGGATGTTAATAAAGCAGTTTGAAAAAGCAGGTATTACAGCATGATGGGTGAAAACCGTAAGAAAGGGTTCTGGCTCGATCCACGGGCCAAACTCTTTCTTATTCTGATGTGTGTACTGGCGTCCATGGTTGCTCCGTCACTCGGATATCAATTTATACTTGTACTTCTGATTGCATTATTAGGAGTATTGTTCGGAAAGTGGAAGTATGCTGTAAACGCAGTGTGCTTCTATGCTGTTATCTGTGTTTTGACGGTGTGGATCATGACAGAGATGACTGGCACGTTGCGGACAATGTTTGTGGCGTTTCTCGGTCTGTTCCATAAGGTTTATGCCTGTGGTATGTTGGCCGGAATTGTCTTGTCAACAACTAAAGTCAGCGAATTTTTGTCAGCAATGAACCGGATTCATGCACCCCAAAAGCTGGTTATCCCGCTGGCGGTCATGCTGCGCTACATTCCAACTATTCAGGAGGATTGGCGCTTTATCAAAGACGCTATGCGTATGCGGGATGTTTCCCCAACGCCAGCCGGGTTTCTTAAAAATCCGGGAATGACAATCGAGTGTATTTATGTACTGCTGATGATGGCAGCTTCAAAAGCGGCAGACGAACTTTCCATCGCTTCTATTACTCGTGGCATTGAGAACCCCAGTCCCCGCACTTGCCTTGTTCAGATAAAATGTGGGGCTGCGGACTGGATCGGAATGAGCGTTGCTGTTGCCTTTTTTGCACTCGAATTGTGTTTGCAGGGAGGTGTGATTGGTTGATTAAATTTGAAAATGTGTCTTTTTCATATCAGGGACAGGAACATAATGGCCTGCATGAAATCAATCTGAAAATCTCAGACGGCGAATGTGTCCTGTTCTGCGGACGCAGCGGATGTGGGAAAACGACAATTACAAGGCTGGTAAATGGTCTGATTCCGCAGTTTTATCAGGGTGAGTTACAAGGCCGCATATTGGTAGACGGGCAGAAAATCAGCAATCTACCTATGTATCAGATCGCGTCAAAGGTCGGTTCGGTTTTTCAGAATCCCCGGACGCAGTTTTTTAACGTGGATACTGACAGCGAGATTTCTTTTGGAATCGAAAATGAGGCACTGCCTCCGAAAGAGCTGGCAGAGCGTGTAGATCAGACAACGGATGATCTGAATATTCAAAATCTGCGGAACCGCAATATTTTTGAGTTGTCTGGAGGGGAAAAGCAAAAAAATTGCATTTGCGTCAGTCTATGCAATGAACCCGGAAATCTATCTGCTTGATGAACCTTCCTCTAATCTGGACATGACTTCGATCCAGGAATTAGCGGGACATCTGCGACTGATAAAGGCGCAGGGCAAAACCGTTCTGATTGCCGAACACCGTCTATATTACCTGATGGATATTGCAGACCGCATTGTGTATCTGGATAACGGCAGGATTACAAATATTTTCACGCCGGAGGAATTGCGGCGGTTGCCTCAGGATATGCGAGAACGAATGGGACTTCGGGCAGTGGATTTGCAGGAGGTTCTTCCATTGACATGTCAGCCTGCATCTGGAAAGGAAATGCTGAAGCTATGTGATGTGGCGCTGCATTATAAGGAACGGTCGATTTTACATAATATCAATATTTCTGCTACAAAGGGTGAAGTGATCGGAGTGGTCGGTCACAACGGATCCGGAAAGACTACATTTTCCCGTGCCATCTGCGGGCTTCACAAAGACTGCGAGGGACAATTCCTGTGGGAAGGTAAGCCGATGGATCGTAAGGCAAGGCTGAAACGTTCCTATATGGTTATGCAGGATGTAAATTATGAACTTTTTGCTGACAGTGTGGAAGCAGAGTGTTCCTTTGGTATCCGCAATCCAGATCAAACGCTGATAAATGCGACTTTGGAGGAACTGGGCTTGCCCCATACCGGGAACGCCATCCAAACACACTTTCCGGCGGTCAAAAACAACGGGTGGCGGTAGCCGTCAGTATGATTTGTGGGAAAGACCTGCTGGTATTCGATGAACCGACCAGCGGCCTTGACTTTGACAGTATGACACAGGTGGCAGGACTGATCCGCAGGTTGTCCAATATGGGAAAGGTTATTTTCATTGTTACCCATGATTTTGACTTTGTCTGCCGTACCTGCTCCCGTGTCCTGTATTTTGACGAGGGCGAAATGCCCGATGATGTACAAGTTACAATGGATGCCCTCCCGAAATTGAGAGAGCTGTTCTCTGTTTCAGATGGAAAGGAGAGGTAGTCTATGAAGCAGAAAAAGGAAAACAGAGTGGCTTTGCTGCTCCACTGGGCCGGTGAGCAGAAAATTTGGCTGTTTCTGGCGATTTTTCTATCGGCGGTCAGTGGTCTCTGCATTATCGTCCTTACATTGGGATTTACAGGCTGATGGATGCCACATTTAACAATGCCTGCACAAAAGAACTTGTGGTACAGACTGTGGCAATGATTGCCGCCGCTGTCACCCTGCGTTTTGCATTATTCGGCTGTTCCGGCGTGGCAGCATAAAGGCGCATACGGCGCACTGTTCAAAGTGCGCTGCATGGTTGTTGAACACATAGCCAGAGCGCCTTTGGGGGCCTTGAATGAACGGCGCACCGGGGATATTAAAACGGTTCTGAATGAAGATATTGAAAAGCTGGAGTTGTTCCTGGCCCATAACCTTCCTGACCTTGTGTGCTATCTGGTTGGGCCGGTAGTCATCTTTATTTACCTGATGACCGTCAATATTCCTCTGGCATTGATTTCCCTGGTTCCGCTGATCCTTGCTGTTGTTGTAATGGGGATGATGTTCCGCAACACGGATGATCTGATGGAACGGGCTAATCGCTCCATTACCACACTGAACTCGGTTATGATTGAGTACATCAGCGGTATGAAATTGATTAAAGCCTATAACATGGGGAGCAAATCGTTTCAAAAGTTTTCAGACGCTATCCAGGAAGAAAACGCCATGTGGAATGAAACTTCCCGGCGCATGGGGCCACCTTATGCGGCCTTTGTTGTTATCATCGAATGTGGGATGTTGCTGATGGTTCCAATCGGCGGAATGTTTTTCCTCAAAGGCTCACTGGCGGCCAGCGCATTTTTGCTGTTCGTCTATGTAGGTTCCATGTATCTGACGGAAATCCGCCCCCTGCAAGAACTGGGGACTAATTTTGCCAATGTACTGAACGCTATTACCAAGACCAAAGAAATCCTGGATATTCCGATTTATGAGGGTGGAACGGACTTTCCCCAAAATCACGATATTGAACTTCGCAATGTTCGATTTTCCTATGACGGCAAGACCGATGTACTGCAAGGTGTCAACCTCAAAATCAATGACGGGGAACGCGTGGCTCTTGTGGGACAGTCTGGTGCCGGTAAAAGCACTGTGATTGAACTGATCTCCCGCTTCTATGATGTGCAGGAGGGCGAAGTGCTGATTGGCGGAAAAAATGTCAAGGAGCTTGACTACGATACCATTCTGAAAAATGTAGCCATCGTATTTCAAAAGACATTCCTGACCCGTAACAGCGTTTTAGAAAATATCCGAATGGGCAGCAACGCCACTCTGGAAGAAGTGCGGGCTGCTGCAAAAGAGGCGCAGATTGACGATTTTATCATGTCCTTGCCAGATGGATATGACACGAAAGTGGGCAGCTTTGGCTCTCGCTTCTCCGGCGGTGAAAAACAGCGGATTGCCATTGCCCGCGCTATCCTGAAGAACGCCCCCATTTTGATTTTAGACGAAGCCACAAGCGCCTCTGACCCGGAAAATCAGATGGAGATTGACAAAGCCATTCAAAATCTCTGCAAGGGAAAGATCGTCATTGTGGTAGCCCATCGTTTGAGCGCGTTGAAGATGTGCGAGCGTGTAGCAGTGGTTGAAAATCACACAATTACCTGTGTCGGAACCCATGAGGAAGTCCGAAAGAACAATGCTTACTATCGGAAGGCGTGGGAGGACTACGAAACAGCTCGGAATATTACTTATCAGTTGGAGGGAGGCGAGCAGCATGAGTAAGCATGATGTATTGAAAAAGAACCGTAATTTTTATATTGGCGTTGGCGGGACTGTTCTGGAAGGGCTTCTCTCCGGCAGCTTGTTCATGCTTCTTTACTCTGTCATGCAATTTCTGTGGTCATGGCAATTTGACATGAACCGGGCATTGATATTGACTGGTGTAATTGCGGTCATTTTCCTGCTTCGTATTCTGATTTACAGCTATGGTTATACCAAAGCGCAGATTGGCGGCGCAGAGGTCAGCAAAAACATCAGACTTTTTATGGGCGACCATTTAAAGCGTATCCCGCTATCCCGGTTTACCCAGGGACAGACCGGCGATTATATCAATACCATCACAAGCGATGTAAACAACTATGAAAAAATCCTGACCCATAAGATCGGTGATCTGGCAAAGAGTTTTGCACTGTCGCTCATGCTGATTATTTTTGTGATGACCATTTATGTGCCTGCCGGAATTATCCTGCTGATTGCCGACCTGCTTTTGATCCCTGGACTGTGGCTTTCTTTCCGTATGGTTCGGAAGTATGGTAAAGAAAAGAATGATATTTGTGCGGAGAATATCAGCAGCATTGTGGAGTATGTGTCTGGTATTCAAACTTTCCGGACCTATGGCGTAGGTGGTTTGAAGAATAAAACCGTTATCAATGTCATGCGGGAGTTCTGCCGGATCAGCTTTGTGTACGAAGCAAAGGTACTGCCTATCGGTGCTGGATTTGGCATTTTAAGCTGGCTGTCCTGCCACTGGTTATTTGGACAGCGTATGCGCCCTGGGCCACAGGGACACTGAACACGGTAGACTATCTTTTGATCTGTATGCTGCCTTTGTTCTGTGCAAAGCTGGCAAACTCTATTTTTGTAGACCTCACCAGCTATAAAAACCTGATGATTTCCAAAAACAAAATCCTGGGTGTTATGGACGAGCCGGAAGAAACAGGCAGTATGGAGACATTCCAAACAGCTACACATGAGATTCGGTTTGAAGATGTGGATTTCTCCTATGTCCCCAGAGAGCCTGTTTTGAAACACGCTTCCTTTACGGTTCCCGATCAGAAGTTGACCGCCCTTGTCGGGGATTCTGGAAGCGGAAAGTCTACAATCTTGAATTTGATTGCAAAATACTATGAAGCTGGCGGTGGTACAATTTCCATTGGCGGTAAGCGATAGATCATGTGGCAGCAGAGCGGTACTGGAACAAATCTCTATGGTGGATCAGAATGTATTTCTGTTTGATGATACCATCCGTGAAAATATCCGTCATGCCCGTCCTGACGCTACGGACGCTGAAATAGAGGTGGCTTGCCGGGAGGCGAACTGCGACGGATTTATTCGTAAGATGGAAAAAGGGTATGACACGCCAACCGGCGAAAATGGCAATCTGCTTTCAGGTGGTGAGCGACAGAGAATTTCGATTGCCCGCGCTATCCTGAAAAACAGTCCTATCCTGCTGCTGGATGAAGCAACGGCGTCTCTTGATATTGAAAATGAGCTGGCTGTAAAGCAGGCAATCGCTAATCTTCTGAAAGAGAAAAAGACCGTAGTTATGATTGCTCACACATTGTCCATCGTGAAAAATGCAGATCAGATACTTGTTGTGGCGGACGGCAGAATTGCAGAATCTGGCACACATGACGAGCTTTTGACGAAAGGCGGGAAATATGCTGCCATGTGGAATGCAGAGCAAAAAATTTCCGCATGAACTTGTGATTACTGGTAATGATTGGGAAACGGCGAAGCAGGATGCTTGCCGGATAGAACATGCAATCAGTGATACAGCTTTTCAGAAGTTGAAGAAAAAAGTACAGGGAACCGAATAGCGCACGTCGGCCCTGCACTGCATAATGAATTATCTGCCCCCGAACGGGGAAAGAAAAAAACCGTTGGTCTGGGCAGATAATTTCGTGTGCCCACTTTGGGAATACCATGCTTACCGGCGGTTTTGTTCTGTAAATTGGGATACTGTTCCGTATACAACAGAGGATCCAGAAACATTTTGCTGCAGAAATCAGGGTTTGCAAATCTTCTTTTTCATCTGTAATGAGAGTAATTGCATCGTTCATTACAATGTCAACATTTCCATAATCCAGTCGTAAACACTTTTTACATAACTATATTCGTCAACTGGAACACTATATGATTCTTTGGATAGTTTATTCTTAATTGCACTCAATCTAAGAATCCATTGTGTCTTAGCTTCTTTGCCTCCTGCAATCCTTGTTTCCTCCGGTCTAACATCTCTTCAAAGAAAGAAGACCAGTTTTTTCCATTGGTTACAATCGAAACATAATCCGCTAATGAAACAAAATCCCAGACATTAACATCCTCTGCATCGTCACCGCTATTTAACTGAAGATCATATGCTTTCTCATCGGCCAGTTTCTTTGCCTTGGTATAGGTATTTTTAGGAAGCCTTTAACTAGCCAAGATGTACCAAAATATTCCTGAAGACTACCAGATATAATAGTTTTTAATTTGTTCTCAATCTCGCACAACAATTACCAATCGAGTAGGAGGAGTGATTAGCTCCCGTCCTCTCACACCACCGTGCGTACCGTTCGGTACACGGCGGTTTCAATAGTTGATGTGCACAGACTGATAGGCTGTGGCTAAATCATAAAAGCCACCGTTTATCAGTCTTTCTTTTGTCATGGCTTTCTTAACTGTTGTCAAATTCGCACAATACCAGTGTCCTCTTCGGCAGTTTGCCGCCATGTTCGCATAGTATTCGTGTACTCCCATCTTTATCAGATTTCTTTTCTTTGTTCTTGGAAGTTTCCACTGTTTCCATATACACATGCGTATTCTGTGATAGAGCCATCCGTTGATGTCTTCCA
>ENA-OQAZ01000768-OQAZ01000768.1-human-gut-metagenome-genome-assembly--contig:-NODE-768-length-17200-cov-2.365431_pt1 | contig 17200 bp, 26 predicted proteins | sample MGYA00242737_ERZ504531 | MGnify/ENA primary metagenome ERZ504531 (study PRJEB26092, sample SAMD00036244) | human gut metagenome | host: Homo sapiens | study: EMG produced TPA metagenomics assembly of... | reverse complement strand
TCTTTCCAAATTTTGGATACTTTTTGTTAACTGATTTTCCAGATTCCTGGATTTTGGTACTCGATTCCTTTTCCTTTTTTCTCCAGATTCTGTATTTCTGTTGCGAACTCTTGTTCTGCCTTTTCTCGATTGCTGCATTCTGCTTTGATATTCTCATCGCACCCTGCAATCCCATCATGGATCGCCTGCCGGACATCCCGCCCGTAAACTGCCGCCAGTATCTTTTTTAAGTTCTCTGTTATAGCCATTCCTGTTCCCCTTTCCTATGAAAATGTCAGCTTCAATGCCGCATGCACACCACATGGTGCATTGTTGACTGCGTTGGTTGTATTCGGCATCGTTGCGGCAATAGATACCATATTACGGTTGACAACGCCCCGGTAGGACGATGCCGCTACCAGCGTGGATGCATTGCCACCATAAATATAATTCCCATTCTGCCGGATCTGCAGTCCGGTTGCCGATGCTATGCTAACAGAACTGCAGCCGACAATCGGTGTCGATACCGGAATGCAGAACTGCACTTCCTTGCCTGCGGATGTCACATAGCCAGCCGTGAAACATTCAATATTTATGCTGTCGCCCTTGGTCAGGATATTCATATTTCCGACTACAAACCAGTATGATCCGCTGTAGACCAGCTCCAAAACCGTGTACTGATCTATCAGCTCTGCAGGGATGTTGCTGTTCCGGTAATAGATTGGCTTCGCCCCTGTACTATTGACGTTCAGTGTTGGATTTGCAGCGGTGTTGGCATAACTGAAACGCACAAACACCCTTGCACCAGCTACCAGTTTGAAGTTCGTCAGGCTGACCGTTTTGGCAGCGGTCAAGCCTGACGTATAACACACGGCATAATGGGCAATGTCAGCTGTACCATTGAAATTAACGCATCTATTGCCCGTGTTGTCTGGAGTTTTGTAGCTGTTCCTGCATTTCCTGTAATCGTTGTCGGTGTTCCTCCGCCATTGGCATCCACATAACTTTTCACTTTCTTCCATAACTCAGTAAGCCCCGCCTTATCTAGATATGCCATGTTCCTTCCTCCTTATATCAATTCACTTTACACGCAGATTGCATCAATTTCGGCATTGGTAAGTGCATCGACCACAAACAATCCGCCAGTGCATCCCATGCCTTGCCGTCCCACGCCACGTTGGTACCTGCCGGGCCGTAGTCAGATGCTGCTTCCAGGTTGTATACGTCACCGGCAACCTGCCCTGTAGTCGGCAGTTTTGTTGCATCTGCCAGGGAACTCTTGTACTTATACACGCCTGTAATGTCGGATTTCTTCGCATAGATACCAGATAAATCTGCCTCTGTTGGCAAATCATTCAGTTTTGAAAACATCGCTGGAGGCATGAGACCCATATTACCAGTAGTTGCAACTGGAATAATTGCTTTTACGGTACTTCCTGCAAAAGTGAGACCAACAGATGCTTGCGTGTAATCTTCCTCAGTATAGGCCATTGTCATGGCTTCCCATGTTCCTTTACCGCTCAGAAGTTTACCCGTATCGCCTTTCGCCGGTGCCGGTACCAGTCCGTGTGTACCTGCCGCATTAGCTGTTGCACCCTTGAAGTCAGAGTAGGTCGTGTTTGATGCCGGGATGCCTAAGCCTGTGATATCTGTCTTAGTAACTGGTGTCGTACTAGATACGTGTCCGGCTGCATCCACGGTCACTTTGTACAGTCCGTTTGTTTTCGCCGTATAACTCGGATGCACATATTTGTTCGCACCGGTTTCGATTCCTGCCAGTTTGTTCTTCTCTGCTGTCGTATAGTCGTTCGTAGACAGTCCTTTACCGCTTACTTTGTCTACCTTCCCTGATAATGCTGTTTTGATCTTGCCCCAAAGATAAGTTAATCCCGCTGTATCCAAAAAAATTTGCCATAATGTTTTTTCTTCCTTTCTTTTTAACTGTAAATGCAGATCTCATCAATCTGCCCATTCGTTATCGCCGTTACTGTTGTATACTTCACACGCCCCTGCCCTGCCTGCAGCTGTTGCTGTGTGTATGTTAATGCCGTACCGCCAAGCGTGACCTTGCTGTTTGCCGGTTTTAACAGGTCTGTCACCTTCTTCGTGATCTGCAGCTGCTGCTGTATGTTGTACGTGGGTGCTGCACAAAAAACCTTTTCACCAATCTTCAGCATATCCACATCATAACCGGCATCCGACAGGTCGATTGCAGATAATTCTGTCACCAGATTTGCTCCGTTGATCTTTTTGAATGCCTTTTCGCCTTCTTCTTTCAGCTTCGTTGGGTCCTGTATTTCGGAAAACTCCACGGTCTTCGTGATGATGCCGTATTCTTTCACGGCTGCCGCGTCTTCCAGGTAATCCTTGCCACCGTTTACATTTGCGATTGTGACCGGCCATTCGTTGTTTGACGTCGATGACCCGATCGGGATCAGACGCGTTGCAAGGTCATCCGTCTTGACGTTCTTGGTAACATCAATTATGTTCTTCCCCTGCCGTATATCCTGGCCGCCTGCCGTGCAGTTTCCCGCGGATGTCACTGGCTTTTGACAGCCAGGTGCTGTAAGTGCCGTCCTTGAAGTCGAACGTCAGCTTATGTGTTGCATTGTCGTACACTGGGAAACCGGTAATGGCTTCCGTCAGATCCAGTGCACCGTTCCTGCCGGGGATGGTCACGGTACTTTTCCGGACGGACGGCGTACCAAGGTCTACACCCAGCAGCTTCAGCCCAAAATCGCCCATTTTATACTTTCCGATCTGTACATCCATCAGCTTCCCCTCCTCTGCCGGTTCCGTATTGTGTTCATGTTTTCATTGACGTAGGGTGTGACCGCCTTGCCCACCGTCCTTCCATCCAGTCGACCGTGGTATGCAGCTCTGCCTGTAACTGTATTGTCTGGTTGCTTGCCGCTTCTAATAGTTTCCCTATCGATGCATTGCCTGCATTTGAAACGGTTATGGAATTGCCTAATTGATTAACCGTCTGCTCGAACCGGTCCAAGGATGCCAACAGCTTCGGATCCAGCTTTTGTAATGCTGCCTTTTTCTGTTCAGTATCCTCGAATGGTGTCGGGAGTGCTTCCAGTACTTTGCCCACCTCAGACAGTTCGTCCTTTTTTTGCCAGCTTCTTGTATTTTTTTCTTACTTGCCGCATTTGCTTTCAGGGTTTCCAGATCCAGCTCAGAATCATCGGTGCCCTTTGCCTTCTGTTTCTTTGCCGTTGTCTTGCCCGAAGTTGTGGTACCCTTTGCATTTATTGACGTTTTCGTGCTTTTCGCGGATTTATTTGATTTTCCAAGCCCAAACGCTTTTTTAAACGCTTCGATCATATCCTTTGCAATGCCCCGCATGGATTTTTTCAGCGTTTCTTTTTCGCCATTCAGACTCTTGATCAGGCTCTTGGTGATCTTCTTTCCGGCTTCTTCGGCTGCTTCCTGTGCGGTCTTGGCTGCCTCTTCCACTTCTTTTGTCCATCCGGCTTTTGTGTCTGTCAGACGCTGTTCGAAAAATTCCTTGCTGTAGGTTTCGGACGAACCCTGCAGCTGTTCCCATTTCTTCTTGTACGCCTCCAGCTCCTCTTCCGACATCGCATTCAGGTGCTCCACGAAGTTGTCTGCCTCGTTCAGGCCCATGCCAAGGATCTGGTCCATCAGGCTTTCCGGTATCTTGTCCTTAAGCTTTTTCAGACCTTCCTGGTACCGCTCGACTTGTGTCAGCTGGGTGTCCAGGTCGTACATATTGACCGGCTCTGACATCTTCTTTTTCATGTCGTCCCGAAATGAGATGATCTTGTCGTAAGCTTCTGGTACTTTTCTGCGATCTCGTCCAGCTTCTTGTCTAAGTCGTCTTCGATCTTACTGTAAGCTTTCTCTGTCCCTTCTTTCAGGGCATCCATGAACGTTGATGTGTATTTGTTGGCATAGTTCTTGATCTTTTTGGCGTTCTTCCGGAGCTTTTTTGCTTCTTCCTGGAGCTTTTTCTTCTGCGTTGCATCCGTGGTGTTGCCCGCCTCTGTTTTCTTGTCTTCGGCCAGTTTTTCGTATTTTTTTACAACCTTATCCACATAGCCGTCAATCTTGTTATCCAGCTTGGAAACCAGGAGTTCCTGACGCTTGTCAAGCCCGCTGGTGATGGATTCCATGATCGCAGACGCCGCATCGGAATAACCGCCCTTTGCCGCATCCACTTCACCGGCTGCCTTGACAGCTTCCTCGGACATCTTCTTCATGGTTTTTTTTAGCTTCGGGACTTCGGCTTCAATGCCCTTGATCACACCTCCGACGATGTGTTTACCGATCTCGTCCTTGAAAACCTTGGACGGGGAATGGATCCCCAGTTCGTTTTTGGTGGCATCCACAGACACTTTTGCGAGATTTCTGGCACTCTTCTCAACATCTCCTCTACCTTCATCAATACCGACTGCCATACCGGCCGCCAGCATCTCACCGACTTCGTCACGCATGACACGGGATGGGGATTTTATGTTGCCTTCCTTTTTTGCCCCGGCAACTGCATTTCTGACCGCTGCCCTTGCAGCTTCTTCGACTGCCGGGGAATTGGCTGTCATACCGGCAACGGTTCCACGCATCAGGTTCGCACCAACGTTATAGAACCCGTTGTAATATCCCAGTGCTGCGTCTTCCGCTTTCCGGATGGAACTGCTCGCCGCCTGTGACACCTGCCCGGAATTCTGCTGGATTCCGTCCGCGGTTGCTTTCTGCGACTCTTTTCCGGCTTCCTCTCCGCCTTTTTTAGCCGCCTCCGTGACTTCCTTCTGGCCGGATTCGATCCCGCTTTTTGCCTTTTCTGTATGTTCCTTGCCGCTCTTCTCTCCGACTTCGCCTGCTTTCTGGGCAATTTCCTGCCCTGCATTCTCCCAGTTCGCAGATATCGCTGACAGTTCCTCTGTAGATGCCTCCACTGCTTCGCCACTTGTTGCCGAAAAACTCCGTGCATATTCCTCTAACTGTGGTTTTGTCATTTCCGTACATGCTTTGACGAGATTTGCACTCTGCGGCCCCAACTCTAACAAGTGGTCATACAATTCTTTGGTCATACCGTCACCGGCACGGCCTGCGAGGGTTTTCATATTCTGAACCCACTGATTCGCAGCATTTTCTGAGCTGTGCATATGTTTTATTATATCTTCAGCAGAAATTTCTTTGTCGCCTGAAAATTCCTCATACTCATTCACAATGCCTTTCAGGCTGTTCTGGATGGACGTTTTCATGCCCTCATAGGCTTGCTTGACCTCGTCAGACATTTCTGTTGCGGAGTCTGATACGGCTTCATTTGTTTCTTCGGTGGTAACTTTGTATTCTCCGGCTTTTTCGGATGCCTCGCTTAACTTCTCCTGTGCCTCGCTGTAAGTTCCCTCCAAGTCCTCAATTACTTTTTTCTGTTCTTGGAGTCGTTCATTCAGTTCTGTCTGTTTTACCCCATGAGCATCGTAGATATCAGACGTAGATTCAACCATATTGCCAGTGTCCTGCATGGCTTTGTTATATTCCTGCGTCTCGTTTCTCGACTCTACCAGAAACCCATTGTAAACTTTTCGTGCTTCTGACAGCTGCGTTTCTGCCTCTGCAACATCCGTGGCTGCCTGCTTCACTTGTTCCTGGTATGCACTAGCAAGAGCCTGCTGCTTCATGGAATCGATCACGGCATCCACTGCGGATTTTTCTTTATTCAATGCTCCTGTCGTTTCATCAATGGAAAGTCCCAATTCCGGCATGGCTTCATTGAGCTGGTCAACCATTGCACTCATCTGTGCTTTTTCTGCTGCCGTTTTGCTCGTTTTATTTGCTAAGTCGTAGAGCTTATCCGAAAGTGTTTGATAGGTTGCCGCCTCTGTTTCGGCACTCTTGATATTTTCTTTTGCAGTTTCTTCATGTTCTTCTATGCTGTCTTTCAGGTTATTATAGGATTTCCGGCACTGCTCGATCGCTTTCCGGTTCTTTGCAGCATCGGATGTTCTGTCCTTCATAACCTTGCCAAACGCTACAGTTGCTGCCGTAAGCGATACCAACGCAAGTGCCACAAGTCCGAATGGATTCGCAAGAAGTGCTGCTGAAAATGCCTCAAACGCTTTTGATACCTGATTTACGACCAGCAACCCGACCAGGCTGCTGCCAGTACTGCAAGGGCTGCTGCCAGTGCCGTGACTGCCGCCACTAATTCCGGGTGTTCCTTGACGAACTCCGTTGCCCATTCCATCGCATCTGCCCCGCTCTGCTGGATTTCCATCAGCACCGGTGCAAGCTCATCACCGATCGCTATTTTCAGGTTCTCAGTGGCGTTCTGGAAACGCTGCTGGGCAAATTCTCCGGTTGCCGACATCTTATCGAACGCCGCTGTAGCCGCCCCGGTGCTTCCTTCCATCGCCTGCACCAGGCTGTTGTATTTGGACGTTCCGCTGTTCAGGATGGACAGCATACCGACGCCGGCCTCGGAACTCGACCACATGTTGTTGAATGCGGTCGTGTCACCGTCCACGCTGTCCGCCAGTACCTGCAGCACATCTCCAAGTGAATTGCCCTCTGCCATCAATTCCGCGAAAGTCTTGCCGGTCTGCTTCTTGAGCGTTGAGCCGACAACAGAACTTGTGCTCCCAAGTTCGTTCAGGGCCGCCTTGACGTAGGTCGTCGCCTGGGCGGTCTGTGTACCGTTGGCCGTCAGCAGTGCATAACTTGCCGACAGGTCTTCCAGATCCATGTTGTACGCCGCCGCCAGCGGGATGACCATGCCCATGCTGGCACCTAACTGTGCAACGGATGTCTTACCTAAGTTCTGTGTCGTGATCAGGACGTCTGAGATCTTCGCCGCGTCATCCGCTGACATACCATAAGCGTTGATGGCGGTCGTCAGGATGTCCACGGCGGTCGTGGTGTCGGAAAACCCACCGACAGCCAGCTTGTTCGCCGTGCCGACAAAATCCACCGCACTTTCGGTCGCTACCGATGCAGAAATGGCCTGGTAGGTCGCTTCTGCCAGTTCCCCGACACTCTTACCGGTTTCACTGGACAATGCCAGGATCTCGTTCCTCATATCACCGAGCGGCTTCTGCGACTCATCTGCAATCGTGCCAACTTGGCCATCGCCGTTTCGAACTCCATGCTTGCCTGCGTGCAGCCCATGAGTGCGTCCGTGATTGCTTTCACGGATGCCGTTACCCCGGCAGCTACCAGGGCCTGTGCTAGGGCATCAATGGCTGTACTTGCCTGGTCTGTCCCTTCCTCGAACCCGTCCCCGATGCTGTCGCCTATGTCAGAGGCACTGTCTCCCACGTCTTTTGCCGCATCCGAAACGCTGTCCACAACGTCCGACATGGCATCCTCTACTGCTTCCGCTGCACTCTCGCCTGCTTCTTCCACAGATTCCACAATGTTGTCCACAGCGTCCTGCACGGACTCTGCGGCATCCTGTCCGGCATCTTCCGCCGCATCTGTAACCGCATCCGCCGCATCTTCTGCTGCGTCCTGCACATCTTCCAGTGCATTTTCCACCTGCTTTGCCGCTTTTTCTGCGTCTTTCCCTGCTTCCTCTGCCGCCTGGGAAACGGCCTGCTCTGCCTGTTTTGCCGCATCCTGTGCACCGGAGGCAGTCTGCTGCGTTGCCCCTTTGGCTGCCTGCTCGATCCGCTTCAGCTTCTGAATCCACTCTCGTCGATCTCAGTGTCAAATCTTAGTGTTCCGTCTGCCATTTCCTGCCTCCCATCTTCTTATCAGTCTTCCCACATCGCAGCCGCGAACAGGTCACCGATCTGTTCCTCATCCCGCTCGTCTTCCAGGGATATTGCCCGCTGGATCTTCTGGATCCGCCGGCGTTCCTGTTTGTCCCTGATCTTTCCGGCATCGATCGAACGGTAGCCGATGCGGGTTTTCGTGCCGGAATCATCCGGCAAGCCTTCCAGCAGCATCTGGAACTTCTGCCAGTGCAGATATTTACAGGCCAGCAGGTCAATGCCGTAATAGTTCCAGAAATCGCTGACGATATACGGTGCATCCTTCTCATAGCTGAACGTCTGTTTTCCACTGCCTTCACGCTCTTTTTCCTTTTCTGCTGACCGGATGCCGGCAATGAAATCCGTGACTGCCTGGACGGCCCCCTGGATGTCCGGCGGAATCTCTTTTTTGTATAACCGCAGGATCAGAAAGAGCCGGCTGCCCGGCTCCCCTGCCTGCTTCACTTCCCCGATCAGCTTCAGCACTGCCCGGAAGTCCGTCTTGACCGGGTACAGGACGCCCCCAACCTCAACGCTTTTCGGCAGTGGTTCATATAATGGGTTCACAGGTCATCAGCCTACGGTCGGCTTTTCCAGGAACGTGCAGCTCTTGCCGTCTGCCGCAACCTTGGCATAGCCCTTGACCGGTTCGGACTTCACGCCGAACGACCCGGAATACTGCAGTGCATCGGTTCCGTCACCGGATGCATCCGGGAGAATGGAGAACTCACGTTTTCTTGCCACGAATTCATCCTCTTTGGTCGCTTCGCCCTTGTCGAAGAAATCCACGACCACGATGTTCCTGGTCTCCCCGGTCAGCTCGTCATCGTGCACGGATGCGATGTCCATCAGGATCGGGTTGTTCTCGTGCATGTCGAAGTTATAGGACCATGAGGTGCCGTAACCGGTCACGTCGCTGTCGCTGGAATCCTTGTCCACGTACTGGCGTTCATAGGTGGTCGGGTTCTTGGACTCTGAAAGTGTCGTGAACTTCTCCATACGGGTAAATTCTGTTGGCTCTGCCCCATCGCTGGCCGGTACGCCGTAGAAGGACACCCTGCCGGTTCTCTTGACTAATTTCGTTTTATTATTTTTTTCTGCCATAATTTAAGCCTCCTGTTCATAAATTAAGCGGCACTCGATACGATACGTAGCAAGATTAGCTTCGGCATCGTACAGGTAACCGCTGTTTAAGGTTTCGATTGCTATTGTATGTTGCTTTTCGTTCGCCAGCTCCGGAAGTTCCCTATCGTCCGAGGATTCTTCCAGCCACTCCTGAAGCCCCTGGTAGAAGCCGCTGTTCTCGATATTCACCCTGGCATCCTCGTCATAGGCTTCCTTGGAACAGATGGCGAACTGGTACTGTTTCTTTTTCCCGCCATCCACATATTTCTGGATCACCGGATCACACGGGAGCGGTCGATGGAGTAACTCATCTCCTCGCCCAGGTAATCCACGTTGACCCGGCCGTCATGTAAAAACGGACAGGTCAGGAAGAATGTGCGGATGCTCTCGATGATGCTACTTTCCGCATGCAATTTTACCCGCCTCCTTCTGGATGCTGTCCTTGTGCCGGTTCTTCATGCGTTCGAACCATTTGGACTGCTTTTTGTGTTCGTAGTACTGCCTTCTGGCGTACGGTGTGGACTGCACGATCAGACCGGAACCGGTGACCGTGCCAAGTGTTGCTGCATCCCGCAGTGTGCCACTTCGGAACGGTGTCTCCGGTTCCATACGGTCTATGCAGGTCTGATCCACATACTTTTGTGCTTCTGCAAGGTTTCCGTTGAGCCTTGCCGCAAGGGAGGCATCCCATTCCATCCTTGCCGTGAACATCCCGCCGCTGCCATGCCCGCTGTAGCGGACGTCCTGCGGCTGCCGGATCTGGAACGTTTTCCTGGTCTCTGCCATCATGCACCCCCTGTCACCTTGATGTGCGGATTGCCGCCATACCGGTTGTAGTTTGCCGCCGACACCTTGAAGTGTTCTGTGCCGGCCAGGTCTTTCGCCGTCTTCATCTGCACGCTGCACTGCCCTTTTACCAGGTAATCATCCTTTTTGACCAGGACTGTTATATCCGGTATGCGGACCGTATAGGCATCCGCGGTCTTCCTGCCTTCCGTGGTGACACTGGACTGTTCTGCCTCATACCACCAAACAGCCGGGATGTATGTACTATCCCATTCATCCAGACGGGTTGCCGGATTGTAATGGCGGTGGTAGAGGGTTGCGTCAGTGTTGGTCAGCATTTCAGGCTCCTGCTGAGCAGACCGGTATTGAGCAGGTAACGCCTGCAGATCCGGTACATCTTCTGCCCGAGCAGTTCTGTTCGGTCTATCCCATCCGACACTTCCGTCACATAGGTGACAGAGTACCCGTCTGTCGTTTCGGACTTCTTTACCTGCCCGTCATCCCTATAGCACACATCAAAGACCGCTTCCGTCATTTCACAGGCACAGTCCTTTAAACCAGGCACAGCTTCCGGAACGGTGATCCGGTTCAGTGTGTACTGGTCAATATAGCTTTCTGCAATGCGTCTGCATTTTTTGAAATCCGCTTCTTTTTCGATACTGCCTTCGTATTCATCCCGGTAATATCCAAACTCTGTGTAGTGTGCCATGCTTCACCACCTCTGTGTTCTTTTCATTCTGCTGGTGCAAGGACTGCAAACGGACAACGTTTTGCCTTGTCTTTCTGCTGAGAATTGACCGGGTTCGGGATCTCCCAGCCCAGACGCATAACTGCACGCAGTGCCACCATGTCGTTCTGCATCAGGTTATAAGCGATCGTGCCGTCTGTGTTCTGGACAACACCCTCGGTGAAGAGTTTAAATGTAATGTCCTGACGCATCGCATAAACCAGCTGCGAGAAATCGCCTGTGATGATCTGTGCTTTCATTTTATCGAAAGTTCCGTTGTTCGGGAAATACATACCGGAACCGTCCAGCGTGTAATTTGTGCCGGACTGCATATCGGTTTTGAAAATCGGCTGCCCTGTCGTATCTTTCAGACCTCTGAGTTTCGCCCTTACGGAAATATCTGCAACGTGTCCGTTCACAAAATAGCCGGACTGCTCTACCTTTGCAATGACACCATCCTCACCCATGATATCCGCATACAGGTCAGCCGTTGTTTTTACAACGCTTCCGGCTTTCGTTGCGGTTGCTACCAGGTCATCCCTCCAGGATGCCGGTTTTTCAACTCCAAAAAGTACTGCACCGTCAATCACCTTTCCAAAAGCTTCCTGTACCCTCGGTCTTACCTCGCCCCAGATATCGTAGTCTGCGTCTTCCAGAACTGCTTCCGGGATCGGTACAATGACTGCAATTTCTTCCGCAGTGATGTATTTCTTATCCCATGACATCTTTGTGGTCTGTTTCTGTCCGTTGTCCCCATTCACAAAATATGCCATCGGGAGCATGTCCAGTACCGGCATGCGGTGCTTGTTGGAACTCATGTTCGGCAGTCTTCTGCCATTCTCAGTACTGCTGATTCTGATACAACGCCCTGGATGATCTCCCTTGCATACTGCTCCGGGATCAGGGATTCTGCACCGCTGCGGTCGATCAGGGATGCATCTAAATCAAACAGTCTTAAATTCATTCTTTTTCTCATCTTCTTGCCGCCTTTCTGATTAAGGAATTAACAAAATCATTGGTATTGTTTCCGGCTGTGCCTCCGGATCCTGCCGCCCCATTCTGTTTTGTCTGTGTGTTCACACGATAACCGCCACCTGCATAATGCGGGTTATCTTTCAGAAACGCTTTTAAAGCTGTTTTGAAATCGGTCTTGTCATCCACTTTCTTCGATACCTCAAACAACACAAAATCTGTGTACTTTGCATCTACACCGTTTTCTTTCAGGATGTCTTTCTGTTTGTACGATTCCAGTTCTTTTTTTTGCGTCATCGCGTTCTTTTTTCGATGGCAGCCACATCCGGCTTACTCGCCTGTCTCTTTGCTTTGAAATCACTGATTGCTGTCGTGATTTCTTCCTCCGTCATGCCCTGGCGTCTGAAATAATTGGCAAGTGCCGCACGTTCCGCTTTGCCTGCCCTTGCGTTTGCAATCTCTTCCGCCTGTTCATAACTATATGTTGCCCCGGCGTTTCCCGTATGGCCGCCGTCTCCATTCCCGGCACCGTCACCCTGTCCAGCAGAGCCGGCTCCTCCTGCATTGCCGTCCTCAAAGAGCCTTAAATTCATTTTTTTATACATTGTGTTTTCCTCCTTCGAGATTTTCCCAAGCTTTTAACGCCTTCATGTTTTGGGCATAAGAAAAGCACCTCACAGGGTGCCCGTTACTGAAACTGTATGCAGTTGTATTCCCGGTTGATCTCCGTGATTCCAAGAAACCACGAATCCATCAACAGCTTTCCCTGTTCTGACAGGCGATCCCACCGGATGTCTGCATCTCCACTGCTTAATTCCGCCCGTATCTTGTCCTGCGTCAGATCATGCAGTGAATTGACCAGGTTGCAGGTCAGTGCGGATACCGCCGCACATGCACGGTCAGCACCGCTCTCGGAATGTGTCCCGGCGTGACCGGTCATCCGGATACTGTGCTCCGTCATTTTAATGGTTATCATGCTTTTCTCACCGCCTTCCTACGGATAACCGTCTGCCGTTGAACTGTAGCGTGTCGCCAATCTGTGCCACTTCATCGCCAATCTTCACCCCCTTCAGCTCTGCGTGTCCGTCAATGTCCCGGTATAATAATTTGACCGTTTTGTAATTGATCCGGCTCGCCAGCCAGTTCGGTGCAATCCTGTCCGCGTCTTTTGTGACGGTGTAGTGCTCTATCATTCCACAAACATCCAGTCATCTGCCAGCATATCAGCCTGCGAAGCGAGCCACCCTACGCAGATATTATTCTGTGCTGTTTTCATACACACGGAACTTGCACACTGGAAGTCCCCAGAAGAAAAACAAGAAGTTAAGTCCTGTCCATCCGCAAGAAACAGATACATTCCTTTACCGTTCCAGCCTTTTCTTGCAACCTTTTTCCCTTTCTTCAATGCTTCAATAGCAAGTCCAAATGGCATATTATCGCATCTTCTATATGCTTCCTCAAACTGCTTTAATGGTGTCCAACTCTCGTATCCATCTGAATATTTAACCAGATACCCTTTTTCTGTCGGTTCTTCATCTACAGGAATCTGCCATCCTCTATACTTATTATAATCCCCTCTTGTCATAGGCTCTGCTTTTATAATTTTGGTTCCAATGTATCTTTTCATGTTCTTATCCTCGCTTTCTTAATCTAATATTGATTTATTTAATGCTTCCACCAGTTCCCTCTCACGTTCTGAAAGTTCATAACAGATGGCATCCTCTGCCTGCTTTCTGGCATTTTCTGCTGCCTGCTTTTCTGCGTTCTGCTTCCTGGCTGCCGCCTGGTCTGACAGCAGAAGCCCTGCCCCGTAAATCTCTTTTTTCATGGATCTTTGGGCGTCCAGGCTTCGCACAAGCTGGCATTCTTCACGCCTTACCCTGAAATGTACGCCGTAGTGTGCCATTTTCTGCATCATGGCAGCGGTGACGATATGATCCGGATAATCATACTTTGACAATTTCCGTGTCTTTTCCTGCTTCAGCTTTTCCACTGTATCATTCACCAGCTTTGTCAGCTCCGGTGATGTCTCCGCTACCGTTTCCGGTTCGAAGCTGGTAATAAACGATGTTCTCACAGTTGCCCCGTTTTCGTACACGATCGAACAGTCACACACAATGTGGTTCATTCTGTCCCAGGTAGTCTTGCCGGATAATGCCGTGAGTGACGGGGCAAACAAAAAGAACGGGATGCCCCGTTCCAGATAAAATTCACATATGTTTTTCAGGATGGAAAAAGGTGGGTTGTCCACCACCACACATCCCGGCGGATATTCGTCTTTTTCGTAATCGCCGCCTGGCCAGAATGGGCGGATCACGTTCCCAGGATCGATATTGTAACGTTTGCATTTCCGGCGGCGTATAGCAGTCGTCTGTCGTTTTCTTCGGTTTGAATTTTTCGACAAATTCTCGTAAGTTTTGCTTTTTATGTTTCTCACCTCCTTAAAAATGGGTACAAAAATACCACCGGCCTTTCGGCTGATGGTATCAAATTACATTTGTTGCAGTATCCACAATTTTCGTTCCTTTTTCGAATACTATTTTTATTTAATAAATTCCACTGTTTTTCCAACAAAATCCCCTTGTGCTTCTATTGCGATATGTCGAGGCAGGTCATACACAGGAACAATATTGTAAATCTTTCCTGCTATCCTGTACTTGGTATAGTTATTCATCGGCAAATCATCACTTAATTCAAGGGCTGCATATTTTCCGATGTTCATTTGATTTATAATCTTCCTCATTTACATCTGCCTTTCTTGTCATCTCTATTATATCAGAACCAGCCTCTTTTGCAACCGTTTTGCCATCGCTCTTAACATATTTCGCATACCATTCTCTATAGTTCATAGACGCTGGTACAAGATAGGTCTTCCCGGTTACCGGATCTCTTGCCCTTCTCTTCATTCCCTCCAACATCTTTTCGCCTATGATAGCGATTGTTGTCGATCTGCACCATGGGTGCATGGGCGGGCAATTCTTTCCAGGCTGCTGATCTTTCACAAGGAATACTTTTCCGTCCAGTTCCTGGCAGATCTCCGATGTTCGAAGATCCAGTGTCGCAAGATACTGGTACTTATCAATTCCACATTCCTTGTAGGATTCCATTTCGAGCTGGTTGGACAGATAACAGCTTTCTGTTCTGATCAGCCTTCTTGCCTTACTGGATCCACCGGCAAATTTTTTCGTCAGCATTTCTGCTGTCTCTCTTTCTGTTCTGCCTGTGATCAGGTTCACGAGCAGGGCTTCTTTCACTTCCTGGGCAACTGCCTGGTATTTCTCCAGACTCTCTCGGAGTAATTCATGCCAGACCACTTACTTTTCAATACCTTGTCAACTTGCTTTTGGTCGATATGGGAAAATGAAAATCCGAACCCGGTTCGTTGCTGAACGTCGAAGATTGACTGATTATATGCCTTTTCTGCCAGCTGGATATAATGAGCCGTTGTAATCGCCTGCTCCTGTTTATAGACCTGCTGCATGACAAGATCTATCTGCGTTTGCAGCTCTTGTAACCTCTGTATGCGTGCCTGGTATGCCGGAGCTCCAATTCTGCAAGCAGATCTGCAATCTCTTGCTTTTGGCTGCTACTCTGCAACCTCTGACGCAGTTCTTCGATAGAAGTGCGATCCCTCAATGTATTCAAAAGCTGTAATGCTTCTTTTTCCGTCAGATGGTGTTTCTCCACATACTTCTTGAAGATATCCTGCATTTCCCTGCTCAGGTACAAGGATGCTTTGGCATAGACTTTGGCTACCTGTCAGCCGTTTCTTCTGCACTCTGCATATGTTCCCACATCCGCTGTGCTGTCCTTGCCTGCCAGTACTTCTCATTCTTTGTCATTTCCGTTCTCTACATCCTTTTGACCATCCGTATCATCTTCGGGAGAAAATGGCGTATTGGGCTGATTTCCGAACATTTCCTGCTGCCGTTTGACCGCTTCCTGTTCTTCCTCTTCGACTGCTTCCAACTCACTTTCTACATCATCCACGAATGGCACCTGTGAAAGCAGTGTTTTGCGGCTGACTTTTCCCCACAGGTTAGAAACAATCTGTGAGATTTCCAGCAGATTTTTCGGCATCGCACGCGTGAATACCGGTACAATTCCAGCTGTATCAATGTGGATCCCTGAACGTGTATTCAGGAAGTTTGCGAAAATCCTCAGCCTCTTTCTCAGTCCCTTCTTGTAATACCGGGTTTTGATTTTTGTGATATTTTCCATACCAAGCAGTTTAAATTCCATCGCAACACCACTTACATTGCCACCAAAACTTTCATCTGTCATGCACGGAATGTGGGAAAATTTGTGGATATCCTGCTCGATTGCCCTTTTCAGGATCTCTACGCCATTTTCATCGAACGTGCGTGTGAGATATTCTGCTCTCGCATCCGAAGGAAGTTCCAGAAGCTTTTCCTTTCGCAAGTGCTGCATGGCTTTCTCTCCAATACTCTGGTCTCTGTCCTGGTCCATTTCCTCATCGGAAAGTAACGTGCCGTACAATGCAAGGATTGCGTCCACGAACTGCTCCTTGTCGGTCACACGGTCGCTCATCAGCACATTGTAAGCATCAATCAGCGGGATCTGTAACTCATAGTCACCCAACGCCAGCTTATTGTTCTGGTATTCGATCAGCGGCACTTCTCCCTTGAAATGTGCCTCTGGCTGCTCGGTCAGAGCCTGTGGTTCTTGGATGTTCTGAATGTCCAGCACGTACTTGTAATTCTGTGTCAGTACCGTTGCGATGTAAGTAATGTTCGTTTTGTCTGTGGAGTCAATTCTGGCATAATAATAGACACCAAAAAGCTCATTCTGCTCTATGGTGTCATCGTATACCATGAATGTATTTTCAGGCGGCAGATTCTTGATTGTCAGCTCTGTTTCGCCCTGCTTGGTGTATATGTACTCGTACGCCCTGCCATATACAGACAGGTCAAGGCCGTTGTCACCGTCCACTTCATCCGCCCCGGCGTGTTCCAGGGCATCTGTAAGTGCTGCGATATCATCCGGGCTTTTGTAACTGACCGGATTGCCGATGAAATAACTGCTGGCTGTATCTGCGATATCTTTTGCATGATTGCATACCAGCCTGTTTTCCCGGTCTTCGTCCAGAATCTTATGTCTGCCTTCGTAATAATTTTTCAGACCTTTCAGACGTTCATAACTTCTTCTATGTTTCATGATCAGATGCCTGATTGCCTGCTTGTCCGGATTTGTTTCATCCCACTTATCCGCAGGTATTGTAAAAACATGCATATTTTCTCACCGTCCTCTCTTAATGGAATCCCGCTTTTCGCTTACTCCGGATGATTGCTGTTTGATTATTCAAAATTGTGTATACAAAATAGCGTAATGCATCCATTGCGTGATCATGTTCTTTTACCGGTCTGTCTTCTCCATGTGCTGCTGCCGCTTCATCCCAGATATACGAGCCAAATTCCTGAATGGTATTTACACAGGAATCTGCAAATATGATTGCTTCCTGGTTCAGCTTCGTTCCTGCAACACGAATGCCATCTTCTACGTTGTTCTTCGCTTTGACCACTTTGTATCCTCGTTTTCTCAACTCTGCAATGAATGATGCTGCAGATGGATCCACGATAATTCCCTTGATTTTCGTTTCTTCCAACCAGCTTTCCAAATCGTCTGCATACTCACTGTCTGTTTTCTGCTTCCCCTCTGTTCTGCCGGAATAATAATATTCCCGGATGCAGTACCAGACACCGTCTGTACCCTTGTTCCACAACAGAAATACCGTTGCATTCTGCGTACCGTAGTCGCACGATACATAGCGGCCTGACGGCAGCAGGCGGTCACAGAACGATAGAATGTTTTTGAATATGTTTCGTCTTGTCGAAACATATCATAGATGATACCCATCAGCATT
>ENA-OQAZ01000767-OQAZ01000767.1-human-gut-metagenome-genome-assembly--contig:-NODE-767-length-17230-cov-5.638718_pt1 | contig 17230 bp, 28 predicted proteins | sample MGYA00242737_ERZ504531 | MGnify/ENA primary metagenome ERZ504531 (study PRJEB26092, sample SAMD00036244) | human gut metagenome | host: Homo sapiens | study: EMG produced TPA metagenomics assembly of... | reverse complement strand
TCCAGCGCCTGCTCGATCTGCGCGCCGGAAAGGCCCTTCTGCCGCAGGTTCTGGGCCGCCGCACGGCGGCTCTTGCGGGCGGCAAGCAGGCTGTGTGCCCGGGCTTCGGCATAGCGGTCATCGTTTACGTAATCCAGCTCCACCATCTCAGCCACAGCACGCCGCTGCAGCCTGCTCGGTAAAGCCATAGCACAGTCGTTCATACAGCTGTGCCGAGGACATCTCGCGCGAGGCCAGCGCATCCAGTGCGCGGGCGCGGGCCTTGGCCGGGTCGGCGCACTTTTCTTCTTCCGGCTTCGGGCGGCGGCGTTTATAAAAGGACATTTAGTCCTCCACCATGATATCCAGTTCGCTCTCGCTGCTGCGGGCAGGAGCCTTGACCACCGGCTCCTTGGCATCTGCAGCCTTGGCGGGTTCCTCGGCCTTGGCCGCAGCGCCCTTGCCTGCCGGGCGGCGGGATGCGTACAGCTTATCGGCATTGGCGCGGATCTGGCCCTCGATGTCGTTTGCGATCTCGGGATTGTCCTTCAGGAACTGCTTTGCGTTGTCGCGGCCCTGACCCAGACGGATATCGCCATAGTTGAACCATGCGCCGCTCTTCTGCACGATGCCCAGCTTCACGCCCACATCAATGAGTTCGCTCATCTTGGAAATGCCCTCGCCGAACATGATATCGAACTCTGCCTCACGGAACGGAGGTGCCACCTTATTCTTGACGATCTTGGCGCGGGTGTGGTTGCCGATGAACTGGCCGGAAGAGTCCTTCAGGCCCTCCACGCGGCGGATGTCGATGCGCACCGAGGCGTAATATTTCAGGGCGCGGCCGCCGGTGGTGACCTCCGGGTTGCCGTACATCACGCCCACTTTTTCACGCAGCTGGTTGATGAAGACGCAGACCGTGTTGGTCTTGCCGATGACCGAAGTCAGCTTGCGCATGGCCTGACTCATCAGGCGGGCCTGCAGGCCACATGGCTGTCGCCCATTTCGCCCTCGATCTCAGCCCTCGGCACCATGGCGGCAACCGAGTCCACCACGATGGCATCGATGGCACCGGAGCGCACCAGTGCTTCGCAGATCTCCATGGCCTGCTCGCCGGTGTCCGGCTGGCTGACCAGCAGATTGTTGATGTCCACGCCCAGCGCTTCGGCATAGGTGGGGTCCAGTGCGTGCTCCACATCAATGAAGGCCACTTCGCCGCCCTGCTTCTGGGCTTCGGCCAGGATGTGCAGAGCCAGCGTGGTCTTACCACTGGATTCCGGGCCGTACACCTCAATGATGCGGCCGCGGGGCACACCGCCCACGCCCAGAGCCAGATCCAGACCCAGACTGCCGGTGGAAATGGCATCCACCTGCATGGAGCGTTATCACCCAGCTTCATCACGGCACCCTTGCCGAACTGCTTTTCGATCTGGGCCAGCGCAGTGGCCAGCGCATCCTTTTTGGCCTCCGGCTCGGTCTTTTTGGTCGCCGGGGCAACGGTGTTGTTGTTCTGATTTTTTGCCATAGCGTGCTGCTCCTTTTCTTCCTGCTGCCCGCCGTGCGCGGGCTGTCCGTATACTTTCCAGTATAGTATACCACAAAATCAAAATATTACAACAAGAAGTTGTTTCTATTTTCATTTTTATTTTTCGGGTCTGTGGGCGATCATGCACCGGTCGTTGCCGCCAAAATCCTTGCGGCACTCAATGTCTGCCCAGCCGTTTGCAGCCAGCAGTGCCGCCACAGCCTGCCGCTGCTGCCAGCCGATCTCCAGCACCAACGCTCCGCCGGGCCGCAGTGCATTCTGGTAATGCTCTGCAAGGGCACGGTAAAACACAAGGCCGTCCTTTCCTGCTTCCAGCGCCATGGCCGGTTCCTGTGCCACCTCCGGCTGCAGGTGCCGCATTTCCTCGGCGGTGAGGTAGGGCGGGTTGGATACGATCAGATCAAGCTGCCCTTCCGGCAGGCCCTGCCAGTAGGTGAACAGGTCGCCCTCCACCGGTTGCACCGCATAGGCTGGCTTTGCCTTTGCGCGCAGAGCGTTCAGCGCCGGCCCCCAGTCAAAGGCCGGGGCATCTGCCTGCTCAAACGCGGTAGGCTCCAGCAAGTCCTCCGTCTGCCCGCCCTGCCCTTTCAGGGCGCAGCGGCAGTTCTTTTCCAGATAAACAAAGGCTTCCGGGCTTTTTTCCACGCAGGTCACCTGCGCCGCCGGGCAGAAGCGCTTGATGCCCAGCCCCAAACAGCCGGTCCCCGCGCAGAGATCCAGCACCCGGGGCGCTGCAATGCCCGTCAGGTATTGGCAGCCGCTTCCGCTACCACCTCAGTGTCTGCCCGGGGGCAGAGCACACCGGGGCCAACGGCAAGATCAAAATCCAAAAAGCTCCAGATCCCGCACAGGTATTGCAGCGGTTCCCGCTGCTCACGGCGCGTGCAGAGGGCTTCCAGCTTTTCCGCTTCCTCCGTGGTCAGCACCCGGTCGGAAAGGCGGGCATCCCGCCCGGCTGCCACGCGGAACAGCTCCCGTGCATCGTAATCGGCATCCGGACACCCTGCAGCGGAAAGCCGGGCTTCCACGGCCCGCACCGCTTCGCGCGGGGTCAAACCAGCAATTACCATCTGCCATCCTCCGGGTCCTCGGGCAGCACAGGGGTCACAGCGGCAATGGCCACCTCGATCATGCTGTCGTCCGGTTCAAACACGGTCAGGTGCTGCACCCAGATGCCGGGCTGGCGGATGATACGGGTAGCAATGTTATCGGACCGGCCGCACCACTTGAGCAGCTCATAGCTGATGCCCATGACCAGCGGCAGAAGCAGCAGCTTGAACAGCACCCGCAGGCCGATGCTGCCCCACGGCAGCACGCTGTAGAGGAACACGCTGACGATGACCACCAGAATGAGGAAGCTGGTGCCGCAGCGCGGATGGAACCGAGTGTACTTGCGCACATTCTCCACGGTCAGCTCATCACCGGCCTCATAGCAGGCAATGGTCTTGTGCTCGGCACCGTGGTACTCAAACACGCGGTGGATCTCCTTCATCTTGGAGATGGCCACCATATAGGTGAGGAAGATGCCAACTTTCAGCACCGCTTCCAGCACCACCTTGGCCCAGCGGCCCAATGTTACAAAGTGGTTCACGCCGCCCACGATGAGGGTGGGCAGCACGGTGAACAGCAAAATCGCCAGCAGGCGCCCAGTACGGCGGCACAGGCCAGCAGTGCGTCCTCTGCCTTTTTGCCCAAGTGGTCGCCCACCCATTTTTCAAAGGCAGTCTCTTCCTCTTCGGGGTCGTAGTCGTCACCCATGCTCACCTGAGCCGAGTACATCATGTAGCGGTAGCCCACGATCAGGCTTTCGATCATGGAGATGGCACCGCGCACCAGCGGGATCTTTGTCCAGATGCCGTGGTTCTTCACAGGGTCGATCTTGGTCTCAATGGTGCCGTCCGGCTTGCGCACGGCGCAGCAGATGAGCTTCGGGCCGCGCATCATGATGCCTTCCATCAGCGCCTGCCCGCCGACGCTGGTCTTGAAACGTTCCTTTTTGGGTTGATTCATTGGGTTCTCCTATCGGATCATATTTTTCTCGACCATTTTACCACAGAATTGTGACAAAATCTTCACGCCTTATGGTACAGCGGCAAGCCCAGTGTGACCACTGTGCCGCGGCCCAGCGTGCTCTTGATGTCCATGGTGCCGTCCAGTGCAGTCATGATGGAATCCACCAGCGCAAGGCCGATGCCGCTGCCGCGCACCGAATTGCTGCCCTTGTAGAACTTGGTCTTGACATTCTCAAGGTCTTCCGGCGGGATGCCGCGGCCTGATCGATGATCTCCGCAAAAGCCTTGTATTCGCCCGCCCACAGCTTGACCGTGATGCGCCCGCCGGGGGCCGAGTACTTGATGGCGTTGTCCATGATGTTGATGAACACCTGCCGCAGACGGTCCGGGTCGGCATAGACCGGGATCATCTCCTCCGGCTCGGTGTAGCTGAGCACAAGGCCCTCGCGCTGGATGCGTGCTTCACAGAACAGCACCGCATCGGTCAGCTCTGCCACAAGGTCCAGCGGGCGGCAGTCCATACGGATGCGGCCGTTCTGCAGACGGCTGAAATCCAGCAGCTCTTCCACCATGTTGTACAGGCGGCCCGTCTCATTGTTGATGATCTCAAGGCCCTTGCGGTAGTTCTCGTCTGCCGGGTCGTCCAGTGTGCGCAGGGTCTCCACCCAGCCCGGATGGAGGTGAGCGGCGTGCGCAGCTCGTGAGAGACGGAACTGATGAACTCGTTCTTCATCTTCTCGGTCTCTTCCAGCCCTTCGGCCATCTGGTTGATGGTGCCGCGCAGGCGGTCCACCTCGTCGTGCTCGTTGCCGGTGACCGGCAGGCGCACATCCAGCTCACCCCGGGCGATGCTGGCTGCGGTGCGCTCCACCTGTCCCAGCGGCACCACGATGCTGCGGATGAAGTACAGGCCGGACATCACGGTGAAAGCAAGGATCACCGCCGCGATCACAACACTTACCGCGAGGGCGTTCTTGATCTGCGCTCCCACAAGGGTCAGGCTGGTGACAAGACGCATCGCCGCCACATCCTCGGCGGCATAGGGCACCAGATAACAGGCCGCCATCACCAGCTCACCGGACTGGGTGCGGTAGACCGCCACACCAAGGCCGTCAGAAGCCTCCTGCGCCTGCTCAAAGTCGATGCCGGTCACAATGCCGTCCGCATTTGTGCCGCTGGAGGACGCAATGACCCCGCCATAGCTGTCCAGCAGCATGAACTCGTATTTGTCCTTATCGGCAAACTGCTCCACCATGCGGCGCAGGGCCACGCTGCGGGTAGCCGCCGTGCTCTGCACCGTATCGCCGGTGTACATTTTCAGCTGGCCGGACACCGAAGAGAACCGCCGGTACATGGTCTGCTGCACGCTGTTATAATAGCTGCGTGTGTAGTTGTACAGGAACATGGTTTCGGCCAGCAGCACCAGCAGCACGGTGATGAGCAGGTTGCCCCGCAGCCACCGGCGGGTGATCCCGCTTCTCATTCTTCCCATCTGTAACCGTAGCCCCACACAGTAAGGATATGGTGGGATGGCTGGTTCATCCTCCACCTTCATGCGCAGACGGCGGATGTTCACATCCACGATCTTCACGTCACCAAAATAGTTCTCGCCCCAGACACCCTTCAAGATCTTCTCGCGCACCAGCGCAATGCCGGGGTTGCGGAAGAACAGCTCCATGATCTGGAATTCCACCTGCGTCAGCTCAATAGGCTGGCCTGCCTTGAGCAGCACGCGGCGGTTCTCGTCCAGCACAAATTCGCCGCTGGTGAGCATCCCCAGCGGGTTTTCCTTTTCTTTTTCGTCCCCGCCTGCAGTACGGCCGACGCGGCGGCACAGCGCTTTCACACGGGCCAGCAGTTCGCTTACGCTGAAAGGCTTGGTCATATAGTCATCGGCACCAATAGAAAGGCCGCGGATCTTATCCTGCTCCTGTCCCTTGGCGCTGAGGATGATAATGCCGATCTTCTGATCGGTGCGGCGGATGGTCTCGCACAGGGAGAAGCCGTTCATGCCCGGCAGCATCACATCCAGAATGGCCGCATCGCAGCCCGGCTTCTTCTCCAGCAGCGGCAGAGCCGCCTCGGCGCTTTCGGCCTCCACAGCCTCCATGCCCGCAAGGCGCAGGTTCAGCGCGATCATCTCGCGGATGTTGGCTTCATCTTCAACGACAAGCACTCGTACCATGAACTGTTCCTCCGTTCTTTAGTTGAGCAGATACAGCGCCTTGGACAGGCGGTAATTTTTATCACGGATCTCCACATCCGGGGCAAGCTTCGCCTGCATCTGGCGAGATGCCACGATGCCAAGGCGGGTCCAGCCCTTCAGGCTGGAGGTGGTGCGCACCAGACGCAGGGTCATTACCAGCTGGTCTTCGTCACCGTGCGCAGCTCCACTGCACCATCATATTGTTCGCTGTCGGTCAGTTTGAGGTTGCCCTCCCACTCCATGGGCAGCTCGATATAGCAGTTGGTCTCTTCGTCCAGCAGCCCGAAGCTTTTTTCCGGGTGCGGGCTGGTATAGTCCATCCACACGATAAAATCCATGCGGCGGCTCTGGCTCATGTTCAGCAGGCCCGCTTCGTCCGGCTGGGTGGGGATCTCCACGATGCCGTCGCCGTCCAGATCCTGACTGACCAGACTGGGCACATTGCGCAGGGATGCGGTGTAAAGCTTTTCGGTGCTGATCTGATCGGCAGGCACCATCTGCTGCGTGTCCTCGTCAAAACGCAGCAGCACGCTGGCCAGATTGTTGCCGGAAATGCCGGTCCAGCCATCCAGCACCAGATAATGCCTGCCGTCCGCACCCACACCCGCCGCCACCGAGGCGCAGCCGGCGAACCGATTGGCGGAAAGGCCCATAACAGCCACCTGCTGGAAGCTGCCCTCTTTATCCACGGTCAGCAGTTCGATCTGCACGCCGCCGTCCTCCAGCGTAGACATCAGGATCAGGTCCTGATTGCCGCCGCCGGTGATATCCTCCACCAGATACTGCTGGTACTGCTGCTCCAGGATCGTGGAAAGCACGCCGTCGGTGTAGGAATACACAGCCAGATAATGGTCGCCCTGTGCCGCTGTATAACCCACCACCAGTTGGGTGGCATCGCCGGGCTGCAGCTGGGCCAGCCCCACCGACTCTACCGTGTCTGCAAGGCCCTCTACGTTCTGGCGCACATGCCAGATGTCGGCATCATCCTTCTGCAGGATGGCAATGCACACGTTGGAGCTTTGGGCGGTGGTGTAAAGCACGGCGGCATCCTGCCTGCCGTCACCGTCCAGATCCTGCAGCAGGAAAGGCGAAAGCAGGTCGCCCTGCATGGGATATTTGAGCTGTGCGCTCTCCCCCAGCCAATCGTTCAGGGCAGTCTGCACATCGCCGTAATCGCCGGAAAGCTTGGGCGCACGCAGAAGCTCTTCCACCTGCACCTGTTCACCGGGCATGCTGCAGCCTGCCAGAAGCAGGCACAGCAGCACGCAAGCCAACCACCGGCCAAAATGATTCGGATGTTTCAACCGCTGCGCCTCCTCTGTGTGGAAAACTTGTCCGGCCAAAGGCCGAAAACATGCTATTGTCAGTATACCACGGGCCGGGCGCAATTCCAACACCCGAAAACGAGAAAAGGGGCTGCTGCACCACATTTGGTGCAGCAGCCTTTTGGGGTCCTGATTTTTATTCTTCGGTCTTGTCAAACAAGCCTTTTTCTTTTGCGGCGTTCCAGGTCAGGCAGGTGCGCAGCTTGCTGACGGGGAAGGCCGGGTGGAATTTATTGTTGTCCGCATCGTCCTTCATCAGATCCTGCTCCACTGCCCAGCGGGCGGCCTTTTGTGCATCGGTATCGCCCTCGTCGATGTCGCTGTAGAGGGCGGTGCTTACAGGCTCAGGCTTGCCGGCGTGCTCCCACAGCAGCTCGGCCAGCTCGATACGGTTGGAGGGCATGGGGATGCCGGGCATATTGATGACGCGGTAGATGCCGGTGCCGGCTTCATAGATAATAGCACCTGCGGCAGCACCGATCACCACAGCAGAGATCGCGCCCTGAATGTTGCCGGTATCGCTGGGTCCAACCGGGTCGGGGCCATCCGGGCCAATGGGGTCATCCGCGAAGGTTGCCGTCACCTCTACATTAGCATCCGGCATGATAAAGGTCACCTTGGTGGGGTCGTCCGCGTCCGGGGTCTTCAGGAAGGTGTCTGCTTTCTGTTCCTCACCGCCTACCAGCACCGTCCAGCTGATGAAGTGCTGTCCATCCGCACATTGGCTGTCAGGTGCACAATTTTATTCTTTGGCACGGGCACAGTGCTGTCGCTCGGTACGGACGCATCGCTGCCTTCAATGGTCGCCGTCACATGGTCGCCGACCCTCAGAGTGGGGTTCAGAGTGGGGTTGCTCGCAAAGTTTGCCGTCACTTCCACATTCTCACTCGGCATCGTAAAGGTCACCTTGGTGGGGTCGTTTGCGTTCGGGGTCGTCAGGAAGGTGTCTGCTTTCTGCTCCTCATCGCCTACCTTCACCGTCCAGCCGGTGAAGTGCTGTCCCTCCGGCGCAATGGCTGTCAGGTGCACGGTTTCACCCACCGACACAGCGCTGCCGCTCGGTACGGACGCATCGCTGCCTTCAATGGTCGCAGTCACATGGTCGCCGATGTTCAGCGTGGGATTCCCCTCAAAGTTTGCCTTTATTTCCACGTTCTCAGCCGGCATGACAAAGCTCACTTTGGCGGGGTCGTTCGCGTCCGGGGTCAGGAAGTCGTCCGGTTGCTTAACACCATTCACCTTCACCGTCCAGCCGGTAAAGCGCTCGTTGGCTTCCGGCTTCCTGCGCGTTGCTGTTACAGTATCGCCCTTAGCAGCTTCGGTCTTATCCACAGTGAAGTTTACAGCTTTGATGTTATACGGAATATTGCTATAATACGGTTCCGCCTTAACATTATAGGCGGGCATGGTCAGGGTCAGGGTCGCGGTGGTGGCGATGCCATTCTTCAACAGCTTGGCAAGTTCTGTTTCGTCCGTGATTTCACTCTCAGTATCACTTACATTATACAGCTTCCAGCCTGCAAATGTCTTTCCTTCGGGAGCATCTCCGGCAGTCAAAATCACTTCAGTGCCTGCGGCCACAGGAGCCTTCAGTTCTTCAACTTCGCTCTCAAGCTTTGCAGCGGCATTGTCTGTGGTCACAGTGTACAGCGGACGCACATAACCGCATGTATTGCAGTCCTTGTCTTTTGCATTGTCGTAAACATGGGGGGCTTCTGCCTTCTGTTCATCCGTCAGGCCCGGGCACCAGTTTAACTCACATATTCTCCAGTGTTTGGCGTTATCATATTTCCACTGATATTTATGCCCATTAACTTTTAATTTAACATACATCAATTTCTGTCTATAATGCCAGCTCCCTGTATTATATGTATACTGCACCTCATGGCTATTCACGTTCAGAGTGTTTCCGACCCTAGTACCACCATCCCAATCGGTGGTTTTACTTGCGTCAAAACCTTCAGGCAAACTACTCAAATCAAATGTGCCATCTTCGTTCACATCAATTGTATAAGACTGAGGATTATAATCGAAATTATCGATTTCCCCTTTGTGATAAAGATCCAGTGAGGTAAGATGGTTGCCCAGCAAATACAACATCGTTAAGCTGTAAGTATTACCAATCACCAGTCTTCTCAAGTTGTTATATCTGCAATGCAATCTTTCCAAATACCGGTTTTTGCTCACATCCAGTTCTGTTAAATTGTTTTCGGGGCAAAGCAGCCAACGCAGGTTTGTAATATCACCCAGATTCAGTTTCTCCATGTCATCATTAGAGCACTCCAGAATGCGTAACTTCGCATTATTGCTCACGTCCAGCGTCGTCAGGTGATTGTAGGAACAGTCCAGCTCTGTCAGATTCACATTATACTTCAGGTCTAATTCATTTAGCCTATTCTGCTTACAACTCAGCGTCGTTAGATTTGCAAAGTATGCAATGCCTGTAAGATCCGTACAATTTTGATTGTCTATACTGATCGTCGTTACTGCATCTCTTTCTGCCTTACTGAGTTTGCCATCTTTCTGACCAGATGTCGTATCTGCTGTATCAATATTGTCCTTAACATACTGCTGGAAAACCGGATCCGGGAAATTCGTATCATTGATTTCAACAAACTCGGAACCCACAGGATCCGCCTGCGCACTCGCGCCATTTTCCTGTTCTTCCGCCCCCGGCTCCGCCGCAAACGCGCCCACCGGCAGAACCGACAGCATCATGCACACCGCAAGTGCTGCACTGAGAAGTCTCGTACTCTTTTTTCTCATGTTCTCTTCCTCTTTTCGTTTGTTATTTTGCAGGCACCCACCCCAAAAGGCACCGTCTGCATTTTAAGTTTACCCCCCCCCCCATACAACATATCAAGAGGCATTTTGCTAGAAAATAGGTTTGAGTTTTTAGTGGAATTGTTGAAATGTTTACGGCTTGGCCTGATATTCCCGGTAACATTCAGAAGCAATGAAAATGCCACGCAAAAAAAAAGCCCTCTCCCATTGCTGGGAAAGGGCTTTTGAACACTGTATCAAACAGTCAGAGCAGATCAGACGAGCTCCAGAACTGCCATCTCAGCAGCGTCGCCGCGGCGAGCGCCGATCTTGATGATGCGGGTGTAGCCGCCGTTGCGGTCAGCGTACTTGGGCTGATCTCATCAAACAGCTTCTTTGCAACATCTTCCTTGGTGATGTAGGCGTAGACCTGACGCTTGGTGTGCAGGTCGCTGGCCTTACCCAGGGTGATCATCTTCTCGGCCATGGAACGAACGTCCTTAGCGCGAGTGACAGTGGTCTCAATCTTGCCATTCTCTAACAGGTAGGTGACCATAGCGCGCATCATAGCGTTGCGGCTGTCGCTGGTTCTACCGAGCTTTCTGGTACCGGGCATCCCGTTTCACTCCTTATTATTTTAGTTACTCATCGTCTGTGTTCAGCTTAAAGCCCAGGGAGTCCAGCTTTGCCATGACTTCTTCCAGGCTCTTGCGGCCGAGGTTACGGACTTTCATCATCTCGTCCTCGCTCTTGCTGACCAGATCCTCCACCGTGTTGATACCGGCGCGCTTCAGGCAGTTGAAGGAACGGACGCTCAGATCCAGCTCTTCGATGGTCATCTCCAGAGCCTTTTCCTTATCGTCGTTGGTCTTCTCCACCATGATCTCCGTACCGGCAGCCTCATCGGACAGGTTGACGAAGAGGTTCAGGTGCTCGGTCAGCACACGGGCAGCCAGAGAAACGGCTTCCTGTGCATTGATCGTGCCATCCGTCCAAACCTCGATGGTCAGCTTGTCGTAATCGATGGCCTGTCCAACGCGGGTGCTCTCAACGTTATAATTCACCTTGAGCACGGGGGTGTAAATGCTATCGACGGGAAGAGTGTTGATATCGTTCTTCTCGACGATGGCCTGCTTGTTGCGCTCTGCAGGCACATAACCGCGGCCCTTATCGAAGGTGAGCTCCATGACGAGCTTGCCGCCCTCGCCCAGGGTTGCAATGTGCCATTCAGGGTTCAGGATCTCAATATCGTCGCCCTGCTTGATGTTGTCCGCAGTAACCTCACAAGGGCCGACTGCCTCAACACGCACTGTCTTCGGCCCGTCGGTGTACAGCTTTGCAGCAATACCCTTCAGGTTCAGGACAATTTCGGTAACGTCTTCCTTGACGCCCTCAATGGTGGAGAACTCGTGAACCACGCCGTCGATCTTGACGCTGGTCACGGCGACACCGGGCAGAGAGGAAAGAAGCACACGACGCAGGCTGTTGCCCAGTGTGATGCCAAAGCCACGCTCCAGAGGCTCCGCCACGAATCTGCCGTAGCGGCCGTCCGGGGACAGGCTTGCCGTTTCGATTTTGGGACGTTCAATCTCCATCATATCTATGCCCTCCTTGTCAAACCGATGTTGCCATCGGCCCATTATTAAATTCTTTTAAAAAGAATGCGAAAGGTCGCCATCCAGAAGGAAGGCCTCCCCTTCTTAATGGATTACTTGGAGTACAGCTCGACGATGAGGTGCTCTGCAACTTCGTAGTCGATGTCGCTGCGCTCGGGGAGCTTGGTCACAACACCCTTCAGGGTGCCGGCCTCACGGTTCAGCCAGGAAGCAGAGCACAACGGGAGCCTCGGGGCCAACGAGCTTTGCGAACTTAGCAGAAGAACGGCTGGACTCACGGACCTCGATCACGTCACCGGCCTTGACCTGGTAGGAAGGAATGTTGACCTTCTTGCCATTGACGGTGAAGTGAGCGTGGCTCACCAGCTGACGAGCGTCGCGGCGGGTCTGAGCAAAGCCAGGCGGAACACGACGTTGTCCAGACGGCACTCCATGATCTGGAGCAAGTTCTCACCGGTCTTGCCGGGGCGAGCCTCAGCACGCAGGTAAGCATTGTGGAACTGCTTCTCCAGAACGCCGTAGATAAACTTGACCTTCTGCTTCTCCTTCAGCTGAGATGCGTACTCAGACTGCTTCTTGCGGACATTGCCGTTGGAGTTGCGGGTGGTATTCTTCTTTGCATAGCCCATGACCGCAGGAGAAATGCCCAGGGCCTTGCAACGCTTTGCGATAGGCTGCGTATTCTTTGCCATAATTCAATTTCCTCCTTCGATCAGACACGACGGCGCTTCGGGGGACGGCAGCCGTTGTGGGGGATGGGAGTCACGTCCTTGATCAGGGTGACTTCCAGGCCGGTAGCCTGCAGCGCACGGATAGCGGACTCACGGCCAGCGCCGGGGCCTTGACGTAGACTTCAACAGTCTTCATGCCATGCTCGATTGCAACCTTGGCTGCGGTCTCGGCAGCAGACTGGGCTGCGAACGGGGTGCTCTTACGGCTGCCACGGAAGTTCAGGGAGCCAGAGGAGCACCAGGACACTGCATTACCCTGCAGGTCGGTGATGGTAACGACAGTATTGTTGAAGGTAGACTGGATATGAGCCTGACCAGCAGCAATGTTCTTGCGCTCTTTCCGCTTCATGCGGACATTTGCGCCCTTCTTGGCGTTATTTGCACTTGCCATTTCTCAAATCCTCCTTACTTCTTCTTGTTAGCGACAGTGCGCTTGGGACCCTTGCAGGTACGTGCATTGGTCTTGGTGCGCTGGCCGCGGCAGGGCAGATTCTTGCGATGGCGGGTGCCACGGAAGGACTGGATCTCAACCAGGCGCTTGATGTCCAGAGCAACGTTGCGGCGCAGGTCGCCCTCAACGATGATGTTAGCCTGATCGATGTAGTCACGGATCTTAGCCTCTTCTTCCAGAGTCAGGTCCTTGACGCGGGTATCGGGGTTGATGCCAGTTGCTTCCAGGATCTTGTTAGCAGTGGTCTGACCGATACCGTAAACGTAGGTGAGACCCACCTGAACGCGCTTCTCGCGGGGCAGGTCAACGCCGGCAATACGTGCCATAGTAGTTTCCTCCAAAAATCATCCCATGTCAGTGTCGGGGTCTGCGCCGGGACTCTACGCACTTGACCCCCAGGCGCCCGAATTAGCCTGGCGCTGCTTATGCTTGGGGTTCTGGCAGATGACCATCACGCGGCCTTTGCGGCGGATGACCTTGCACTTTTCGCAGATGGGTTTCACGGAAGGCTTGACCTTCATGATGTTGAACCTCCTTTTGATTGATGCCCTGGCACTTATTTGGAGCGCCAGGTGATGCGGCCCTTTGACAAGTCATAGGGCGACATTTCTACGGTAACCTTGTCCCCGGGCAGGATACGGATGAAATTGGTCCGCAGCTTGCCGGAGATGTGCGCTAAGAGGATGTGCCCGCTGGGAGTGAGCTTCCCGGTGTTCTTATCCTCGCTCAACATTTCCACCTTAAAGATGGCGTTGGGCATGGCTTCACGCACGATGCCTTCGATCTCGATAACGTCTTCTTTAGACAAGCTATTTGCCTCCTCATTGGATCTGCTCAGTTTGCCATGAATTGACGGACAGGCGGCGATAACCGCCACATACTTCTTCTCCTGCGGCACAAAATCCGCAAAGTGGGCAGAAAATCCCTGTCCACCGAGAAAGCATCTGGCTGTCACGGCCATTTATAGATTATACACCTTTTGCAATGGATTTGCAAGTGTTTTTTCCGTATTTCCGATAAAAAATTCTCGCATTTTCAAACCGGCCGTTTCCCCGCCCCGGTTTTGCGCTTCTCCACCGGGAAGATGAAAATTTTTCACCAAAACTTGTCAGAATTGCACAAAGGACGTGTTCTGGATGCAAAAAGACTCCCGTTTCCGGGAGGCCTTGGGGGATGCTGTACCGGTTTGCTTACTTCAGGCAGAAGGTCTCGGGATCAAAATCGGGATCATCCCAGAAGCGGGTCATGATCTCGGTGTGATCCTTCAGGATCGCGTTCGAGTGCTCGAAGTGCGCTGCCAGACCGCCGTCCTTGGTCTTGACCGTCCAGCCGTCTTTGGCCTGGGTGATCTTGCAGTCGTACTGGCAGATCATAGGCTCAATGGCAATGGTCATGCCGGGCACAAGGCGGGGGCCGCGGCCCTGATGGCCGTAGTTGGGCACCTCGGGGTCCTCGTGCAGTTCACGGCCGGTGCCGTGGCCCACGAACTCCCGGACCACGGAGAAACCTGCGTCTCGCAGTAGCTCTGCACCGCATAGCCGATATCACCGATGCGGTTGCCGGCCTTTGCCTGCTCGATGCCCTTGTACAGGGCTGCCTTGGTCACATCCAGCAGGCGCTGTGCTTCCAGGTCGATCTTGCCCACCGCATAGGTGCAGGCGTTGTCGCCGTTGAAGCCATCGACCTTTGCACCGGTGTCGATGCTGACGATGTCGCCCGGGCGGATGACGATATCATGCGACGGGATGCCATGGATGATGGTATCATTCAGGCTGATGCAGGCCGTTCCCGGGAAACCGTACAGTCCCTTGAAGTTGGGGGTACCGCCGTGCTTTACGATGAAATCGTAGATCAGCTTATCCAGTTCCCAGGTGGTCATGCCAGCCTCAATGTGCTGCGCCGTACTTCAGGGCAGCTGCGCTCAGGGCATTGGCCCTGCGCATTCCGTCCAGTTCTTTCGCATTCTTAATCTGGATCACGATTATGCCTCCAGTGCCTTCATCACTTCAGCGGTCGTCTCCTCGATGGAGGGGCAGAAGGGGATCACGGCCAGTTTGCCGCGCTCACGGTAGAACGCCACCAGCGGCTCGGTCTGCTCGTGGTAAGCCTTCAGGCGATCCAGAACGGTAGCGGGCTGGTCGTCCTTGCGGATGACGGTCTTGCCGCCGCACAGGTCGCACACGCCCTCGACCTTGCTCTTCTTGTTGATGATGTGGTAGCTTGCGCCGCACTTCTCGCAGACGCGGCGGCCGCTCATCCGCTCCACGATCACATCGTCCGCCACAGACAGCTCCAGCACCTTGTCGATGCGGATGCCCATGGTCTCGATGGCCTCGGCCTGAGCGATGGTGCGGGGCACGCCGTCCAGGATGAAGCCGTTGGCGCAGTCGTCCTGTGCCAGGCGTTCCTTCAGGATGCCGATGATGACCTCATCGGGCACCAGAGCGCCAGCGTCCATGAAGCTCTTTGCCTTCAGGCCCATCTCGGTGCCTTCCTTGACAGCAGCGCGCAGGATGTTGCCGGTGCTGATGGAGGGGATGTTCAGCTTTGCGCAGATGATCTCGGCTGGGTGCCTTTGCCCGCGCCGGGTGCGCCTAACAGAATCAGATTCATAGGTATTCTTCCTTTCTTCTATCAAAGGAGCCTTTTTTGATGTTTGAAGGAACTAACGCCCCTTCAAAGCAAAAAAGCACTGAAAAGTACGAGCATGCTCCCCTTTCCAGTGCTTTCTCACATCAGTGCTTTTGTTTTAGATCAACCAAGGAAACCCTTGTGGTTGCGCATCGTCATAAAGCTGTCGAGCTGCGGGTGGTATCAAGTGCCACACCAACCACGATCAGCAGGCTGGTACCGCCCAGCTGGATGCTCATACCGGTCAGGTTGCCCAGAATGATCGGCAGTACAGCCACCGCAGCCAGGAAGATGGCACCCATGAGGGTGATCTTATTCAGGGTGCGGGTCAGGAAATCGCTGGTCGCTTGCCGGGACGGAAGCCGGGGATCGAGCCGTTGTTGCGGCGCAGATTGTTGGCGATCTCAACGGGGTTGTACTGGATGGCCACATAGAAGTAGTTGAAGGCCAGGATCAGCAGCAGGTAGATCACGATGTAGAGCAGCGACGTGTAGTTGAAGGTATGGAAGAAAGCATACCAGAACGGATGTGCTGCCTGATCGATCTGCAGGAAGCTGCCGATGGTGCCGGGGATCGAACCATCGCGGAAGCGAAGATGATGGGCATCACGCCGCTCATGTTCAGCTTCAGGGGCAGATAGCTGTTCTGCCCGCCCATCTGCTTGCGGCCCACCACACGCTTGGCATACTGGATGGTGATGCGGCGCTCAGCGTTGGTCATGACAACGATGAACACGATCACCACCAGTGCCAGAACCAGCAGCAGGGGCAGCAGGATATAGAACCGGGTCTCGCCTGCAGCGGCGCGGGTCAGCAGACCCGTGACGGTGGTGTAGACACTGGACCAGTTGGAAACGATCGAGGAGAAGATCAACAGGGAGATACCGTTGCCGATACCTTTGTCGTCGATCTGCTCACCACACCAGGTGATCAGCTGCGCACCTGCGGTAAAGGTGGCAATGATGACAACGGCGGTAAAGATACCGGCCGCGCCGCTGGTGTACTTCAGTGCGCCCATATTGCGGATCACGAAGTAGTAGCCGAGGCTCATCACCAGAGCGATGACACCGCCGACATACCGGGTGATCTGCTGCATCTTCTGCTGGCCGTCGGCTTCCTTCGCCATGTTTTCCAGGGCGGGGATCGCAACGGTGAGCAGCTGCACAATGATGGAAGCGTTGATATAAGGCGTCACACCTAACGCGAAGAGTGTGCACCGAGACAGGGCACCACCGCTCATCATATCGAGATACGAGAGCATATTGCCGTTGGAGAACATCTGGTTCAGTGCAGAACCGGTGATGAACGGAACGGGGATGGCGCTGCCCAGACGATACACCACGAGGATCGCCAGCGTGAACAGGAGACGATTTTTAAGCTCGGGAATCTTCCATGCGTTACGGAATGTCTGGAACACCTTACATCACCTCAGCCTTTCCGCCTGCCTTCTCGATTTTCTCTTTGGCAGAAGCGGAATAGGCTGCGGCCTTGACGGTCAGAGCCTTGGTCAGCTCGCCGTTGCCCAGGACCTTAACACCGTCCAGAGTCTTCTTGACCAGACCCTTTGCCTTCAGAGCCTCGGTGTCAACGACATCGCCAGCGTTGAAAGCTGCTTCCAGGTCAGCCACGTTAACAATGGCGTACTGGGTAGCAAAGATGTTGTTAAAGCCAACCTTCGGCAGGCGGCGTGCCAGAGGCATCTGGCCGCCCTCGAAACCAGCGTGCTTCACGCCGGAACGGGCCTTCTGGCCCTTGCTGCCGAAACCGGCAGTCTTGCCATTGCCGGAGCCAATGCCGCGGCCCTTGCGGGTCACAGCCTTGTTTGCACCGGGAATAGCGTGCAGTTCATGAAGTTTCATTATGCGTATACCCCCTGCTATTAGGCTTCGGTGACGCTGAGCATAAAGCCGATCTTTGCGATCTTGCCCTGCGTAGCGGCATTGTCAGGCTGAACGGTAACGTCGCCCGGCT
>ENA-OQAZ01000766-OQAZ01000766.1-human-gut-metagenome-genome-assembly--contig:-NODE-766-length-17231-cov-2.704221_pt1 | contig 17231 bp, 16 predicted proteins | sample MGYA00242737_ERZ504531 | MGnify/ENA primary metagenome ERZ504531 (study PRJEB26092, sample SAMD00036244) | human gut metagenome | host: Homo sapiens | study: EMG produced TPA metagenomics assembly of... | reverse complement strand
CTAATATGCACAGGTGGTTGAAAACCAATTGCCGAAGACAGTAGGTATTTGTCGCTGATTTATCAGCTACGAATGTAAGTGCGAGAATGATTGTCGCCTACCGAGGGATTAAGTTAACAAACAAGACTTATACCTCTCTGTCTTTAGGCAGAGAGGTTTCTTATATTATAAGAAATATAAATTCGTGCAATGAAGTTGACGACCTAAAATAAATAAGGAGGAAAACATTCATGGCAAAAGTAGAGTTAAAGCAACCTATCGTTGAAGAAATCTCAGAATTACTTAATGGCGCAGCTACAGCAGTTGTAGTTGATTATCGTGGATTAACTGTTGCTGAAGATACAGAACTTCGTAAGCAGTTAAGAGAAGCTGGTGTTGTATACAAAGTATACAAGAACACTATGATTAATTTTGCAATCAAAGATACTGAATTCGCAGATTTAGCTCAGCATCTTGAAGGACCAACAGCTATTGCAGTATGTAAAGATGATGCTACGGCAGCAGCTAGAGTATTAGCAAAATTCGCTAAGACAGCTGAAGCTTTAGAAATCAAAGGCGGCGTAGTTGACGGAGTTTACTATGATGCAGCAGGAATCGGTCAGATTGCATCTATCCCATCAAGAGAAGTACTTCTCTCAAAATTACTTGGATCTATGCAGTCACCAGTTACAAACTTCGCTCGTGTTATTAAGCAGATTGCTGAAAAGAACGAAGAAGTTGCATAATCAGGCATAATCTGATAATGAATGCTAAGCATTCACATTAAAGATGGATTTAATAACATCGAAACAATTATAAAGAATTATTAATGGAGGAAATTACAATGACAACAGCAGAAATCATTGAAGTAATCAAAGGATTAACAGTTTTAGAATTAAACGATTTAGTAAAAGCATGTGAAGAAGAATTTGGCGTATCTGCAGCAGCAGGTGTTGTAGTAGCAGCAGCTGGAGCAGAAGGTGGAGCAGCTGAAGAAAAGACAGAATTCGACGTAGAATTAACAGAAGTTGGTGCTAACAAGGTTAAGGTTATCAAGGCTGTTAAGGATGCTACAGGATTAGGATTAAAGGAAGCTAAGGAAGTAGTTGACGGAGCTCCTAAGGTAGTTAAAGAAGGTGCTACAAAGGAAGAAGCAGAAGCATTAAAGGCTCAGTTAGAAGAAGTTGGAGCAGTTGTAACATTAAAATAATCGCGACAAACTTTTCGCAGAGCGTGCGCTCAAACATAAAAAGAGAGACAGGGTTGTGTTTACACAAAACCCTGTCTCTCTTTTTATGTTTGCACGCGTACATTCGTAGAATGTACGCGTGCTTTCTTCGATACCAAGTTGATAGTGCTTAAAAATATAACCCCAATAATCAAACAGAAATATTCAATAAAAAAGTCCTTGACACCAATTGTTACCTATGGTAAAATCCTACTGTTATGCTTAAAAGTAGGCGTAGTGCGCCCTTTTGACAGCAATGAAAGTGCTAAAACAGTACAAAAACTTAATTTTATTAAGCAAAAGTAACTAAAAAAGTAATAAAATAAAGACAAGGAGTGAAATGTCAATGGAGAAAAACAGAATTCGCCCTGTGAAATCAGGAAAAGGCATACGTATGAGTTATTCAAGACAAAAAGAAGTTCTTGGAATGCCTAATCTTATTGAAGTTCAGAGAGATTCATATGAGTGGTTCCTGAGTACAGGTCTTAAGGAAGTATTGGAAGATATATCTCCGATTGAAGATTACGCACAAAACTTAAGCCTTGAGTTTGTTGACTTCAAATTATGCGAAGATGAGAAGAAGTACACAATTGAGGAATGTAAAGAAAGAGATGCAACATATTCTGCACCTTTAAAAGTTAAAGTAAGACTTCATAACAAGGAGACAGGTGAATTTACAGAACACGATATTTTCATGGGTGATTTACCACTTATGACTGCAACAGGTACATTCGTTATCAATGGTGCAGAACGTGTTATCGTAAGCCAGTTGGTTCGTTCACCAGGTATCTACTACGTTATCGGTCATGATAAAGTAGGTAAGGAATTATATACATCACAGGTTATTCCTAACAGAGGTGCATGGCTTGAATACGAAACAGATTCAAATGATATTTTCTATGTTCGTGTAGATAGAACAAGAAAGCTTCCTGTAACAGTTCTTATTAGAGCTTTAGGAATTGGAACAAATGCTGAAATCACTGAATTATTCGGTGAAGAAGAAAAACTTACAGCAACATTTGAGAAAGATCCAAGTACAAGCTACGAAGAAGGCCTTTTAGAACTTTACAAAAAGATTCGTCCGGGCGAACCTCTTAGCGTTGACAGTGCTGAATCAATCGTTGCAGGTATGTTCTTTGATGCAAGAAGATATGACCTTGCAAGAGTTGGTCGTTATAAATACAACAAGAAATTGGCTTACAAGAACCGTATTAAAGGTTTACCATTAGCTGAAGATGTTGTAGATATGACAACAGGAGAAGTTTTAGCAGAAGCCGGAACTGTTGTAACAGAAGAACTTGCCATTAAGATTCAGAATGCAGCTGTTCCATCAGTAATGATTCAGACAGATATTAAGAATGAAAAAGTTCTTTCAAACCTTGCTGTAGATATTAATGCATATGTTGACTTTGATTGTAAAGAATTGGGAATTAATGAAGAGGTTTATTACCCTGTTCTTGCTGAAATTCTTGCTGAAAATGAAACAGAAGAAGAATTAAAAGATGCAATTAAGAGAAACGTACACGAATTAATTCCGAAGCATATTACTAAGGAAGATATTTTCGCTACAATCAACTATTGTATGAATATTGAATATGGAATCGGTTCAGAAGATGATATTGACCACTTAGGAAACAGACGTATCCGTGCAGTTGGTGAATTACTTCAGAATCAGTATAGAATCGGTCTTTCAAGAATGGAAAGAGTTGTTCGTGAACGTATGACAACTCAGGATCTTGAAGGAGTTTCTCCACAGACATTAATTAATATAAAACCTGTAACTGCAGCTGTTAAGGAATTCTTCGGAAGTTCACAGTTGTCACAGTTTATGGATCAGAATAACCCATTGGGTGAATTAACACATAAGAGACGTTTATCAGCCTTAGGACCAGGTGGTCTTTCAAGAGATCGTGCCGGATTCGAGGTTCGAGACGTTCACTATACACATTACGGAAGAATGTGTCCTATTGAGACACCTGAAGGTCCTAACATCGGACTTATTAACTCATTTGCATCTTTCGCAAGATTAAATGAGTACGGATTTGTTGAGGCTCCATATAGAGTAGTAGACAAGTCAGATCCTGAAAATCCAAGAGTAACAGATGAAGTTGTTTACCTTACAGCAGATGAAGAAGATAATTACACTGTTGCACAGGCTAATGAACCATTGGATGCAGAAGGACATTTTGTACACAATAACGTATCAGGACGTTATAGAGAAGAAACATCACAGTTTGATAAGAAGAGAATTGACTTAATGGACGTTTCTCCTAGAATGGTATTTTCAGTTGCAACATCAATGATTCCATTCTTACAGAACGACGACTCAAACCGTGCCTCATGGGATCAAACATGCAGCGTCAGGCCGTTCCACTTATTACAACAGAAGCTCCTGTTGTTGGTACAGGTATGGAAGCAAAGGCAGCTGTTGACTCAGGCGTTTGTGTTGTTGCTAAGCGTGCCGGTGTTATTGAAAGATCAACATCAAAAGAAATTACTATCAGATATGATGATAATGGAGAAAAAGAAACATATAAGCTTCTTAAATTCCAGAGAAGTAACCAGAGTAACTGTTATAACCAGCGTTCAATAGTATTTAAGGGAGACCACGTAGAAGCAGGTGAAGTTATTGCTGATGGTGCATCAACATCTAACGGTGAAATTGCACTTGGTAAGAACCCACTTATCGGTTTCATGACATGGGAAGGTTATAACTACGAAGATGCTGTACTTCTTAGTGAAAGATTAGTTCAGGACGATGTTTATACATCAATTCATATAGAAGAATACGAAACAGAAGCAAGAGATACTAAGCTTGGACCTGAAGAGATTACAAATGATGTTCCTGGCGTAGGTGATGAAGCCGTAAAGACCTTGATGAAAGAGGTATTATCAGAATCGGTGCTGAAGTTCGTGCCGGAGATATTCTTGTTGGTAAGGTTACACCTAAGGGTGAAACAGAGCTTACACCTGAAGAAAGACTTTTGAGAGCAATCTTCGGTGAAAAGGCAAGAGAGGTAAGAGATACATCACTTAAGGTTCCACACGGTGAACAGGGTATCATTGTTGATGCTAAGGTATTCAAGAGAGAAAATGGAGACGAATTAGCTCCAGGCGTAAACGAATCAGTTCGTATTTACATTGCTCAGAAGAGAAAGATTTCCGTTGGTGATAAGATGGCCGGACGTCATGGTAACAAGGGTGTAGTTTCACGAGTATTACCAGTAGAAGATATGCCATTCCTTCCAAACGGAAGACCACTTGATATCGTACTTAACCCATTGGGTGTACCTTCACGTATGAACATTGGTCAGGTCCTTGAAATTCACTTAAGCCTTGCAGCTAAAGTATTAGGATTTAACATTGCAACACCTGTATTTGACGGTGCTGACGAGTACGACATTATGGATACACTTGAAATGGCAAACGATTATGCCAATACAGAGTGGGAAGATTTCCAGGCAAAATATCAGGATAAATTAAATCCTGAAGTTATGGAATATCTTGGTGAACACCTTGATCATAGAGAAGAATGGAAGGGTGTTCCAATTGCAAGAGATGGTAAGGTTAGACTTAGAGATGGTAGAACAGGTGATTACTTCGATAACCCTGTTACAATCGGATTCATGCATTACCTTAAGTTACATCACTTGGTTGATGATAAGATTCATGCACGTTCAACAGGTCCTTACTCATTAGTAACACAGCAGCCACTTGGTGGTAAAGCTCAGTTCGGTGGACAGAGATTTGGTGAAATGGAAGTTTGGGCACTTGAAGCTTACGGTGCATCATATACATTACAGGAAATCTTAACAGTTAAGTCTGATGACGTTGTAGGACGTGTTAAGACTTATGAAGCAATTATTAAGGGTGAAAACATCCCTCAGCCGGGAATTCCTGAATCATTCAAGGTACTTATTAAGGAACTTCAGTCATTAGCACTTGATGTTAAGGTATTAGATGAAAATGACAACGAAGTAGAATTAAAAGAAAGCATTGATTACGGTGAAACAAACTTTAATGCAATTCTTAATGATAATAAGAACTATAGCCAGAAGAAAGAAGACAGCCAGAGCTTTGAACAGGCTGGTTATAGCACACAGGAATTTGTAGGTGAAGAACTCCAGACTGTTGATGCTCAGGGAAATGTAGTTGAAGATGGAATGGATGAATAATTAAGAAGGGAGATTTGATCATGGCAGATAATAACGTTAGTGAACAGGTATCATTTGACAAAATCAAAATTGGTCTTGCTTCACCTGAAAAAATCAGAGAATGGTCAAGAGGCGAAGTTACAAAGCCTGAGACAATAAATTACAGAACTTTAAAACCTGAAAAAGATGGTTTATTCTGTGAAAAGATTTTCGGACCAAGCAAAGACTGGGAATGTCATTGTGGTAAATACAAGAAAATCAGATATAAAGGTGTAGTCTGCGACAGATGTGGCGTTGAAGTAACAAAAGCAGCGTACGTAGAGAACGTATGGGTAGTGTTGAACTTGCTACTCCTGTATCACATATTTGGTACTTTAAAGGAATCCCTTCAAGAATGGATTAATCCTTGATATTTCACCAAGAGTATTAGAAAAAGTATTATACTTTGCTTCATATATCGTGCTTGATCCAATGGAAACAACATTGGATTACAAGCAGGTATTGTCAGAAAAAGAATTCAGAGAAGCATATGAAGAATTCGGCGGAAAATTCCGTGTAGGAATGGGTGCTGAAGCTATCAAAGAATTGCTTATGGATATCGATGTTGAAAAAGAAGCAGAGCAATTAAAATCAGAATTATTTGAAGCAACAGGACAGAAAAAAGCAAAAATCGTTAAGAGATTGGAAGTTTTTGAAGCGTTCAGAAATTCAGGTAACAAGCCGGAATGGATGATTTTAGATGTAATTCCTGTAATTCCACCTGATTTAAGACCTATGGTTCAGTTAGATGGTGGTAGATTTGCTACATCTGATTTAAATGATTTATATAGAAGAATTATTAACAGAAACAATCGTCTTAAGAGACTTCTTGAATTAGGCGCTCCGGAAATTATCGTAAGAAATGAAAAGAGAATGCTTCAGGAAGCTGTAGATGCATTAATTGATAATGGTAGACGTGGTAGACCTGTAACAGGACCTGGTAACAGAGCACTTAAGTCTTTATCAGATATGTTAAAGGGTAAGCAGGGACGTTTCCGTCAGAACTTACTTGGTAAGCGTGTTGACTACTCAGGACGTTCAGTTATCGTAGTAGGACCGGAACTTAAGATTTACCAGTGTGGTCTTCCAAAAGAAATGGCTATTGAATTATTCAAGCCTTTCGTAATGAAAGAATTAGTAGCTAATGGTACAGCTCACAATATTAAGAGTGCGAAGAAGATGGTTGAAAGACTTCAGACAGAAGTTTGGGATGTACTTGAAGATGTAATCAAAGAACATCCTGTTATGTTAAACCGTGCCCCTACACTTCATAGACTTGGTATTCAGGCGTTTGAACCAATTCTTGTAGAAGGTAAGGCTATCAAACTTCACCCATTAGTATGTACAGCGTTCAACGCCGATTTCGACGGTGACCAGATGGCTGTTCATCTTCCACTTTCAGTAGAAGCACAGGCTGAATGTAGATTCCTTTTACTTTCACCTAATAACTTGTTAAAACCATCAGATGGTGCACCTGTAGCAGTTCCTTCACAGGATATGGTACTTGGTATTTACTATTTGACAATGGATAGAATGGTTGATCATTCTAAGGAAGAAGAAATTGCTTCTACAGTAGCTGAAGATGCTCCTATTTATGATACAGATGAAGAAATCAAGGAAGCTTTAGATAAAGGAATTATCGGAGCTCACGATATGATTAAGTATCATGCAGATGATAGAGTTGTAATTTGTGAACCTATTGATGCATTAGGACATTCATTTAGTGATATTAATCAGGCTATTTTAGCTTATGAAAATAAAGAAATTTCACTTCACCAGAGAATTAAGGTTAAGAGAACTGTATTCAACGGAGAAGGAAAAGAAGTAACAGGTATTATTGACACTACACTTGGACGTTGTTTATTTAACGAAATTCTTCCACAGGATTTAGGATTCGTTAAGAGAGAAAATGATGAAGACTACCTTAAATTGGAAGTTGATTTCCACGTAGGTAAGAAACAGTTAAAGCAGATTCTTGAAAAGGTTATTAATAACCACGGAGCAACAAAGACTGCAGAAGTTCTTGATAATATCAAGGCTATGGGTTATAAGTTCTCAACAAGAGCAGCAATGACAGTTTCAATTTCAGATATGACAGTACCTGAATCAAAGAAACAGATTCTTGCAGATGCAGAACACACAGTTGATGAAATCACAAAGCATTATCGTCGTGGTTTCTTAACAGATGAAGAAAGATATAAAGAAGTTATCGAAACATGGCAGGCAGCGATAATGAACTTACAACAGCCCTTCTTAGTGGTCTTGATAAGTACAACAACATCTTTATGATGGCCGATTCAGGTGCCCGTGGTTCTGATAAACAGATTAAACAGCTTGCCGGAATGCGTGGTTTGATGGCTGATACAACAGGTAAGACTATCGAACTTCCTATTAAGTCGAACTTCCGTGAGGGTCTTGACGTATTGGAATATTTCATTTCAGCCCATGGTGCTAGAAGGGTATGTCAGATACTGCCCTTAGAACAGCCGATTCAGGTTACCTTACAAGAAGACTTGTAGACGTTTCACAGGATCTTATTATTAGAGATGTAGATTGTTGTGAAGGTAAGGCTATTCCATTTATGGAAATCGAAGACTTAGTTGATGGAAACGAAGTAATCGAAAGTCTTGAAGAAAGAATCACAGGTAGAACTGCTGCAGAAACAATGTATGATGCAGAAGGCAATATGATTGTTAAAGCTAACCATATGATTACACCAAAGCGTGCAGCAAGAATTGTTGCTACAGGTGTTAAATCAGTTAAGATTAGAACAATTCTTACATGTAAGTCACACGTAGGTGTATGTGCTAAATGTTATGGTGCAAATATGGCAACAGGACAGAGAGTACAGGTTGGTGAGGCAGTAGGTATCATCGCTGCTCAGTCAATCGGTGAACCTGGTACACAGCTTACTATGAGAACATTCCATACTGGTGGTGTAGCCGGTGACGATATTACACAGGGTCTTCCTAGAGTAGAAGAATTATTTGAAGCTAGAAAACCAAAGGGACTTGCAATTATTGCAGAGTTCGGTGGTGTTGCTGAAATTAAGGAAACAAAGAAGAAACGTGAAATTATCGTAACTAACCCTGAAACTGGCGAATCAAAAGCTTATCTTATCCCTTATGGATCAAAGATTAAGATTCTTGATGGTGCTGTTCTTGAAGCCGGTGACGAACTTACAGAAGGTAGCATTAACCCACATGATTTATTAAAGATTAAGGGACTTCGTGCAGTTCAGGATTATATGATCCGTGAAGTACAGAGAGTTTACCGTCTACAGGGTGTAGAAATCAATGATAAGCACGTTGAAGTTATTGTTCGTCAGATGCTTAAGAAGATTAAGGTTGACACAGCCGGTGATTCAGAATTCTTACCAGGAACAACAGTTGAAGTTCTTGACTTTAACGAAGTTAATGAACAGCTTGAAGAAGAAGGCAAGGAACCTGCAACAGGTACACAGATTATGCTTGGTATCACAAAGGCTTCACTTGCAACAAGCTCATTTTTATCAGCAGCTTCATTCCAGGAAACAACAAGAGTTCTTACAGAAGCAGCTATCAATGGTAAGGTTGATCCACTTGTAGGTCTTAAGGAAAACGTAATTATCGGTAAGTTAATTCCTGCAGGTACAGGTATGAAGAGATACGGAGATGTAAAATTAAGTACAGATGAACGTATCGCAAGAGAACAGGAACAGGCAGCATTAGCAGTTTCAGCAGAAGATGTAGAAGATGAAGCAGAAAATGCTGAAGATAACAATGATGTAATTGAAGTTTCAGAAGATACAATTGAAATTACTGAAGAATAAAACATTTGATGGAAATTTATAATAAAGTTTCCATAAAATAATAACAGACAGTTCGTAACCATCCTGTCTATAAACAAAACTAAGGAAGAATCTGCTAGATATAGCAGTTTAAAAAGAGTGTCCTTAGTAGGCACTCTTTTTATTTTATAGGAGAAAAACAATGGTAGAAGGATTTAATCCAATAAGATATTCTGTCATAGAAGACAAGAACCCTAGAGAGATAGTAATGTTAGTTGGAGATGGATGTAAATGGAGAAAATGCAGATTTTGTGATTATCATTTAGATTCAAGCAAAGACATAGAAGCCAATTTTCATTTGAATAAGCTAGGTTTTAAGTAATGTAACAGGAAAATTTGGGGAACTTGAAGTTATAAACTCAGGAAGTTTTGTTGATTTAGATAAAAAAACTATAGAATTGATTAAGCAAATATGTTTGAAAAAGGTATAAAAGAAAATCCATTTTGAATGTCATTATATGCATAAAGATGATGTTCAAAATTTTAAAAATTCTTTTTTGAATATTGGAATTAAACCGATTATAAAGTTAGGCTTAGAAACTTTTGACTATGATTTAAGAGAGAAAGTTTTAGTTAAGGGAATTGAAGAAAAGAATCCTGAAGTAATTGCAAATTATTTTGATGAAATTAATTTGTTACAGGGAATTTCAGGACAAACAAAGGAATCAATGATTAGTGATATTGAGACAGGTTTAAAATATTTTAGCAGAATATGTGTAAATATTATGGTTGAAAATCAGAATGCCGATTAAACCGGATAAAAAGGTTATTGAACAGTTTGTGGAATATGTTTATCCTTTGTACAAAGATAATGATAGGGTAGATATATTATTAAATAATACAGATTTTGGTGTAGGATGATTAAAGGAGAAAATAAAAATGTCTAATGAAATATTACTGGTTTTATCAATATTTATAATTTACGGAAGCGTAATAGTAATGTATAAATTATTTGGAAAGCAGGGATTATTCTGCTTTACAAGTATAGCAACAATTGCAGCTAACATAGAAGTTTTAATAATGGTCAAAGCATTTGGAATGGTTATGACATTGGGAAACGTTTTATTTGCGTCAACATTCCTTATAACAGACATTGTAAGTGAAGTATATGGAAAGAAAGATGCAAAAAGAGCAGTACATATTGGAATTACAACATCAATTGTATTTATAATATTTTCACAGTGGTGGCTTTTATACACACCGGACAGCACAGATTTTGCAATGCCTGCAATGCAGACAATTTTTTCAAATACACCAAGACTTATGATTACAAGTATGGTTGTATACGCTATAGTTCAGGAATTTGATGTTTGGGCATACCATAAATGGTGGGATTTTACTAACAAATTAGTAGGAGACAGGGAAAGATTTCTTTGGCTTAGAAACAATGGTTCAACATTAATTTCGCAGTTTTTGAATAATATTTTGTATACGTTTGGTGCATTCTGGGGCATTCATGATTTTAAGACACTTATAAGTATTGCAATTTCAAGTTATGTAATATTTATAGTAACAAGCCTTGCAGATACACCATTTGTGTACTTGGCAAGAAGGATATCAAAGAAGATAAAAGAATAAGAAAAAGGGGCACACGATTGATTTGGTGTTGCCCCTTACTTATTTTATGCGTTGTATAGCTAGATAACTCCGCTTCAAACACGTTACTTTTCTTGTTTTGCTCCGTCATTTATTATAAGACAAAAATCAAAACTCGCCTACGGCTCAAACAGTTGATTTTTTAGATACTTTTATTTATTAAATACAGATATTAAACCGTTTACAATTATGAACAGTGTTACAAGTGGAAGTATCCATTTGCAGTAGAAACGGATTTTTCCAGGAACTTTCAGGCCGTTTCCAGTGTTGACTTTCTTTAGGTAGTTGTCCCAGCCCCACCCGTATTTGCTTGTGCAGAAGAGTGTGTAAATTAGGGAACCAATTGGAAGTATTAGGTTACTTACAAGGAAGTCTTCTAAGTCCATTACATTAGTGCCTTTTCCTAAAGGATGGAAGCCGGATAGGATGTTAAAGCCAAGAACGCAAGGAATTGAGCCTATTATTATTAAAATTGTATTAATGAGGGCTGTCTTTTTTCGCCCCCAGCCCCATAAGTCCATACAAGATGACATTATGTTTCAAAGACGGCTATTACTGTTGAGAAAGCTGCAAAAGCCATAAAGATGAAGAAGCAGCTTCCAATTATTCTGCCACCTGGCATTTTTATAAATATGTTTGGCAATGTTACAAAAATAAGACTTGGTCCCTGATCAGGATTTACTCCGAAAGCAAAACATGATGGGAATATTATAAGTCCTGAAACTATTGCAACAAAAGTGTCTAAGGCTACTATGTTGATTGATTCACCAAGTAGTGAATGGTCTTTACTTAAGTAGCTTCCGAAAATTGTCATAGAACCCATACCAATACTAAGTGTGAAAAATGCCTGATTCATTGCAGCAACAAGAACATTAATAAGTCCAATATTTTTTATTTGCTGAAAATCAGGTACTAAGTAGAAATACAAGCCCTTAGAAGCACCTTTTAAGAAAATGCTGTTTATTGCAAGTACAGCCATAATGACTAAAAGGGCAATCATCATACCTTTTGAAATTTTCTCAACACCATTCTGTAAGCCTAATGAGCAAACAAGAAATCCAATTATAATTACAACAACTGTCCAGAAAATCATTTCCGAAGGTACAGAATTCATATCAGTGAAATGATCCTTAACCTGAGAGGTTGTAGCACCAATAAAATCACCTTTGGCAGTGTCAAAGAAATATTTAAGCATCCATCCTGCAACTGTAGTGTAAAACATCATTAATATATAATTGCCGGCCATTCCTATGTAACCATGTAAATGCCAAAACTGACCTTTCTTTTCCAAAGTTGTAAACGCTCTTGCAATACTTTGCTGACTAGCTCTACCAACAGAAAATTCCATTGTCAAAATAGGAAGACCTAGTATAACAAGAAATAAAACATAAAATAATACAAAACATCCGCCACCGTTATTTCCAACTACATAAGGAAAACGCCACACATTACCAATACCAATGGCGCAACCGGCAGAAATAAGTATAAATCCTAAACGGGATTTGAATTTTTCTCTTTCCATATAAATATAAAAACCTCAATTCTAAAATAGTCACTGAATCATATTAAATAATAAAAAACAATTTGTCAATTTAACGTATTAGAGCGATGAAATAAGCAATAAATTGAATATGCTTGTAAATAATGATTAAATGTTGCAATTAATACTACATTTTATTATAATAAAAATATTGCTACTTTAGTACGCTAAAGACTGCATGGCTTATAAATACTCCTTTGGGAGTGCGAAAATATTAACAAAGAAGGATGGAAAAATGAAAGATACTCTTGAAATCAGATGGCACGGTAGAGGTGGACAGGGCGCTAAAACAGCAGCATTATTGTTAGCTGAAGTAGCGTTTAAGACTGGCAAGAATGCTCAGGGATTTCCTGAATATGGTCCGGAAAGAATGGGTGCCCCTATTACTGCATATGACAGAATCAGTGATCAGCCTATTAGAGTTCATTCTAATATTTATGATCCTCAGTATGTTGTGGTTGTTGATGAAACATTAATAGAGATAGTTGATGTAACAAAAGGCTTAAGAGAAGATGGAGCAATTCTTATTAATACAGCCAGACCAAAAGAAGAAATTATTCCACATTTAAAGGGATATAAAGGTAAAGTTTATACAGTAGATGCAAGAAAGATTGCAATGGAAACATTAGGAAAGAATTTCCCTAATACACCAATGCTTGCAGCCATTGTTAAAGTTACCGGAGTTATTGACGATGAACTTTCCTTAATGAAATGGAAGGTTCTTTTAAGCACAAGTTTGCTAAGAAACCTGAAGTTATTAAAGGTAATATGGATGCGTTAAGAATAGCGTTAAGGGAGGTTAAGTAAATGGCAAAGACAGATATATCGAAATTAGGTCAGGATGTGGCATGGCAGGATGTTACATGTGGTAATACAATTGTAGGTTGTGGTACAACAAAACAGTTTATAACAGGAGACTGGACTAATGTTGCCCCTGTTATAGATGAAGAAAAATGTAAACAGTGTCTTTTATGTGTGCCTGTTTGCCCGGACAGTGCAATTCCTGTAAAAGAATATAAAAGACAGACTATAGATTACGATCATTGTAAGGGATGTGGTATTTGCGTTAAGGCATGCCCATTTGGAGCAATTAAGATGGAGGTGAAAAAATAATGCCAAAGAGAGTTTTATTATCAGGAAATGAAGCTGTAGCTACAGCTTTAAGACAGATTAATCCGGATGTTTTCCCGGCATTTCCAATTACACCTTCAACAGAAATACCTCAGTATTTTTCTAATTATGTTTCAAACGGATTAGTAGATACTGAATTTATTACAGTAGAAAGTGAACATAGTTCTATGAGTGCAGCTATAGGAGCTTCAGCAGCAGGTGCAAGAGCCCTTACAGCAACATCATCTGCAGGTCTTGCATTTATGTGGGAAGTTTTAGGAGTTGCTGCTTCAAGTAGATTGCCTATTGCATTGACAGCAGTTTGTAGAGCACTTACAGGACCACTTAACATTAACTGTGACCATTCAGACACAATGGGAGCAAAAGATAGTGGTTGGATTCAAATTTATGCTGAAAATAATCAGGAAGCTTACGACAATATGGTTATGGCATATAATATTGCTGAAAACAAAGATGTTAGACTTCCTATTATGATTTGTCAGGATGGTTTTATTACAAGCCATGCTGTAAACGATATGGAAATTTTAGATGATATGACAGTTAAGGATTTTGTAGGCGAATATGAACCTGAAGATTATCTTCTTAATCCAAATGAAACATTTGCTGTTGGTCCTTATGCTGTATCAGATTATTATATGGAATCAAGAAAAGCTCAGGCTCATGCCATGGAAAATGCAAAGCAGGTTATTCTTGATGTGGCAAAGGATTTTGAAAAAATCTCAGGCCGTAAGTATGGTCTTATTGAAGAATATAAGATGGAAGATGCAGAATATGCAGTAGTTATAATCGGTTCTGCAGCAGGAACAACTAAGGATGCTATTGATCATATGAGGGAAAATGGTGAAAAAGTAGGTCTTGTAAAGATTAGATCATTTAGACCATTCCCAGGCAAAGAGATTGCAAAAGCATTAAAGAATTGTAAGGCAGTTGCAGTAATGGATCGTTCAGAGAGCTTTTCAACTAACGGAGGACCTGTTGGTGCTGAAACAATGCAGGCTATGTATATTGAAAAATGTCAGGCACTTGCTATCAACATTATGTATGGTATTGGTGGTAGAGATGTAAGAGTTGAAGATATGATTAATGTATATGAAACATTAAAAGAAATCGCAAGAACAGGTGAGACAGGTGATGTTTACCGTTATATGGGATTAAGAGACAAGGAGGCAAAATAATGGGCTATAATTTTAAAGAAGTAATGAATAAACCTGAAAGATTTGCTCCAGGTCATAGAATGTGTGCAGGTTGTGGAGCAACAATTTGTGCAAGAAACGTGCTTCGTGGACTTCACGAAGGAGACAAGGCTGTTATTGGTTGTGCAACAGGATGTCTTAATGTTTCATCTTTCCAGTATCCATACGTTGCATGGGAAGACAGTTATATTCATAGTGCATTTGAAAATGCCAGCTCAACAATGGCAGGTGTTGAAGGGGCTTACAAGGCTATGAAGCGTAAAGGCAAGATTAAAGAAGATTATAAGTTTATTGTATTTGGCGGTGATGGTGGTACATATGATATTGGCATTCAGTCATTGTCAGGTGCAATGGAACGTGGAACAAATTATACATATGTGTGCTATGATAATGGTGCTTATATGAATACAGGAACACAGCGTTCTTCAGCTACACCTATGTATGCTGATACAACAACAACTCCTGTAGGTACACAGTGCAATGGTAAGGAACAGTACAGAAAAGATCTTGCAGCAATTCTTGCAGCGCATGATATTCCTTATGTTGCTCAGACTACATATTTCAACGGAATGAAGGATTTGCATACGAAGGCTGAGAAGGCTATTTATACAGAAGGACCTGCATTTCTTAATGTTATGGCTCCATGTCCAACAGGTTGGAAATATAAAACAGATGAAATTATGGATATTTGCAAATTAGCAGTAGAAACTAATTATTGGCCATTGTTTGAAGTAATTGATGGAAAGTGGATTTTAAACTATGAGCCTAAGAACAGACTTCCAATCGAAGATTTCTTGAGAACACAGTAGATTTAAGCACTTATTTAAACCAGGTAATGAACATCTTATTGAAAAATTCCAGAAGGAAGTTGATAGAAGATGGGAAGATTTATTATTTAAGTGTAGCAGATAATATTAATCACAAAAAACGTGACTGGAATGGTGAATTATGAAGAGTTTTAAGTTTAACAGAAAAAAAGAAGATTTGCTTCCTGTAATGAAGGCTAAAGCTGAAAAAGCAAACATTAAAATGACAAAAGAGAAGGACAAGATTTCTCTAATGTTAGAAACCGGAAAGTTTCAAAACGGTGAAGATGCAGTGCCTGTAATCTTTAAAGGCAAAATAACAAACACAGAAACAGGTTGTACATTTGATGGAAAATATACATACGGTTTTTATTTGTATACATTGGTTATAGTTGCAGCAATTCTTATAGTTGCAAGATTTTCCTGGTCGGCATATCAACATCAGATGGATAATATGATACTTTGTGGTATAGTAACAGTATTATTGATTGGATTGATTGTTGTTGTAACAAAAAAATCAAAAGGTGGAAAGAAAGTTATAGAGAATCTTCTAAATAATTTGGATTTAAAATAATAAAAACTTGACATAGTCATTGATGTAATTTAATATTAACATAATACCAACGGAGGTAACAGAAATGTTGCCTCCGTTTTTGCGTTGCTAGGCAGGATTGTAGGAGTGCGAAGCAGGCTACAATCCGTAGAGTCAGGATTTGGGCTTTTGAAACTTAAATCATTATATGCAGAAAAATTGTTGCAGACGCGAATATAATAAAAAGGAAGAGAGGTAGGTTTATGAGTTTGGCAGAAATTGTATCAAAGATGGATGATTTTGTTTGGGGACCGGTAATGTTGATCCTTTTGGTGGGAACAGGTATTTTTCTCACTATAAGATTAAAGTTCAGACCTTGGAGAAACTTGGGATATGCACTAAAAAGTACATTAAGTAAAGAAGCAAGAACCAAAAGTCGTGGAGAAGGAGATGTGTCACCGTTCTCAGCTTTGACAACAGCTTTGGCAGCTACAATTGGTACCGGAAATATTGTAGGTGTTGCCACAGCCATGGTAGCAGGTGGCCCAGGAGCTTTGGTTTGGATGTGGATTTCAGCCTGTTTTGGCTTGACTTCTAAGTTTAGTGAATGTATGTTGGCTATCAAGTACAGAGAAGTTAATGAAAAAGGTGAAATGTCAGGTGGCCCAATGTACACAATGAAAAAAGGTTTCAAAAACAAGAAAGTTGGAGCAGTACTTGGTATGCTTTTTGCAATTTTTGCAGTTATAGCTTCTTTTGGAATAGGAAATATGACACAGGCAAATTCAATTTCAGAAGCTTTAAATAATACATTTGGTGCACCGTCAGCAATTGTTGGAGTTGTGCTTACTGTTTTATCCTTAATTATTATTGTTGGTGGTATTAAGAGTATTTCAAAAGTTTCATCAATAGTAGTACCTGTAATGGCAATTTTTTATGTGATAGCAGGATTGATTGTTATTTTGATAAATATTAAAAATGTTCCATCAGGGCTTGCAATGATTTTTAAAATGGCATTTAACTTTAATGCAGTAGGTGGCGGACTTTGTGGTGCAATAACAGCATCACTTATGAATGCCATGCGTTATGGTGTTGCAAGAGGTGTTTTTTTCTAATGAAGCAGGAATGGGTTCAGCAGCAATTACAGCTGCAGCAGCTACTACAGATGATCCTGTAAGACAAGGGTATATTAATATGACAGGTA
>ENA-OQAZ01000765-OQAZ01000765.1-human-gut-metagenome-genome-assembly--contig:-NODE-765-length-17244-cov-5.190980_pt1 | contig 17244 bp, 24 predicted proteins | sample MGYA00242737_ERZ504531 | MGnify/ENA primary metagenome ERZ504531 (study PRJEB26092, sample SAMD00036244) | human gut metagenome | host: Homo sapiens | study: EMG produced TPA metagenomics assembly of... | reverse complement strand
TAATTGCTGGGAAAATTTGATGTTGGGAAACGGAGTGGAAAAGTACACTTTTAAATCTTATACTTGGCTTATTGCAGCCACTCGAGGTAAAGTTGATATCGGTGCAAATAAAATCGCTCTAATGGCGCAAGAAAGTTATAAATTCAACATTACGATAAGGGAAAATATTATATTTTCAAAAGAAAAAAACAGAGATAGTTTAATACTAAACACGATGCAAAAGCTAACAGCATTATCGATTGTAGGACGTCTAGAAAATGGACTCGACACACGAATAGGAGCTTCCCTTTATGATGATGGAATAGACTTATCTGGTGGAGAAACACAAAAGATAGTAGCAACCAGAACTCTATTGGATAATGCTGATATATGGATATTTGATGAGCCAGTAGCGGCAATGGATCCTTCATCAGAATATAGCTTTTTTAATACAGTGCTAGAGGAAGATGATAAATCGAAGACAATGATATTTGTATCTCACAGACTCAAAATTGCATCAAAAATGAATCGAATAATATATTTGGAAAATGGAAAAATTGTGGGGATAGGGACACATCAACAGCTTATGACAGGCTGCGAGAAATATCGTCGATATTATGTATCGTGGCTTCTGATGGAGAATGATTGAGATGTTTGATCAAATTAATAAGTATAAAGCATCATTTGGCAGACTGTTTGAAGCTAAAACATTAAAAGTAATGCTCGAAATTGCTCTTCTGACGATTCTTTTATCTTTTTTGGGACCAATAAAAAATATGATTTATACGGAAGTTGTAAACAAATTGTCGCTAGGGATAACGGTCAAATTGGGGATAATCATGTTTGCATCATATATAGTTGTCCAAGTGATAGAAGAGTGTGTTTCCTACTTTCAGATTTATCTCAATACGGTTTTGCAACTCAAACTAGGACAGAGTGTCTCGCATGAAATTAATAATAAGCTTGCAAAAGTTAAACTGAACAGTCTTGAAATGTATGAAATACATGATTTGGTTTCAAGAGCAAACCAAACAATAAAGTCTAGTATTGTGTCATCACTAAATTTGATTATAGCGTTATACACGCCACTGGCGACAATTGTCTTACAGTTGGCGTCGTTAGTATGGGTGGCATGGTATGTGCCAATTTTGATTGCGGTATTTAATGTTCCATACATCTTTATATTAGTTAAAAGTAACCATAGACGTTATGAACTGGAACGAAAAATTACTAAGGAAAAAAGGGTGGAGAAATATTTTGTCGAATTGCTATCGGATAGATATGCCGCAAAAGACATTAGGACTTACGATTTGGTGAATTTCTTTTTCAGTAAAATGATTGATGTTAAAGAAAAGATTACATTGGAATATAAAAGGCTTTGCCAGAAAAACACCTTTCAAAGGACAATTGCAACAGTTACACAAAGTATGGCGATGGCAATGGCATTATTGCTTACTGGATATCTTGTCATTAAAAAGAAAACTCCAATCGGTGCCTTTGTCCTTGTATATAATACGGGACGAAATCTTCAATCAGCCGTATCGAGCTTTGTTGGAACGATATCAACTTGGGATCAGTTTGGTATAAATTTTGCTGACTGGAATCGATTGATGAATTTAGAAGAAGAGCCTGAAGGCGATGAAGATTGTATTGACAAAATTCATGAAATCGAAATGAAAAATGTTGAGTTCCGATATCCTCAAAGAAGTGAAAGTGCTGTTAAAAACATTAATCTAAGAATATTGACCGGTGAGAAAATCGCTATTGTGGGAGAGAATGGAAGCGGAAAAACGACACTATTATATTTGCTTTTAGGAATTTATCGCCCAATATCGGGAGAGGCTAGTGTCAATGGAAAAACAATGGAATTAAATCTTGACAACTATCGAAAAAAAACAGCATGTTTGATACAGAATTTTGTCCATTTTCAGATGACGTTGAGAGAAAATTTGGCTCCGAATGATTTCTCGGAACTGAGTGAGGATCCATTAATTGATTTTGCAAACAACTTTCCGGATAGATTAAATACTTTTTTAGGAGCACTTGATTCAAATGGCGTGGAATTATCTGGTGGGCAATGGAAAAGAATTGCACTTTATAGGACCCTTCATAAAAAAGATGTGGATTTAATTGTCCTTGATGAACCAACAGCAAATTTGGATCCGAAAATATCAGAAAACATAATAAATCGATTGCTAAAACCAAATTATAATAAGACGGTGATTGTTATAACACATGACTTTGAATTGGCAAAAAAATTCGATCGCATTATCGGCATGAAAGAGGGAAAAATCATTTGCGATAGCCCCCCGCAAGCATTTGCTTGGGAATTGTTTGAGAAACATAATAGTGACAAAAGAAGCTTGCCCCAAATAGGTTAGAACCTTATGTCTAAAAATTTTAATTTTCATAAACTTATATTTCAACCACCTCGGATCACATTTTGTGCCGGGGTGGTTTCTTTTTGTAGAAGGACAAGCAAAACTTCGTACAATGCCCAATAGCAGAAACTATGAAACAGTGGCGATGAGGAGGTCAATAAAAATTTAGATCGCTGTGCTTTAAGAAATATACATACCAGGCCGTATCTGCTTTTGATGGAAGCAATACAGTGTGGTTTTTTACCTTTGGTGTGATGAGGGGAAACAGGCCCTTTGAATCCAAAGAGAAGTAAGGCAAAGTGCTGCGAACAAGCCCCATTTCAAAAAAGCGAGAATCAAAAGGGCCGTCACTTGTTCCCAGCGCAAAGGCAAGGCCTCCTAAATACTCTCGGTCGGGATCACTTGGATGAAAACCGGTGAGGTTTAGTGTGAGAATAAGTTTTTTCTGGTCCATATCGCTGCTATGAAAGCAGATTGTAAGGGAGCTATTTGTCAGCTCGACAATACCCTCATAGTAGCTGTAGCGTTGTCGGCTTGCAGGAAGATTACGATGGAACTCTCTGAACTTCGGATAAGTGATCCGCTCTTCAGAAAGGAGTGCTCTAAGTCGGGTGCCTTTCATTTCCCGATCTGAGCAAAGCCCCATAATGAGTGTGGCTTTCAGGCGGGCATCTTCCTCAAAGATGATGAGATAAGAGCCGATAACCACATCCTCTGTCACAGAAGGATAATAACCACGGTAGGTGCCGATAAAACGAGGATCAAAAACAGAAGAACTGCGATAACGAATGTTATCGGAATCCTCGAGCCTTTCATGTGTAAATTGGTAAACCTCAACAGGAGGCCGAATCTGTGAATTGTAAAAATCTACAATCTTGGCGATAGTAGCTCTGCTGGGAGCATAACTCTCATCATTGTTGCACTTGGCACAGATAGCGTAGGAAGGAAGTTTCTTTTCATCTATCTTTGCAGAAGGAGGTGTCTTTGAGCGAAGAACTGCAAAATAAGTAGTGCTTATTTTATCCCACATATACTTATAGTTTGCGTGGAACAATATCCGCTCGCTTTCCGAGAGGGGATGACTGATTTTTGGCATACGACCACCCCTTACAAATGTTCAGTGAATATTTTGTTGATAATGCCAGTTTACCACCAAAAAACGTTTATTGTCAATAAAAATATATCAAAAAATAGACTAAAATAAGATTAATAAAAGTAATAAATAGTTCATATCGAACTTACCAAACGAGGGGAGCAGTAATATAATAATGCCATTGAATCGATAAAAAGGCAAAATGCGTATTGAAGCCCAAATGTGTACAGAAGGAGAAACAATACAGAACAAAAAGACATAGGAATAGAGACAGCCAATAAAAAGCCAGGAAATGTAGGAAAACTTTAAGTACGATGGGGTCCAAACCCATCAATGACGGTTTTTAGATCGTTCCCAGGGTTCTTTAACATATTTGTGTATGAAAACAAGCGGATTTCAACAACGAAGTGGATAGAGAAATAGTGCCCTTTTTCGTTACAATGAATTTAGAAAAACGCAAAAGAAGGTGAATGGTGATGTCAGAACGCGATGTGCAGGATAGTCTAAAGTTCATGAGGGAAAAACTCCGTAAGGAACGTAAGGCCCAAAATATGTCCCAACTGACTCTTTCTGCAGAAGCGGATCTGGCCTGTAACACCATTTGCCGAATCGAGAAGGGAACAGCAGAGCCAGGAATCGGCAATCTTCTTAGACTTACCGATGCATTACATATTCCAATGTCAGAATTGTTCCCTCAAGGGGAAGGACCAAAAGCGAAAGAAATTGGAATAATTGATGATGCACAATTACAGGAAATAATTTCTCTGTGGCATAAGATACCGGGGGAAGCACGGGGGTCTGCATATGTGATGATAAAAGGGATGTTAATTGCCGCTCAGCAACTCCCGCAAAAGTAAAAAGGAATGGCAAGAATCTGGTTCTGGAGTAAAATCACCATAAATGGTATGAAAGAAATGGCGATCTCAACGTTTGCGTCGTAGAGAAAGGAAAAAGACAAATGTATAATATAGATAAGCCGCAAGAGCGGCGGAAAGCAACCGGAACGGGCGGAATACCGCCCGAAAACATCCGATTGCGCAGAACCTTGACAACCGAATATTTGCAGCTGTCCCTTTGCTATGGTGTAAGGGATAGAATGTCCATAGAAACAGCCGGATTCACCGGCTGGCGGTAAAGCTGCCTGCTTTTTACGGCGGGTGGCGCTCCCGCAAGCAAAGACACGCACGCGCACAGAGAAAGTGTGCGGGGGTCCAGAGGATAGAACCTGGGCCGTGAGTAAGACATAGCCTCGCGCAGCCGAACGGCTGGTGGACGATGTGCGGTGAGATCTTCACCGCCAGAGATAGAAAAACTGCATCAAGAAGATTTGGTGCGACCGGCGATGCACCAACCGTCACCGGCCGCACGATCTTCCGCGGATGCCGATCAACAAAAAAGGAGAAACATCATGGAAGAAATGGTGGAAGTCCGCAAGGAGGTTTCCGACATGCCTTGCGGCAATGCGATTCCCGCAGAAGATGCCGGTCATCAGACGGAAAAAGATGTTGCTGGCCGTGAAAGTGACCGTGTTCCCGCCCCCGAGATGAACCCCAAGGTTCAATTGGAACTGTTGTCCGGCGAAGGCCGGAAGAAAGCGATCGGGCTGTTGTGATCTATAATGCGGTCACGATCCGCGGAATTTCCGTCGTGGAGAACAGCAAGAAGAACCCTTTCGTCAAGATGCCCCGGGCTCCCAAGCGCCCGGACCAAGCACAGCGACATTGCTACCCGATCAACAGGGCGGCGCGCGAAATGCTCTATTCCGCCGTGCTGCAGGAGTATGACCGGCTGCGGAGCGAGGAAGAGCTCCGGCGGCAGGAAACCAAGCTGCAAGTTTCCTGATCTGAAAACAAGACCCGATGAGTGTAAAAGCTCATCGGGCCTTTTTTTGTTGCAGCAGTTCTGGACAGAAAAGAGGAAAAACCATGATTGTAGTGGAATGTCTTTATACCAGCAACGAAATCGAGGAAGAAACCATCCTGCGGGAACAGCAGAAACGGTGCCTGGCGGCAGCCGCAAGCTATGGATGGGCTGTTCGGCGGGAAGTGTTTGAGCCGTTGCAGCTCAGCGCCAGAGGCATGGATGACCGAACCGGCATCCAGACGATTCTGGACGATGTGTGCAACCGCCGCTTCGACCTGCTGATGATCGCCAGCATGGACCGTCTTAGCTACGATAAAGAGGAAGTGAAAGCTTTCCTTGCCGAGATGGACCTGAATGGAATCTCGATTTTTAACGTGGGTTCCAACACGGTCACGCTGGCATCGGGCTGGGACCTCATGGCCTTTATCAGACAGATGATCTCCCTGAGAATGGAGGTGACGCACAGTGACGGTACAATGCCTTTACCAGAATGACCCCAAGGACGCCGCCGCAGTGCTTGGGCAGCGCAACGCCTGCCGCCGCGCGGCCAACAAGCTGGGCTGGCTGATCCAGCAGGAGCGCATCTGCGACGCGTCGGAGGGAACGCCGCTGCTGCTTCGCCCTGATGTACAGGAACTGCTCCGTGATGTGGAGCAGGGGCGGTTTCAGGTGCTGGTGGTTGCCTCGGCGGAAGTCCTGCAATGCCCGGAGGCGAATGGGAAAGCCTGCTGGCTGTTCTGCAAAAGGGCCGCGTTCGCACCTTTGCCGCCCAGCGCGGCTGCTGGCTCGAACCCGGCGGCCGCCGCTGGCCGCCCTTGCCAAGGCCGGATTGGACGAGACTGCACAAATCGGCTTGTCCTGCTGCGGTATCTCCGTAAAACGGCAAAAAACAACTGTATCTATTTTAATATGTGCCGGGCCTTGGAAAAGGTGAAAAGGCCGGCACTTTTCTTTTGGGAGGAACTTACCATGCAAAAACAACCTCTTCGCGTCTGGCTGTACGCCCGCACGGCGGACGCCAGGCCCGGTGTCCTGGAAGAACAGTTGAACTCTCTATACAGAGAAGCGGAACGCCGCGGGTACACGGTCGTGAACGGCGGGGCAGAGCACCGCTGCGCCGGCGACCTTGACCGGCCCGCGCTGTTTGCCATGCTGGCTGCCGTGCGCGGCGGGCGGGTGGACGCCGTTATGCTCACCCGGCTTTCCCGGTTCAGCTACCACCGGCTGGCGCTCTATCTGATCCTGTGCTTTTTGCAGGATCACGGCGTGGGGCTTATCACCACGGAATACGAGCTTCGCTACATTCTATATCTGCGCGGGTTCGAGCGTACGCTTTTGGATCGGGCGCAGGAAAACGGCTGCAATGCGCTGTGGGCAGAAGGTGAGTAAATATCCCCCTGCCCAAAACAAGTCTTTATATTATAGGAATAAGGAGGAATGCGCGATGGAAACCCTGTCCGTTTTGCCGGACGGAAGAATCGCCTTGTGTAAGATGGTCCACGGTACAGAGATCACACTGGTGTTCCAAGCGAAAGAATGCCCGGAAACGCTGAACAAAGTAACAAGCCAAATCATGGCCGCCTATGCAGAACGCAAAGAAAAATATGGTAAAACGTCAAAAAGTGGCCGGAAATAGAACGGTTCTTTCTCCGTTCTGGTGATAGCTTTCCGGAGCCGTTTACGGTATTGTTAGAGTACAGAGGATGCCCCAACCATCCTCGCTGCGGGCGCACCAACCGCCCGAAAAGAAACGATGCAAGGTGATGAAATGGTATATTGGGATGAACAGGGGAACACCGTTGAGATCTCCAAGCCGATCAGCTTTGGCTGGACGATGGATACTTCAAGACCCAGCAGGCGCATCTGCCGCCGGACGCGCCGAGGGCGGCGCTGTCCTACCGGGTGTCCACCAAGGGGCAGGTCGACCACAACGACATCCCCATGCAGAAAATCAAGTGCCGCAAGTTCGCCCAGCAGCAGGCTGGCGGGTGGTGATGGAGAAGGCAGAGAAAGGAATCTCCGGCTCCAAGGTGTCCGCCAGCAAGCGGGATGTGATCCAGGAGCTGCGGCAGGAGGCGGGCAACGGCAGCTTTGACATCCTGCTGGTCTATATGTTTGACCGGCTGGGGCGCATCGAAAGCGAGACCCCCTTTGTGCTGGAATGGTTTGTCCAGCATGGCATCCAGATGTGGAGCGTCCACGAGGGCCAGCAGCGGATCGAGAGCCACGGCGATAAGTTGATGAACTACATCCGCTTTTGGCAGGCGGCAGGAGAAAGCGAGAAAACCTCGATCCGCACCCGCGACCGCATTCGGCAGATCGTGTCCAGCGGGCATTTTGCCGGTGGGTTCGTGCCGTATGGATACCGGGCTGTCGATAAGGGCCGGGTAAACAAGCGCGACCAGCCGGTGAAGGACTTGGAGATCGACCCGGAGGAAGCCGCCTGGGTGCGCGAAGTCTTTGAAAAAGTGGCCAACGAAGGAGCCAGCGGCTACGCGATGGCCCGGATGCTGAACGACCGCGGCCTGTGCACCCGGCAGGGGGCCAGGTTTCAGTCTGTGAACATCAGGCGGATGATCCGCCACGAGGCTACACCGGGTATCTGATCACCAAGGCGGCCCGATCGGAGTTTATACAAGAGCTGCAAATCGTGGATGAGAAGCTGTTCGCCAGGGCGAACGAGGTCATCGACTGCCGCAGCAAAAAGCTGGCACAGGAGAAAAACATCGCGGCAAAAACGAATAATCCAACCTTACTGGCTGGCATCGTCGTCTGCGCACATTGCGGGGCGAAGATGTCGGCCTTTTTGCACACTGACCGCTACAAGCTGGCGGATGGCACGATCCGGGAAAAGGTGCAGGCCAAATACAACTGCTACCAGCGCGGCCAGAAACTGCGGGCCTGCGACGGGCAGTCGCTGTACCTGGCGGAACGGTGGATGCCGTTGTGCTGGAAGTCGTACACGACATTTTCCGCAGAATCCAACAGGAGCCGTATGACAGGAGCATTGAGCAGAAGCTGCGTCAGGAAAACGGCGAACGGGAACGGCAAAAACAGGCCGCCGAGAAGAAGATCAAGGCGGCCCAGTATAAGCAGAAGCGCTACGAGGACGAAGTGATCCGCTGCCTGGACGGCCAGAGCCGGTTTTCCGAGGAAATGCTGGCCCGGTTGATTGCCGAAGCGGAAACGGAGGTGCGGCAGGCGAAAGAGGAATACGCAGAGCTGCTCCGCAATGACACCACCCGCGCAACGATCCAACAGATCCGAAGCTACTACGACGAATTCCTGGGCTGGGCGAATGAGTTTGACCTGGCGACGATCCCCCGTAAACGTGCGATCCTGGGCCAGTTGATTGAAAAGGTGGAGGTGGGAAAGGGGTACAAGGTGACAGTGCATCTCAGGATGAGCTATGCGCAGTTTTTGGGGATAGAGGGAAATGGCGAAATACAAGTGCGGAAGGACGTTTGTGCGTGATGCTCTTTCTAGCGATAAGCGAGAGGAAAATCCTTGCAAAAGCATAAATATTTAACAGTATGACCCTTGAAACGCACACAATTTTCCTATACAATATACATAAAAGAAATTTGGTAAGCGTGAGGGTGTGGCGTGGATGACACAAAATGATCTGAGAAAAAAGTATCCTTATTACGATCAAATCCAGAGGTTTCGCCTGATCGATGATACGTTTATGAGCGTGGTTTTTCAGACATCGGCTGTACGCAGTTCCTGATTCGTATACTTCTGCAGAATGATGGTTTGAATGTTACCGAGGTGGGGACACAAAATTCACTCAAGAATCTGCGCGGCCGGTCGGTGCGCTTGGATATTATCGCATACGATAAGCAGGGCAAGATTTATAATATAGAAGTCCAGCGCAAGGACGCAGGCGCTTTACCGAAGCGGGCGCGTTACAACAGTTCCATGATGGACGCCAATATTACAAGGCCGGGCGAAGGACTGGAAAATCTTCCTGAAACGTATGTGATCTTCATCACGGAAAGCGACTATTTCCAGAGTGCATTGCCGCTCTACCATATTGACCGTACGGTTCGGGAATTGTCTGCACCGTTTCAGGACGAGGCACATATCATTTATGTGAACGGACAATATAGAGGCGAAGATCCGATTGGATCGGTTATGCACGATTTCTTCTGTGCAGATCCAAAAAGCATGAACAATGCAATTCTTGCCAATGAGGTGGCAAAATACAAAGATACAGACAAAGGAGTGAGCAGTATGTGCCGCATTATGGAAGAACTGACGAACGAAAGCCGTGAAGAAGGGCGCTTGGCAAACCTGCTTGAAAATGTCAAGAAGTTTATGGCTCGAGGAATGAGCTTTGACGAGGTGGCTGACACGCTGGAACTGAGCAAAGAGGACAGAGAGTTTGTACTGAGTAATCTTTAACGCGAGCTTGAGACTATGTGCAATTACAGCAAAGGTGTCTATAACGATGGTATGGAGAGAGGAAGGAATACAGGCATTGCGGGCGCTGCTGATATTCTCAAACGCATGGGGATGGACGCCGGCAAGATTGTTGAGCAGCTGATGCTCCAGTATGGTCTCGGCAGGGAAGAGGCAGCCGGGTATGTGCAGCGGGCAGAGCCGCAGTAAATCATTTCGTGCTATCAAAATGTAGCCAGGGCGGCGCCTGACGGGGACGCCGCCCTGGCTTTTTTGACATGACATATCGGTTAAAAACCGTTGACACTTCATGCACGCTATGGTAAGCTGCAAACACCCGCCTGGCCGGTTTTTATGTGCCTTGCTCCCTCTGTGAACGACAGCCTTAGTACGAGCCGTTACGGAGAGCAACTGACTCTTAATCAGTGGGTCCTGGGTTCGAGTCCCCGATGGTGCACCAAATACCGCAAATACAAACCCTGCTGCTTTGGTCTTTTTCCTTTGTGGTACGTTTGGAATTTGCGTCGCCAGGGGTTCCCGCTGGTAGGTTTGCAGTCAAATGCAAAGCAGGGAACAAGTAAAGCCCCCGCAGGTACGCTTCGGCGCACTTGCGGGGGCTTTTTTGTTAAATCCCGGTTGTTATCTCAACGGCGGCAATTTTTTCCGCCAGCTGTTTGAGGGGCGTGTCTTCGGTGTATTCGACTTCCAGCCGTCGGCCAGTTTGTGCAAGGCTTCCAGGCTCATGGTTTCAAGCTGTGCCGTGTCCAGGTGCCCGGTTACGGTGTGCCCTTTGTTTGTGCCCGAAATTTCCGCCTGCATATTGATTGCTGTTTCGTCGGTCATTGTGTCCAGAAATTTGGCCACCTTTTCGCGCAGGCCAGCGGGCAGGGGAAGGCCACAAAGCAGCATATTCTTCATAATGCTGGTAGCTTCATAGAGTACATACACAACGCAGAAAAATTCTGCAAGGCCCAGACTTTTAATGCCCATTGACGTAAGCACCGCCCTTGTATCGGCGTTTGCCCAGGCCAGCACGTCCACGCCCACCATATCGTCCACAAGGACAAGAAACAGCACAGACAGGACCATGGCAACCTTACGAATGCCGCCGTCAATGCCCACGCTGGAATTCCACTTCCGATATTTGACGGCGCGCAGGCAGCCCAGGGCAGTGTCCAGCACAACGCACCAAAGCACCAGGCGCACAAAAAGGTTGCCGGTCAGCGTGTGCAGGTAGTTAGAGAAAAGCATATCCATTGTTTAGCACTCCTTTACGGTTACGGGAAGGCCCAGGGCTTCGGCCTGCGCCTTAATGGTGTTTTTGTCGCCCACGCTCATGGGGCCAGCCGTCACCATGTATTCGGTTGCTTTCGGCTGGGCGGCCTGGGCGGTTTTGGTGTAGCCGTTCAGTCCGTTCTTTTCCATAATGGCGGGATAGTCGCGGTAGCAGACGTCGCAGTCCAGGCTATTGCCGAAGCCTGCAATTCCCAGCGCGTTCTTGCTGGAATACTGCCACAAGCCATTCTGCACCGTGGCAGTGTCGGTTTTGGTGTAGGCGGCTTCCCATTTGTCGAAGTTGGCAAGGCCCGACAGATCGGTGTAGTTGATGAAGAAGTCGCGGGAACAGTACACGGCGGCATAATAGCCGCCCGCTTCCATGGTTTCCAGCGCAGCCTTAATAATGGCCGTGTTCTGCGCCTTGCCGCAGTTCAAGTTATATTTTTCGTACTCCACGTCGTAGTAAATGGGGTACGCGAATTTGTGGCCCGACAGCATTTTTACAACCTGCTGGGCGGTGATTCTTGCGGCGGCGGGGCTGGTATCGTAACAGTAGAAGTAAACGCCCACGGGAACGCCGTACTTCTCGCAAGCAGCCAGGTTGTTAAGGAATTGGCCGTCCATGTACAAGCCGCCTTTGCCGTGCCGCGCAGAATATCCCACGCGAAGGATTGCAAAGCCGGGCGACGTTCCGCCGTTCACCCGGCGCAACTCCGAAGCGGTCTTGGCCCAGTCAATAGCGCCTGGTGGTGCGAAACGTCGATGCCGTAAATTTTCATTTGTTCCACCTTCCTATTTGTCAGCGGCCTGCGTGAAGCGCTCATAACGCGCCAGCAGGGCCGTGTATTCGTCTTTTGTCTTGCTGTCCGCGTGAAGATCAAGCCGCCGCTGCTGCTTTGCTGCAAGGTCCATTGCGTCAATCAGCAGGGCCGCCGTTTCATGCAGCCAGCTTTCAGCTTCCGGCGGTTTCATCTTTGGCGCGCGGGCCGCAGATTGCCAGCGCTTCGTCTTCGGTGATTTTGGGCGGGTCGCTTTCGGTGTACGCCCACACCTGGTCGGCGGTGATTTTGTGCAGCCGATACAGCAGCCGCGCGGTGGTATAGTATTTGCTCATGTGTGTTAGCCCTCCATGATTGCGACCATAAAATCTTCCATGACGGCCAGGCGCTCCTCGACAGTCGGGGCTTTCTCCTGGCCTTCCCATGCTTCGCCGTACTTCCACCAGCCGGAAAAATCCGCCGCAATGCTTTCCTGGGTTTCCTCTGCGGCGCGGGCGGCGGGAAGCATAAACATAACTTCGTCGGCCAGGTACGCGCTGCCCGGTTCCTGTTCCGGGTCAGTCTCGCCGGGCTGTGCAACGTCTGCCGCGTCCTTGATGTTGTCGTACAGCCGGACAACGGCGTCGCCGTCCGGCAGGCGCTCAAAGACAACGGCAGGCGGCTGGTGGTCCAGCATAATGCTTGCATTTTTCATTGTGTATCCTCTCTTTCTGTCGTGTTGCCCACCCGATTACTTGGCAGGCAAGCGGTTTTATTTTCTCGGTCCGCAGCGTTGTGCTGCATTTCCGGGAATTCGTCTGCGTAAAATATCCGTAGTAACTCGCCAGCTTGTACGCGCGAAAAAGCGGCACCGTGCCGCTTTTGTCCACTTCGCGCCCGGCCCGCAGGTATTGCCGCCGCGCCCGCCGGAAAATGGCCCGGCGCACGGTTGTATAGGTTCGGCGGATAACGAAGCCCACAATATCAAGCCCAGGGCAGCCGCGCGCCGCCGGCCGCGTCAGGTGCCTGCGGCGGTGTTCTTCTTCGACGCTTAAAAAGGCCACTTCGTCGCCGCCCGGTTTGAATGTCAGGCCGAAGGTTTCAGCGTCCATTTTGCTGCCGTCCTTGCTGCGCTGCGCAGGTCTGCCAGCCTTCGGCCCATTATGGCAACGTCGTCCGCATAGGCCACCAGTGCCACAACAAGGCGTTGCCGCGTGCCCCTGCGCACCTTTTCAAGCGACAGCATATACCGCAAAACGTAGGACATAACCAGGTTAAACAGCCATGCGTCCAAGTAGCCGCCTATAATAAGGCAACCGTGCGGCGACATATTCAGCAGGGCTTCCACCAACAGCAGCAGCCACTTTGCGGCGGGAATTTCTTTTTTCAAAATTCCCATGATTACGCCCGCTTTGGTGTTCTCGTAGGCGTGGCGAATATCCAGCTTACGGGCGTACTTGATTCCCAGCGCCTTACGGCGAAGGAAGCGCTGTACCTGCCGCCTGCACCCGCTTTGCCTCGGTGCGGTATGCTTGCGTGTTGGTAGGGCAGAATTCTGGCCCGCAGAAGCGGTTCCAGACCCAGGAAAGCAAGATGGCCGAAGCATTGATGAAATACACAGCAATTTGCAACATTCCGGCATTTCATGCTTATGCCGTCAATGCGGGGCCGTTCCGTTACCGGGTCAAGGTCCAGCGCTTCCGGGTCTCCGTCTTCAAGGTCAAGGATTCGCTGTTCAAGTTCCAGCGCTATTCCGTCCGCAGCTTCCAGCTTTTTAATAACTGCACTTTGCGCTTCGTCGCGCTTTATTTCTGCATTGGAAACACCCCCGTACTTTTCGGCAACCGCGACAAAATCTTGGCGGTGCCATTTCTTCTCGAAGCACTCCAAAACCGCGCGCAGGCACAGGTTATGGGATAGCTCTTTATATCTTTGTTTCATAAAAATACTTACTGATGTGCAAGGGCTTTCGGTTGCCGTGGCCCTTCGTGCAGGGTCTCGGTGTGCTACTACTTGCCCCGCCATGCGCCCGCAGCGCATAGCCCCGCCCGAAACCGGGCGCGGTGTCGGTCTCACATGATTTTAGCTTTCGGCACGGATAACACAACGCAATGCGGCACAGCTTTGGGCTGTGCCTTAAAATTTCAGTAGGCCGGGGAACGCCATTCCAGTTCGAATTCGCCGGGGAATTGTTGCCATTCGCGCAGGCAGCGCCAGCAATGCCAGCATTGTTCAAATTGCCATAACGCCACGGGCAACGGACCCCCGCAGAGCCATTGACATAAAACGCGGACCCAGCGCCGTATTACCCAAAAACCACCGCCCTTCCGTTCGCGGAAGGCCGGTGGTTTGTTTTCTATTCAAAAAGGGGCCTGCTGCCCCTCTGGGCGGTCAAAAGCCCGCCCATTCACCCCGCTTTTTGCCCGATCCTTTAAGCCGGGGAACGCCATCCCAGCTCGAAGCCGCCGGGGAAATGTAGCCAGCCGCGCAGGCAGCGCCAGCAAGGCCAGCATGGCCCAAACAGCCATAACGCCACGGGCAACGGACCCCCGCAGGGCCATCGACACAAAACGCGGACTTCATGCCCACGGTTTCGCCGCCGCCGGTCTTGTCAGGCAGAAGGCTTTCGGTGCTGTCGTTCTGCATCGAAAGTTCGTAGTTCCAGGCGTTCACGCTGGTAAAGGTCTTTTCTGCGACTTTCACATGGTTGGCCGTCACGCTGCTGGCTTCTTTCTCCGAATCGCGGCAGGCCATAGCGGTATAGGTCACGCCGCCGTCCACGGTTGTGACGTTCCACAGCGGGTCAAGGCCAATAACGTAGGCACCGTTCAGCATTTCAACGCCAGCCCAACGGCACGGGTATTTGCCGTTCGTCAGGCTGCCGGGTGCGCCGTCGCTATGGCCGGGCAGGGTTTCCGTTGCGCCGCTGTGCCAGGGCATAGAGCTGATATAGGCAGTTTCGGGCACGTCGAAGCTGTCCGCAACGTCCAAATTTACCGCCGAATAGTCGGTGCCGCCGACGGTAACGGTTTCAATGCTCTTAACTTTCACCTTGTCGGCAATGTCACGCATCCATGTATTGTAACGGTCTGCGCTGCTGTTGCTGCCCTTGTCGCCCACAGAAACGGTGCTGCCGACAATAAAGCCCGAAGCCTGGGAAGCGGTCAGCAGCACACGCTTCACGCCGGTTTCGGCGGCTGCAACTTTATACTGCAAATTGTAGTTGGTGCAGCCTTCCAAAATACGGCTGTTTTCAAGGTTGAAATGGCGCAGCTGCCACATATCCAGCATATACAGCTGTCACAGTCGCCCCACACAGAATCGTAAGCGGTTTGCTTGCGGGCCAGGGCCAGACCCGTGGCCGCGCTGTTGAAGTTCGCCACAGGCAGGCCCGCGCCGCTGGTAAGTGCGCCCTTTGCGTTCAAGCCGCCGGGGAAGGTAGCGTGCCAGGTCATTGCGCGGCGCTTGCCATTCGGTGCCACGTTTTCGGCGTAGGGTGTGAAGCCGTCGGCCAAGGTGCTGCGCCAGCTTTTCGACAGGTAGCTGCCGTCGTCGATAACGCGGCGCAGCAGGGCGGGGGCGAAGGTGTAGACAGGGGCCAGCGTGCCGGTTATGTCAAATTCTTCTTCGCCCTCAATGGCAAGAACGTCCATTGTTCCGTCTGCCAGGCTCACAGCGTTGGCGCGAATATACCAGTCATGCGGTCTTCCGCTGCCCAGTCTTCCGGGTTCGTGCTGTCGGTTGCCAAGGCTGCCGCGCTCTTTCCTGCCAGATCGTCCGCCGGGGTGCCCGCCGGGTTTGTGGACACGGCAGGGCTGGGAAATTTCACGGTGTAGGTTTTGTCGGTTTGCAGCATGGTAAAGAAGCGCAGCAGGCGCTTGTATTTGCTGTCGTTCGATGCTGCGGACAGCGGCCACCAGGCGGAAAAAATCTCCGTTGTGTTCGTGTCGTCCAGCAGGGCCTTGAAGGTCGCGTCAGTGTATTCCGGGCCAGCGCTTCCCGCTGCGATTGCTTGCAGCAGGTCGGCAACGCGCAGCTGGGTTTCCTCGGTTGCAATGTGCCCGTATTCAGTAAGTCCCATGGTTCTGTCCTTTCTGTTATTCCTCATAGAGGAAAACGGTTAAAATATTCTTTTTGTTGTAGCCGATAAGGTATTGCGCAGCTTTGGCGTACCCTTCCACTTTGGCCGCGTCGGTGCTTACCTTGTTGGCTTTGGCGGTTACGTCGGTTTGAATTTTCTGCATTTGTTGCAGCTTGTCGTTTACGCCTTCGTCAATAACCTTTTTCGCGTCCGCTGCTGCCTGCGCCGCCGCGTCCTTGGCTTCCTGCGCACTCTTGGCCGCAGCGCTTGCAGACGCAGCCGCCGCAGTCTTGGCCGCTTCGGTTTCGGCAAGAAGCTGCTGTATGGTCTTGTATTCGTCGGTGCTTTCAACCTGGTTTTCCGGGTTCGCGCATTCCTCAACGTTGATTTGCCACTTTTCCGTTTTCAGAGTGTCAGGCCCGCGCACCACCTCAATTTCCGCCGAAACTATGCCATGCACGGCAAGCATTTGCTGGGTAAGGGTGATATAAGCGACGTTCCCGGCCACTTCCGTGGCGGGATTGTACACGCTTTTGCCGTCCGGCTTTTTGGCGCTTACGTTCACGGCATAGCCGCCGGGGACCTTATAGGCTTTCCCGTCGTTATACAGTGACACGGCCACAACGCGCATATTGTTGTCGCCTTGCTTTGCAAATACGCGCGGCGGGATTCCGGCCCGCGCAAAATCAAGGTTGATTTTTTGAAGGATCTGCTGTTCTTCCATTTTTTCTCACCCCCCTTTTAAGCGTTTGCGCCAAGGACCCATTTAGAAATTGCAGAATCCCAATACCACTGCACGCTGCGGCCGTTTATGTTGTCAACGTACAACTTTCGCTGCCCGTCTTCTGCATACAAAGCCTTTCCGTATCCTGTGCCACTCAGCCATACCGCAGGGGTGTCCAAAGAATTTAGTACGTCAACGCGCGACGCTTTTATCCAGGTTTCCGGGGGGCTTACGCCGTAGTTCCAGGACAGGAAGCCTATGCTGTCCCAGTTATCGCCGTTCTTCTTTTGGCAAGCGATATTTCCCGAATCGAAGAAAACGCGGTATGTTCCCGTCGAATTCGTCCGTTCAAGGGTGGAAAAGGATCCGCGCAGCACGGCATTTCCTGTGTTAAGGTCAAAATAGCTTTTCCCGTCAACGCTGGCAATTCTTCCGGCAGCGATATACTGCGCATTGATGTACAGCTTGCCGTCACTCATGTACAGCCCTTGCAGCTGCCCGTTGTTTGTCAGCCGGTTAAAAACTTCCTGCTGTGTAAGCGCCGGGGCAGTGGCGGCCAGGGTGGTGTCTTCCGGGGCAGGGGTCCAGGCGGTTGCGATTCCGCCAGTTCAACCTTTGGCTTTTGTAAATGATTGCGCGGTTGCGCCTTGAAAAATACCTTGAAAATAGCCGCCGTTACTTCC
>ENA-OQAZ01000764-OQAZ01000764.1-human-gut-metagenome-genome-assembly--contig:-NODE-764-length-17246-cov-4.946317_pt1 | contig 17246 bp, 17 predicted proteins | sample MGYA00242737_ERZ504531 | MGnify/ENA primary metagenome ERZ504531 (study PRJEB26092, sample SAMD00036244) | human gut metagenome | host: Homo sapiens | study: EMG produced TPA metagenomics assembly of... | reverse complement strand
TCACTTACGAACATGACGATCTTCGGAATCACGGCATGTCGTTAGAAGCTTCCACATTCGTAATTTCGCACCGAGAAATTTCTTTATTGTTTTCACTTTTGCAGGTGATTCTACTATCACCAGATATTTCGCCATGCTACCTCTCCTAGTCGTAATCTGTTATTCTTCACAGTGTCCCTGAACGGCACATTGCCTGACAGCGATATTGTTACATATGAAAATCGCCCTGCGCCGCAGAAACGTGAAGCACAATAATCATAAATCGTCAACTGTCTTTTACATAATAATGTCTCCCGCTCTCTCTTATGAGCCCCCGCAGTGTCAGTTCCACAAGACAGTTGCTTACCTGTGCCGGGGAAAAGCCTGTTTTTCTCACAATGTAGTCGGGATTTTTGGTCGTAAATCGAGACAACTATACACCATATTCAAATCTCTTGCAAGTCCCAAGTTGTTTTTTTCACCGTTTTGTGTTACTTTTTCCATCGAAATTCCAAGTTCTTCCAGCATAATTTCCGGACAGTATGCAATCCCTGCGCCGTCGTAGATCAGCTTATGGCAGCCTCTGCTGAGTTCATCTGTCACTGCCCCCGGAATCGCATAGACCATCTTTCCCTGTTCCAGTGCAAATCCCGCAGTGATCAGCGAACCGCTGTTTTCTTTTGCTTCCACTACCAGAACCGCGTCTGACAAAGCACTAATGATCCGGTTTCGCGCCGGGAAATGCCAGGAAACAGGTCCTGAACCCAGTGGACATTCACTGATGATCCCACCATTTTCCCATAAGATCCTCTCATAGAGTTTTCTGTTAGATTTCGGATAGCATACATCAACACCACTTCCAAGCACCGCAAATGTAGGCATCTTTCCTTCCAGTGCGCCTTTATGTCCTTCTGAATCAATGCCAAGTGCCATACCGCTGATAATCTGGACTCCAGCTACACTTAACGCTTTCGCATACCGGAATGCCTGCATCCTTCCATAAGGACTGCACATTCTGGCACCGATCACTGCCACCGTTCTTCTCTTAGGATCAGGAAGTCTGCCTTTTACATAAAGCTTTGCCGGCATGGAGGCATACTGCTTCATTATCTGAGGATATTCCGGATCTGATTTCTCAATACATCGTATCTGACCTGTACTGTATTCTTCTGTATGATTATTTTTCACATCAGTTCTTTCCATATAAAATACCTCACTGACCTTTATTTTATGACAGAATCTTTGTCAAATGCCCTGTACGAAAGTGCTTCTCCGATATGATGACCGGCAATCATTTCTTCCCCTTCCATATCCGCAATTGTTCTGGCTACCTTCAGGATCCTATGATAGGATCTGGCACTGAATGCGATTTTTTCAAAGGCTCTTGCCAGAAGTCGGGATGCGCTGTCTGTAAGAGGGCAGAATTTATCGATCAGACTGCTCTTCAGCTGCCCGTTAAAATTTATTTTCTCATCTTTATACCGTTCTTCCTGGATCTTCTGTACTTTTTCCACTCTTTTTCTGATAGCAGCGGAATTTTCTCCCTTTCTTCCACAGTGAAGCTGTGAAAAAGAAACCGGCGGTACCTCAGTGCTGATATCAATTCTGTCCAGAAGGGGGCGACTGATTTTTCCCATATAATGTATGATCTCACCTGCTGTACAGGTGCATCTGTTTAAATCCGGATAATAACCGCAGGGACAGGGATTCATCGCTGCACATAACATAAAATCCGCCGGAAAGTTGTAAGTTCCGCTTGCTCTGGCTATCTGGATCACTTTATCCTCCATGGGCTGTCGCAGAAGTTCCAGACTTGCTCTGGAAAATTCCGGCATTTCGTCCAGAAAGAGTACACCTTTATGCGCAAGAGTGATTTCGCCGGGTCTGGGATTACGCCCGCCTCCTGCAATTGCCTGCGGAGTACTTGTATGATGAGGGCTGCGAAATGGTCGCTCATCGATCAGAGGATGTTCTCTTGAAAGAAGTCCTGCAATACTGTAAATTCTGGTAAGCTCCAGCTTTTCTTCAAAACCAAGCCCAGGCATGATCGTCGGCAGTCTTCTGGCAAGCATGGTTTTGCCCGTTCCCGGAGGTCCGATAAGGAGAAGATTGTGAAATCCGCTTACTGCAATTTCCGCCGCTCTTTTTGCCCCTTCCTGTCCTTCAATGTCTGAAAAATCCATTCCCATATCTGTATTTATAATAGAAGGAATTTCTTCCTGTATTTCCCTCTTCAGATAGGGTTCCGGATTCTTAAGACACTCGACCAGTTCCCGTAAATTTTTTACTCCTGCTACCGGCACATCCCTGATTAGTCTTCCTTCTTTCAGATTCTCATAGGGAACTACGCAAAAACGACTGCCCAAACTTCTTGCACACAACACAATCGGCAGGATTCCGGATATCCCATGGATTTCTCCGTCCAGACCGATCTCCCCTGCCATCATAACTCTGCTGACAACCTGAGGGCTGATCATCTCAAAAGCAGCCAACACTGCTGCTGCCACCGGTACATCAAAACCGGCTCCCTCTTTCTTCATGTCTGCAGGAGCAAAATTGACGGTAATTCTCTTTGGTGGAAACTGATAACCATTATTCTTGAGTGCTGTGCGTACCCGTTCCTGCGCTTCCTTTACCTGCGCAGAAGGAAATCCTACCATGATAAAGGAAGGAAGTCCGTTACTTACATCAGCTTCTACCTGCACAGGGCATACTTCCACCCCAAAAATTGCAGCTGATAATACACTTGCAAACAAATATAAACTCCTTTCTTCCGGCATAAATCTCCCCCGATATTTATGCTCACAAAAAAAATATATAACAATTCGTTACTGTTCACAGTAACGTAGCCAAAATTCATTCCGGATTGCCTGCGGCAATGGAATTTTGGCTTGTATGTCTCGCCCAACAGCGGACGACTGAATAGTTACATCACTTAAATTGTATTGGAAATTATTTCAGAAATCAGATTTGAAAAAAGATTATTTTTATAATAGACCATTTTGCTCTGTTTTGCAACCGTTCATTTTGTTCTGTTTTATACTTTTTTCAGTACATAATCTGCGAAGGCTTTTCACAGATCATGTTTGGGAGTACACTACAAAACAGAGAGGTGAACTATATGAAATTTCAGCGTATTCAGGATTTACGTACAGATGCTGACATGTCACAGAAACAGCTCAGCGAAATTCTTCACATCAGCCAGCGTTCCTACTCTCACTATGAGACAGGTTCACGCAATATCCCGGTTGAAATGCTTATCAGACTGGCAAATTATTACGATATAAGTGTTGATTATCTGGTAGGACGCACTGATAAAAAAGAGATGAATAAATAAGTAAAATCACTTTTTTTAATATAAAAGGATTCCTGTAACTGTTTATGTTACTGAATCCTTTTATATTTTTGTATCTTTTATTCTTTTATCATAACAGTATCCACAGAAGGATGGACTTTTGCACCCTCCGCTTTTGTTTTTGTCTTAATATTCACATAAAGACGACCATTATCAAAGGTAAGATAACCCTTTGCTACATTTCCCAGCGAGTCTGTAAACGAGAATCTGGTTGCATTTCCTGCGACGGATTTCTTTACTTTTGCCTTGCAGGTGGCTGTCTTTTTCTTATTTGTCTGTGAATAAGTAAAGGTAACCGACTTCTGACTGAGTTTCTTAATTTTGATCTTAACCCTGCCGTTCTTACTGCGCCAGGTTCCCAGATAATCCTCCGGGTTAAAAACATAAGCCCGTTCCAGAACCGGTGTTGGCGTTGCCGTAGGAATCGGTGTTGGGGTAGGTGTGGGCGTAGCTGCAGGTGTCGGTGTTACAGTGGGAACTCTTTCCAGTGCCGCGATCGCTTCTGCTTTTCTCTGCTCTCTGTCCACATTCTTTCTGTGTTGAAGCAGCAGAGTGCCTGCCAGCATAAGCAGGATAAACAGGATAATTACAATTATCAGAAGTTTTATAAGTCTTTTTTTCTTTTTATTCCGTTTCTGTTTCCCGTTGTTTGTTACCGACAAATCTGCATCTCCTCTTCTGTTTCTTGTTCGTTACTTATTCTTTTCCATCCCAGCAATAGGTACAGAGTTTACATGGTGAAATTCCAATGGAAGCTTTCAGATCATCAAGTCTGTGGAATTTCAGTGATGTGAAATTCAGCTCCTTACGAATTTCTTCCAGCATTTCTTTATAATTTGTTGAATTTGGATCTGCATAGTCTGCCAGGACTTTATCACTGACATTCTCTCCCTCACGTTTGGCGATCACACGTCTTGTGATCAGATCCATCTCTGATTTTGAACGTGAGAAATTCAGATATTTGCATCCATAAAGTAAAGGCGGACACGCAGGACGGATATGTACTTCTTTCGCACCATTCTGTAAAGAAATTCCGTCGTTTCTCTTAACTGTGTTCCACGTACAATAGAATCATCGATCATCAGAAGACTCTTATCCTTAATCAGGCGATGTACAGGAATCAGCTTCATTCTTGCGATAAGATTTCTCTGGCTCTGCTGTGTAGGCATAAATGATCTTGGCCAGGTTGGTGTATATTTGATAAACGGACGGGCAAAAGGCACACCGGACTGGTTCGCATATCCGATCGCATGGGCAATACCGGAATCCGGAACACCGGCTACAATATCGGGATTTACTTCTCCCCTGTCTCTCCTGGCCAGCATATCACCGCAATGATAACGCATTTCTTCTACATTCACACCCTCGTATGCCGAAGTAGGATATCCGTAATATACCCAGAGGAAAGAACAGATTCGCATCTCTTCCCCTGGTTTCTGCAGGGTTTCCACACCGTCCGGAGTCACTGCAACAATTTCTCCGGGGCCCAGTTCTTTCAGGTCTTCATATCCAAGATTCAGGTATGCAAAGCTTTCAAAAGATACACAACAGGCATCTTCTTTCTTTCCCACGATCAGTGGAGTCCTTCCCAGACGGTCACGTGCTGCCAGAATCCCCTTTGGTGTCAGAATCAGCATGGTCATGGAACCTTCTATCACTTCCTGCGCATAACGGATTCCCTCAATCATGTTGTCTTTCTGATTGATCAGTGCAGCTACCATTTCTGTGGGATTTACGCTTCCTCCACTCATTTCCAGAAAATGAGTGCATCCGTTTTTAAAACAGTTGGCAATCAGTTCATCCATGTTATTGATCTTTCCAACTGTGGTAATTGCAAAGTTGCCAAGATGAGAGCGCACCAGAAGAGGCTGAGGTTCATTATCTGAAATACATCCGATTCCCAGATTTCCCTCCATCTCACCAATGTCACCATCAAATTTGGTCCTGAACGGCGCATTTTCAATGTTATGAATCACGCGGTCAAAACCACGTTTCTTATCATACACTGCCATTCCGCCTCTGCGTGTTCCCAGATGGGAATGATAATCAATTCCGAAGAAAAGGTCCAGAATGCAACTGGACTTTGATGCTACTCCAAAAATTCCACCCATTATCGTATTCTCCTTTTGTTCATCATCTTCAGGCAACTTTTATCATAATCCTCTTCGATAATCCATTTAAAAAGATTACTATAGCCCGTTTCATAACGTTTTCCTTCACTATAACAGTTTTTATCCTGCCAAATTGCTGTAAAAACAGTTATATCACACAACACTCCCATTATATAGAATGAAAATTTAGAAGTAAAGAGTTTTAATCTTATTTCTTTTCCTTGATGATACCTGTTCTGTATGCATCCAGCAGCTGGATCAATTCCTGTATTCTCTCTTTCAGCGCATGACCTGTATCTGTATCACCCACAAGCTGGCGTCTGGACATGTAGCTGACTGCCACGCGGTTCGATACAATATCAGTCTCTCTTGCCACAGCATCTGCTTTGGACGTAAACGGTTCATGAGCAGTAAGATTCAGTCCATAGGAATTATAGATCAGCGTATATCCGGCAATTCCCGTTACTTTCTGATATGGCTTGGAAAAACCACCGTCAATCACGATAACCTTTCCATCACATTTTACAGGACTTTCTCCTTCACTCTGGTGTACCGGAACATGGCCATTGATGATATGCCCTTTTTCCGGATCCAGACCAAATTCACGAAGCATATTATCTACCACTTCTTCATTCTCCCAGAGGCGGTAATAAGCATTCTTCTTCTCTTCATGTGTAGAAGGATCCTCTATGAAATATCTTTCAAAAGTACTCATCTTGCTCTTGCCAAACAATGGTGAATTCGGAGCTGCCCAGATATACCACATAATATCTCTGCCCTTCTTCTGTTCTTCTTTTCCTACAGATAGAATGCTCTGCGCACATAGGTTTCCAGTACATCGTACAGTTCTTTTCCCTTGTAGCTTTTTCCATAAATCTGTACTTCCCGGAATGTTCCGTCTTCATTCAGAGGAATGCTTCCATGAAACAGAAGATTTCCGTTATATACTGTATAAAGCCCGCCTTTGTCAAGTAGGAGACGGATGTGGTTTTGCAGTTTTTCACAGTTTCTGAATGCAGAGGACAGTTTGTCCATAACTTCTTTTTCTCCGGCTGTAAGTTCGTATGGATGTTTCCAGTCAATAGTCGGAAAATTATTGTCGCGAAGCGGATATTCTTTTCCGTCAGGCAGTGTGATCGTCCCTTTTTCCGGATTGATCCGATGAAGAAGTGCTCTGTCTTCCATCTGGAATTCTTTATGTCTGCGCACCAGTTTACCTTCTAATTTAAACTGGATCACAGCAATAGCCTTGTGCATTTTTTTGCCCAGTTCTTCCTCAAGAACATTATAATTGGAAGCACCTTTCCTAGCAAAAATCTCGCAGGGATCATCCTTATACGCCTCCATCACAAAGGTCGCCAGAGGAAGCATATTGATTCCGTATCCATCCTCAAGAATATCCAGATTTCCGTAACGGATACTGTTTCTTACCACTGTTGCAATACAGGCTTTCTGTCCTGCTGCCGCACCCATCCAGACAACATCATGGTTTCCCCACTGAATATCCAGGGAGTGATACTGCATCAGGCGATCCATAATGAAATGTGGAGCAGGACCTCTGTCATAAATATCCCCCAGAATATGTAAATGATCCACGACCAGACGCTGGATCAGTTCTGCAAGCGCAATGATAAAATTCTCCGCACTGCCGATCTCAATGATCGTATTTACAATGGAATCATAATATGCCTCTTTGTCGAGAACCTCCGCTTTCTCTGTGATCAGTTCTTCGATCACATAGGCATAATCTGTGGGAAGAGCTTTTCGTACTTTGGACCTGGTATATTTGGAGGCTGTTGTCTTACAGATTTCAATAAGACGGTAGAGAGTGATCTTATACCAGTTTTCCATATCTTCTTCCGTATCTTTGACAAGATCCATCTTCTCTTTCGGATAATAGATCAGAGTTGCCAGAGAACGCTTATCATTGTTACTTAATGTATGTCCAAACACATCATCAATCTTCTTCCTCACTGCACCGGAACCATTTCTGAGCACATGTGAAAACGCCTGATACTCTCCATGAAGGTCTGACATAAAGTGTTCCGTTCCCTTCGGCAGATTCAGGATTGACTGAAGATTGATAATCTCCGTAGATGCCTTTCCGATTGTAGGATAAATTTCTGCAAGTCTCTGTAAATATCTAAGTTCGTCTTTCTTCATATCCATCTCCTGTTATCATATATTATGATGTCAGGGCATTTTATGTTGCTGTCTGCACCATGCCCTGCAACACACTTTGCGGTCACAGAATTTATGCTCATCCTGTAAAGTCAAATAATGACATCTGGTTCGACTGCGGGATATCTCCGAATAATTTCAGATCATCCATCAGATCAATAACCGTTTTGCTGACCTTTGTTCTGTCGCGGAAGTCGTCTTTTGACAAGAATTTTCCCTGTTTTGCAGCATCAACCACTGCATCTGCCGCCTTATCTCCCAGTCCGTCAATAGTTGCAAGTGACGGCATCAGTTTCCCATCCACGATCTGAAATCTCTGTGCCTTGGCAGTATAAAGATCAATCGGTACAAATTCAAATCCACGTGCGTACATTTCCTGTACAATACGCATATCCTTCAGGGTATCCAGTTCTTTTTTAGATGCTGAATCACCTTTTTTGCGAATTTCTGCCATATAATACTCCAGGCGTTCCTTTCCCATACACATCAGCTCATAGGAGAACGCTGTGGCGCGGATACTAAAATATGCCGCATAGTATGCCAGTGGCTGAAACACCTTATACCACGCAATTCTGTATGCCATCATAACGTATGCTGCTGCGTGGGCCTTCGGGAACATATACTTGATCAGCTTACAGGACCAGATATACCAGTCCGGAACTCCATGCTCTTTCATGGTCTCGATCCACTCATCACGAAGACCTTTTCCCTTACGGACGCTCTCCATGATCGTAAACGCAAGGCCACTTTCCACTCCTTTTCCGATAAGGTAGATCATAATATCGTCTCGGGTACAGATAGCTGTGGAAATGGTTGCCTTACCCTCCTGGATCAGCACCTGGCATTACCCAGCCATACATCCGTACCATGAGAAAGCCCTGCAATGCGGATCAGGTCAGAGAAGTATTTCGGCTTGGTGTCAATAAGCATCTGCATGGCGAAATCTGTACCAAATTCCGGGATTCCCAGACATCCGAGCTTACATCCGCCAATATCTTCCGGTTCAATTTTCAAAGCCTTTGTACTTGCAAACAATGACATGACATCCCTCTGATCCAGGGGGACATCCCTGGCACTGATTCCCGTTAAATCCTCCAGCATTCGGATCATAGTGGGATCATCGTGTCCAAGTATATCAAGCTTCAGCAGGTTTCCGTCAATAGAATGGTAATCAAAATGTGTGGTAATAATGTCACTGTTCACATCATTCGCAGGGTGCTGGACAGGAGTAAATTTCTCAATCTCCTCACCTACAGGAAGTACGATAATGCCTCCCGGATGCTGTCCTGTTGTACGCCGCACGCCTGTACATCCCTGTACGATGCGGTTGATCTCACAGTAACGTTTATGCACACCACGCTCTTCAAAATAATTCTTCACATAACCAAATGCAGTTTTCTCCGCAAGCGTACCGATAGTCCCTGCCTTGAATGTCTGCCCCTTACCAAAAATAACCTCTGTATATCTGTGTGCATTAGCCTGATACTCTCCTGAAAAGTTAAGGTCAATATCCGGTTCCTTATCTCCCTTGAATCCAAGGAATGTCTCAAAAGGAATGTCAAACCCTTCTTTTTTCATCCTGGTTCCACATTTCGGACAGATCTTATCCGGCATATCACACCCTGCCATACCTGCATACTGCTTTACTTCCGGTGAATCAAAATCACTGTATTTGCAGTCCGGATTAGGACAGAGATAATGCGGCGGCAGAGGATTTACCTCTGTGATACCGGACATGGTAGCTGCCAGAGAAGATCCTACAGAACCTCGCGAACCTACCAGATAACCATCTTCATTTGACTTCCATACAAGCTTCTGTGCAATGATATACATTACGGCATACCCATTGGAAATGATTGAATTCAGTTCCCTGTCAAGCCTGCTTTCCACAATCTCCGGCAATGGATCTCCATACATTTCATGCGCTTTTGTAAAACAGATATTCTTCAGATCCTGGTCGGAATTCTCAATGACCGGCGGGAATTTGTCCGGATGAATAGGTGATATCTTCTCAATCATATCTGCGATCTTATTTGTATTTGTAATGACAACTTCTTCTGCTTTCTCGCTTCCCAGATAGGCAAATTCTTCCAGCATTTCCTCTGTGGTACGTAAATACAGCGGTGCCTGCTCATCTGCATCTGAGAATCCGTTTCCGGCCATAATGATCCTTCTGTAAATCTCATCCTGTGGATCCATGAAATGCACATCACAGGTTGCAACTACCGGTTTCTTAAACTGCTCTCCAAGCTTAACGATCTTCCTGTTTATCTCCTTCAGGTCTTCTTCAGACTGATCATATCATGCTTATCATCTGCTATCATAAATCTGTTATTTCCAACAGGCTGGATCTCCAGATAATCATAGAAATTTACCAGTCTGGCTATCTCAGTATCCGGTGCATTTCTCAGAATTGCCTGATACAGTTCCCCTGCTTCACAGGCACTTCCCACCAGAAGTCCGTCTCTGTACTGCTCCAGCACACTTTTGGGAACACGTGGACGTCTGTGATAATACTTCAAGTGCGACTGACTCACTAATTTATACAGATTAATGCGCCCTGTCTCATTTCTGGCAAAAATGATCACATGGTAGGTCGGCAGTTTCCTGATAGTATTTACAGAAACAGCTCCCTGCTCATTCAGCATATCCACATCCCGGATATCACGCTCTTCCAGCATCTTTACAAACTTCACAAAAATCTCTGCAGTACATGCGGCATCATCTACTGCCCGGTGATGATTTTCCAGTGAAACCCCAACTGCTTTTGCTACCGTATCCAGCTTAAATCTGTTCAATGCAGGAAGCAGGAAACGGGCCATACCGACCGTATCTACATAAGTAAAATCATGTGCGATTCCCAGTCTGTCACAGTTTTTCATAATAAATCCCATATCAAAGTCCGCATTGTGTGCAACCATAACCGCATCCTTGCTGAATTCAAGGAATTTCGGAAGCACTTCTTCGATAGTCGGGGCATCCATGACCATACTGTCATTGATACTGGTCAGCTGTTCAATGCGAAAAGGAATCGGTACCTTTGGATTTACAAATGTGGAAAAACGGTCCGTAATCTCACCATTTTCTACCAGTACGGCGCCAATCTCTATGATCTGACAGGTCAGCGAAGAAAAACCTGTTGTCTCAATATCAAAGACCACAAATCTACCGTTCAGCTTCTGACCTTTTCCATTGGTCACCATACCTTTTAAATCATCTACCAGATAGCCTTCCATTCCATAAAGAACCTTAAAATCAGAATCCTTCGGCACACATCCGCCCCAGGCATCGAAACAGTGATTTGCCTCCGGAAACGCCTGTACAACCCCATGGTCTGTAATGGCAATGGCAGGATGTCCCCACTCATAAGCACGTTTCACCAGAGATTTGGCATCCGTAACCCCATCCATATCGCTCATCTTTGTATGACAGTGAAGCTCTACTCTTTTCTGTGGGCTGGTATCTACTCTGGCAGTTGTAAAATTGGCAATTTTCTTAATCCCGGCTATAGATGCAATAGTCAGTTCACTGTCAAAACGGTCTACTGTTGTCACACCGCGAAACTTCAGAAAAGCCCCCTTCTTTACATGTTCTGTCACTTCCGGCACCTGTTCATTGCGCAAAAACATCTTCACAACAATACTGTCCGTAAAGTCTGTGATCGGGAAGATAAGAATTGTTTTTTCATTACGGATTTCTCTGGCTTCAACCTCCATAACCTGTCCGCGGACGATCACCTCACCCATCTCACCGGTAATCGTCTCAAGTGCAACAGGCTCTCCTTCGAAATCTCTTCCATAGATAACATCCGGATTGCTGTCCCTTCTGAATCCACCCCGGAAATCTCCCTTCCTGTTATCTTTGCGGTCTGCAAATGCAGCTTTTTTGTCCTTCTTTTCCTGCTGTCCCTTATCAGTCTTTTTCTCTGCTTTCTTCTCTGCTGTTCCTGCTTCTTCAGACTGAGCCGGCTCTTCATTCTTACTGTTTAATTTCGCATGACGGATTACATTTTCCACTTCCTGAGCGATCTGCACTGCTGCATTCTTACGGTACTTACTTTCCTGCGTCTCCCTGAACTCAAGTTCCACCTTTAAGTCCATTCCGCATCTTTCGCAGAAAACCTTCTGCAGATATTCGATCAGGATCCCGCTCTTTTCTCTGGCTATTACAGAATCAGGAAGGATCATATGAAGATCATTTTCTCCGGGAAAAGAAATCTGCGCCTGTCTGAACATATTGTATTCCAGCATATTGTAGCTGCGCAGTTCCAGTTCCATGCTGGATCTGTAAGTTTCCAGAAAGTTCTGAGGATTGTACTGACCGGAAAGGCGGAATTTCTCAATAACTGTAACTGTTACATTCAGTCCTGCAAAAATCTGTCTCTCTATCTGTTCTTCCAGTTCAAAGATATGCTTCTTATGAATCCAGCGTTCACTTTTTATATACACCCATATATGAGTTCTGGAAGGATTGCAGGACACTCTGGTCACAAAAACCATGTCCAGCAGTTCTTCCAGTTCTTTCTTCACTTTTAAGCTGGGAAATACGTCAAAAAAGTCTTTTTCCAAAATAAAATCTCCTCGTTGATCTGACAGGAAGTCTTCGTTCCAAATGTTACTTCCAGTTCAGAAGTTCTTCCCGCAACGTATCCAAAAGCTGATCTTCCGGAACTTTCTTTATGATCTCACCATGTTTGATCAGAAGTCCCACACCAACTCCGCCTGCAATTCCGATATCTGCCTCTTTTGCTTCTCCGGGTCCGTTTACCACACAGCCCATAACTGCTACTTTAATATCAAGCGGGATATCCTGCACCATGGTTTCTACCTTATTTGCAAGACCAATCAAATCGATCTGTGTGCGTCCACAGGTTGGACATGACACAACTTCTATGCCACCTTTGCGAAGCCCCAGAGTTTTCAGGATACGTTTTGCGGATTTAATCTCTTCTAAAGGTGCTCCTGTAAGAGAGACACGAATGGTATCACCGATTCCCTGATTCAGGATAATCCCCAACCCGATAGCAGATTTAATGTTTCCGGAATAAAGAGTTCCGGCTTCTGTGATTCCTACATGAAGTGGATAATTCGTCTTCTCCGCGATTAGTTCATGAGCCTTTGCACACATAAGGACATCCGAAGATTTGATGCTGATCACCAGATTGTCATATCCCAGGTCTTCGATGATATGAACTTTATCCAGCGCACTCTCCACCAGTCCCTCTGCAGTGACTCCATGATATTTCTCCACAAGTTCTTTCTCAAGAGAACCACTGTTTACACCAACACGAATGGGTATTCCTCGCTCCTTTGCCACATCAACCACTGCTTTGATTCGCTCTGTACTGCCGATATTTCCGGGATTGATCCGGATCTTATCTGCACCGTTTTCCATGGCTGCAATAGCAAGACGATAATCAAAATGGATATCTGCCACAAGTGTATATGGATCTGTTTTTTGATTTCCTTCAGTGCTTTTGCAGCTTCCATAGTCGGTACTGCACAACGGATAATATCACAGCCAGCCTGCTCCAGTGCCAGGATCTGAGCTACTGTCTGTTCTACATCTTCAGTTTTTGTATTTGTCATGGACTGGATTAAAATCGGGTTGCCGCCGCCAATCTTTCTGTCTCCGATCTGAATCACTTTTGTATGATCTCTGTACATAATTTTCCTCTTCTCTCATTTATAGCAATTCCATAAATTACTGCTGAACAGTTATCTGATTTCCAGAAGTTTTCTCTTCAGTTCTTCTTCCATGCGATGCATTTCCATCTCTGCTGCCTGTCTCTTCTGACGGCCTTCCATCTGGATCCGCATCACATCATCCAGAGTCTGAATCAAATCTGCATTTGTCTTCTGGAGTGTTTCAAGGTCAACTATTCCACGCTCTGATTCTTTCGCTGTCTCAACCGTTGCCATATGAAGTGTCTCTGCATTCTTTCTGAGAAGTTCATTGGTAATATCTGTTACCTGTCTCTGTGCCTGTGCTGCTTCTGCAGAGTGAGCAATTCCCAGAGCAAGCACCATCTGACTTTTCCATAATGGAATTGTGTTTACGATCGTTGTCTGTATTTTCTCAACCATTACCGTATCATTATTCTGGATCAGCCGGATCTGAGGCGCTGTCTGCATGGCAATCGTACGGGTAAGTTCCAGATCATGCAGTTTCTTTTCAAATCTGCTGCATTTCTCATCCAGGTCTCTGGCTGCCTGCGCGTCTTCGGGAAGCCCGCTCAGAGCTGCCTTATTTTTCATTTCTGCAAGCTTTCCGTTTCTGGTTTCTTCCAGTTTCTTTTTTCCGGCAAGGATATACATGGTAAGTTCTTTAAAATAATTCAGGTTCTGTTCATACATCTTGTCCAGCATAGCAGAATCTTTCATAAGGCGCACCTGATGCTGCTGAAGAGAATCTGTGATCTTCTCCACATTGGCTTGTGCTTTGTCATATTTGTTTTTCAGATTTTCCATCTTAGAAGTCTGCTTTCTGAAAAATCCAAAGAATTTTCCCTCCTCCTGTACATCGAAATCTTTCAGTTCTCCCACAACATTACTGATCAGTTCTCCAATCTCACCCAGATCCTGTGTCTTTACATTCTCAAGAGCTGTATCAGAAAAGTCCGCCATTTTTTTCTGGGTTCCTGCACCATACTGAAGAATCTGATTAGTATTCTCAATATCAATCTTTGCAGCAAAATCATTTACCATTTTCTGTTCTTCCGGTGTCAGTACAGGCACTTCTTCCTTCTGTGTCTGCTTTTTGGGGAGCACTTCTTCTTTCTTTTCAAACTCTCCAAGATCCGGCTCCAGTGTTAATGATGGTGTTTCCATTTCAAAATCTTTAAATTCGTTTCCCATGTCCTCTGCCGCTCCTTTTTATCCTTTTTTATTTTCAGTTCTTTTTCATTTTTGCAAAGTCATCATCTGTCAGACCTTCCTGTGCAAGCAGCGTATGAAGCACTGAAATATCACTTGAAACATCCCACGCAGTATCCTGAAAGGCAGAATCCAGAAGTTTTTCAAATGCCTGATTCAGTGTATCCAGCGTATCCTCTATCTCCTTTTTGGATGCCTGGATATTCTCTCCCTGCACAGGCTGCTGATCCATTTCTTCATATGCATCCAGCAGCTTTACTGTCATGGGCAGATAATAATTCATCAGTTTCTTCAGATCCGGAATAATCTCCGGATGCTTCTGCGCCCGTTCAAAAATCTTCTCCACAATCAATTCCATTCTGGATATTTTTGCAGAAATCTCCTCTCCAGGAATCGCATCGTTGCTCCTGTGGATCTTATCCAGAAATTCATTTCCTTTATCCAGCACCTCCTGCACTTCAGGCGGTGTGTTCTTTCTGTTTCTCTCCTGTTCAGCCTGATGTTTTTCTTCTTCCTGTTTTTTCTGCTCAAGTGCCTTCTGCGTCTGCGTATATTGCAGATAAGTCTCATTACTGGTGATCAGACAGGTTTCCTGTTCATCAATATGTCCCTGACGGAACCATCTGTCATCAATCATCTTTTTAATATCTTTTTTAACGAATTTCACCGACTTATTTACTGCTGCTGACAATTGTTCAAAATTACAGTATGTGTGATTTCCCAGTGTGTCAATATACTTCTGAAAACGTTCCAGTTACCCAGTTTTTTAATACCGCCTGCGAGAAGTCCCACTCCTGTCAAAGCTCCGACTGCCATAAAACAGGTTCCACCGGTCACAAGGGAACTCATATGTCCCACCGCGCCAAAGATGCTGAGGACCAGAGTTCCCAGTCCCATTCCACTGGCAAGGATTCCACCTGAAACAGCAATCATCATACCTTTCATTCTTCCCCCGGTGTTCCTTTCATAAAGAGTCAGCATCTTCTCTTTTGCTTTCTCCTTCTCAATTCTCTGACGTTCCTGCTCCTGTTCACGTTCCCGCCTGCGCTTTTCTTCAAATTCTTTTGTTTTATTGCGGTATACCCCGGAATCACCGGACTGACTGTTTCCGGTTCCAAATACATTATTCAGACCATTTTTGATTGCCTCGCTTCCGGAATCTACAGCAGAATTTACTGCGCTGTTAACAGTCTGTCCCACCGTCTGCTTAATATCCTCGGTCATCTGGCGGTAATCTTTAGTAGAAACTGCTGTGTCTATGATCTTTTTTATTTTGTCTCCAAGTTCTCCTAATTCATCAAAATTCTCGCTCATATTTTCCTCCATTTTCTATTCCATATTATAGCGAAATCCTCTATAAAAAACAAGACTGGCGGATTTTTTGTTACTGTATGTGAACAGTAACGATTTTTCAATTTTTCATTAAAATTGGAAATTTCCCATTGAACTTAGCAGACAAAAGTTTTACAATGGTAAAGAGATAAACAGTAATCACACTTGTAAATACTGTAAATATGTGTGAACGGAGGAAAGATTCATTATGGAAAAAAAGAATATCGACTGGAGCAGCTTAGGCTTCGGTTACGTACAGACCGATTATCGTTATGTATCTAAATTCAAAGACGGCGCATGGGATGCCGGAGAACTGACAACAGATCCTAATGTAACACTGAACGAATGTGCAGGTGTTTTCCAGTATGCGCAGACAGTTTTCGAAGGAATGAAGGCTTACACTACAGAAGACGGACATATCGTTACTTTCCGTCCTGACTTAAATGCAGAACGTATGGCAAACTCAGCAAAGAGACTTGAGATGCTGTATTCCCGGAAGACCGTTTTGTTGATGCAATTGTTCAGACTGTAAAAGCTAACGCAGCATATGTTCCGCCATACGGTTCAGGCGCAACTTTATATGTTCGTCCATATATGATGGGTACTAACCCGGTTATCGGTGTAAAACCTGCTGATGAGTATATGTTCCGTGTATTCACTACACCTGTAGGACCATACTTCAAAGGCGGTGCTAAACCGATTACAATCCGCGTCAGTGATTTCGACCGCGCTGCACTCATGGAACAGGCCATATCAAAGCAGGTCTTAACTATGCAATGAGCTTACATGCAATCGTAGATGCTCACAAGAACGGATTCGATGAGAACATGTATCTTGATGCAGCTACACGTACCAAGGTAGAAGAAACAGGCGGTGCTAACTTCATCTTCGTTACAAAAGACGGCAAAGTTGTCACACCGAAGTCCAACAGTATCCTTCCTTCTATCACACGTCGTTCCTTAATCTATGTTGCCAAGGAATACCTGGGATTAGAAGCTGAGGAAAGAGAAATATACTTCGATGAAGTGAAAGATTTCGCTGAATGTGGTCTCTGCGGTACTGCTGCAGTTATCTCTCCTGTCGGAAAGATTGTTGACCATGGTAAAGAAATCTGTTTCCCAAGCGGAATGGAGAAAATGGGTCCGGTTATCCAGAAACTCTATGACACATTAACAGGTATCCAGATGGGACGTATCCAGGCTCCGGAAGGATGGCTGAAAGTTATTGAATAAATAACATCTGACTGCCAGACAGTTAACGTCTTTCAACATCAGAAGAATTGTTGCGAGGGTGTAAAAATTCTTGTGTCTATGGAAAGTAAATCTTTCTGATAAGAAATAGATATGTAAAATTTTGCTGTCGAATTAATGATTATGCGGCTGTCGAATATATCTTTGTACTTACAGTATTGCC
>ENA-OQAZ01000763-OQAZ01000763.1-human-gut-metagenome-genome-assembly--contig:-NODE-763-length-17269-cov-3.922588_pt1 | contig 17269 bp, 19 predicted proteins | sample MGYA00242737_ERZ504531 | MGnify/ENA primary metagenome ERZ504531 (study PRJEB26092, sample SAMD00036244) | human gut metagenome | host: Homo sapiens | study: EMG produced TPA metagenomics assembly of... | reverse complement strand
GGAAAATGTCTTTTCCCAGGAAGCGGAAGTATTAATACTTATGATGTTCACAATGATAGTATTTTAGGAATCCTTAGAGAGTATAAGGGAGAACGATTTATTGCACTGTTTAATTTCAGCGAAAATGAACAGACTGCGTGGATGCAGGAGGAAGGCATTTTTAGAAATCTGGTGAATGGTGAAATTGTAGAAGTGAAAGATCCAGTTTTGAAAGGCTATGAATTTGTTTGGATGAAATATAAAGCATAAAACAAAATGTAAAATATAGATAAATAGATTGAAATACTGAAAGAAGAATTGTATAATTTTACCTATAACAACAAAGGAGGATCTTTGAAATGGATCGTTTGAAAGGTAAAGTAGCTATTATTACAGGAGGTAACTCAGGAGTTGGAGAAGCAACAGCAAAGATGTTCGCAAAAGAGGGCGCAACTGTTGTTATCACAGCGAGAAGAGAGGCTGCACTGGAGAAAGTAGCAGAAGAGATTAAGGCAGCAGGAGGAGAAGTTTTCGCTGTTTCAACAGATATCTCAAAGAAGGGAGATCCGGAGCGACTGATGGATCTCGTGATCGAGAAATATGGCAAGGTAGACATTCTTGTGAATAATGCAGGAATTCTTGAGGAAGGACTGAAACCAATCGATCGATTCTCAGACGAAGATCTTGATCGTATCATAGAGACGAACGAAAAAGGAACTATGCGTTGCATGCGTGCTGCATCACAGAAGATGCAGGCAGGAGCATCTATCGTAAATGTTGCTTCTATCGCTGGAGTGAAAGGATGTGGCGGAGCTGCTTATGTAGCATCTAAAGCAGCAATCGTAGGAGTGACAAAGCATACAGCACTTCGTTTCCAGGCAACAGGAATCCGTTGTAATGCAATCTGCCCGGGAAATATCATTACACCAATGACATCAGGAACAAATCCGGCATCACTTGACCCGGATATGATCGGTGCAATGTCAACACACAGTAATCTTAGAACACCATCTTGTACAGCAGAAGATGTAGCAAATGTAATCCTGTTCTTTGCAAGCGATGAATCAAAGGCGATTACAGGACAGGCAATCGTAACAGATTTCGGAGCTATGCTGTAAGGAAAATAAGATAGCAACTATTTAAAAAGGACAGAAAGGTTAACAAAGCGAAACCTTTCTGTCCTTCTTTGTATATAAATAAAAAAGAATGTTGCAAAATGAAACATAAAAGCGTATACTAAAAGAAAAAAAGCGGTGATTCTATGAAAACAAAATTTAACGAGTATTTGACAAAATTACGTAAATCCCGGGTCTACACTCAGGCGCAGATGGCAGAAAAACTGGGGATTTCCAGATCGACTTATACCAATTATGAGAATGGAAACCGGACACCGGACTTTGAAGTACTGGAACGAATAAGTGAGGTGTTAGCCTGTTCCTTAGATGAATTATTTGGAAGAAAACCAACTTATGTTGCAAGTTGTGACGTGGTAAAGGAAGACAGCAGTCTGTACAATGTATCTAGGATACAAGAGGAAAAACCTAAACTTGCAATAGGAGTACAGGACTTTCGTGATTTGCGTGAAAAACAAGCCTATTATGTGGATAAAACACAGTTTATTGAACAGTTTTTAGAATCCTGGTATCAGATTACATTAATTACAAGACCGAGAAGGTTCGGTAAGACACTTAATATGTCAATGTTGGCAGAATTTCTTGACTGTACAAAAGATTCCTCCGATTTATTTTGTGGAACAAAGATTACAAAATCTGTCCACTACAAGGAGCTGAATCGATATCCTGTTGTATTTTTGTCTTTCCTTAACGTGAAAGCGGGGGATGCAGAATCTCTTTGTTATGCATTGAAAGATACTGTACGTGCGGAGTATGAGCGCTTTTATCAGATACTTAATGATGGAAGACTGTCAGAATTCCAGGTAAAAGAATTCAATATGATTTATAACAGTTTATGTCAGGAATGCATCGGAAAAGAAATAGAAAATCATGTAATTCGTTCAATTGCTGTTCTTTGTCAGACACTGAGTACGTATTATGGAGAAAAAGTATTTTTGCTGTTAGATGAATATGATACTCCGTTTATGTCTGCAAATTCCGAAGGATATTATGATGAAGTAAGAGCCATGTTGAATCGTTTTCTGGCAACGTCCCTGAAAGGCAACGATTATCTTCAAAAGGCAATTCTGACAGGAATTCAGAGAATTGCGAAGGAAATATATTTTCGGGTCTCAATAATTTAGTTGTCTGCACAGTGCAGGACGAAGATTATGATGACTGTTTTGGTTTTACAGAGCAAGAAGTAAAAGAGCTGCTTGCTTATTGTAAAGCAGAATTTTCAGATGAGCTGAAAAAGATGTACGATGGATATCATTTTGGCAGTACAGATGTATATAATCCATGGTCAATATCGTGTTATGCGGCAAGAAGAAGGATGGAATCTTATTGGGTTAATACAAGCGAGAACAGTATTTTACGTAATGCACTTGAAGTACAGGGAAGGTCTTTTGAGAAAGAATATGAGGCCTTGGTCACAGAAGGTGAAGTAGAAGTGACAGTAGATTTTTCAATGGCTTATTATGAAAAAATGGACGAAGCAAATCTATGGGGACTTCTTGTAAATGCCGGAATTGTAACAATTACAAAAGAAATCGAAGAGGACTATTACCGACTTCGGGTTCCTAATCTGGAAGTGTGGAAAGTATTCAAAGAATTAACAGCATGTTATCTGAAAATCGATGAGAGACATATGGAGAAGATGTTAAATGCTCTTAAAAGAAAGGATATGGAACGTTTTGCAGAAGAGTATCAGAGAGTTCTTTTGGAATTGCCATCTTATCATGACCTGAAAGATGAGAATAGTTACCATATGATGACGCTTGGAATGTGTGCATTTCTTAGAAAGGATTATGATATCAAAAGCAATCGGGAAACCGGAGAAGGCAGAAGTGATATCTGTCTTTATGCAAAACATGACAGATATCCAAATTTAATTTTGGAATTCAAGTATACCAAAGATGAAAAAGACGATTTAGAAAAGCTTGCAGAAAAGGCACTGGAACAGATAAAAGAAAAACAATATGATGCAGAGATGACCGGAGAAGTGTGTTATGTTGGACTGGCACATTATGGGAAAAGTTCTTGTATCAGATGGAGAAAAAACGGTTGACATCTATCAGACAAGCTTTTATACTAATCATGTGAAGAAAACACGGGGAGCTTGTGTACCAGGCTGAGAGGAAGTTGAGAACTTCGACCCATAACCTGATTTGGATAATGCCAACGTAGGAATGTATAAAGCAGTACTTTAGAGAGATACATTTGTTGGTATCTCTCTTTCTTTATAATCAGGAAAAATTGAAAATTAAATATTGGAGTAAGTTGAGATTGAGCGAGAGTTCATGAAGGGGTGCACCACCACGGGTACATTTCTTTCATGAACTCTTTTTTCAATTATCCGGAAAGGAGTAGTTATGATTACAGTAAATGGAAAGCAGATCCAGCTGACATCTGAAATGAGTGTTGCGGATTATCTGGAGCAGAACAATTACCAGATTAATAGAATCGCAGTTGAAATGAATGAAGAAATTCTTCCGAAATACAGCTATTCAGAGACAATGCTCAAAGACGGTGACTGTCTGGAGGTTGTGACATTTGTAGGAGGAGGCTGATATCAGATGGCATCAGAAAGAATATTAAGCAAAGAAGAAATCGAAACAGCGCTGAATGAACGCCATTCGCCAGAAAAACAGAAGCTTTTATCAGTCGGTCAGGTGACGATTGCCGGACTTGGTGGACTAGGTTCTAATGTAGCGTATTCACTTGCACGAATTGGAGTAGGGCATTTGCATCTGATTGATTTTGATGTGGTGGATATTACCAATTTGAATCGGCAGCAGTATTTCATGGAGCATGTCGGAATGTATAAGACCGATGCGCTAAAGTCACTGCTTTTAAAGATCAATCCATATCTGGATATTCGTACAGATTGTGTGAAGGTGACAGAAGAGAATTTGAAAGAACTGTTTGCGGATGCTCAGATTGTCTGTGAAGCATTTGATAATCCGGTAGCAAAAGCAATGCTGGTGAATGGAATTCTGGAGCATTTCCCGGAGAAGAAGCTTGTGTCTGCAACAGGTATGGCAGGCTATGAAAGCAGCAATATAATCAGTACTAAGAAAATGATGAAGAACTTTTATTTATGTGGAGATCGTGTGACAGAGCCGACTTATGGGAATGGATTAATGGCTCCACGAGTTGTAATCTGCGCAGGGCATGAAGCAAATATGATCACGCGTTTGCTTCTTGGAGAAGAGGATGTATAGAAAGACATCTAAATGAATAAAAAAGAAAGAAGGATTTAAGTTATGAATCAGAAAGATACATTTACACTTGGAGGAAAAGAATTTAGTTCACGTTTTATTCTGGGATCAGGAAAATTTTCGCTTGATCTTGTGAAAGCATGTGTAGAAAAAGCAGGAGCGCAGATTATTACACTTGCGCTTCGTCGTGCAAATGAAGGAGGACTTGCGAATATTTTGGATTATATTCCGGAAAATGTAACACTTCTTCCGAATACATCAGGAGCAAGAAATGCAGAGGAAGCAGTTCGTATTGCAAGACTTTCCAGAGAAGTTGGTTGTGGTAACTTTGTAAAAATCGAAGTTGTCAGAGATTCCAAATATCTTCTTCCTGACAACTATGAGACAATCAAGGCAACAGAAATTCTTGCAAAAGAAGGCTTTGTAGTTATGCCATATATGTATCCGGATCTGAATGCAGCAAGAGATCTGGTGAATGCAGGAGCTGCCTGTGTAATGCCACTTGGGGCACCGATTGGTTCTAACAAAGGACTTTGTACAAAAGACTTCATCCAGATTTTGATTGATGAGATTGATCTGCCGATTATTGTAGATGCAGGAATCGGACGTCCATCTCAGGCATGCGAGGCAATGGAAATGGGAGCGACAGCCGTTATGGCGAATACAGCAATCGCAACAGCAGGAAATGTCGAGGAGATGGCTGAGGCATTCAAGAAAGCAATTGAAGCAGGAAGAAGTGCTTATCTTTCAGGTCTTGGAAGAACAATTGAACGAGGTGCAAGTGCATCTTCACCATTGACAGGATTTCTGGAAGACTAGGAGGCAGTTGAGATGAATGATACACATGTTAATGAAAGTATTTTAAGTGAAGAAATACTGGAAGATCAGAAGAAAAACAGAATCGATCATATGACTTATCTTCCGGGAATGGAGGATATCGGATCAGAAATCATGGATCAGGTGATCGAGGCAATGGAAGCCTATGATTATAGTAAATATACGGCAGCAGATGTGAAAAATGCACTTGCACATTCGGAACGTACTCCGGAGGATTTCCGTGCGCTGTTATCACCGGCAGCCCTTCCATTTTTGGAAGAAATCGCCCAGGCAGCCCAGACAGAGACAAGAAAACATTTTGGAAACAGTGTTTATATGTTCACACCGATTTATATTGCAAACTATTGTGAAAACTATTGTATTTATTGTGGATTTAACTGTCACAATAAGATCAACCGTGCGCAATTGAATGCAGAAGAGATTGAGAAAGAAATGGCAGCAATCGCAGAGACAGGATTACAGGAAATCCTGATCCTGACAGGGGAAAGCCGCAACAAATCTACAGTAGAGTATATTGGAGAGGCATGCAAGATTGCAAGAAAGTATTTCAAAGTGATCGGTCTGGAAATCTATCCGGTCAATTCAGATGAATATGCGTATCTGCATGAATGTGGAGCTGATTATGTAACCGTATTCCAGGAAACATATAATTCAGATAAGTACGAGACACTTCATCTGGCAGGTCATAAAAGAATTTTCCCATACCGTGTCAATGCACAGGAAAGAGCAGTGAAAGGTGGTATGCGAGGAGTTGGGTTTGGTGCGCTTTTAGGACTGGATGATTTTAGAAAAGATGCTTTTGCAACAGGCTATCATGCATATCTGTTACAGAGAAAATATCCACATGCAGAAATTGCATTTTCCTGCCCAAGACTTCGCCCGATCATCAATAATGACAGAATTAATCCAATGGATGTTCATGAGCCACAGCTTCTGCAGGTTGTCTGTGCATATCGTCTGTTTATGCCATTTGCAAGTATCACAGTTTCAACAAGGGAGTGTGCGCGTGTCAGAGACAATCTGGTGAGTATTGCAGCAACCAAGATTTCAGCAGGAGTCAGCACTGGAATCGGAAGTCATGTGGATGATATCGAAGATAAGGGAGATGATCAGTTCGAGATTTCAGATGAGCGTTCTGTAGATGAAGTTTATGATGCTTTGTTGAAAAATAATCTCCAGCCGGTTATGAGTGATTACATTTATGTGTAATATAAAATACGATTTATCGGAGACGGGCTTGAAAGTGATAGCTGTCAGTAACAGAAAACTTTGTGAGAGACCATTTTTGAAGCAGATTGAACGGGTTTGTCAGATGAAACCGCAGGCGATTATTTTGCGGGAAAAAGATCTGTCAGAAGAGGAATATCGGATTCTGTCAGAAGAAGTTCTGTCTGTTTGCAAGAAGTATGAGATTCCGTGTGTTTTGCATAAGTTCTGGAAAACAGCATTGGAACTGGAATGTACATCCGTACATCTGCCATTGCCGGAATTAAGGAAACTTCCGGAAGATGTGAAAGAACAATTTCAAAGAATCGGTACTTCCGTTCATTCAGTGGAAGATGCAAAGGAAGCAGAAAGACTTGGTGTGTCTTACATAACAGCAGGACATATTTATGTTACAGATTGCAAGAAAGGCCTGGCACCGAGAGGGCTTGGATTCTTAAAAGATGTCTGCAGTACGGTGAATGTTCCTGTATATGCGATCGGTGGAATCAAGTTTGACAAGAAACAGTGGAAGAATTAAAACAAAAAGGCGCTTCCGGTGGATGTATTATGTCTGGAATGATGGAGTTGTAAACCGTGAGATACAACGAAATAGAATTGACGGAGAAATATAAATTAACTTGACCTTAACCGGACTTTACGTAGTATAATAAATGCACTTGATTACGAGAATTTAAGAAATTGTGATTGAGTGCATTTTTTGTATGAAAAGAATTACGATTGATAGAAAAAATCAGAACAGTAACAAGACAGGAGAAAAAATGCAGGAAGAATTACATAATAAATTAGCAGATTTAAAAGAGTACATAAAAGAACTGGACAGTGTTGCGATTGCATTTTCCAGTGGGGTTGATTCTACATTTTTATTAAAGGTGGCACATGAGGTATTGGGAGATAATGTGATGGCGATCACAGTACAATCCGGTTCCTTCCCAAAGAGAGAGTTGAATGAGGCAATTGCATTTTGCAAAAAAGAAGGTATCCGTCATAAGGTTTGTCAGGTGGATGAAATGAAGATTGAAGGATTTTCTCAGAACCCACCGAACAGATGTTATTTATGCAAGCATGCACTGTTTGAAAAGATTGGAGCAATTGCAGAGAAAAATGAAATTGCTTATGTTGCAGAAGGTTCTAATATGGATGATCTTGGCGACTACAGACCGGGGCTTCAGGCTGTGGCGGAATTAGGAGTAAAAAGTCCACTGCGCGAGGCAGGACTTACAAAAGCGGAGATTCGTGAATTGTCAAAAGAGATGGGACTTTCAACCTGGGAAAAGCCATCTTTTGCTTGTCTAGCTTCAAGATTTGTATACGGAGAAACAATCAGCAAAGAGAAGTTGATCATGGTGGAAAACGCAGAACAGTTATTGCTTGAACATGGCTTCCGGCAATTTCGTGTCCGTATGCATGGAAGGATGGCGAGGATCGAAGTAATGCCGGAAGAGTTTTTGAAGTTGCTTCAGGAAGAAGTCCGTGAGGATATTGTAAAACAATTTAAGCAGTTCGGATTCACTTATGTTACAATGGATCTAACAGGGTACAGAATGGGAAGTATGAATGAAACCCTGGATAAGAAGAATTAGAATGAGGCGAAAAAGATGGAACAAAAGGAAATGATAGATCTTTTAAGACAGGTGGCATCCGGAACAATGGATGTAGAACAGGCAGCTTTGAAGTTAAAAGAAGAGCCTTTTGAAGATCTTGGTTTTGCCAAGATTGACCATCACAGAGCCATGCGCCAGGGTGTGGCAGAAGTGATTTATGGAGAAGGAAAGACACAGGAACAGATTTTCCGGATTGCAGAAGCAATGAAGGAAAAGGGACAGAAAGCAGTCCTGATCACAAGAATGAATAAAGAGTCAGCGATTTACGTGGGAGAACGCCTGGAACTTCAATATGACGAAGTCAGCCGGATTGGGTTTATAGCGAAGTGCCAATAAAGGATGGAGACGGGAAAATAGTTGTGGCAACAGGTGGGACAAGTGATATCCCTGTTGCGGAAGAGGCTGCAAGAACAGCAGAGACACTTGGAAATGAAGTGGTCCGTTTATATGATGTAGGCGTCGCAGGAGTACATCGTCTACTTGGACATCTCGACGAATTAATGGGAGCTCGTGTCATTATTGCTGTAGCCGGAATGGAAGGAGCACTTGCCAGTGTGATTGGAGGATTGGTGGATTGCCCAGTGATCGCAGTTCCGACAAGTGTTGGATATGGAGCATCTTTCGGTGGTGTATCAGCGCTTCTTTCTATGTTGAATTCTTGTGCAAGCGGAGTGAGTGTTGTGAATATAGATAATGGGTTTGGCGCGGGATTTCTTGCAAGCCGGATCAATCACATTGAGAGGAGAACAAAGGAATGAGGACATTATATTTAGACTGTGGGATGGGGGCAGCAGGGGATATGCTGACGGCTTCGTTATTGCAGTTGTTTTCAGAACCTGTAAAACAGGTGAAAAAGTTGAATGATCTGAAAATCCCAGGGGTAAAATATCAGTTGGTGGCGTGTACAAGATGTGGAATCAGAGGATATCAGGTACGCGTGTTTGTAAAAGGACAGGAAGAAGAGAATCTTCATATGCAGACAGAAGAGCATGTAGGACATAAATCAGAAGAAACAGAGAAGCATACACAGGAACACGGACATCATTCGATGTCTCAGATTGTTCGTCTGATCAATCGGTTAGAAATTGAAGATCAGGTAAAACAGGACGCAGTTGCGGTCTATAAATTGATTGCAAAAGCGGAAGGGAAGGCGCATGGCCAGCGCATGGATGAAATCCATTTCCATGAGGTTGGGACGATGGATGCAGTGGCGGATGTTGTGGCTGTCTGCTATTTGCTGAATGAACTTCAGGTGGATCAGATTCTTGCATCACCGGTTCGTGTCGGATATGGTCAGGTGAAATGTGTACATGGAATCCTTCCGGTGCCGGCACCGGCAACAGCGTATCTTATGAAAGAAATTCCAATGTATGCAGGAAATCTGGAGGGAGAATTCTGTACACCGACAGGAGCTGCACTTCTGAAGCATTTTGTTAAAAAGTATGAACAGATGCCGGTTCTGCAGATGGAAGAAATCGGTTATGGTTTTGGGAAAAGAGAGTATGAAAGACTGAACTGTGTTCGTGCAATCCTTGGAGAAACGCAAGATAAGGTGGAAGAAGAAATTCTGGAACTGTGTTGTAATCTGGATGATATGACTTCGGAGGAAATCGGGTATGCGACAGATCTTCTGCTCAAAGAAGGCGCATTGGATGTTTACACATCCTCCATTCAGATGAAGAAAAACCGGCCGGGGATTCTGCTCACATGTATGTGCAGGGCAGAACAGAAAGAGTATTTCCTACAGCTGATATTCAAACACACCTCAACACTTGGGGTCAGAGAGTATTTTTGTAGAAGATATGGACTTAAGCGGAAAATAGACGAAGTGCAGACAGAATATGGAACCGTTCATGTGAAGAGAGCATCCGGATATGGAGCAGTGAAGGAAAAACTCGAGTATGATGATGTTTCCAAAATTGCAGAAGAACATAGCTGGTCTGTAGCAGAGGCAAGAAATAGAATCTATGGAAAATTATAATTTTAATATACAGGAAGAATTGAAAAAGCTTCCGGGGAGACCTGGAGTTTATCTGATGCATGATGAGACGGATCAGATTATCTATGTCGGAAAAGCAATCAGCCTGAAAAACCGTGTGCGACAGTATTTTCAGAGCAGTAGGAATAAAGGGGTTAAGATCGAACAGATGGTAACACATATCCGCCGCTTTGAATATATAGTGACCGATTCAGAACTGGAGGCGCTTGTTCTGGAATGTAATTTGATCAAGGAACATCGGCCAAAATATAATACGATGCTGATGGATGACAAGGCCTATCCATTCATCAAGGTGACAACAGGAGAGGCATACCCTCGTATTATGCTTGCACGACAGATGAAGAAAGATAAGGCACGTTATTTCGGCCCCTACACAAGCTCACAGGCAGTGCGGGACACAATTGATCTGATCCATAAGCTGTATCATATAAGAAGCTGTAATCGTTCACTTCCAAAAGACATTGGAAAAGAGCGTCCGTGTCTGAATTATCATATCAAGCAGTGTGAGGCACCTTGCCAGGGATATATTTCCCAGGAAGAATACCGGAAATCCATTGATGAGGTGATACGGTTTTTGAATGGAAATTTTGATATAATTTTAAAAGATCTGGAAGATAAGATGATGGCCGCTTCGGAGGCACTGGAGTTTGAGAAAGCAATCGAATATAGAGAGTTATTAAATAGTGTGAAAAAGGTGGCTCAGAAACAGAAGATTACAGATTCCAGTGGGGAAGACAGAGATGTCATGGCGGTTGCATGCCAGGACGAAGATGCAGTGGTACAGGTCTTTTTTATTCGTGGCGGAAGATTGATCGGGAGGGACCATTTCTATCTGAGAATCAGCGAAGAGGATAAAAAATCTGAAATTCTTAACAGTTTTATCAAACAGTATTATGCAGGAACCCCTTTTCTTCCGGGTGAACTGATGCTACCGGAAGAAATCGAAGAGCAGGAACTTCTTGAATCCTGGCTGAGTGCGAAGAAGGGGCAGAAAGTAACGATCCGTGTGCCGAAGAAAGGTACAAAAGAAAAGCTGGTAGAACTGGCGGAAGAGAATGCGAGGATGGTTCTGTCTAAAGATAAAGAGCGGCTAAAGAGGGAAGAAGGACGCACGATCGGTGCAGTGAAGGAGATAGCAGCTTTACTGGGACTGGAACAGATCGTCCGTATGGAAGCATATGATATTTCTAATACAAATGGTTTCGAATCGGTAGGCTCTATGGTTGTCTATGAGAAAGGAAAACCAAAGCGGAATGATTACAGGAAGTTCAAAATCAAGAGTGTGAAAGGACCGGATGATTATGCGAGCATGAGAGAAGTTCTTACGCGTCGTTTTACACATGGATTAAAAGAACGTGAGGAGAATGCGGAAGCTGGGAAATTTACAACATTTCCGGATTTAATTCTGATGGATGGAGGCCGTGGACAGGTAAATATTGCATTGCAGGTGCTTGATGAGTTGAAGCTGAATATTCCGGTCTGTGGTATGGTGAAAGATGATAATCATAGAACAAGAGGATTATATTATAATAATGTGGAAATTCCGATTGACCGCAATTCAGAAGCATTTAAATTGATCACAAGAATTCAGGATGAAGCCCATCGGTTTGCAATCGAGTTCCACAGGCAGTTGCGTGGCAAAGGCAGGTACATTCCGTTTTGGATGATATTGAAGGAATTGGTCCGGCCAGAAGAAAGGCATTGATGCGGCATTATCTGAGCCTGGATGCAATCCGGAGCGCAACAGTAGAAGAACTGGCGCAGCTTCCGTCAATGAATGAGAAGGCAGCAGAATCGGTTTATCAATCTTTCATGATTAAGGGTTTTATCGAAAAGAAAATCATGATATACTTATGTACAGGCGATGGGACATGTAGGGAAATGTTGGATTTATGCGAGCAGTAAATATCATGTATCCTCTTGAGTTTCTCAAGGCAGCATGTCTGAAATGAAAAGAGACACAGGAAAAGGAGATTACAAGATGAGTGGTGTGAAATTAACCGATATCGTTGAAAAGATGAATCTGAAAAATCTCACTCCGGAAGTAGATATCACAGAACGTGAAGTTCTTGTTCCGGATGTGAACAGACCAGCACTTCAACTGGCAGGATTTTTCGATCATTTTGATCTGAATCGTGTACAGATTATAGGGAATGTAGAGTGTGCCTATCTGGAGACTTTGGCAGAAGAGAAAAGAGTTGAGATTTATCAGAAACTTCTGGAACATAAAGTACCATGTATTATTTTCAGCAATGAACTTCAGCCGGATGAAGCTTCATTGAGATTGCTCAGAAAAATGATATTCCGGTATTCGGTACATGCAAGAAGACATCCTCCTTTATGGGAGAACTGATCCGTTGGCTGAATGTAAAACTTGCTCCGTGCATTTCCATTCATGGAGTGCTTGTTGACGTATATGGTGTCGGAGTTCTGATCATGGGAGAAAGTGGAATCGGTAAGAGTGAAGCAGCACTTGAATTGATCAAGCGTGGACATCGTCTCGTGACGGATGATGTGGTTGAAATCCGTAAAGTCAGTGATGAGACATTAGTTGGTTCTGCACCGGATATCACAAGACATTTTATCGAGTTGCGTGGTATCGGAATCGTGGATGTAAAGTCCATGTTCGGTGTACAGAGCGTAAGAGAAACTCAGAATATCGATCTGGTCATTACGCTGGAAGACTGGAGCAGAGAGAAAGAATATGACAGACTTGGTCTGGAAGAGGAATATACAGAGTTCCTTGGCAACAGAGTTGTCTGCCATAATATTCCGATCCGTCCGGGACGTAATCTGGCGATCATCGTAGAATCTGCTGCAGTTAACCACAGACAGAAGCAGATGGGATACAACGCTGCACAGGAATTGTACAAACGTGTGCAGGAGAATCTGGCAAAGAGAAGAAAATAAAACAAAAGAGAAACAGAGGATGCGGTACAAATGTTACAGAGTACCGCATTCTCATGTGAAATATAAAAAGAAACGGAGATAGATTTATGAAATATTGTTTTGGTGTTGATATCGGGGGAACAACGGTTAAACTTGGTCTGTTCAGTGAGGCAGGTGCTATTGTAGAGAAATGGGAGATCGTGACAAGAACTGAGAATGAAGGTGCGGCGATTCTTCCGGATGTTGCAGAAGCAATCAATGGTAAGTTAGAGCAGCACGGCATTGAGAAAGAACAGGTTCTTGGAATCGGTGTCGGTGTGCCGGCTCCTGTTACTGTAGATGGAATTGTCAACGGTTCTGCGAATCTTGGCTGGAAATATAAGAATGCAAAGAAAGAGCTGGAAGAACTGACAGGATTGACAGCAGAGTTTGGAAATGATGCGAATGTCGCAGCACTTGGCGAGATGTGGAAAGGCGGCGGTGTTGGTTACCGTAATATGATCATGGTCACACTTGGAACAGGTGTTGGCGGTGGCATTATCATCAATGGAAAGATCCTGATAGGAGAGAACGGAGCAGGTGGAGAGATTGGTCATATGTGTGTGAATCTGGAAGAGACAGATACTTGTGGATGTGGCAGACACGGATGTCTGGAGCAGTATGCATCAGCAACAGGTATCTCACGTCTTGCTAGAAAGAAGATGGAGCATGAGACACGTGCAACAATCCTGACAAAAGAAGACCTTTCTGCAAAAGCTGTTTTCGATGCAGTGAAGGAAGGGGATGAAGTTGCGATAGAGGTTGCGACAGAAATGGGAAATTACTTAGGGCATGCAATGGCAGATATGGCAGCAGTACTGGATCCGGCTGTATTTGTAATTGGCGGTGGAGTGTCCAAAGCAGGAGAAGTTCTGCTTTCATTTATTGAAAAACCGTTTATGGAGAAAGCGTTCTTTGCAAATAAGAATGTGAAGTTTAAGCTCGCTACGCTTGGAAATGATGCAGGAATCTGTGGAGCGGCTAAGCTGGTACTTGAGGATTGATAGAAGTATAACAAGTACAGAAAAAATAGTGGAAACAAAAAGAGGAGATTTTTACAGATGTTAGATATCTGTGAAATCCCCTCTTTTTTCTTTGAAAAATTTATTATGCAAGCACTTTCTTGAAACTAACTTTAAAGTATATGGTTTCTGCAATTGCTGTGAGTCCCCAGGAGAAGATGTACAGCAGATACAGAGATGGGATTGTATGGAAGTAAGCAAATACCGTATAGATCCATATAATACGAAATACACAGGATCCCATGATTACAATAAATGTAGGAGCAATACTCTTGCCGATTCCTCTGGAAGCGGCAATTGCACAGTCCATAAAGGCACTGAATGCATAGGAGAATCCCATAATCCTGATTCTATGCATACCTGCTGCAATAACGGCCGACTCTGTAGCAAACAGAGACAAGAATGGCCGTCCGAAGAAGAAGAGTGATCCACCGAGAATCAGCCTGCACTGAAAGAATAGGTAAGTGCTACGAAATAACATTTTTTTCATCCTCTCTTTATTCCCTGCTCCCCAGTTCTGACTCATGAAACTGGAACAGGCCACGTAGAAGGCAAACATAACATTGTAAATCAGATTATCTGCATTCGCAGCGGCAGCATTTCCGGAAACCATGATCGCATCAAAAGAGTTGATACCGGATTGAACGAAAAGGTTTGCAATCGCGAAGATCGCATTCTGCAGACCCGATGGAACACCGAGATAAAGAATTCCTTTTCCATAAATGTTATGATAGCGTAATTTACGCAGGCTGACTTTACACATATCATCGCGGCGCATTAGATGGATCAGGATCAATCCTCCTGAAACGTACTGTGCGATTGCACTGGCAGTGGCAACTCCGACAGCAGCCATATGGAATACGATAACAAAGATCAGATTCAATATGACATTAAGTATTCCGGCAAATGCAAGGTAATACATTGGACGTTTTGTATCCCCACGGGCGCTTAAGACGCCGTTACCGAAATTATAAATTGCCGTGGCAGGCATACCAAGTGCAAAAACTTTCATATAGAGAACAGCCTGATCGAGCAGTTCCGGCTTTGTATTTATCATGGAAAGCATTGGTCCTGCAAAAAGCAGACAGATCAGACAGACAAAAATACCTGCTGCTGCACAAATAATCAGTGCGGAGTGAATGGTTTCTTTTGTAGCTTTCTCATCACCGGCACCGAGTTTGTTGGCAACCTGGACATTGACACCACTTCCAAGTCCGATCAGAAGTCCTGTGAACAGTGTGACAAGTGTAGTGGTCGAGCCGACAGAACCAAGTGCTTTGTAATCTGCAAAATGTCCGACAACAGCGACGTCACTTAAGTTGAACATCACTTCCAAAATCTGGGAAAACATAAGAGGAACACTGAAGAAAAACATGTTTTTCCAAAGAGATCCCTGAGTCATTTCAATTGTTCGCTTTCGTCTTTTCGTTATTTCATTACTCATTCCCTAACAACCCCTTTACCAGATAAAATAATGAAAGAAAACAGATGAAATCACAAAAAAAACATCACTTCCAAAAGAAAGCAATGCATTTTAAATCGCCTTTGGCGATGGGGCAAGATGCATTCAAGTCAAAACATGCATCCTCGTGTCAATCAGCGAAGTGATTGACACGGGAGTGAACAGTAACTATCTGTTTTCTGGTTAAAATCCGATGATTCTTATATACAGTGTAGCATGAAAAGTGCGGGGAAACAACAGGAAAAACAATAATTTTTTTCCAATGATTCTTTTATTTTTTTAGATGAATTTAAGCCTTGAAAATAAATTTTTACGACAAGAAGATTAAAATAAATCAAGAAAAAGATTAAAATAGGCTCTTGATTTCTGATTTCAGAGGACTATAATGTCAGAGTAAACAAAATACAGTTCACCAAAATTCGTTGATGAGAACAAAACCGTATCCGTCATTATTTTCAGAGAGTCTGTGGCTGGTGTGAACAGACAATAACCGGGTAAGGATATCCTCTCTAAGAAGCGGGCTGAAAGCGGATGAAAATGTTGCAAGTAAACCTCGCCGGGATCCACCGTTATATGGATAGCATATGTTGGTATGTGAAGTGTCGCAGAATTGATTTTTGCGGAATTAGGGTGGTAACGCGGATTATATTCGTCCCTTTTCAGATTGATTTCTGAAAAGGGACTTTTTTCTTTGAATATATCTCAAGAAGAATACAAATTTTAGGTGAACAAGAATCCTAAGGAGGTATTGTAATGAAAGCATTACAAAAAGTCAGCAAATTTTTATCAGATTATACTTCAGTGGTTGTTATTGCCATTGCAGTAGTGACATTCTTTGTCCCGACAATGATGGGATGGGTTAACAACGCTTTGTTTGTCGATCCGGTATCCAATAAATTTACCTGTCAGTCTATTATTATCGGAGTGATCATGTTTAGTATGGGTCTGACATTAACAACAGAGGATTTTAAGATTCTTGCGCAGAGACCGTTTGATATCTGCATCGGAGCAATCGCCCAGTATCTAATTATGCCATTCCTTGCATTTGCACTGACAAAGGCGTTGAATCTTCCGGATGGAATCGCTTTGGGACTGATCCTTGTCGGATGTTGTCCTGGTGGTGTGTCATCCAATATTATGTCCTATCTGTGTGGTGGAGATGTAGCATTTTCTGTAGGAATGACAACAGTTTCAACATTGCTCTCACCAGTTATGACACCACTTATGGTTTCACTGCTGGCAAGTGGTACACATATTTCAATCAAAGGATTACCTATGTTTGTATCCATTATTGAAACAGTTATCTTCCCGGTAGCAGTAGGATTCTTACTCAACTATCTGTTAGGAAAAAATAAAACATTCAAAGAACTTCAGAAAATTATGCCTGGTATTGCAGTACTTGGACTTGCATGCGTTGTCGGCGGTGTAGTATCTTCACAGGGAAGCAAATTCTTTGAGTCCGGTGTTGTAATCTTCGTGGCAGTATTTCTTCATAATGGACTTGGATATCTGCTTGGATACGGAGCTGGTAAACTCACAGGAATGAATACAGCGAAGAAGAGAACAATCTCGATCGAGGTAGGTATGCAGAATGCAGGACTTGCAACAAACCTTGCAACAACAACAGCACAGTTTGCATCCACACCGGAGTCAGCAATCATCTGTGCAGTATCTTGTACATGGCATTCTATTTCAGGAACACTCCTTGCAGGAATGTTTGCATATTATGATAAATTCAAAGAGGACAGAGAATCCAAGAGTGTGAATACAAAAGAAGAAGCAGTATGATGTAAGTGTCAAAAGTATAAATTGCGTTTGTGCTCACACAAATAAGCAATTTATACTTATTGACACGCCGAACACCGAAAACGGAATAAA
>ENA-OQAZ01000762-OQAZ01000762.1-human-gut-metagenome-genome-assembly--contig:-NODE-762-length-17269-cov-7.122739_pt1 | contig 17269 bp, 14 predicted proteins | sample MGYA00242737_ERZ504531 | MGnify/ENA primary metagenome ERZ504531 (study PRJEB26092, sample SAMD00036244) | human gut metagenome | host: Homo sapiens | study: EMG produced TPA metagenomics assembly of... | reverse complement strand
TTTTTTTTCAGAGATTCGACATTTTTCCTTATTCTCTTTTTGGCACATTGCAAAAAAATATTCAAATTTGAACGCATTTTTATTAGTAACAGTGAGTTATGGAAGAACTGAAGAAGAAAAGTACGACTATTGAAAACGACAAAGAAATCGTTTTCTCCAAAGCTATCAAAGCTGGAAAACGAATTTACTACTTGGATGTAAAGAAAAACCGGAAAGAGGAAATGTTCATTGCTATCACAGAAAGCAAGAAAGTAGTGTCTCTTGACAAAGATGATCCTCAGGTTAATTTTGAAAAACACAAGATTTTCCTGTACAAGGAAGATTTTGAGAAGTTTATGAACGGTTTGCAGCAAGCTATCGATTTTATCGGACACGAACAGGGTACCACAAGTGAAGCACATTATCAGCCTGCTACAGCTACAGAAGAAATGCCTTCACAATCTGAAGAAATAAAAATTGACATCGATTTTTAAGATAAAGCGCAAAAGTACTGATTCCAACTTGAATTACAGGAATTTATTCCATGAACATTTGGAAGGTAAAAAGAAAATGCATACCTTTGCGCCGCTTTTTCAAGCTCATCGTGTGATATACCACATCGTGTGATGGCGAATTAAGCAAACAATCAACTTAATTTAGAGTAACACAAAAAATTAAAAACAATGAAATCAATCGAAATCAAAGGTTCTTTGAGAACTGAAACTGGTAAGAAAGCCACTCGTGAACTTCGTAAAGACAATGGTATTCCTTGCGTATTGTACGGAACTCAGAAAGATGAAAACGGCAATCAGGTTGCTACTCACTTTACAGTTCCTACTGAAGGCTTGCGTAACTTGGTATACACACCGCACATCTACGTTGTAGACCTGAACATTGATGGCAAGATTGTAAATGCTATCATGAAAGATATCCAGTTCCACCCTGTAACAGACAAAATTCTGCACGTTGACTTCTATCAGATCGATGAAAGCAAACCTATCGTAATGGAAGTTCCTGTGAAGTTGGAAGGTTTGGCAGAAGGTGTGAAAGCCGGTGGTAAATTGGCTCTGCAGATCCGTAAGTTGAAAGTGAAAGCCTTGTACAATGTAATTCCTGAACGTCTGGTTGTAGACGTGACTCCGCTGGGATTGGGTAAAACTATTAAAGTGGGTGAACTGAAATACGAAGGTCTGGAACTGCTGAACGCAAAAGAAGCTGTGGTTTGTGCAGTTAAATTGACTCGTGCTGCTCGTGGTGCTCAGGCTGCTGCTGGTAAATAATTTCAGTAACCTAAAACATACAAAAATCCTTTCAATGAAATACTTGATTGTTGGACTGGGGAATATCGGTGAAGAATACCGCGAAACCCGTCATAATATAGGATTTATGGTATTGGACGCTTGGCTAAGGCGTCCAATATTGTTTTTAGCGACGGACGTTATGGAGCTACCGCCCAGCTCTCGCTAAAAGGCAGACAATTGATTCTGCTCAAACCATCCACTTACATGAACCTGAGTGGGAATGCAGTACGCTATTGGATGCAACAAGAAAAAATCCCTCTAGAAAACGTATTGATTGTAGTAGATGACCTGGCCCTGCCTTTTGGAACCCTGCGACTGAAAGGAAAAGGCAGTGATGCAGGCCACAACGGATTAAAGCACATTGCTGCTACGTTAGGCACTCAGAACTATGCCCGCCTGCGCTTTGGCATCGGAAACGACTTCCCGAAAGGAGGACAAATTGATTTTGTTCTCGGACATTTCGACGAAGAATCCATGAAGCAGATGCCGGAACGTCTGGAGGTAGCACAGGAAATCATCAAGAGTTTCTGTCTGGCCGGACTGAACATCACCATGAATCAATATAATAACAAATAAAAAACATGCCGGAAGCACGAATTGACAAATGGATGTGGGCTGCACGTATCTTCAAGACAAGAACCATTGCTGCCGAAGCCTGCAAAAAAGGAAGAATCTCGATCAACGGTTCTCAGGTGAAACCTGCCCGAATGGTAAAACCAGGGGACGTGGTACAGGTCAGAAAGCCTCCTGTAACCTATTCCTTCAAGGTGTTGCAGGCCATTGAAAAAAGAGTGGGAGCCAAACTGGTACCGAAAATCATGGAAAACGTGACTACACCCGACCAGTATGAATTGCTGGAGATGAGTAAAATCAGCGGATTCGTAGACCGTGCCCGTGGTACAGGACGTCCCACAAAGAAAGAACGAAGAGACTTGGACGAGTTCTTCATGCCAGAATACCTGGATGACTTTGACTTCGACTTTGATGACGAGGAGGAGGATGAAGAATAAATATTGTCCGCATTAAAAATAAAAGCTGGACTTGCCTATTCACTTGTGCAAGTCCAGCTTTTTTATTCTGCCTTGGCTGTTACCTCAGAGGCTTCAAACAACGCATTCAAATTCTTTTCCTCTCCTACGACCCATACCACATCGCCTTTCTGCAATTCAAAAGAGACTTCCGGCTGCCGCAGGTTGCTGTCGTCGGCAGACTCAATTCCGACCACCAGACAATGGTATTTATTGCGGATGCCACTTTCACGAATCGTACGTCCGCAAAACGGTGAGTTACGTGCAATGACAAACTGCTTCAAGTACATCTCGCGGTTCTCAAAGTCCTCATCCTTGTAACCTTCGGCCACCTTTTCCAGCTGTCCGGAGAAAACAGACAACTGTTCGTCGGTACCGATAACCTGTAACTTGTCATTCGGAAAAATCCGGTTTCCTCCACCCGGGATATTAATACGGTGCGCACCTCGTATGATAGAAGCCACATGCACTCCGTATTTCTTTCCAAAATCAAGTTCCATCAAGGTCTTTCCTCCCCACAACGAATCAGCAGGAACCACAAAATCCGACAAGTGCAAATCACGGTCCAGCAGTCGTCCGGCATATTCCGGCTGACTCTCTCCCAAATACGCTTTCTTGATTTCCTTGGAACGGAGATTCTGCACAAACACCCTTTCCATCCCGATTGACTGCTTTTTCAAGAAACGGGAGAAAATCATCAGCAGAACGACCAGAATAGCAATACCCACCATAAGCGCGGCAGAGGCCTGGAACAGATACTTGATGATGTAGACCACAAACAATACAGCCAGCACAATGCGAAGCAATACGATTGAAATCAGCGGTGCATGATTGAAACGGCTGTCCGCCCAGAGTGCCTTGAACTCAATGGAATGATTTTTCTTCATAATCATGGCACGGAGGAAAGGAGAAATCAACAAGATGGTCACTACCGCTCCCAACACTTTTCCCCAAAAACCTCCCAGTGCGGAAATCAAAAGAGGAAGGAACAGGTTGAATGACAGTACCACCATCGCAATGGAAAGCACCAGATAAATCAATGTGATACGCACAATCGCTCCCAACAGTTTTTTCCAGTTGTTCTGATGATTTACAGGCTGCACTCCTACCGAATAACGCTCCAGCAAATGCTTCCAGAATACCGGAAGATGCCGGTCCACCCAGCCATAAGCAGGACCGGACAAACGAATCATATAAGGAGTAAGGAAGGTCGTTATCACGGATACAGCCACCACAATCGGATATAGGAAAGAGCTCGTCACATTCAGACTTACTCCCAATGCCGCAATGATAAAGGCAAATTCACCAATCTGTGTCAAACTGAATCCACACTGCATGGCGATTTTCAACGACTGACCTGACAGCAACACACCTCCCGTACCAAAGATAGTCTGCCCCAATAATATGGCTACCACAATCGCCAGAATCGGCCAAATGTATTCCACAATCATGTTCGGGTCGACCATCATTCCGACTGACACGAAGAAGATGGCTCCAAACAAATCTTTCACCGGAGCCACGAGCTTGTCAATGTGTTCCGATTCCACCGTTTCCGCCAGAATGGACCCATAATAAATGCGCCAAAGGCTGGAGAGAAGCCTACACGGGCCGCCAGCACCACCATCCCGAAGCACAAGGCCAAGGACACAATGAGCAACGTCTCGTCACTCATCAGTTTGCGTGCCCTCTTTAAGAAGAGCGGAATCAGATAAATACCTACCACAAACCAGAGAATCAGGAAGAACACCAGTTTTCCGATGCTGTAAATCATCTCACTTCCTTCAAAATTCTTGCTTACGGCCATGGTAGAAAGCATCACCATCAGCACAATGGCCAGAATATCTTCCAGAATCAGAATACTCAGCACCAACCCGGCAAAACGCTGTTGCCGAAGTCCCAAATCATCAAATGCCTTATAGATAATGGTGGTGGAAGACATGGCCAGCATTCCTCCCAAATAAATGCAGTCCATCTGTTTCCAACCAAACATCCAGCCCACAAACACACCGACCAGTATCATGCAGAAGATAATCGTACAGGCCGATATGACCGCCGAACCTCCCACCTTCATCAGTTTCTTAAAGCTGAACTCCAGTCCCAGCGCAAACAAAAGGAAGATAACACCAATCTCCGACCATGTCTGGATATTATCCGCATCTACCACCGAAGGAGTAAACGTGAAATGAGGACTGCAGACAAAACCTGCGACAATATAGCCTAACACCAAAGGCTGCTTCAATTTCTTAAATAGCAACGTCATGATTCCGGCACTAATCAATATCAAGGCCAAATCACTGATAAGAGGAGCTAAATGCGACATAATAACAGTTGTATTTTATTTTGCGCAAAAATAACGAATTCCTTACAAGAAATATCCCCCTGAGAGATAAATATGAAACAGAAGTTTCCTATTCAACCAATAATGTTGTAATTTTGTCCCATTCTAAATAAAGAGAATATGAATACTACTAAAACTACACAAACCTTTCCGGTGCTGGACATGAGTTGCGCTGCCTGTGCCACACGGGTGGAAAAGACACTGAACCGTCAGCCGGGTGTATACCATGCTCAGGTGAACTATGCAGCCGCTACGGCCACCGTAGAATACAACCCGCAAGAATGTACACCCGAAACATTAAAAGATGCCATTCAGAATGCCGGATACGACCTGGTCATCGAAACGAATGCTCAAAAAGAGAAAATAGCAGAAGATGCACATAGCCGGAAATACCGTCAACTGAAACAGCGGACTATCTTTTCGCTGATGCTTTCCGTGCCCGTAGCCATTATCGGCATGTGCTTCATGGACTGGACGTACGCCAATTACGTGATGTGGATTCTTTCCACTCCCGTAGTATTCTGGCTGGGAAGAGATTTTTACCGCAACGCCTGGAAACAGTTGAAGCACCGCACCTCCAACATGGACACGCTGGTAGCCGTGAGTACTGGCATTGCCTATACATTCAGCCTGTTCAACCTGTTCTGGCCGGAGTTCTGGCTGAGCAGAGGCATTCACCCTCACGTCTATTTCGAGGCGGCCAGCGTCATCATCTCCTTTATCCTGCTCGGACGGTTACTGGAAGAGAAGGCCAAAGGAAATACCTCGGAAGCCATCAAAAAACTGATGGGACTACAGCCGGCCACCGTCACCATTCTCACTCCGGAAGGACAGTTGAAAGAAATTCCCGTGGAACAAGTACAGCAGGGCCAGCGACTGGTAGTCAAACCGGGCAGCCGCATTGCCGTGGACGGAACCGTATATGAAGGCAGTTCCTATGTGGACGAGAGCATGCTCACCGGCGAACCGCTTCCTACCGAAAAGACTCCCGGTGCCAAGGTATATGCCGGCACCATCAACCAGAAAGGAAGCTTCAGCTTCATCGCCGACAAGGTGGGCAGTGAAACCGTTCTGGCCCATATCATCCGCATGGTGCAAGATGCACAAGGCAGTAAGGCTCCCGTACAGCAATTAGTAGACCGCATCGCGGCTATCTTCGTGCCTACCATCCTGAGTATTGCCGTCCTCTCGTTTTTAGTATGGATATGGTTGGACAGCAGCAACGGATTCACCCACGGCTTGCTAGCCGCAGTCACCGTCACCATCATTGCTTGCCCCTGTGCATTAGGACTGGCCACACCGACGGCTATCATGGTCGGCATCGGAAAGGGGGCTGAAAACGGTATCCTGATTAAAGATGCGGAAAGTCTGGAAACAGCCCGCAAGGTGAATGCCATCGTACTCGATAAGACCGGCACGCTAACCGAAGGACACCCCACGGTGACCGACATCTCCGACCCGCTTCTTCAATCTCCGTTAGGCGATGTGCTCTTTACCCTGGAAAGCGCTTCCGAACACCCTCTGGCACAAGCCATCGTACAGCATCAGACCCGCCAAATACTTCCCATGAAAGAATTTGAAAGTCTGACAGGATTAGGAGTACGAGGCAAAATCAACGGAACCTATTATTATGCCGGCAACCGCCGACTGCTGGAAACGCACCATCTTACCGTATCCCCTGCCCTGACGGAAGAAGCTGCCCGACTAAGCCAGGAGGCCAAGACCGTCATCTGGCTGGCCGATTCACAGCAGGCATTAGGACTGATAGCCATTGCCGACCGCATCAAGCCGACCTCCAAAGAGGCCGTCAGACAATTACAAGAAATGGGAATCTCAACTTATATGCTGACCGGTGACAATCCGGAAACGGCCCAAAGAATTGCAGCACAATGCGGCATCACCCACTTTCAGGCCGAAGTGCTTCCGCAGCAGAAAGCCCAGTTCATCAAGGACTTGCAAAAAGAAGGCAAAATCGTAGCCATGGTGGGCGACGGTATCAATGACAGTGCGGCACTGGCTCAGGCCGACCTCAGCATTGCCATGGGAAAAGGAAGCGACATTGCCATGGACGTGGCCAAAATGACGCTCATTTCGTCCGACCTGAACAAGATTACCGATGCCATCCGCCTTTCTCAGGCCACCGTACGCACCATCCGCGAGAACCTTTTCTGGGCCTTCATCTACAACCTGATAGGTATCCCGGTAGCCGCCGGTATTCTGTACCCCATCAACGGCTTCCTGTTGAATCCGATGATAGCCGGAGCGCCATGGCCATGAGCAGTGTCAGCGTGGTAAGCAACAGTCTCCGACTGAAACGAAAGAAATTCGCACACACCGCAGTAACCGTACAGGAGGAAGTGCAACCCACTGAAGAAATCACCGCACCCGCAGTGGGAACAGCTACCCCACAGCCGGAAACAGCTGCTCCAGCCGCTTCCGAAAACCGGAAAACCTATCTGGTAGAGGGAATGATGTGCGACCACTGCCGTACCCGCGTAGAGAAAGTACTGAACATGTGGGAAGGAGCCTCCGCTCAGGTTACACTCACTCCGCCGGAAGCCGTCATTACCTTCCAAGGGAAAGTACCTGCACTTTCAGAACTGCAACAACTGATTGATGAAAAAGCCGGTGATTATACCCTGAAAGAAAAGAACTGATTGAAAGGGTTTTATCTAATCCCAGTACTTCCTTGGCAGTACTGAAGTACTGACGGCGAAGTACTACAGTACTGCCGTGAAAGTACTGAAGTACTGCAAGGGAAGTACTCAAACATTCACTATCAGTCTTAAATGAAAAGAACTGTACTGATTGGCTTTGTTTTTATCCCATCCCCTTCACAAATTCAAAAAAAGTCTATATTTGAAGCAACAATTCAAATATACGGCTTATGAAACGAACACATTTTTTTCATGGAATACTTCTGATTGTACTCATCCTTTCCTTTATGGCATGCAAGGATGACCACGGCCCCATTTACCTGGTAAGTGCTACCGACCATCAACAAATAACTGACGGCCAATTGGAAATCAGTCCGTTCAGTAAAGGAGAGAAATTTTTAATCCGTGGAGGAGAAGGAAATTATACCATCAAAAATGAGAACAAGGAAATCGTAGACTATCGCTACGACGGTGACACACTGACATTCATTCCAGTCAGCATCGGAGAAACCTCTACCCTCATTGCCGACCGCTCAGGCAACAGTTACACACTGACGATTGTTGTCAATAACCCGCAAAACAACTACCGGATAGAAAGCATCAGCGCAGAAGTGGAAGGTGATAATCTAACCAAAGGAGAAGAAGCGGAACTGCTTGCACGAATTGCCGAAGACGCTCCGGTTCAGTCAGGCGGACGCTTGCTATTCACCTACTCAGACGCTTCTTTGTCATACGGCGATTTGAAAATTTTCCCGAACTATACCGGAAGCTATCAAATCGGACTTTTTGAACGCACATTAAAGTACACGGAAAATACCGGTGAACCTTACCAGCAGATTCAGGTAGAAATGGCAGGAAGCACCAAAAGAACATACACTTTCATGCTGTTCGAAAACGAAACGTCTTCTACCCAGACTGCTGACAACACTTCTTCTACAAACGAAGAAGGAGCTGCCACCACCAGCTGCTTTATCAAAGAAGAGGTAACCGCACAATACAAGGGAGAGTTCAGCGGACTCACCAAGGCGTATCGGATTTATCACCTGACCAAGCAGCCCTAACATTCTGCCGACACTTTTTTGCACATGTCCCGTATCGAACTTCAATCCTTCGATTTGTTCAACCGCATCGAACGGATTCATCATCAGCCGACGGCTGCCCCCGACAATTTACAAGCTAAGTATATCCTGCTCCACAAAGTGCTGGAGCAGGCTTGTTATGAACTGACCACTGGTGTCACGCTCTCGTTCGCCAACCTGTTTTCCCGTCTGGATTACATCTGCAAGGAGAAGAAAATGACTCCCTCCGACCGCTATGCCATCCAGACCATGCGCCGTAACTGTAACGCAGCCATGGGCGACCGTTTTCAGGCCGACATGCAGGAATACCTTTACGACCTGCGGGCACTGGTGCGCTTTGTCTCACTGGGTTTTGAAGAAGACATTCCGGCTTCCATTCTTCCGGAAATCCCTCACTCCAACCGTCCGTATCAGGGTACACGCCTGTCGCACATCCCGTACGTACGGGCTTCGGTGACCAGCTGGAACGACACGCAGATTTTTGCAGCGACCGACAGCGAAACCGACCCGTTCATCATCATCAACTATGCCAAAGGAGGATATGACGGCGACCTGCTCTACCTGAAAGACCTGCTTTCAGAAAACCTGCCGCTGAACCTGCTCGATGTGCGTGTGGACGAGGAGAATCACTACATTCCCAACCTTATTGTGATTCACCCCGATTACCTGATTGACATCAGTTCGCTGGCCGCCTGCTTTCGGGAGTACGGGCACCATCCACTCAATTATTTCATGAACAAAATCAAGCCGAGAGCCAATACGGCCCCCATCCTGATGGGTAACCTGGCCAGCCAGTTTCTCGACGACTATATCAACGAGCAGCCGCAGGAGCCGGTGAGCTACCCCCGCACCATCAAGAAATTCTTTGCCGCTTCGGCCCTCGACTTCTGTACCTGCCCTCTTCCAGCCGATTTTCACGCACAGGCACAGGCACAGATGATGAACATCCGCTCGTTTGTTCACGACGTGCTGCCTCATAACATACGGAACTTCAACAAGAAGAATACCCTGCTCGAAGCCTCCTTCATTTGTGAGAAACTGGGATTGCAGGGGCGTGTGGACATGATGCAGAAAGACTTCCAGGTACTCATCGAACAGAAGGCCGGCAAGCGCGACGAATACCATCGCCGCCATAAGGAAGATCATTTCATTCAGATGATGCTCTACCAAGGCGTACTGATGTACAATTTCGGACAGGAAACCGCCCACATGCAAACCTTCCTGCTCTATTCCAAATATGCCGACGGATTGCTGATAGAACACTTTGCCGAAAACCTGTTCCGGGAGAGCATCAAGCTCCGCAATTACATCGTACACAACGAGATGCGACTGGGCGACGGAGCATCGGAGAAATTGTAGACTCACTGAGCACCGATTTGCTGAACGAATTGCAGATTGGCGGAAAGCTGTGGAACGACTACCAGGAACCGCAACTACAGACGGCCATCAATACCCTGAAACGCTGTACGCCGCTGGAGCGGGCTTACTTCAACCGCTTTTTCACGTTCGTATCAAAGGAACAGATTCTCAGCAAGACCGGAGGAAGCAACGATGCATCTCACGGATTTGCCGGCAACTGGCATATCCCGCTGCACGAGAAACTGGAGGCGGGCAATATCCTGACCGGACTGACCATCCAAGAGAAACAAAGCAGCGGCCCTGGCAAAGGATACGACCTCATTGAACTGCACATTCCGGCACAGGATGAAGACTTCCTGCCCAACTTCCGCACGGGCGACATGGTGATTCTCTATGCGTATAAGGAAGAACCGGACATGAGAAAGCAGATTCTCATGAAGGGAAACATTCTGGAGTTGCAGCCGGACCGTATGACCTTAGTGCTGCGCAACGGACAGCAAAATAAAGATATTATTGGCGGTAAAGAAGAGGTATTTGCCGTGGAACACGATTTTTCGGATACTTCTGCCAACAACGGATTCCGCGGGCTGTATGCTTTTCTGTCTGCACAAGCCGACCGGAAAGAACTGCTGCTCGGTGTACGCCCGCCTGCACAACTGGAGGATGTCAAACTGAACGGCGATTACGGCCGCTTCAACGAACTCATCCTGAAAGAAAAACAGGCCAAGGACTACTTTCTGCTGGTAGGTCCTCCGGGCACTGGAAAGACCTCGTGTGCCCTGCGTTTCATGGTGGAAGAAGCCCTGAGCGAACCGGATACCTCCATCCTGCTATTGTCGTACACCAACCGGGCGGTGGATGAAATCTGTGCCATGCTCACGGATTCCGGCATTGCCGACCGTACCCCGTTCATCCGTATCGGCAACGAACTGTCGTGCGACAAGCGTTTCGTGCCTTACCTGCTTAAATACAGTCTGGATGACTGTCCCAAGCTGACCGACATCCAGCAGAAGATGGCACGCACACGTATCTTTGTGGGTACCACGACCGCCATCAACAACCGCCTCAACCTGTTCACGCTGAAGCATTTCCAGCTGGCCATCATCGACGAAGCCTCGCAGATTCTGGAACCCGACCTGATAGGCATCCTGTCTGCCCGTCATCAGCAGCATAACGCCATCGACAAGTTTGTCTTGGTGGGCGACTACAAGCAGTTGCCGGCCATTGCCCAGCAAAGTGCGGAAGAAGCTGCCGTGACCGACCTCCTGCTGCGGAACATCGGGCTAGAAGATTGCCGCAACTCGCTGTTCGAACGCCTTTACAAATCGAGTCCGGATACCTGCCGCAGCATCCTTCACAAGCAAGGACGCATGCATCCGGCCATTGCCGAGTTCCCGAACCAGACGTTCTACTACCGGGAGCAACTGGAGAGCGTGCCTCTTCCTCATCAGTTGGAAGAAACGCCTTACGAAGCCGGCCTGACTCCGCAAGACACCATCGACCAGTTGCTGCTGGAACGCAGAATGGTGTTCATTCCCGCAGAAGCTCCGGACCACCTGACCTGCTCGGACAAGACCAACCCGAACGAAGCCCGGATTGTAGCTACTCTGTTAGGCCATATTTACCGCCTGACGGAATCCCGTTTCGACCCGAACCGGACGGTAGGTGTCATCGTGCCCTACCGCAACCAGATTGCCATGATACGAAAAGAGATTGCGCGTCTCCAGCTGCCTGCCTTGCAGGACATCTCCATCGACACGGTGGAACGCTACCAGGCAGCCAGCGCGACATTATCATCTATTCGTTTACCATACAGAATTTCAGCCAGCTCAACTTCCTTACGGCCAATACGTTTCAGGAGGGCAATTTCCTGATTGACCGCAAGCTGAATGTGGCACTGACCCGCGCCCGCAAGCAACTGCTGCTGACGGGCAATCCGCATATCCTCGGGGCCAACATCACCTTCTACAAGCTGATGGAGTACATCCGCCTGCACAACGGATACCTGGAAACGGATGCCCTCTCGTTCTGCCGGGGAGACTTCACCCTGCCTTCGTACCAGAAGAACTGGGAAGTGGCAGACGGTACCTATTCCCTACCAGCGCATTTCAAGCAGGTATTCCCGGAATTGATAGCCCCACCGGCACAGCTGGAAGAAAGCGAAACTTACTACCGTGAAGCCACTGCCTACGGTCGGAGCGACTTCCGCACCCTGCCCGAAGAGATGTCTCCATCTGACTTCTGCCAGGTATACAACTATTTGTACATGCGGAAACAATATGCTGCCGCCCAGGCTCTCTTTACCGGAAGCGGCAACTGGCTGCACGACCTCATCCGTAAGGTATCAGGGCGCGTGGTGTTCTGCGATCTCTCGTGTGAAGCCGGAGCTTCGGGACTGGCTTTTGCCGATGTATGCCGTTCCCTTCCCCATCTGGCCCTGACCTACACGGGCATCTATCCCATGCAGGAAATGGGAGAAACGGCCGAAGCCTTTTTCCGTTCACCAGCCTACAAGCACATTCAGGCAAACTGGTATCCCCGCCTGAGTGCCGTGCCTGCTGCCTTCTGGCAAGCCCATGCCGTACTGACCGAACTGGTGATTTTCAACCTCTCCAGCCTGTTCGACCGTATTTCTCCGCGGGAGGCACGCGACCTAGCTTTGCAAATCAACCAATTGGTGCATGCCAGCCCCCTGAACCATTACGTTCTGGTGTACCGTGACGATGCGGGGCCCTGCATGCACAACCATTCCTACACGGCATTCTGCAACCACCTGTCGGCAGAGCTGAAACCGCTCCAGCCGCAGATGCCTCTTTTCGGAAAAATCCATTGTGAACCCACCGAAGGAGTTCCTCTTTCGCAGGAATTCCTTTATGAAATACGTACCAACTGATGAATAAGAAACCTATACAGCGTGCCCTCATCGTAGGGGCTACTTCCGGCATCGGAAAAGAAACGGCCTTGCAACTGCTCCAGAAGGGATGGATACTCGGACTGGCAGGCCGACGTGAAGAGAATTTGAAAGAACTACAGCAACTGGCTCCGGAGCGTATCCACATCCAGGCCATCGACATCTGTCAGGAGGATGCGACCGACCGCCTGCTGGAACTGATTGAAGAAATGGGAGGCATGGACCTCTACCTGCACTGCTCGGGCATCGGCCACCAGAACTACCAGCTGACCCCGGAAATCGAGCTCCGCACACTGGAGACCAACGGCACCGGATTTGTACGCATGGTAACAGCCGCCTTCCGCTACTTTGCCCAACAGAAAAGAGGACACCTGGCAGTCATCAGTTCCATTGCGGGAACCAAAGGGCTGGGAGCTGCTCCGGCCTATTCTGCCACCAAACGTTTCCAGAACACTTACATCGATGCGCTGGAACAACTGGCTCACATCCAGAAACTTCCCATCCGTTTCACAGACATCCGTCCGGGATTCGTAGCCACCGGGCTCCTGAACGACGGCAAACACTATCCCATGCTGATGCATACGGAGAAAGTGGCCCGCCACATCGTACGTGCCCTGGAGAAAAAGAAACGCATTGTCGTGATTGACTGGCGCTATCGCATACTGGTGCTCTCTGGCGACTGATACCCCCTTTCCTCTGGAAGCGACTGCCTGTCAGGAATTAGCCACCACCCGTCCTTCTTTCACCACAATCCGTTGCAAACGGCGGTACACATAGATAAATGCCGGAATCAGGAAGAGGTTGGCAAACAGCCAGGCTGTCGGGTCGCCGAAGCATACGCCCCAGAATCCCCACAACGGAACCGCAATCAGACTGACCAGCACACGGGCCACCATTTCCGACACACCGGAGAACATAGCCAGCCGTGTGTAGCCCGCTCCCTGAATGGTATAGCGCAAGATACTGAGCATACCCAGCAAGAAGAAGAAAGAAGTGTTGATGTGCAGGAACAAAGCCGTATCGTCGATAATCTCGGTCTCATCCGGTGAGATAAACAGCAGGGCAAACTTCTCGGCCAGTCCCCACATCAGGGCACCAATCGCTATGACATAGACGGTCATCATCAGCGTGGCCGACTTGATACCCATCCAGATGCGGTCCGGCTTTCCGGCCCCGTAATTCTGTCCGGAATACGTCGCCATAGCCATTCCCAAGCTATCCAGCGGACACATCACAAACATCTTGATACGCATGGCTGCCGTGAAAGCTGCCACACAGGCCGTACCCAGCGCATTGTTCGCACTTTGCAGCATGATACTGCCGATGGCCGTAATGGAAAACTGCAATCCCATCGGTACCCCGATGTACAGCAACTGACGGGCCAGGTCGCCACGGAAACGACGGTCGGCAGGCTCGGTTTTCAGGATGTCAAACTTGCGGTACATATAGATATAGCACAGCAAGGCCGATAACCCTTGAGAGAAGACCGTAGCAATGGCTGCTCCGGCCACTCCCCACCCCAGCGTAAGGATGCAGAACAAATCGAGCACAATGTTCAGTATGGTAGAGAAAAGCAGGAACCAGAACGGAGTCTTGCTGTCGCCCAACGCACGGATGATGCTGGATAACAAATTATAGAAGAACGTACACGGCACACCGATAAAGGTAATCAGCAGATAGAGGTAAGCCCCTTCAAAGATATTCTCCGGTGTGCGCATGGAACGCAGGATAAATCCGCAAAGCAGACTGGTGACAATGGCTACCGCGACCGACATCACCGCCGCTAACTTCAGGCTGACCGATACATAGCGCCGCATCGTCACATAATCGCGGGCTCCGAACTTCTGTGCCACCGGAATGCCGAAACCTCCGCAACACCCGTTGCAGAACCCTAAAATCAAAAAGACGACCGACGTACTGGCACCAACAGAAGCCAGCGCATTGATACCCAAGAACTTTCCGACAATAGCCGCATCCACCAGCGAATACGTCTGCTGGAGCAGGTTGCCCAGCAACAATGGAAAAGTAAAATTCAGAATCAGCGGCAGACTCGGCCTGATGTCATCTCTTTAGACTGTGCCATAATTTCCTCTCGTTATCCTTAAAATCTTAATAAGCGTGCAAAAGTACACGAAAGTCACGAAACGAAAGAAAATCATCCCGTTAAATAAGGTAATTCGAGCAATATTTTTGCCTTAAATCAAGCACTAAGAAAACGCACTTGCGTTTCAAACCAAACACAAGTACATTTTATCTGAAACGGCCTTACGTTTTACTTCAAACGCAAGGCGTTCTGAATCAAACGCAAAGGCGTTTTTTCAACCTATCCCAACAGATTTATAAAACACAAAGAATCAGCTATTTAACCACATTTTCAAAAGAATCATCCGTTCACGGCTAATTTGTATCGTACCATCATACGCCGGCCATACACTCACCACGGCCTTTCCGTTGAAGTAGTGCTGAATATTGCGTATGGAATCGGCCGAGAGGATAAACTGGCGGTTCACCCGGAAAAAGACACGCCCGTCCAGCTGCTCACTCGTTGCCGCCTTGGCCACCTTATTCCAGTAATACTGGTCTGCCTGATACAGCACGTCGTTCGTCACCCGCTTTTCTTCGTACAAGGCACTCTCCTTTTCCTTTCGGGATTTCTCCAGTCCGGCTTTCAGTGCCCCTCTCGAGTAGACCGGCTGCAACAAAGTCACGGAAGCCCCGTACTTGGTGTCACGCCCCTGAAAATACAGCGGAGTTTCTATGGACGGAAGTTCCCTGTAGAGTTCCAGCGGGTTACCCGTGTAACTGGCATTGGCATTTCCGCTCAGCGAAGGAAGAAAATAGGCCTTCACCTTTTCACGATACTGCTGCAAGAATACACTCTCCTGGGCATGGACTCCCAGCTCCAGTCCCAGCATGCAGCACATCATCATTCTTCTATTCATCTCAATATAGTTATAAAATTAGAGAAACATTTTTTATTGGGCCACACATTTCTTCTTTTTATTCACCCCGTTTGGATATTTTATAGAAAACCGTGTACAAGGCCGGAGTGACAAACAGTGTCAGAAGGGTGGCAAAGGAAAGTCCGAACACCGTGGTCAGGGCCGCCATCAATACCGGACGGGCTCTGGAAACCGTGGCCTCTATCACAGCCGTATAAGGCTCCACACCGGCCTTCTGCTGAATATTTACCTCGTCGAGCAGCACAATCACATTCTTGATAATCATTCCCAGCAATCCCAGCCAGCCTGCGATACAGAAAAAGCCAAACTGAAATCCGGTGACCCACAGACCAAAGACCATCCCTATCAAAGACAAGGGTAGAATGAGGAAAATAATCAAGGGCTGACGAAAGTTGCCAAACAGCATGACCAGAATGACCAGCAACATGATAAGTGCCAGCGGGAAATACTTAGTCAGTGCAGCCATGGCTTCTTTCTGGTCCTTGTACTGTGAGTCCCAGAAGAAGGTATATCCTTCCGGAAGACGAATGCGCTCAATCTCTTCCCGGATTTCAGAGTGAACTTCTTTCATGGTATGTCCTCGCTTTACATCGCACTGGGCAGCCATGGAAAGCTTCCGGTCGTACGTGCGCACAAGGGGATATTCCCATGCCAGTCCGATGCTGTTGGCCACCTGCCCCAGCGGAGCAGAATTACGCCCGTTCCATATCGGCAAATCCTCCACGCTTTCCATGTCCCAGGAACCTTTGACATCCGTATGCAGCAACACCGGCACTTTCTTGTCGCGGTCACGATATACCCCTACAGCCGTACCGTCATTGACGGCTTTCACGGCATTCATCATGTCATGCCGTCCCACATTCAGCCTTCCGGCCTTTACCGGATCATAATCGGCCTTAATCATCAGTGCCATGTTTCCCCACTCATTGCGGGCATTCAGCACCTTGGGATTCTTCCGCATGATTTCCAGCGCCAGGTTGGTCAAAGAATCGAGTACCTCCGGATCATCTCCGCAGAAGCGTGCCTCAATCAAGGCCTGCGGAATGGAGTTTATCTCGAAACTGTTCACACGAACCAGCGCGTCCGGAAACATTTCCGGCAAACGGTCGTACAACATAGCCTGAAGCTCACGTGACTTCTCCGGCGTGTCAGCTTCTACCAGGCATTGCGCATAATTAGGCTGCGGACCATAAGCCGCATTGGCCAGGTAATAACGGGGCGGCGTCTGCCCGACAAACGACGACACCTTTTTCACTCCTTCCAACGAATTCAGATAGGCTGTCATCTCCGTCATCTGACGGTCACTTTCTTCTATACGTGTACCCTCGGGTAACCAGACGTCGACCGAAAAATACTGCTTGTTGAGCAAGGGCATAAACTGCTGCGGAATAAAGCGGAATCCCCATCCGGCAATGACCAGCAACAGCACCATCGCTCCTAAAACCACATAGCGTCTCTGTATAGTCCATCTCAATGCCTGCCGGAACAGGTCGTATGCACGGCCGCTGAACAATTCGCCCTTCAGCTCATCCGGACGCGGACGACGCACAAACTCCTGCACGAAGAATACATTCTGCGTAATGGCCAGTACCCAGCTCAGCAAAAGAGATACCCGCAATGAACAATGAACAGTGAAGACAGATTTACCCAGTGA
>ENA-OQAZ01000761-OQAZ01000761.1-human-gut-metagenome-genome-assembly--contig:-NODE-761-length-17275-cov-1.591847_pt1 | contig 17275 bp, 19 predicted proteins | sample MGYA00242737_ERZ504531 | MGnify/ENA primary metagenome ERZ504531 (study PRJEB26092, sample SAMD00036244) | human gut metagenome | host: Homo sapiens | study: EMG produced TPA metagenomics assembly of... | reverse complement strand
TACACATCCAGTTACAGACACAAAAATACCTGTCAGAGTGAAGTGATCCATCTCTGCCAGGTATTTTTATCCGGATCTTTGTGCTGATCTACTCTACGTACCCCGCATTCCAGAAGTAGAGTCCGCTGTAATTGTTTAAGCCTTTCACATGATCATTCCATGCATAGTTCGCAATATAATGGCCAAAATTGATGACTGCCAGATAATCCCAGGAATACTCCTGAACTTTCTCCCAGGCCGCCTTCGCGTCATCCATGTTTGTGGAGGTATTCATGTCATTTAAAAGACTCTGCAGGGTTTCATCATCGTTCCAGCCCGCGTAATTCGGTCCAAAGTAAAGCTTTAAGGACGGAATCGGAACCTGTGAAAATGTGCAGATATATATCCAGACGAAATATTTGTTCTACCACAGGTTTATCCAGCCCCATCTTCGCCCGGAGCGCCGCGATATCTTCCACCGTGGCCTCAGCGCCAAGAATAGAAGCTGCCGGATCACCAGGTGTCAGGTGCACTACTGAAAAGATAACGACGGATACGATGATCAATACTGGAATAATGGAAAGTAACCGTCCTACGATGAATTTTCTCATATTGTCCTCTCCCTTCTTGCTATCCAGAAAAAACAAATAAAAAAGCACACAATGCGTCTTTTGATACGCCATTGTATGCTCAACAGTTATCTTTTTTCTTTTTGTTTTTTCTGCTCCTGTAATTGCGTTTTATTCTACTGTCCATAATTGGATTTGTCGATTAACGATTATGTATATATATTCAGACTATTTTGCCAGTTCATTTAGTTATTTTTTACAATGTGCCTGGAAATTTTGTTCAGAGTGAACTATTGACTCTCTTTAAATTAATATGTGTTTTGTGAATTATTCTTAATTTTTTTAAAATTGTTTTTTGTTTTTACTTTATTTTCTTAATTGCTATTTTGCATTCACTGCCACTACAAAGGTGATAGTTATTAGACTTCCCACTATCTGGGCGTGTTCGGAACCTTCACCGTTAGAGCGCGCCCATGGCGCGCATACTCAAAAAGGCAGATATCCTTTTGAAGAACATCTGCCTTTTACACATCTTATCACGAGCTGGTAGTCTATCGTTTCTACTCTCGATTCTTTTTATTCTCTTCTTCCTTATTCTTAAACCAATTATCCAGTTTCGTGAGACCCCGGATCAAGATCTTCTTCTCATCATCATCAAATTCATCCATGATGGATGTGATCATCTCTTTGTGGAATCTTGCATGATGAACAAACGCCTTCTTGCCCTTATCTGAAAGCGAAATATATACGACCCGGCGGTCTTCCTCACCGCGTTCTCTCTTCACATAGCCTTTTTTAACCAGGCTGTTCATTGCGATCGTCAGGGTTCCCACCGTGACGGAAAGCTTTTTCGCGATCGAGGACATATTTTTCGGTGTTCCTATGCCGATGGCCTCAATCACATGCATATCGTTATTTGTTATATCCTGGAATTCCCGGGTAATGATCGCTTTCTCCTCAACATCCATGATGCTGCGGAATAATCTCACCAAGATCTCATTCAGTTCCTTATAATCGTCCAACAGCGGAATCCTCTTTCTCCCTGGGCTGTCTGATCTCTTCTGGCAGCCCGGATCTTTTGTCTTTTATAGGTTTTATTATAACCGATTCCAACTGACGGCACAACTGATTTCCAAGTGTTTCCGACCTTTTTCCGGGAAATTTCAGGACTTGCAGCCTCTTCTCTTGCTATGTCCCCGTTGCTGTTCTGCTACTGTTCCGCCGCTGAGAACGCCTGGTTTTTGCCTGGCATTCTGGCGGTCTTACAATAAATCCGCCAGAAAGATACTTGCAGCTATCCCGGCCGCTGTCGCGACTAGAGCTCCCGGCAGTGTCCAACGGGTCTTTCGGATATGGGCAGACATAAAATATACACTCATGGTGTAAAATACTGTCTCCGTACACCCCATCATGATCGAGACCATATTTCCCACCAAGGAATCTGGACCGTATTCTTTAAAAATATCAAGGATCAGACCGACAGCCGCGGAACTGGATATGATCCTCACCAGGATGATCGGAATTACCGGAACCGGGATATGGCAGAGTGCGGCTGGGAATTTCAGAAGCTCTGATAATACCTCCAGAATCCCGGAAGCTCTCAATACTCCCACCGCAGTCATCAGTCCGATCAAGGTTGGAAGTACATCCGCCACTGTCCGCATTCCTTCTTTTGCACCATCCAGGAAATCGTCGAATACCGGCCGTTTTGCGAGGATTCCGGAACCAACGATATAAAATACCGTGAGCGGAACCATGAATTCTGAGAGGAAAATCAATATATCCATGTTTTTCTTCTATGCCCTGCGATTGCCGTTTCTTTAGAACTTCCCGACATTAACACATACTCTACAGAATGTCTTCTTCCCGTCCGTCCAATCCTGGAAACCGCAGCATTCTCCCTTCAATTCTCTTCCTTCTCATTGTATTCTCCGCGAAAATCCATTATACTAAGCCCATGGAGGTGTTTTTCACTATGAGTATTCTTTTTCTAGAGTATCCACCTGTTCTACCTGTCAGAAGGCAAAGCGCTGGCTTGATGAGCATAACGTATCCTATACCAGCCGCCACATCAAGGAGAACAATCCCACTGCGGAGGAACTGACAGAATGGTATAAAAAGAGCGGACTTCCGTTAAAAAAATTCTTTAACACCAGCGGACTTATCTATAAATCCATGGGATTGAAGGATAAACTCCCGACAATGAACGAAGAAGAGCAGATTGCCTTGCTCGCAACAGACGGAATGCTTGTAAAGCGTCCGTTAGTTATCGGCGATTCCTTTGTTCTCACCGGTTTTAAGGAAAAAGACTGGCAGGAAAAGCTAGGGTAACTGACGCCCTGGCTTTTTTCCTGTCTTCACGAATAACCAGATTCCCGCTGCTAAAAAGAACAGGATCCCGATACTGACCGTTATCGTTGTGACATGGCTCTCCAGCCATTCTATGATCCGCTCCGCCAGACTGGTTCTCAAAAGATCTGGGGGATCCGTTTCTTCTTCTGCCGACTTACGATCTCTGTCTCGGGTGCGTTTTCTGTCTCATTTTCCGTTTCTGGAAGAACTTCCTCATAAATTCCAATATACTGCTTTCCTTCCAGATCCGGTGTTCGGATCTGACCTCCATATTTTGCTTTTACATTTCGAATCAGCTTACTTCCGCCTGCAGTCGCATTTCTGAACATCACCTCCCCATCCATATAAGGTTCTCCGTCCCATTCCACCCGGTCCACCCGATAACATACCCGGGACAACCCTGCAAGTTCTAAAAGTTTTTCTCCATAATCAGCAAGATCTGCATCGCCAGGAATCTCCATATCTCCCAAATAGAACGAATCTGCCCCGTCATCCAGATACCGTCACAGAAAAGGAAAAGGTATCCGACCAGCTTCTCGACGTCTCTTCCACATCTACAAGAGAAAGTTCCCGCTCAAACTCTGTGCCGGACTCCTCATCGATAAGCGGAACGTCTGCCGTCTCCGGCACCGTATCATCACCTTCCAGGTCATAGGGAATTGTCACCTGGGCATATGTTATTTCTCCGGCTTTTTTCGCATTTCTGATTCGTTTTGATACCAACCGGTATTCCTTTTCCCACTCGCTCCTTGTCTCTTCCGGTATGAATGCCTCACCTCCATCCGTAAGTATGGGGCTTTCATAGATCAAAGTCTCTTTTTCTTCTGATTTTTTTTTCTCAGATGCTGCCTCTTCCGTGAAAAGTGTTTCCTCTGCAAATGCTTTTTCTTCTTCCAACTTCGTTTCCTCCGTCTGCGATATTTTCTCCGCTGATAGTGCCTCCTCTTCCGATGATATTTCCTTCTCTAGTATAGTTTCATCCTGCGACATTCTCTCTGCAAATGTAGGCAGCGGAAATGCCAGACATGACAGAAACATCACACTTCCTAAAAAACCGGAAATTTTTTTGACAGGAAGCCGGAATATTCGGCTCCCATCATTTTTTATCCTTACGTTCTTCTTTTCTCTCATTTTCCTCCTTCTTTATATGCAGATACCAAAGACCAAGGAATCCGACAAACAGACCAAATACCGCAATTTCCGGTCTCCGGGTATCGCCAGTCTCCGGGGTCCTGAGACTTGTCCTGTCCTTCTGACGGACTCGCCCCTCTGTGCTGCCGGAAAATTCCCGCTCATAGCGTACCGTAATCCTGCCATACGTCTTTTCTCGGTCCCGTTCTTGTTTCGATTCCTCCTCCGATTCCGGTTCTGTCCACTCTGCCTCCACCGGTTTCTTCGGTTTGTCATGCGGAGTGGGCGCTGTTGGCTGTTCCGGCTCTGCCGGTCTCTCAGACGTCTCCGGTTCCTTCGGCGCTGTCGGAGTCTCCGCTGGCGCCGTTGTCTCAGATTCGGCGGGCTCTGTCGGCAGCTCCGGTTCAGTAGGTCTTTCCGGTTCGTCCAGTGTTTTTCTGCGGTCTGTCATCTCGATTTTTATAAAGCTTCCATCTATTGGCACTGTAAATTTGATGGAATCAGCGATCTCATACCCATCCGGCGCAGATATCTCCGTCAGGATATACGTCTCTCCTGCTGTCAGCGTTCCATCCACAAAATGCGGAGTTTTTCCTGATATCCAGGAATCGATGACCGTTCCATCCACCGTTTTTAACTCCAGGGACGCTCCAGGCAGTTCTTCTCCCGTCGCCATATCTAACTTGCTGAACTGTGCTCTCGTCTTTTTATTCGTAATCGAAAGTTCATACAACTGGACCACCGCTTCTTTTTCCCTGTCAAATACGATAGAAAACGTCTCTTCCGAACACCCATATCCGGGTGGAGACTGGATCTCCTGAACCTCATACTCGTACATGACCCAGGCACATTTTCAGATAACCGATCGGGAGCTCCGGTGACAGCGCAATTCCGTCCGCACCTGTCATAAATACCGTCTTTTCTCCCGTCTGTACGCAGACCGCCTCAAACCATGCCCCGGAAAGTTTCAATTCTTTATCTTCCGCATCTGTCTTTCGGATCCTGATCCTGCCACATGCTATCTTTTCTTCTGGTTCCCGTCTGTTTTCCACCTCATAACGGACGATATTCTCCGTCTGGTCTACCGTGATAAGGATCGGTTCCGCTCCCTGATAACCGTCCGGAACTCTCGTCTCAAGAAGTACATATTTTCCTTCCGGGATCCGGTCAATTCGGTGCAGACCGGCTCTCATATCATAACTGGTCATTCCCGGATACCTCTCGGATGATCTGTCATGATAGCGGAACTGGTATTCAAACCGCGGTGACAGCTGACCGTCGGATGTTAATCTTTTCGGATCTCCATCAACTGTGACTGAGACCCGCATTCTGCTTCCATCCGATAATTCCCAGATCTGTGTGATGATTTTTCTGTTTTCCGTCGCCATATCCTCCAGAAGTCTGGCATCTCCTGAAGTGACTCTTCCCTGAAGTTCCTTTTTCCACGAGAACTGCCGGAATTCATTTCCATACTGTCCAAACATCTTTTCATACGCCTCTGGAATCGCCGGAACATATTCCGACAGATCATCCGCCTTCCAACTGTCCATGATTCGGTCTTTCCGGTACAGATAAGCGCCGTTTTCCGTCTTTGCTCCCCCATTCTCATCCAGAACTGCCTCACAGAGGACAAACTCTGCTGCGGCAGGCCAGGATAACGGCTCTTTCTCCCGGATGCATTTCTCTCAAGCTTAAAGACCTCCAGCTTCGTATGATCGTCTTTCAAAACAAAGCTCTGCAGATTTCCTGTTTCCTCCACTGTAATCTCCATGGATGCAGGAATGTAGCCACCCGGTGTTTCTAGTTCCTCCAGAATATAATCACCTACAGGAATTCCTTCAAAATATTTCGGTTTTTCATCCGTTATCCACATTGCAGTGACTGAAGCTTTACGGTTATCCACAGGATCTTCCGAGTTCCACACAGCCGGTGTCTCCTCTGCCTTCACGAGATAATATCCTTTAGGATATTTATCCTGATCGGCAGTATTTACCCGCTTTGCCTTAAACAGCGCAAGCTTCGCCCCTGTTACAAAGGTCTGGCTGTATGTGCCCCGGATCTCTGTGCTTGTTTCACTTGTCTCCATATCTGTGCGGTTTTCTACCTTCTGACGGTAATCTTCTGTTCCGTCGATTTTTGCGATCTCCACCTTTGTTTTTTCATCCGACAGGAGTACTCTCTGGACCTCATTCGTCTCCTTCACTTCCACTGCTGACGGAAATGTGCGGACATAGCCATCCGGCGCTTCCAGTTCTTCCAGGATATAGCTGCCCGGGATCACCCGTCTTAAAAGGTCCGGCTGTCCGTCCGTACTTTCATCCATCCGTCCATCCTGAATCGTTTTTTCGCCGCTGATCCACACATTTGGAATCAGATAGGACTCTCCTTTCCTGTGCTTTAGCGGCACGTCATCCGCCTCATCCTCCGGATCTCCCACATCAAGCAGCTTTTCTCTCTCATTTAAATGATACGCAGCCCGGTTTTCCATCTCCAGAAGCTCCTCATACCGGTATGTCACATAGTCCCCATCCCGGTCATAGACCGGCTCACCCTTTTTATACAGAGCTCCGCTCTCCGGATAATATTTCACCAGGCCAAACTCATCGAGAACCGGTTCCATCCATTTTTCAAAACCCTTGTTCCGTGTTCCATGTTCCCGTAATATAGGCATTCTCACTTCCTTCCATGATCTCCGCCGGTCTTCCCGTCAGTATTTTTCTTCTTCCAGTCAGATTTCCCGCGGTGTCTGTTTCCTTTACCACGGGCCATACATAGAATACCTGCTGTTCTCTTCCATTCGATCCGATTTCTGTCTTCTTCACATATGCCAAGCCTGTGTAGGCATCAACCTCCGCATCCCTGCACAAAGATCCATCGAGATGAAACAGTGTGGTCTCCGGATCCGTTGCAGTAAATACCTTCGATTTCCGGTCATACACAAGTTTTGTAAAATCGCCTCCCGATATTTCAAATACCGGCTGTCCGTTTTTCAACGCATAGATCGATTCTGTATCAAAGGTGATCTTCTGTTGCCGTCCTTCCCGGTCATAGCCGTAGAAAGTCCCGTCTTTTCCCTTTTTTATCACATCAAGATTTCCAAGATCATAGAATAAGACCGGTGTATCCCTTCGCTTCACTGTCTTGATTTCCCAGGTATCTTCTCCCCGCATCTCATCTACTGATGCTCTGTCCCGGGAAAATTCCAGCTTTTCTCCGGCATATCCCTCTTTTACAACAATATCTGTCACATTTCCATTTCTGTCCCTTGTGAGCTCAACACCTTCAAATGCATGATCCTGTGAATCCCCGGTCTGATTGACCCGGATCGCATCGTAAAGTGCAAGCTTGGCTCCTGTTACATACGGATTCTGATGATCTGCCGCCTCCAGTTTTCTCGTCACATAACCATAACCCTGAAAGATTCCATTCTCATAGACAATCTCCACCCGTTCTCCGCCGCGTTTCCTCTGCTCCAGCATCTCCAGAGTCCCCTTTTTCCAGCCAAATCCCTGGTATGTACCTGCATGATTGTAGGCAAGATCTAGATTCTCAAGCCCGTACTGTGCACGAAGTTCCGATATCGTTCCTTCCACTCGCCCTGATACTTTCATTCCACGAATTGAGTCTATTGCCTTTGTTTTTGAAATTTCCAGAATTGTTGCGGTATTTTCCGCATATATTCTGGCAGTATCCGTGACATTTTCCGGGTGGATTCCATCCGGATCCTGCTCGTACCCGTAAACTGCTGCCGCCGTTTTTCCTTCTGTCCAACCTCCGGAATACAGGATCCGGTCACTGTAAATCTCTACTGCCACAGGTCCTGAACGCACATACCCGGTCGGCGGCTTCACCTCCGCCAGCACATAAACCCCCGCGGGAAGCGGATTCGGTGTTTTTGCATATCCAACTGCCTGGAGAATCCCCTTTTCCTCGATATCCCGAATCGTCGGGATCGCCATGAGTGTTCCTGTCTGCAGCCCATTTTTATCCGTAAAACTTACCAGATCACTCTCCTGACAGATCGGTGTTCCGGCAGGGACCGTTCCATAGAAAAGCTCTCCGGCCCCGGCTGCCTTTCTCGCAAATGTCCGGATTTCCTTTGCCCCCATCGCCTCAAGAAAATGCTGGCTTCCAAGGATCATCGTATCCGCCGTATAACATCGCACGGCACCATCCCGTCGTCCGTCTCATTTCTTTCCGCCCGATAGACCCCAAATACCGCGTCATCATGAAGGATCGGCTCTCCAGTTTCCGCGTCAAGCTTCTCAATTCTCAGATTTGAGAAATACTTTCGATTCAAAAATGTCTTTTCCCCATAACCGGCCCAGACTGTATCCTCCTTCTCCTCATTCGGATCCACAATGCTCCATGGAACAAGCATCGGCGCATATTCCCCGTCATAGGCAGTCTTTATGCCTGTCATCATCTCCTTTCCATCTTTCTTCGCTCCATTTTCACTATCTGACCGGTAATGATAGTACTGCTTTACCTTCTCATTCCCGTAAGGCTCGTAATGCCCTGCTCTCTTTTTCTCAGAAAGTCCATACGGATAGACTTCAAAATCCCTATCATTGCTGTGGGCACATATCACATACTCCCGAAGTTCCTGTTTCTGGTTTTCCGCCGACTCCTCGTTAAAGCGTATCAGATATTTTTTTTGCAAGATCCCACGGAGAATCTGCAGTCCTGTATACATACTTCTCCTTCCAGTCATCTCCAGCCTCAGTCTGTCCGCCTGCCACTGGAAGAAATATCTCCTTCGGCGCATCGATCTCATAATGCCTATTCTTAAAGTCAAGAAGCTCCGGCGCATGGGGCTGTTCCTCCACGATCACATATTCTCCGTAAGGAGATACCTCGATACCGCTGACGCTGCCTCTTCCTGTGCCTGTCCATTTTCCTTCCGGACCGCCAGAGTCGTCCTATCCCCGTCTAGTCCGCCATTCTCTTCGCAGTCCCAGGCAATCGCATAGATTTTTCCCAGATCATACTTGAAAAATGGCTGCAGATAGTCCTCCGCTTTCTGGATCGCAAGATAGAACGCATGATCATACTGCTCATCCGAATATGCGTTTTCTCCCTGTTTCATCTGTTCCTGCTCCGCTTTCAGATACCAGTCGATGGCAAACTGCCGGACTGCGTCCGAGCGCTTCGCATTCTCCTTCGCGTATTCCGAGGTATTGATCTCATTTTGCTTTCCGGTAATGAGACTGGCCGCAAACGATTTAAATGATGTATTCCACAGGAATCCCCTTCTCTTCCAGCGATCCGTGTCCGCTGTCCGGACAGCTGCAAAGAATTTCTCATAGTTATACCCTTTATCCGTCCCGGCTTCCCCATGGTCCGGATCTATCTTCCGCCCCACTGTCTCCAGTACCTGGCGGTCCGTCTTTTTCGTATAGACCTTCTGGACCAGCTCCGGGAAATTTTTCTGGTATTCTTCGATCTGCACCGTTTTCCCGTTTTTATCCACCCAGAAGATCTCTCCGTCTCTTGTGCAAAAGATCCGTTCCAGATTGGACTTCAGATAGATCTTAAACCGGAAATTTCCGATGTTTTTCTCGTCATCCGTCTTTTTCTCTACCCGTATCTTCTGCTTTACCGGCCGTTCCAGTACAAGAACAGGCGTGAGCCCGTATCTCCATCCTCGCTGATCTTATCCTGACCGCGGTATACCAACCGCTTCGCAGTGATGTAAGTGTCTGAAAGGTCCTGATTTTTTGAGACTGACACAGCAAGCGCTGCCCCCGAGAATTTCACAAGGTATTCCGCATAACCGATCCGGTCTCCTTCCTGATATCCCCAGACATTCGCGTTTCCGATCGTCTGGATCTCCTTTTCCGTCAGGACATGATCTTTTTCCGGAAGTTTTACGATAAAGTTTAAGGTGAGACTCGTCTTTCCATCGGTAAAGTCCTTTCCGAACGAATCTTTTCCGGAAGTCCGAACCTGAATTCTGTATACACCAGTCTTCTCCCTCACTACGCTTTGAATCTCCACATCTTTTTCCACGAGCTCTTTTTCTGTTGTGACCTCGATCTTATCTTCCGTTCTCGTCAGCGGAACACGGTATCCATGTGCCGGATCTCCCGACAGATAATCGATCACCTCTTCTCCCTCTTTATGATAAACCATGACCTGATGCATGATCTCTGTCAGCTTTCCATCTGTTCCCGGCATCAGAGCCGGTGTCAGAGTCGCATCGAGATAATATCTTCTGTTTCCGGCGGACCCCATCACATACTGTCTGTCGATCTGGAACCGGAAGTTTCCGCTATTTTTATATTCCTGATACACCCAGCGGAGATTTACCGGATCCTCGTACACCGCATAGACACTGTCCGTCGTCTTTTTCCCATTTTCCACTTTTGAGGTAAAAAATCTGCGATTTCCAATAGAAGATGCACCTGCATACAGCGTTACCTGATAACCAGCATCCTCTTTTCTGATCCCATCGATTCCGCAAAAGTTCCACTGGGGATGTTCCTGATACCAGGTGAAAATGCTTCTCATAAGATCCAGAACACAGGAATTCTTTTCGACAGGCACTGTAATTTCCTGCACCGCTGCACCATACACGGTCTTTTTTGCCGGCTCTCCCGGATCTGTTGTCATTCCCCCAGAGATCTTTCTGGCCCTTTTTTACTCCCCGGCTATAGACCGGCACATCCTCCAGCGAGCGGATACCTCCGGCCGTAACCGGAACTTCATACCCGTTTCTTCCAAGGATCTCCTCTGTCTGAGCCTTCAAGAAGAGAAAGCTCTCCGACGTTTCGTCTGAAAGGTCACAGTCCTCCAGTTTCACCTGAAACCGCTCATCTTCCTCATTGACAGACAGATTTGAAAGGCTCATCGGTATCTTTTCCGGAATCTGTTCTGCCTCTAAGATCTGCGGTTCTATCCGGCTCACCGGTTCCTGTCCGGTAATATTTCCCGCCGCATCCCGCTCCGCTGATAGAGAAGATCACTGGTATCGCTCTCCGCCCGTTTCCATACGGTTCTCCCGGCCCCATCTTTTACAATCACCTCTTCTGTTCCCGTCACGTGAGGTCCTGTCACCAGCTCCTCCCCTGTATCAACGCGGTAGAATTTCGTTCCTTCCGAAAAACCATAGGCAAAGATCTCATAACCTCCATCTCCATTTTCCCCTGCTGCCCCCGCTGATGTGACCGAAAATGGAAGTTCATCATATCCTTTTCCTCTTCCGTCATCGCCTTCCATTGCCGCTGCGAGTTCCGGCATCGTGACCACAGCCGTTCCATTTGCGTCCGTCCACAGATCCCTGGAGTTTCAAAGCCTGCTCCCCGGTTGGTGATCTCCTGATCCATTCCGTTTACTGAAAGCTCGTATCCCTCACTTCTGGAAAGTTCTTTTATATAATATTTTCCCAGAATCAGCGGTCTCCCGATCCACCAGTTCCGTTCTTCTCCATGTTCTCCTGATACAGGTTTCCTGGCCCGTTCCAGGAGATATCCGTCCTTTTTCTGATCTTTCCGGCCGTATAATCGTACTCCACTCCCGGTGCTTCCGTATAACACAGGAAATCCGCATTTCCATCCTGATCTGTTGCTGCCGCTGCCACAAGATCATTTTTCTTATAGACAACGCCAGTATTGGTCAGAATTCCGTTTCCTGTCACCTCCGCATCCGGATGAACGATGTCTTCCGCCGCAAAAAGGCCATACACGGCCCCTTCAAGTGTTCCATCTCCTTCCGCATCCCCGTAGGACGAATAATCATCCGATTCTCCCGAAAAAGATCTCTGTCTTTTTTCGTGATATGGATCCGCCCCTCAGTTCGATGGTCATACACATGCCAGGCATCCCCGCAGTCCTCAGCGCCATTACAGTGCGAATACCTCTCGGAATCCCCGAGATCCAGATGCCGAATTCCGTCCTCCTCTGCATCCGCCAGAATATCCTCAAAGTCCCCGACGCCTTCAAACTCTCCCCAGTCATCAGATTCTTCACCATCATCAGCTTCTTCCCGGCTTCTTCCCATAAACCAGCCATAAAACCGATCAAAAATACTTTTCTTTTCTGCATTGGACGCCGTTGCTTTAACCGCAGCTTCTTTCGTATCCGCTTCCGCGTTAGACGCCGTTCTCTTCATAATTGTTTCCGCGCGGCTTTTTACCACCGGTATTTTTCTCTCCGAAACAGTACTCCCGCCTGTCATTCCATTTCCCGAATACCAGATGTTTTCCGTGATCTCACGGCCGCTTCCGGATCGCTTTTCCGCGTCTGCTCCCGCCTGGGAAGAATCCGTCGTGATCATCTCTACAGGGATATCATCCAGGTGCAGATCGTGGAGGATATACGTTTCTTGCCTGGATCTCCTTCCATGTATAGGTAAACCGCAGTCCGATAAACTTCCGGTATGTCTCCTCACAGTCCGCCTTGCAGCCGGATTCCTCAAATGCGGCTTCGGATGCAGCCCGGAGCTTTCGCTCATTTCCAGCATTTTTTTCGGCTTCTCCCATCCGGTTCTCCGCTTTCCAATACTTCCTGTACCTCATCGTAGACACTCTCATCCGCCAGCCAGTGAAAATGGCAGCCTCCTTCCGCCTCTGCCTCACAGGCTCTACCAGTTCCATCCACTGCTTTGCCGCAGCCCTGTTATTATCCCTGGTCTGTTCTGCGGCTCCTCATAGGCATCGCTCTTTTTCCCGTCCTCATCGCCGGAATCCCCATCTTCCTGGTTCTCCGGCATATTTGCCCATGACGGCGCGGCATGTCCGTCACAGTATGTCTTTTCATACGCATACTTTCTGGTATCTTTGTAGGTTATCTCCCCCTTTTCGTTCGTGGTTCCTTCCGAAAACACCTGAAATCCGCTCCATGGACGAAAGCTCAGGTTCTTTTCCGCAAGTCTTCCCTCGCCGTCTGTCTTTGAGATCTTTCCTCCGTCCTCAAATCTTTCATACAGATAGAACTGGCTTCCCTTGAGTGGCATTCCAGTCTCATCGTCATGTTTTACAAGCCTGACATTGTAATCCGCCGAAAAGGTCTCCTTGTGACGATAGATCTGAAATTCGAGAGTCGGGGGTTCCACGCCGTATTCCGGTATTTCCCCGTCTCCCGCGCCTCCTGGTTCTCCGCTTTCCCCATCCTGCTGATCACCAGATAAAACACCATATCAGAGGGAATGATCCTCATATCCGCCTTATAGAGTCTCTGATGTTCCGGCGCGTTGATGCAGACTTAAAGTCATCCACTCCCTGAGATATTCCGGATTCCAGCTGCCTTCCGTATACCAGCCGGAATTGCCTTTCATAGTGATCTTATACCGCACCGTTGTCTTGTTGTATTTCTCTTCATCTGTCATATTGCTTCCGACAGCATTCTCATTTGCGGTCACCGAACCATTATTGTGGATCCGGATCGCATCCCCGCTCCAGGTCACCTCATACAGATTTTGTCCCATCACCGATTTCGCGATATTTTTATCCTGGGATGCGTCAAGCCATCCCACGTTTCCCCCTGTGGATCCATTGTCCCACACACTCTGGGCTCGATCTTCGCGATATCCCGGATAAACTCTTTTCCGAGAACAAACTCCGTATCCAGGGCGCCAGGTCCGTCAGAAAAAGGCAGTACCTGAAATGGCACTGCCGTATCTTCCGAAGTTGCTCCCCTGATCGCATCCGGAGCCTCTTTTCCCGCCGCCAGCCCGACGGAGGACGCCTGCTCCATAACAGCGATCGCGCGGTCTTCAATTTCCGGATTGTCAGCCACCCAAGCAAATTTTGTCCCTGCATCGTCTTTCACATACTTTACGATATTGGCACTGGACGTCGTAGACGCGATCTCCGCATAAAGACCCGGATCAAACTTTTTTGCCGCGTCCTTCAGTGCCGACCAGTTGTCCGGATATGCCCAGAATAACCGTTTCGCCTGCGTTTCCGTAAGCGGAGACGGCATCGTATCAAACTTATACATATCATACCGGTCGACCTTCTTCCAGCCTTTTCCCCCATCGAGCAGTAATACGGGGCCGTCGATTTCTGCGGCCACACATCTGATGCCTCGGACGGGAACGGGAGTGGAATCCCCACTCCCGTGATCGTCATAATGACTGCCAGAAATCCAGCCAACCATCGCCTTCTTTTTTTCTCTTCCATACTGATCCCCCGCCATCATTTCTTTCCAATCGTCTGTACCGCACCTCTGACACACCATGCGCCTGTCTCATCCACAGTGTAGCCGTCCGGCGTCACACAGTCCGCCAGCATATGTCCGTTTTTCTGGTCCATATAGTAGCATTTCCATTGATCCAGTTCCAGCCTTTCGTCATCCGCCCGGTCGGTCCCAGGTAATACCACGCTTCTCCTTCTTTTATCCAACCAGTCTGCATTTTCCCCTGGCTTCCGTCATTTGTCTTCTGAAGATAATACCAGCTTCCATCTTTTTCATCGAGAAACCCACCCTGTCTGCATCCTGCCGTCAGCCGCAAAATGGAACCAGGAAGTCTTTTCCTGTCCTTCTTTCGCATATGGGTTGTAGATCCAGGCCCACTCATTGGCATACGTTCTTCCGCCGGAAACAAATTTCCAGCTTCCATCCTCCTGCTTTCTCCACTCACCGGTGACACTGCCCTTTGGCTGTTCCCCTGTGTTCTGGTCCTTTTTCAGCACACTTCCCGTTCTTCCGCCGCCGGAAGAACGTCCTCCTGAGCTGCCGGACCAGGTCTTATCCACAAGCTTAAACTTTAATTTCACAGGAATCTTTTTCTTCAAAGCCCCAGCTCTGACCGTGATCTCGTCCTCATATTCCGCCGTATACGGATATTTCTTCATCCCTCCGCAATCCAGAATGCCTCCGTATTTACTGATACCGCACCGTTTTCTACCTTTACAGCACCATTTTTTACGTTCCAGTTAAATTCGAAGCTACCGTCCCCATTTCCTTTTAACGCTTCCTGTGGTATCAGCTTTGCCGTAATCTTCTGTGCATCCGCGCCCTGCCATATGACCGCCGGGTTATATCTCGATCCCGTTTTCGTGAGTATCAGGTCAAACACCAGCTCTCCCTGATCCACCTTGATCTCCTCCGGCATCACCACAGTCCTGTCATCTGTCACAAAATCCACTTTCACGCTGCAGACTGCCGACTGGATATTTCCAAGGGCATCCTTTGCCGCCATCACTACCTCCGTGCTTCTTGTTCCACACCCAGTACGTTTCTCATAGATATGTTCCTTATGAGCCGCTTCATCCGCCTCTATGAGATCCAGGATCCATCTCGTATCCTTTTTCGCCATCACCTTTGCGTTCCGGTAATCTCCGTCCGCGATTCCCTCTTCCACAAAACCGGCGTCCACCTGGATAATGGCATTATCGCCGACGGTCCAGCTGATATCTTTTTTATCGAAATAGTCCGGTGCAAAGGATCCTGACAGGATCTGCGGCGCGGATACCGTGATCGTTTCCTGCGGCTTTTTCCTGTCACCGGTCAATGTTCTTGTCACCATAAAATTCAATGCCGCTTTGTCGAGAGTCGCGCCTTCCGCTGCGATCTTCGTCCGGTCCTTGATCTGGAATGTCACCGGGATCCTGCAGTTTGCGGTCACAGACTTCTCCTCAAAGCTGGATGCCGGTCTCGTCTTTGCTGTCAGAACCGCAAGTCCGCCCTGGGTACCGTTTCCGTAGACCGTATCCTCAATGGGGTACCGGTACTGTTTCTTCGCCTGTTCTGTCTCCGCTTTCTCCACAATATCCTTAAAGAATCCTGCATTCAGGTTCAACTCGATGGATGCGCTCTTTTTCGTATATCCGGACTCGTCCTCATCATCATTTTTCTTTAAGATGATCAACTCATCGTCATCCACACTCCATCTCACCGCCTCATCGGCGACATCGTTGTTCTTATCGACCACAGCATGGATCTTCACGTCCTGGACCTTCGTTCCCGACTCCAGCTTTCCGTTTAAATATCTCGCCAGCAATTTCCCCGCGGTATCCCTCACTTCCGTGGTGATCGACGGGTTCATCCGGTCCCCGGTGCGCTCCTCCAATCACCCGGAAACCAAGTTCCTGGGGCTCTACCCGCACACCTGCTGCCACTTTCTTATAGAACGCAGAGACCTCCGTATCATGTTCCGGCATCACAAACTGGTAGGAACCTCCTGTCTGATAGGTCGTCTTCCTTCTGCGCCCAAGAGAATCTGTATAGGTCGGCACACCATCCATCTGGAATTTCTCGGTCTCTGTGTTCTTCGGAGCCGTGAGGACTGTAACGGTGTCTCCGGCAGCCACCGCGCCCCGGTATGCTTTGTGGAATTCCTTGCTGTAGGCAGACGGACCTCTCGCCGTCAAAACCGCCACATCATAGAAATTCCCTGAATTTGCCGCTGTATCCACCTGAAGGACTGACAGCAGATATCCCCGCATCGGTCGTCCCACGGAATTCGGCGCGAAATGATCTGGAGTATAGAGATCCTGTCTCGCCGCAGCCTCGGTATCCACTACATGGAGAACGCCGTTCTCGAGTTCCTCATAGAAATAGAGTTCGTCCTCCTTCTTCGTGTTCTGTCCCTGCACCAATGTGTAGAAACTATCTCCTTTGTTCCAGAAGCCAATATGGGCATCGTAGGTGAACCGATTGTCATCCGAGACACCTGAGCCGCAGACACCGGCCGCAATCTTCTCCTCTGTATCCGCGAACAGGTACGCCACATCCGCTCCGTCCTCAACCCCATAACGGAAGTGGAAGCCAGTATCATGAGTTCCAATAAAAGTTCCCTCGCGCGCCGCACTTCCAAGCCGGAAGATGCATGGTCCCCTCAAACCGTGCCACCTTCATCTTTCCGGAAGCGTATTTCCCGTTGATACCGCGATGGACTCGAGACCGCTTCCGCCGATGGTTCCCATCACACGCGTATTGAAATATCCGTGGAATTCTGGAATCCCACGATTCCGCCCACATAGCCGCCGCCCTGGATCCTGGCACTCAGACTGTCCCCTGTGTTCACCTCACAATCCGCGATCAAAGACTCTGCCGCCCGTCCGGCAATTCCCCCGGCAAAGATCTCCTTTCCGCTTCCCGTATCGATAGCCACATGGTCGGAAATACAGTTTTCCACCACAGAGTCTTCCAGGACATCCGCAATAACTCCACCGGCTGTACCGGTAGTCCTCAATGTACCGTTTACTGTCACGTTCCGGATCACTGAATGTTTCGCACGGCCCGCGAGAATTCCCCCATTCTCCTTTACCGTGATCACATGCCCCGGCTTTACCTTGA
>ENA-OQAZ01000757-OQAZ01000757.1-human-gut-metagenome-genome-assembly--contig:-NODE-757-length-17308-cov-2.856353_pt1 | contig 17308 bp, 17 predicted proteins | sample MGYA00242737_ERZ504531 | MGnify/ENA primary metagenome ERZ504531 (study PRJEB26092, sample SAMD00036244) | human gut metagenome | host: Homo sapiens | study: EMG produced TPA metagenomics assembly of... | reverse complement strand
TCAAAGTCTTTCCGGTTTGTCAAGTACCTTTTTTCATCTTTTTGATTCCGTCCCCGGATCGTCTGGATGATTCCCTGACTGCCTGTATCTCTTCAGGCTCCGTTGTTTCTGCGTTTCCGCCGCAACGTTTGATATCTTACCACTTCTCTTTTCTTTTTTGTCAACAACTTTTTTGATTTATTTTTTTCAAGTTGTTTTCCAAAGAATTAAGGGCATAAAAAAATATCTTAGAATGTTGAACGGAGAAGGAGGGATTTGAACCCTCGCACCGCGTAAACGGTCTACACCCTTAGCAGGGGCGCCTCTTCAGCCACTTGAGTACTTCTCCTGAATCAGCAATTCGTCTGATATTGTGCTCACATCTCTGTGACGCTCATTTATTATAATAAATTCATTTTGAAATGTCAACTGATTTTTTGCTTTTTTCTTTATTTATTTTTTCAGATACACATCACTGTACTGAACACCAAACTGCAGTGCCGCCTGATGGTTATTCATATAGATATCTACATGTCCATATGGCGTTCCCAGATCTTCTACTGTATAGACCTGTCCATTGATGATCAATTCGGTTCCAAATGGCAGTCCTGCCATAGCTACCGTATGATCGATCGTCGGCATTGCTCCGCTCGCCGTAGGTCCGCCTGACCAGACTCCACAACAGATCGGACAGCTGCAATATGCTGTCAGCTTAAATTTGCCAAGGTATGAACCATATTCTGTGCTCTTCGCTATAACAGCATTATCATAGTAATCTGCTGCCATATCCTTTTTCTTCAATGCATCCAGTATGTCTGTATCCTCATTTGAAATAATACGGACTGCCCATACTGCATCGTTTTCATTTACAGTGCTTTCTATAATGCCCGTGGCACTGCTGTGTGCCTCGATCGTTCCGCCGTCACCAGTACTCATAACTACATGATAAATATAGCCATCCGATCTCTGATAAAAGATCAGATCGCCCGGCAATGCATCTTCTACCGGTATTTTGGTGGCACATTCTGCCTGGTCTTCCGCCACACGCGGAATGCTGTAACCAAATTCTGCATAAATGCTCTGTACAAAACCGGAGCAGTCTGCCCCTTTTGTCAGACTGGTACCTCCCCATACATAAGGATTACCTAGGAACTGCTTCGCATATTCTAACATAGAGGTGCGGATCAGTCCTGATACAGAAGCTTCTTTTACGGAAGTTACCGTGTAATAGCAGGCTTTGTTGTCTTCCGGTTTTACTTTTGCTTTAGCAAGGGCATAAGTATCCTCGCCTTTTTCTTCGATCTCTTTTTTCACTTCTTTTCCGGTTTCGAGCTGCTTTGTCTGTACAAATCCCCTGACATCATCTGATTCTACATAACTCCATTCCTGATCCTCATCATCCAGAATATAACACAGTCCGCCTTTTGCCAGTGTACCTACTACCTCCGGCTCCTGGTCCTTTTCTGTATCTTCACTCTTCTCCGATTTCTGATCTGTGCTTTTCTTTTTCTCGGATTCCTGTGTTTCACTTTCCCCGGAAGCACTGTCCGGCGTTTCGCTCTCTTTCGCAGAATTATCCTGCGTTTCGCCCTCTGTCACACTGCTGCTCTGTTTTTCACTTTCTGAGGCAGTACTTTCCTGCGTTTCTTTTTCTGTTTCTTCTTTTTTATTGTTCTTGGTTTCTTCCTGCGGAATAGAATCATAGATTTTGATTCTCTTTTTCGTCAGGGCGTATTTCTTTTTGGCTACTGCTTTGTATGCAGTTGTCTGTGTATGCAGAAACGCCTTATTTTCATAAGCTTCTTTGAGAACTTCGGCTGTCTCTATATTCTTTTCTTTTTTATGCTTTACATAACGTTCCGCTTTTTCGTCTGCCCATACATATTTTGCTTTTATGAAGCCTCTGGCTTTTCCGGATTCTACATAATACCATTCGCCATCGTCGTCTTCTTCCAGAATATGCAATACGCCAAGTGCATTGATCTTTCCTACTTTATCGGATTTTGTGTTTTTCTTTTCATAGAGATAAACATCATCTCTTTTTGATACAGCATATTTCTTTTCTACCTGAAAGAAACGAAAAGTCTGTTCTACTTTTGGTGACTCTATTTTCTGCTCCGTTTCCGTTTCTGTCTCAGTCTGATCGCTGCTTTCTGTCTCAGTTTCCGTTTCGATTTCAAACGGCATCTCTTCTATGGATACAAAACCTGCTTCTCGCTCTGTCGCTGCTTCGGTTTCCTGAGTTTCTGTCTCGGTTTCGGTTTCCGTCTGTGTCTCAGTTTCCGTTTCAGTTTCTGTCTCTGCCTCTGTCGCACTGTTGTCTTTTTGTGGTGCTGCATAGGCAGAAATGCCAACGGCTGAAGAAAGAAACAGGACGGCTGCTGCCGCTGCTATGTTTCGTCTATACATTTATTGCTATACTCTCTTTCTTGCTTTGATATATACTGCTGCCGAACCTGCCATCAGAAGAACCATAGCCGGAATATTGGTTGCATCTCCCGTCTTTGGTGCATTCTGGGTTGTCGTTGTGGAACTCGAACCTGATGTTGTTGAAGAGGATGATGCACTTGTCGATGCTGTTGTTGATGGTGTGGAAGTTGTAGCAGGTGTTTCTGTTTCTGTTTCTTCCTCTCCATCCGGCTGTGCTACCATACTTGCTGTCTCCACTTCAGATGTCAGATTGGTCGATCCGTTTCTTAATTCATCTACGGTCATGCTGATATTGAACTGCTGACCGGTTGTTGCATTGCCTGTCAGATTGAACCAGAGATCTACCAGAGTTCCTTTCAGCTTTTTCGGTGTTGTTGATGAAAATTCAATCACAATCTTTCCTTCCGTTCCGGCACTGTCTGTCGGCTTGATAACTTTGATCGTCATACCTTCCAGTGCGTCGCTGTCCTCCGCATTGGAATCATCGTATTTCATCGCATTGGTATCATAGTTAATCGTTACTTTTCCATATGTAATCTCTTTTGTGCTGGATACGCTGTAAGTTGCTGAAATGCTCTCTTCTCCGCTGTATACCTCATCCGGCTCAAATTTGAATGTAACGTCTTTTTGTCCGGTCGTTGTTGTCCCGGATGTTGAACTGCTTCCTGATGCAGAGCTGCCTGATGATCCGTAACCGGAACTTCCTGAAGAACTGCTGCCTGATGTCGAACTGCTTCCTGCCACACGGTTTGACGGTGTAGTGGAAGTCTGCCTCTCTGTCTGAGTGGACGTCTGTGGCACTGCAAGGCTTTTGCCTGAACTTGATGTACTTGTCGTACGTGCCTGTCCTTTTGATGCAGATTTCTTTTCACTCTGGAGTTGGAGATAATTCGCATACTCTTTTTCCAGATCATATTGCTGGATTGCTTTTTTCAGTCCCTTCTCTGTATCTGCTTTCAGAACGGTAACTGCCTTTACCTCTTTGCAGTCTGCAAAAACCAGATGATCTTCCAGTTCACACTGGTTCAGGATGATAACCATCTGCGGAACAAGCTCTGCTACCTCATAGACCATATCTTTCTGCATATCACTCAGTTCTACAGTTGGATATTTCTCGATTTCTAAATCTTTGTCTGTCTCGGATTCTGTTTCTGTTTCCGTTGCTGTTTCACTTTCAGATTCTGTCGTTTCTGACTGAGTTTCTGTTTCAAATTCAGTTGTATTCTCCGTCAGTGCCTCTGTCTCAAACTCTTCATCTGAGAATTGAAAAACAACCGCTGCCAGTTCCGGCTCCTGTTCTGCATCGATCTCTTCTTTTAATTCTTCGATCGTTACTTTTTTTACTTTTGCTTTTCCGGTTGTTTTATCTTCTTTTTCTCTTATATAAATGAAAGAATCTAATCCGTTTTCTTCCGGATCTTTCTCTTCTGTCTGCTCTGAAGCTGTCTCCTGTGTCTGCTCGGTATCCGCAGACTGTACAGTCCCTTCTTCTGCAGGCTGAAATCCTGCCTCTGTATTCTCCCCTTCTGCTGCATATACTGTGACAGACATTGCAAGTAAAGCGGATGCTGTCAGAATCGTGCAAAGTTTATGCATTCTTTTTTTCATTTATTTCCTCCTCATGCTGCAATGCAATTTTGCACTGCGATGTCGCTCTGGTTACTTTTACCAAGCAACACGATTTTAATTCCTAATTTATAGTATATTTATCTAAATGTAAAAGTCAATGTAAAAATCTCCTCTGTTTTGTTTGAAAAGCATGTTTTACATTTCTTTCACAAAATGACCATATTTTTGAATTTTTCGAACCAATGTGATCAAACACAGTGGAATCAGTACACCTGCAATCACATAACTGATGTGCAGACTGTAATCTGAATGTGGAAATTTTCCAATTTTTTTCAGCATCTGCAATGCCATACACTGCTGAATAAATACGATCCACGATCTTAAATCCAAGAAAATGCAGTGCCATAATGTGAAAGCTTTCTTTTCCGACCAGTGAGAAAAATTTTCTGTATATGGATTTTTGCCAAGTATTTTTGCAAGCCCAATACAGAAATAAATACCAAGCAAGGTCACCGGATAAAAAAGTACCGGATGTAAGATCTGATTGACCGAAAGTTCAATACTTCCCGGCATACGATTTAAGATTCCAAGAATCACGGCAGCACTTAAAATAGTTCCATACCAGGTAATCCCTTTGTCGAGTTTGTCCCATTTCTGTTTTGCAAAGTAACCAATGTACATAATCGGAACCGCCAGAATTGAAGTCTGTATCCAGTATTCCCAGGTCAGCTCCCGACTGTTTGCATATAATGCAACAGCAGCAAACAGAATACAGATGATCTTATGCCAATATTCCGGTTTTTTACTTTTTTCTGCTTTACTGAATGCAATCGCAAACAGTGCTGTCCCGATGAAAAACATTGGAAGGAACCAGCAAGCTCCCAACAGTTCTTCGGTGTACTTCATCAGCAGACTCTGAACAATACAGGATATCATTTTGCTGATGCTGTAATGTTCGGTGCTGCTGATCATTTTTAAAGACACCAGTGTGTTATGTAACAGCGTAAACACGGTATTATAAAGAAACAGCATACCGCCAAGCTTCAAAAGCCGCTTGCCGATATACTGTTCCGGGTGCTCATGTATTCTCTTTTGTAAAAAAATCCCGCCACAAAAAAGAACACCATTAAATGATAACTGTATACAAATTCTCCCACACTGACGTTCAAGCTGGTATCATGATTGAATAGCAGCAATGTCCCATCACAATAGAAATGATACCGATTGCCTTTACAATGTCCATTGTTGAATTTCTTTTTCCCTGCATTTTTCCTCTCCCTTAGCCTCTTGCTCCTCTGACAAAACGCTCCAAAACATCTGTGATAACTGTATTCTTCATCAGAATCAAAACAACTGCATAAACCAGTCCCGATACGATCACCGATACAAGAATCAGATAAATCTGATTTTCAATAACTTTTGCAGCCAGCATACAGCAGATCACAATCCCCACACAGCCAATGATCGTTGAGATCAGATTTCTTGCTGTGCAATTGATCTTTATGATTTTTCTTGACTCGTATGCGGATATCACACATACACATACTTCTGCGATAATCGTCGTAAAAGCCGCTGCACTTTCCTGATATCTTGGAATCAGGATAAAATTCAGTACAATATTTATCACTGCACTGAGGATTGTCGCAAACATAACAATTTTTTCTTTTTTGTAAGAAATCAACACACAGTTGGAAAAAAAGTTTGCAAACACAGCAAAGATAAGTGCAATACTGAGCAGCTGCAGCGGCACATAGGCCGCACTGTAAGAAACTCCTGCAAATTCTTCTACAATCGGTTTACTCAGGCAGAACAGCCCCACCATAGCCGGACAGCATATTGCTACCATATAATCAATCAGTTTTTTTCCAAGCTGTAATATCTTATCTTTTTCCTGTGTTCCGATATAAAATGCAAATCTTGGAATGACAACTGCCACAACTGCATTGAGCACCTGTTTTACAATTTTGTAGATTTTGGCTGCTGTTCCGTAAATTCCAACATGATAATCGTCCGTCAGCCATCCAAGAATTGTTGTATCTGAACTGATATAGATAGTTGCAGCGATTGTTGTCGAAAACACGATCATAATCGGTTTTAAATGTTTCAGAGGTGGTTTTTTGACCAGATGCAGCTGCACATATTTTCTTGTATGAAAAAACATAAACAATCCGGAACCGCTGCTTGAAATAACGGAAATAATAACATACTTGTAAAGGTCATCTGCACTGTGTACAAACAGCAGCATCAGGATGATAGATACGAACTGAAGAATAAACGTAACAAACGTAATATAACCAAAATCTTCATATATATTATAAATCCAGACAACGCTCAGCGTTGCCAGCAGAATTTCCAGGCTGAGGATCCCGATCACGATATTATAGCTCTTCAGCTTGTCTACAAACATAAGTGCCAAAAATAACAGGATATACGATACGATCGTTGCATAAAGATTGATAGAAAAAATCTCGCTTGCGAACTGATTCATTTTTTCCTGATCGCCCCGGTATTTTGTTCCTTCTCTTACAGCATAAGTGGTGATACCAAGAGCTGCGATCAGAGAAAAGTAACTGATAACCGATACGGAAAAATCGTATTTTCCAATCGCATTTACCTGAAGTACTCGTGTGATATACGGAAATGTGATAAGCGGAAATACCAGTGACAACACCGTTTTCATAACATTGAGCACTGCGTTTTATTTTGATTGACTTTTCTTTCATGTGTCTTGCTCCTTATTTTTCGGACAACCTCTGTTTTCCTGTTACCAGAAAATATAACAGCCAATAATGTTTTTTATCGAATAAGTACCAGATCAGCCAGCTTGCTTTTGACTGTTTTTTAAGTGCCTGAACTTTTTTCCGTTCTGACGGCTGCTGAAATACCTCTGCCGTACGGAAATATTTTAAAAGCTCGATTCTTTTTCCAAACGGCATTTTCACTTTTTTCGGGCTTACATAACGCACGATCGTATAAATTCTTCTGGAAAGCTCTTCTACCCAAAATGCCGGAATCTGTGTTTCAATACCGGTCTGTGTTACCAGTCTGCTTTTATTTTCCAGACACTTCATCAACGAAGTGATATTGTTAATGTCTGTCTTTCCGCTTGTACTGTGTGCATACCGCATGATCCACACATAGTAAGTCTTCGGATTCAGTACAACACTTGGGCTGCACAGATAAATTTTCGTTATAAAATCCAGATCTTCATATCCAAACTTCATGGTTTCATCAAAATCAATCTGATTTTTCTGTAAAAAAGTTCTCCGGTAAATACCGGCCCAGATTCCTTCTCCGGCTTTGTTGATCTGATCAAAATTTGCAGCAAACTGTGAACTGCTGTATACACCTGCTTTAAAAGAGGTCTTTTCTTCTGCGATCACTTTGCCGTCTTTGACCGTGCGATAACTTCTTGAATAACGCACCACATCTGCATCATATTTTTTTGCAAGTGCATAATTATCTTCTAAAAGTTCCGGGAGATAAATATCATCATTGTCACAGAATGCAATGTATTCTCCTGCCGCCATTTTCAATCCGGCATTTCTCGCAGAACAAATTCCGCCATTTGTCTTATGGATAACTTTCACCCTGGTATCTTTCGCTGCAAGCTGATCGCATATTTTTCCGCTTCCATCTTTTGATCCATCATCCACAAGGATTAATTCAAAATCCGAAAAAGACTGTTTTAAAATGCTCTGTGCCGTTTCCGGCAAATATTTCTCCGAATTATATACCGGAACAATTATACTGATTTTAATATCTGGCATATTTCTGTCTCCCATAGTCTATAATCCAAAGATCTGTGAGTTTTCCTTTGCTTCCAAAATGGCACGGAAAATATAAAAATCAGATGGATTTGTAATCTTGATATTTTCGGTCGGGCCTTCGAGTGTGTGAAGAGTATGTCCAAATTCTTTCATCAGACTTGCAGAATCAATCCTGTCAGTTTTATTTTCTTTTATCGCCTGACGATGCACATCAAGAATATCTTTCAGGTAAAAACTCTGCGGTGCTTTTGCTGTATAACAGCTTTTGCGGTCGATGATATTCGTAATCTCCTGTTCACCGCCAACCTGAATGATCGTCTCTGTTGCCGGTGTTACCGTGATCGCATTTCCCTTTTCTTTTACCATATTGATATTGTCATGGATTAATTTTCCGGATATCAGAGGACGTACTCCGTCGTGGATCAGGATAATGTCATCTTCACTCTCTGAGATTTCTTCTGCTGCACAAAGTCCATGATAGATGGATTCCTGACCGCAGGAACCGCCCGGCACAATTTTCTTTACCTTTGTGATACGATCCCGGTCCAGAAGATCTTCCAGATATTCAATATAGTCTTTCAGACATACAATCACGATTGCATCAATCGCTTTACATTTTTCAAAATGCTCGATCGTATGAATGATGATTGCTTTTCCGTTCATCTCAAGGAACTGCTTTGGCAGACCTTTTGTATTCATCCTCACTCCGGAACCTCCGGCAAAGATCAGTCCGATATTCATTATTCTTTATTCTCCTTCATATAAACATTGAAATCATGCGAGATCCTCTTATTTTCCGGAGGAAGCTGCATATAATCTCCGTACAGTTGTGTCAGATAGAAATTCCCAGCATTTTGGTGCCGGAAACATATGTCCTTCAAATTCTACTTCCACCGGCTCTAAAAATTCTTTCGGCATTTTCTCCTGCGGTCCATACCCCCACAGAAAACCGCCACATACGGCGACTTGTCGATCGGATACTCTTTTGATATCGCATTTAATTTATTGCAGAGTTTTTCCGTGTTGAGATGTTTGCAGATCGGGATCAGGACTCGCTTTGCAAGTGCCGCATACCAGGTAGCTCCTTTTCCCATTTCGCTGTAAGCCGTCAGTAGTATGGTCTTATAAAATTTAATTTTCTTAAATTTCTTTGCGATAATTTTTTCGTCATCCGGCATACCATCCAGTGGAAAAATATCGATCCAGATACCCGTTGTAAATTCTTCAGAAAGATACTTTTCTTTCAGTACCGTATTCGTATTGATCAGTTTGATAAATGGATAGATAGAATTACCAGATTTCCAGGAAACAATCTTTTCCACCGCATCTTGTTTCTGCTTTTTTCCAGTCTCAAAAGCTTCTCAAAATCTTCACGCGGCATCAGAACATCGATATCATCATCCCACGGAATGAAACCTTTATGACGGACTGCACCAAGAAGTGTTCCTCCGCACAGGTAATATCTGAGCTTGTATTTTTTACATATCTCATCCAGTTTTAATAACAGGTTCAGTTCTATTTGTTTGATTTCTTCAGAGCTTAATTTTTTATTTTTCATCTGATAATTCCTCTCATTGTTTCAGCTTTACTTTTATCAGATCCTGCTTACCAGAAAAAACAGCAACCTGTCCAGTCCGATTTTTCTCAGTCTTAAGATCAGCCATGTTGTATATCTCTTTTTTGCCGGTTCTGATTTTAAATACTTCAATGCAATGTATTTGTTTTTGCAGATATCTCTGTCTATTTTATTGAGCAGTTTATTATACTGAATATATAATTCTTTCATTTTTTTTCCGCCGCATCCCTGACCATTATAAAGCATATTTGCCGTCAGTCCGGATACCAGGCAATAATTTAACAATGGCTGAGTCTCTCTGTCACACTTTACGGTATCAGCCAGTTTGTTCACTGTCTGAAAATATTCTTTTACGATACCGGTTCGATCGCTCTTGCTGCTCCTGGTAATAGACTCGCTATTCATATAGTAATAGTAACCGGAATATGCCATAAGTTCAACAACCGGATGAGATGCCAGACATCGATACATAAATCCTTCATCTTCGTAGCGTCTTACTCCATAAAAAGACAGATGATTATCTTCCAGAAATTTTCTCTTATATACTTTTGTGCAGGCACTGACATTCATCCATACAAATGTATCATCGTTGACATCGATCGGTGTTTCCGATAACTTTCCGTTTACATCACGGATATAACCGCCAACAATGATATCTGCATCTTTTTTCTGTGCTGCATGCATATAAGTTTCCAGAAAATTTCGTTTCAGATAATCATCGCTATCAATAAAGGCAATGTATTCCCCGGATGCCGCCTTCATTCCTCGATCTCTTGCAGCACCCAGGCCCATGTTTTGTTCCCCGTATAATATTTTTATTTTCTGCGGATATTCTTTCTGCATCTGCTCTATAATAGAAATGCTCTGATCCTGACCACAGTCATCCACACATAAAATTTCAAAATCCTGCCAGCTCTGATCCAGAATACTTTTCAGGCATCGTTTTATATATTGCTCTACATTATAAACCGGAACAATCACAGATACTTTGCTCATTTTTCCTCCTTGTCCGCTTCTTTGTTCTTTTTATTTTCATCTAATGCTATTTTCTGTACCAGCTCCTGTATTTTGTACTGAAGCTGTGAGATTTCAAGTGTCAGATTAAACGTCTTAATTAAAAGGATAAAGATAACAAAGAGAAATACCATATTTGCCGGAGACTGGATGCCCAAAAGCTCTGCAAGCCAGAACATCGGATCCGGGAAGACTGCCACCAGTATCAGCAGCAGTGAAAAAATGATCCAAAAAATAGAGTTTTCTATCTGCAGTTTGAATCTTCTCACTCTCTTCATAACGTTCATCATACTGAGCATGGATATGACAACCAGAATAATTCTTAAATAGATCGACATATTGACTCCCTTCTTAGTCTGCTTTTCTGCGTTTTCTGAAATTCTGGATAAACAGAATCGAAAGCATCATTCTGAGCATATAGGCGATCGATCTTGTCAGATTCAGATAACTTTCTCCTGCAGTTCTTTCATCCATTTTCACCTGCACATCCTTAACGGAAGCTCCCTGTTTGATCATGAATGAAATGGTATCCGGCTCTGGTCCGTAGTTGATATTGGATGCAAATTCGTGAATGATCTTCTTACTGTACATACGCATTCCGGAAGTAGGATCAGTCAGTACCTTCCCGGTTGAAAATTTGATTGCTCTTTCGATCATACGATTTCCTAACATTCGCATCGAGAATGGTTTTTTCTCCGTCACAAAACGGGAACCGATCACAATATCATATCCGTTTTCAATTTCTTTTAAAAGATCTTCGATATATTCCGGTCTGTGCTGCCCGTCCGCATCAAACTGGATCGCACAGTCATAACCTTCCTGATCTGCATATTTCAGTCCTGTCTGGAAAGCTCCTGCAAGTCCAAGATTGACCGGCAGGTCTATGATATTGTAGCCTTCCTGGTGACAGATCTGCGATGTGCTGTCTGCGGAACCATCGTTTACAACCACATAGTTATACTGTGGATAATGATCGATCAAATTAGACACTACTTTTTTGATATTTAATTCTTCATTATATGCCGGAATGATCACTAATACCTTCATTTTTCTTCCCTCTGTTGTATGTTATTTGATTTCTCACTTAAACGATAAACCCTGACAAGCGGTTTTGCAACCCATGCCGGCCAGAATTTTCGAAACATTTCATAGTCTTCTCTCCAGCGGATATCTCCATGAATGATTTCTGTCGTTGTTGATTTTTCATGAATACGATGATACATACCTATGTCTGATATATAACAGAAAGATCCCTCTTCTCTGGACTGCTTCTCCAGCATCATCCAGTCTACGTTGCTTGAGAATCTTACTTCAAACGGATCCCCCTTAAATTTTTTCCTGATGTAAGTTGTCGCCGGACAGCAGACCGGATTGCCGAACCTCAGAAAAAGGCGTTTAAAAAATCGCACATTCTGGAATCCCTGAACTCGCATCGGCAGCAGCAGAATACGTTTGATCGTGAGCAGCGTTGATTTCTGAACTTTTTCTCCATCTCTGAGTTCACCATAATCGGTAAACACAACAATCGGATCTTTACCTTTTTTCAGTTCTCCGAAAATCATTTTCAAATAATTCGGTTCATAGATATCATCCTGATGGGCGATCGTGATATAGTCTGTTTTTGCCTGTCTGTATGCAAAATTCCAGTCCTGGGCAATTCCGCCTTCACCTGTATTGATGTACAGCGGAATCTCATATTTCTCTGCCAGTCCCTGTATCCATTCATTTGGCGTTGAAGTAGCCATTATGATATTGCTTTTGACCGTCTGATTTTTTAGAGAAAGTATGCATTCCTCTAAATATGGACTTTCTTTGTATGCACAAATTGCAAACGTATGATCATTTCTTTTTGTCATTCTATTCCCCTATATTAATCTTCCCTGCAGCAATAATTCCCATACCGCTGCAATTTGCAGTATATTTGCAACAATAAATGATAGTTTTGCCAGTCCGTATTTACTGATTTCTACTTTTATTTTTGAATTTGAAAGCAATAATGCTCCAAGATAAATAAGCGGCAGATAATATCTTGCCTGCACACCGGCGATACTTGCCTCTCCTACCGGCGTAAAACTTAAATACATTGCACTCCAGATCAGCATTACCGTGATCAGAAAAATACCCCACATCAGGATTCGTTTCCATATCTCACAATTTGCCAGTCTGCTGCTGCCCTTTTCTTTCTGAAAAACCAGCAGGGTCAGCATCGGAAGCAGCAGGATACTCCATTTATCTGCAAGTGTTCCCCTTGATGCATAATTTAAAAACATCAGATTTCCGAAGAAATAATTATCGGAATCTATATTACCCAGATTTCGGAAATTGTCCAGCTGGAAAATACTTCCGAACATAAGCCGGATACTTGCCAGCGGATGTTTTACCATAGATACCAGCTGTCTTACAACGCTGGTATCTCCGCCTCGTGAATCGCCGCCATAAGCAATATTCCCCGACACTGTATTGGAAATAACCGGTAATACAAACGTTGCCATAACTACCAGGAATAATACTCCGATTCCGATCAGGAATAAGATTTTTTCTTTTTTTATTCTTTTTATAAAACTGCGGCAGCAGAAGCATCAGCAATACCAGTGGAATATAAACTGCTTTTGAGAGACATCCGACGGACATCATAAATATTGCTCCGATCACAGAAGCTGTATGATAATACTTCGTTGACTGGAAAAATGCTTCTCTTGACCACTGGACACATCCCAGTGTAATGAACGAGAACACAACGCTGTCATACGTATAAGACGATGCCAGAAACAGCGGCGTCGGAAGCATCGCCACAAACGCCAGCAGTAATTTTCTGCTCTTTGCAAGGCGAATCGCCCAAAACATCACAATCACATACATCAGAAGATTGCCGAATTTTCCAAGTGCAAACACTGCCGAAAATGGAAGTTTCAAATTCTTTCCAATAAACAGAAAAACTGCCATCGGGATATATGCAATTTTATCATAGGAAATTCCTGACGTTTCCTGCGTCTCTTTCATAACAACTTCCGTGCCATGTTCATCCATATATGCTTTCAGAAGTTTATATTCTTCCTTTGTATTACATTTTGGATTAATGCGGTTCATAATGTTAAGTCCGGCTTCTGTCCATTCTACATTATGCCCGCTGGCAATTCGATAAGAATCCCGGAAATGAATCTGCTCGTCCCAGGAATTGCAGGTTGGCTGGGCCGCTGCAATGATCAACATGCCAAAACTCAGTGCAAATACTGCGAAATACCATTCTGTCTTCTTGATAAATTCTTTTTCAAAGAAAGTACAGTAAATCATCGCTCCGATCAGTAACACAAAAAAATAACGATACAGATTGATATCTGCTTTATTGGACAGAGATACTTTTGTCAGTTCTGCATCCTTATTCTTCTTCATGGTCATCTTCAGATAGGTGACTTTTTTATTAATGTTTGTTGAATATTCCGGCAGAAGTTTATTTACACAATCATGATATTTTTGCTCTGTTTCTTTGCCAAAATCATTGATTTCTTTTGTTTCTATATCATAGAACTCTTCATCTTTAAAATGCCCCTGCACATGGAGCATCTGAATATAAAGTCCTTTTGGAGCAGAAAATATAACCTGATATTCTTCCTGACCTGCACTCTCGCTGATGTACATATGATCGGTAATATCCAGATCATATGCATGTCCCCATGCAGACCGGTTTGCAAAAATCTCTACCAGCACTGCCAGCAGAATCACAACAATCGCAGCTATCAGTCTCTTATGTTTCTTAATATTATTCATGTTCTTTCTCCCTCTCATTCATACATATGATCAGGCTAAAGACAAAACTCATAGCCAGTAAAAATGCACAGGCCCATACATATGGTCGTTCTGGTTCTAAAGTTTCCACAATATAAAGAATTCCATTATAGTTCTGATAATTTGCATTGGTATAATCCAGGAAATATTCATCTGCCTTATTACCATATAAAGAAATCCTTGTCTGCGGTGAAATTCCACTTCCCTTTATTTCCAGCGTATAATCGCCATTGCATACTTCACCGTTTCCAAGAATCAGTTCTTTTGGTTTAATTTCATTCTTATTGACAAGAGCAAACAGCTCCTTCACTGCCACCGTCTGTTCTGAAATAGTCTCTCCATCGTGCTTCAATGAACATACAAGCTCTCCATCGGTATTTTCTCCCGATACATAAAAAAAGAGAGCTATGCCATATAAGTTTTCATCGTACAATGAAAACTGGATCTCAGCTGTTCTGCTGTTCGTGACAGCTCCAAGCTTGGGTATGGTATTTAAACTCTTGTATCGTTCTATGTCCGTATTGGTGTAGGCCGCATTCTTTCGGTCAACGGTAAAAACTACAGACCATAAAAGTGCCAGTACAAGAAATACATTTACTCCAAGCATGACAGCTTTTCGCTTTTTGCCCATAAACATCCTCTTTCTCCTTTAATCTCTGGTTATTGATTATAACAAACAATACTGTTAAAAACAAGACCCGAAAAACTACGCAGCAGTAATACGCACTCTCCCATAATTGATTTAATAATATAAATGTGAGTGAATTGTGATTCCTTCAAAAACAGAAGTAATATTTGACTGATTTCCTTTTTATTAGTAAAATACTCAGAAGAGAGGAGCGATCTATAATGTTAAAAAAAGCGATTGCCTGCCTGCTGGTTTTAGCCGGTGTATGTTCGTTTCACACCAGTGCAGCAGACAGTAAAAACGAGCAGTTCGTAAATGTAAATGTTTTTAATAAAGTATATTATGGAACCGTTACGAAGAATGCTGATGCCGGAGAAGCTATTTTCACTCCTGCCGGTAAATCCGCTGATTTTCTTCAGATAGAAGGAAGATGGGATGACGATGCTTTTTCCGGTGACTGTGTCATTTCTTACAAAGATGGAGAATCAGCAGAAGTTCAGTACAAAGACGGTCTGATTTCAGGAAAAATAAAAGAAACAGACCCTGACGGCATTTTTTTAAAATATTCTGCCATTGCCGGAAAACCATACAAAAAAATTAAATCCTATTCTGCCGATTCCAAAGCAGCATCTGTAGACTGGTTTTATCTTTGTACTCCAATCTCAGAATGGAAAGCAAATGCCCGGTCTATACCTTATAAAGAATTAACAGAAAATCCTTACGATCACGTTGATCATCCAATTGAGCTTGAAGGTGAAGTTCAGGAAATCTACGAAAGCACAAAATATGCCTATTTCAAGATCAAAGATGATGCCGGCAATCCTTATCTGTTTCGTGCCGTAACATTAAAAACAGATAAATTTGCTACTCCATGTATTCCAAATCTTTCCGTAGGTGACAGGATAAAAATTTACGGCGTTTATAATGGTTTGTCCGAGATTTCGGACAGCTCTACCATTTTATATCACCGCCTGCTCGGTTACAAAAAGTCATTTGATTCATTTAAGGACTGGATTATTTCAGAAGATGCCATGAAACAATACAGCGATCTGGTATCCGTTACGGATGTCGAAGCTCTTGATTCTCTTCCGGAATTTACCACGATCTGTGGGGAAATTGAAGACGATGACACCGCCGCTGATCCGATGCACCTGACGAAAGATTACAGAGAAATCTGCAAATATCCTCTTTATTATGCTGACTCAAAAGTTTCCGTAACCGGCAAAGTTGTATATGAAAATGCTGATGCCGAGTCAAACAATCTGGTTATGCTGTTATCTGAAGAGGGCACAGGACATATCTATTCATTATCCATGAAAATGAAAGACTATGTTTCCTATCTGGATAAGAAGATCACCTGCTCAGGAACCTTCAATGGAAATAACAAGATTCCTTACTGCAATCCGAACAGTCTCTCTGTCGGGTATGCACTTTTTCCAAATATTACTGTTGGCAAGATTCAGGATTGATTTCTTTAAAAGGAAAAGACTTATGAAAACACGAAATTATGGTATTGATTTTCTTCGAATGATTTCTATGATTATGATCGTCATGCTCCACACTCTGGGGCATGGCGGTATTTTACGTTCTGTTTCTTTTTTATCGGTACATTATCAGATTGCGTGGCTGCTGGAAGTGATTGCCTTCGGTGCTGTAAATACTTACGCTATGATATCCGGATTTGTCAGTGTTGATTCTCATTTTAAGATTTCAAACATTCTGATTCTTTGGCTTCAGGTCTTATTTTATGGAATCCTGATCAACACAGTTTTCTTTTTTCTGCTTCCGGAAAGCAGAAATACATCCGGCTGGATACAAGCACTCTTTCCGGTCACCCGAAAAGAATACTGGTATTTTACTGCTTATGCAGGAGTGTTTTTTCTCTCCCCATTTATCAATCAGATGTTTCGGAATCTCTCCGAAAAGCAGATAAAAACTTTATTCTGTTTTATTTTTGTCGTATTTTCTGTGGTTCCAAGCATTTCACAGACTTTTACACCGCAGCAGGATGTTTTTTATACGGGCGACGGATACAGTGTTTTCTGGCTCACACTGATGTATCTTCTCGGTGCGTGCATCAAAAAACTGAATCTGGTCTCTCACTCTAAAAAGAAAAAATACTTTATCTTATATTTTTTCTGCATTTTAATTACATGGAGCAGCAAAATTCTTGTTGAAAAATTTCCGATCAGCGGATTTACTCTGGATTCTTCTTTTTTGATTCACTATACTTCGCCTTTTATTGTAGTGTCTGCCATGTCATTGCTTCTTGTTTTTGGCAGCATGAATTTTTCTGATTTTGCAAAAATGATCATGCTGATATCACCGCTTTCTTTCGGTGTCTATCTGTTGCATGATCATCCTCTTGTCCGCAGTTATGTCATGACAGACCATTTTGCTTTTATCACAAATGGTTCTGTTTCAAAAATTGTCTCTTATTCTTTTTCGGAATTTATCCTTGCCATTTTTGTTGTTGGCTTGCTGTGTAGATGCGGTTCAAGCAAACTTGTTTCAAGTTGCTTCACTATACGCAATTCCTTCAAGTAACAAGCTTGAAGA
>ENA-OQAZ01000756-OQAZ01000756.1-human-gut-metagenome-genome-assembly--contig:-NODE-756-length-17338-cov-5.437569_pt1 | contig 17338 bp, 18 predicted proteins | sample MGYA00242737_ERZ504531 | MGnify/ENA primary metagenome ERZ504531 (study PRJEB26092, sample SAMD00036244) | human gut metagenome | host: Homo sapiens | study: EMG produced TPA metagenomics assembly of... | reverse complement strand
AAGCGCCATGGCCGACGGCACTCTGCCCGAGGCCGAGCTGCCCGCTTTTATCGTGGAGATCCCTGCCGACACCAAGAACGGTGACATCGCTTCCAATCTGGCCATGGCCGGTGCCCGCACCTGGCGCAAGGCCCCCAAGATGATCGCCGATGCCATCCTGGCCCATCTGCCTTCCATCGAGCACAGCGTGTTTGCCAAGGTGGAAGTGGCCGGCCCCGGCTTCATCAACCTGTTCCTCGCCCCCTCCTTCTGGGCCAGCGTGGTGCTGGGTGCCTGCTCCAACAAGGAGTACGGCCGCACCGACCACGGCAAGGGTGCCAAGTACAACGTGGAGTTCGTTTCTGCCAACCCCACCGGCCCCATGCACATGGGCAACGCCCGCGGCGGCGCTCTGGGCGATTGCCTGGCCGCTGTGCTGGACTGGTCCGGCTATGATGTGACCCGCGAATTCTACATCAACGATGCAGGCAACCAGATCCAGAAGTTCGGCAAGAGCCTGGCCGTCCGCTACCTGCAGCAGTTCTGCGGCGAGGAAGCCTATCCCCTGCCCGCTGAGTGCTATCAGGGCGGCGACATCAAGGTGTTGGCCGGTGAGTTTGCTGAGATCAACGGTGACAAGTACGTTGCAGCCTGCTCTGGGCTGGACGAAGAGGCCCTTTTTGCCAGCGAAGCCTTTGAGACCCTGAAGAACGCTCTGGTGGATTACGCTCTGCCCAAGAACATTGCGGCCCTCAAGCGCGACCTGGGCAAGTACCGCATCGATTACGATGTCTGGTTCCACGAGAGCACCCTGCACGAATCCGGCGCTGTCCTGGATGTTGTGAACAAACTGCTGGAGCTGGGAGCCTGCTACAAAGCCGAGGACGGTGCCATCATGTACCGCAGCGCCCAGTATGCTGCCAAGTACGGCACCGTGAACAAGAAAAAGACCGAGGACGGCACCGAGGAGGAAGCCAAGGACGAAGTCCTCGTCCGTGCAAACGGCATCCCCACTTACTTCGCCGCCGACATTGCCTACCACTACAACAAGCTGGCCACCCGCGGCTTTGCCAAGGCCATTGATGTCTGGGGTGCCGACCATCACGGCCACGTTGCCCGCATGAAGGGTGCCATGGATGCCATCGGCCTGAACGGCAACGATCTGGATGTTGTGCTGATGCAGATGGTCAACCTGATGCGTGACGGTCAGCCTGTCCGGATGTCCAAGCGCACCGGCAACGCCATCACCCTGACCGACCTGCTGGAGGAAGTGCCCATCGACAGCGCACGTTTCCTGTTCAACATGCACGACGCAGGCAGCGGCATCGACTTTGACCTGGATCAGCCGTCAAGACCGACAACGACAACCCCGTGTACTATGTCCAGTACGCACACGCCCGTATCTGCTCCATCCTCAAGAAGATGGAGAGCGAGGGCGTAGCCTTTGCCGGTGCCGAGCAGGTGGATGCCACCCTGCTGACCGACCCCAGCGAGATGGACCTGATCCGGATGCTGGCCGCCTTCCCGCAGGAGATCGTTATGGCTGCCGAGAAGTATGACCCCAGCCGCATCAACCGCTTTGTCATTGATCTGGCAAGCGCCTTCCACCGCTTCTACGGCAACTGCCGCATCCAGGGTGCAGATCCCGCCGTGCAGCAGGCCCGCCTGGCCCTGTGCATCGGTGTGAAGAACGTTATCTTCAATGTGCTGACCATGTTCAAGATCAATGTTCCTGAGAAGATGTAAAAGATAATGAGAAAGGGCTGTTGCAAAACAGTTCCAACGAAAAGATGAGATAGACTTCCCCGAAAGGGGTTGCCTATCTCATTTTTTTATTGTATGCTGAGCCTTCAATGAACCTGCTGCAACAGACTCCAGGAAAGCTCTGCACGTACCAATCACTCCCCCAAAGCCCGTGAATCCCTGATTGAGAAGTGCGCAAAAGCCCATATATATCACAGGACTCGGTTCTTTTTGTATCTTCCGTATAAAAAAATTCTCAGTTTTTGTGTTCTCTCACAAAGCATGTCCCATTATATTGACTTTGTATTTTCATCTACTGTAAAATATTTTGCGTAAAGCGTCATATTTATTCGCATTATGACGCACATTGGACAAGTCTTTTACGAAATACAAAGGAGGATTTTCTTATGAAAAAGCGTCTACTCAGCTTATTTCTGACATTCAGTATGCTGCTGACCTTTTTCCCTGTGAGCACTGTCACTGTTTTTGCAAGCGATTCCCCTATGGCATATACAGATGGTTCTTATCAGTTTATCCTCAATGCTGACAATACTGCAACAATAACCAAATATACGGGCAATGAACGTAGGATCACGATCCCTGCTCAGGTAGCACAAGGTACTCAAACATATCCTGTATCAAAAATCGGAGACCGGGTGTTCAACAATTACATATACACCCTGACAAGTGTCCAGATCCCCGACACTGTAACAGAAATTGGCAGCAATGCTTTTTATAATTGCACCTCACTGAAAAGCGTTACCATTCAGGACAATAAACCATCCTGCGTGAAAAAGATTGGCCGCCAGGCCTTTATGTTTTGCAGCGAATTAACAGATATTTCCATTCTTGATTCTGTAACAGAGATCGGCTCTGAGGCTTTTCATCAATGCGAAAAATTAGATACTGTCACCATTCCAGAGGGTGTAACATCCGTTGCAGACGGCATGTTCAGTTATTGTTACAGCTTGCACACCGTTACTCTTCCAGACAGCGTAACTGCCATTGAAGAGCGGGCTTTTACCGGAACTGCATTGACTCAAATTCATATTCCTGCCAAAGTGACACGGATCGAAACTGATGCATTTTCCGAATGTTTCGCTCTCTCAGCAATCACATCAGACAGCGAAAGCTATCCGGCAATAGACAATGTGTTGTACGAAAAATCAGCAAATGGTGATTACACCTTAGTTCGTTATCCTTCTCGAAGGGAAGATCTTGCCTTCAAAACACCCAATGCTGTGGCAAGAATTGGAACTCATGCTTTTGATTGTTGTTTGTATCTGACCTCTGTGAAGATGCCAGACTCTGTGATTTCTATTGGAACGGGTGCCTTTATGAATTGTTCCGCTCTGCAAGACATTGAACTCTCATGCAGGATCACAGAACTTTCGGAATCAGTTTTTGCAGGTTGTATAAGTTTAAAGAGCATCGATATCCCGGAGGGTATCACACAGATCCTCGATGATGCTTTTGCTGGCTGCGAGCAGCTCGAACGGATCGCGATTCCCAGCAGTGTAACCAAAATTCCCGCGTCGGCATTTTCCTCTTGTGAAAATTTGAAAACTGTGGAGTATTCAGGCTCTCGTTCTCAATGGAACGCTATTTCCACGAATTCTGGCCTACAAAATGTCCCTGTAGCACCTGGTTCTATTGATGTTACAGTAACCAGCGACATCCGTACCGTTACCGCCAAAGTTGATGGCAGCAGCGTTCCCATCAACGATGGCAAATTCATTGTCACGATTGGTAAAACAGTGGAATTGACCGTCAGCGATCCCCAGTACAGAGATCGTTATACCTGGGCAGGGGGCAGCGGCACTGTGAGTGCAGACAACACCACCTATACTTTTGTTGCAGGTCAGGATGATACAGCCGTAACTCTGACCACTGTCGAACACACAAATTATGACACCGGTGATTTCACCATCAGCGGTCTAGCGGACTATTCCTATGGGGACAATATCGATATCAGGATCGAGCCCAAGGATACACGCATCACAGATTACATTGTAAGATATGTCAGGAACGCAGGCACCTCAAACGAAGAAGAATTCAATGAGCTTCCAAAAGATGCCGGAACATACACCCTGCGAATCATTCAGGGTGATACCGTCCGAATCGACATTCCGGAAAAGATCACGATCCACCCCGTTACCATCACCAATGATACTTTCCAGCGCGAACTCACTGTCACCCTGCCAGAGGACGCTGTGGAAGAGGAAGGCAATGATCATACAGCCACAGTGACTGTCCGGGCGGACAGCAGGCTGAATGCTCTTTTACAATCTGACGAGATCAAACTTGAGCTTGTCTATCTCAACGATATGGGAGAAGAAGTCATCACTCCCACAAAAGCAGGCAGGTATACCGTAAAGGTAAAGATCCATTCCAATAGTCCCAATCTGCTCTCTGCCATCGTGGACGGAGGCACGTTTGAAATTCGCCAAAAAGCTGCTCCCATTGTTCCCACTGCAGATCTTTATCTCCTGACCATTAAGAATGCTGACGTTTTTATTGAGCATGATGGCGAAGAGATCCATGCTGAGCGAAACGAGATTGGTGATCTGGTTGCAAAGGTGCCTGAAAACGCCAGTGTAACTGTCACCTACATCAGCCAGAGCGACGCCATTGCGTTCGATCAATGGTTGGTCAGCGGTTTAGACGATTCGACCGATGTCAAACAAAATCCATTGCGCTTTCAAATGCCCGCAGATGAAAAGGGTGTAACGATTGAAGCCATGACAAAAGATGCTTCCATCGAAGATGGTAGTTCTGGCATTCTGGGCACCGTTATGGTCATTGGTGCTGCCGCCGTACTGACATGGCAGGGCTGCCGAATCGGCATGGAGCTTTATCTGAAGCGTATTCTCCCCGATGGCGCAGCGATCCCCGCCAATGCCACCGAACTTGCCGAACTGGTGTGGGTTGATGCCGGCAAACCTGCTCCCGCTGCTGCGTTGGACACGGATGCCACTGACGCACAGAAGGCTCTCACCTGGGCTTCTGAGAACCAGCTGCTTCCTTCCAATAAAACTGCAGATGCTTCTGTAAGTTACTGGGAAGTGATCCAGATCTGGCGCAAGGCGCAGACACTCAAGAACTAACCCCTGGCAGGCAGAAAGCCCCTGACGATTACACTGTCAAGGGGGCTTCCTGCTGTTTATTGGTGAACCCAATAGAGTGTTCACGATCTTCTTCGTCTTTTTATGATGTACACCACCGGCCTGAAAGTCATGGGCACCTTCTCTTTTTACCGCTTCGCGTGGCGCTCGCCCATGGGGATGACATCACAAAAGACGCACCGGCTCTTGGTGGAAAGAGCCACATCCTTGTGGTAGCAGCCAAAGAACCACTTTTCGTAGGTCAGCTTCAGCAGGACCTTATCAAGAAACAGGTGCAGGCGGTTGGATTCGCCCACCGCGAGGGAAGTAAAATCAAGGAATCTGCTTGGGGCATCGTGGGTCAGCACATAATCTACCTGCCAGCCGTTTGCTTCGAGATTGGCCTCACAGGCTGCGTATTCCTCATCGCTGGGCATCTCCTGCGGCCACCAGTTGTATCCGGCCTCCCGCTCTTCCTTGTCGGGACTCTCGGTGCCGCCGAAACAGAGATATTTCTTTCCCTCCAGCTCCAGCACGCTGCCACGGCAGACATGGTACACATTGCCGCCCAAAGCCTGGACCCTGCCGCCAAACCGCTCCTCGACGGGGTACTGGGCCAGCAGGTCGTAATTCTCGTGGGCACCATCAAGGAAAAGCAGGGTATAGGGGCGCTTGCGCAGCCAGTCGAGCTTTTTCTGTTCCTCCTTGCTGCCATCCCACACAAAGCCGAAATCGCCCAGCACCACCACAATGTCCCGTTTGCCCAGCCAGCGGAGCCTGCCGTGCTTGAAGCGGTCAAGCTCGCCGTGGGTGTCGCCTGTCAGATATACCATAGTCCCCTCCTGCCGCTTTGTGAAACCGTGGCAAAACCCTTGTCTCTGCGCGGCAAACCTGTTATTATTAAAGGAGCGAATCTTTGTTCGCCATTCTTTGTCATTTCCGGGCGCAGCGCCCGTATTTTATATATTATCGCTTTTTGAAGGAATTGTCCACATGAAACGTATTTTTGCACTGCTTTTATCCCTTGCCGTCCTGTTCAGCTGCCTTGCCGTGACGGCCGGAGCCATGTTTGACCCCAGCACGGTCTACGATGTCAAGGCCCAGAGCGCCTATATCGTGAACACCGACACCAACATCATCGTCTATGAAAAAGACAGCGAGAAGCAGGTGTCTGCCGGGGGCCTGACGAAATATATGACCATTGCGCTGGTGCTGACCAACTATGCCGACCAGCTGGACAGCATGTTCACGATGCCCTTTGCCATCTCGGACTATGTCCACAACACCGACAACGCGACATGCGCTCGGGCGAGACCTTTACCTACCGGGAAGCCCTTTACGCCATGGTGATGCGCAACGCCAATGAGGCCGCCATGGGTCTGGCCTACGAGCTCTCAGGCGGCGACCTGGCGGGCTGGGTGAGCCAGATGAACACCCTCTCCCAGCGCATCGGCACCACCAACAGCACCTGGACAGATGCCTGCGGGCTGGACAGCGGCAACACCACCACTGCCGTGGACATGTACCTGATCCTGCGTTACCTGATGAGCTTTGATGCCTTCAAGGAGATCTCCGCCGCCCCCACCTTCACGATGCCGGCCAAGGAAAAGCACGCCAAGAGCTTTGTGCTGCTGAGCCAGAACGTGGCCCTGAACAAGACCAGCGGCGGCAGGTTCTACCGCAGCGCCATGCAGGGCGGCATGTGCGATGTGATGGCCTACAAGAACGACAGCGGCGATCAGAGCTATGTCTCGTGGGCCAACAAGGACGGGGCCACCTACATCTTCTGCATCATGCAAAGCCCCGACACCTGCGATGATTACGGCTATTCCAACCGCCGCCCGGCGCTGTACGAGACCACCAAGCTCATCGACTGGGTGTTCGAGAGCTTTTCCATCCAGCCGCGCTGGACACCGACCAGGCGCTGGCGGAGATCCCGGTCAAATACTCCTCCGATACCGACACCCTGCAGCTCTACCCCGCCGACAGCATGATGACCCTGCTGCCTTCCACGGGGGATGGCTCGGTGACGCAGAAATATTTCCACCTGCCCGATTACGCCACGGCCCCCATCCAGCAGGCGACGTGGTGGGCACTGTGGAGCTCAAGCTGGCAGGCGAGACCATCGGCGTGGTGAACCTTATTGCCGGGCAGGATGTCCACCAGAACGCATTGCTTTTCACGGTCTCCAAGGTACAGGCCTTCTTCCACAGCCTGTATCTCAAGGTGGTCATCGTCCTCTCCCTGCTCACTCTGGCGGTCTACGGCCTGTGGGTGTTCATCAACCTGTGGAACGGGCGCAGACCGAACCGAAAGATCCATAGAAGATAAACCCCACTGCCATCCCTACGGGATGCCACCGCCCCTGATAGGGGCGGCCTTGGCAAAACCAGACAGCTTTACACCATGCCAAGGGCCCCACTATCAGGGGGGCTGTCACGCGAAGCGTGACTGAGGGGTTTCGCCACCGATCGCAAAGAAGCTCCGCCTTCACGGCGGAGCTTCTTTCTATTTCTTAGTCGATCGTCGTTTTTGTTCTGCCGATGCCGAGCACTGCTGTCGTGATCTTTTTCCAGCTGTTGCAGCCACACACGCCGTCCACCGTCAGGCTGGTGCGGCGCTGGTAGCCCCTCAGGCTTCCTCGGTGCGGGTGCCGAACAGGCCGTCGATGCGGCTGCCGGTCTGGTACCCCAGTGTGGAAAGCGCGTCCTGCAGGATCATCACATAGCAGCCCCGGCTCCCACGCCGCAGGGTGGGGTAGCCCGCTGTGGTGCCGCTGCAGGCCGGGGTGCCGTAGCGGCGGTCAAAGTGCACCCATGTGGGAGTCTGGCTCAGGGGCTCCACATAGCCCCAGGCTCCGGTGGACCGGGCGGCCCTATAGATGGCCGTGCGCTGGCTCTGGGTCAGGCTCTGGCCCACATCAAAGGCCACGCCGGCGTAATGCTGGCTGCGGGTGCCGTGGCCGCCTTCCCAGATGCGCCGGAAGGCATACCCCACCGGGATGCCCTTGCCGTACTTGCGGCGGGTCAGGTTCCAAGCCCCCATGGCGGCGATGGTCGTCCAGAGCACCGGGCTCCCCGATTTGCCCCGGAACTCCCGCAGTGTCAGGGTGCGCTCGGTGCTGTAAGGCATCGGGTCGTTTTCGTTCAGGCTGTTGTAGGTGTACACTTTGTTCTCATAGGCATCGTAGATCAGCAGCCGTGCCATCCGTCATCCCTCCTCGCATTCGCAGCTCTGGGCACGGAGCGCGGCCCAGGTCTCCTCGTTCACCGTGCCCGTCACCAGCAGGTCCGCCCGCTCCTGTGCTGCCCGGACACCTTCTGTTTCCTTCGGGCCGAAGCGGAAGTTCTCGGTCACATAGTCCTCGCCGCAGATCCGCATATAGCTCCATTGAGCCACTGTTCGATTTGCCCCACATCCGGGCCAACGCTCCCCTCTTTCATGGCGCGGCCGGGAAGCATCGGCCTGCCCGGCATCCCGGTCAGGTTGGGGGAAACGGCGGCCAGCTGCAGGCTCAGGGCCTCCACCGCCGTCCAGGTCTCCGCATCCGCGACCCCGGTCTCGGGCAGATCCAGCAGGGCCTGTGCACTGCGGGTAGAGGCTGCCGTCTCGTCGGTATACCGGTCAGACAGGGGCGGGCTTTCCACGCTGTCGAAATAGTAGGCAATGCGCTGCAAAAGGAGGTTGTAGTAGAGCACCGCATCCCCCGTGGCCCCCACTGCCAGCGGTGTGCCCGGGTAGGCAGGCGCTTCAGCGTGACCACCGGGCCGGACACCCGCAGGGTGCTGGCTTTGCCGTAGAGAGGAATTCCAGGTCGTGCGCCCTACTACACCGTCCACCGTCAGCTTCGCAAAGCGCTGGTAGGCCCGCACGGAATTCTCGGTCGCCGCACCGAAGCTGCCGTCGATGGAAACAGCGGGGATGCTGCTCTCGTAAGCGCTCATCAGGTAGAGGTAGAACTGCAGCTCCCGCACTGCCGTTCCGGTGCTGCCCCGGCGCAGAATGCCCGGATACTCGCCGGGGCGCAGGCTGGCTGTGAGCAGCCGGTTGGCGATATCGTTGTAGACCTCATACAGCTTGTTCCAGGTCGTGCGGCCCACCACACCGTCACTGGTCAGGCCGAAGTAGCTCTGGAATCTCCGCACTGCCGCCGCCGTGCCTGCGCCGAATTTCCCATCTACGGTCAGGGTGTTCAGGCTGGGATACACCGTGCGGGCGATCTTGAGCCAGAACTGCACCAGCCGGACGTTCTGCCCGCTGCTGCCCTGCCGCAGGGCTGTACCCGGGTAAGCGTTGGGCCTGCCATTGTCGGACTGGATGCTGCGGAACTGATCGTAGAGTTCTGTCCAGGTGGCGCGGCCCACCACACCGTCCACAGACAGGCCGTATCTTCGCTGGAAGGCCCGGACCGCACCGGCGGTGCCGCTGCCATACACGCCATCCACTGTCACGGAGGGGATGCTGCTCTCGTACTGGGCCAGAGTGTTCAGCCAGAACTGCAGCTGCTCCACAGCGCTGCCGGAAGAGCCGACGCGCAGGACGGTGCCGCCCCAGGTGCCGTCCGAGAGGGTGCCGGCGGCTGTTTCTCCCTCGCTGGTCAGCTCTGCAAGGTCTTTCACCGAGACATAGATATAGCTGATCTTATACCAGGTCTGCCGCCCCACCACGCCATCAGCGGTCAGGTTGAACTGCTTCTGGAATCTCTTCACGGTCTCGGTCATCCTGCTGCCAAAGACCCCGTCCACGGTCAGCAGGCCAAGGAAGGGGTAATCCTTGGTGATGCGGTTCAGCTGCCGCTGCAGGGTGAACACCGCCGTGCCCCGGTCTCCCCGCCGGAGGGGAGAGCCCGGATAGCTTTTGGGGATGGACTGGATGTTGCTGGTGCGGACGATCTCGATATCGCTGCCGTAATAGTATTTGAGGATGCTCAGGGCATTGCGTCCCTGATTTGCCAGCGTGACCGTGCCCCACTGCTTGAGCCCCGGGCAGGTGACGGACTTTCCGTCACAGTATTCGGAGTAGTAGGGATTCACGGTGCCGGTCTTGCGGATGTAGGTGTTGAAGATGTCATCCGTCAGCTTTACCATCACATCGAACACAGTGCGGCCATGGACGTAATACTGGTCGTAGCTGGTGGAGTTGGTGATATTGAAGGTGTAGCCTTGCTGGGATACCACTCGGTGTAAATGCGGTTGAGCGCCAGCGAGATCTGGCAGTGGATGTTCGCTTTCAACGCTTCAATGGGCCAAGTGGGGTAGACCTCGCTGGAAGCCACATTGGCGATATAATCCCGGAAGGACACCGTCACGTTCCGGGCCGAGGCGGCGGGCCTGCCAGATGGACCGTAATATTTTTTGGCACGATGACCCGGTCCAGCACCCGGCTGCCGGTGCAGTGCTCGGTGGGGGACGGGCCGCTGCCGCCATTCCCCGCAAACAAAGCGTGGGTGGGGATGATCACAGGCGGGTTGGCAATGTCTTTTCCCTCCTCGGTGTCCGGGATCATCTCAGGCCGGGCCAGCGTGACCTGCCCGGCAAAGATCTGGATGCCCTGGATGCGGACGGTGCGGTAGCCCGGCTTTCTGGCCGTCAGGCTGCACACGGCATAGGCAGGGTCGTGGTGTTGTTCTCGTCCAGCGAGAGGGCGCAGGCCGGGGCACAGATGGCCACATCCTCGGCATTGCCTCGGCATCGGTGATGCGGTGAGCCGTGAAGCCGCTGCCGGTGATCACAACAGTCACTCCCTCCACCGGAGCCGACTGCCGGGGCCGATAGGTCTGGATACGCAGGATGCCATTCATCATATAAAAAACTCCTTTGCCGATAAGCTGATTCTCTTACAGCTTATTCCGCAAAGGAGCAGAGGGTGCATTTTTCAGTTGATGTAGCAGCGGTCCTGACCCACCAGCCAGTCCTCGCACAGGCGCTCGGCTTCTTCCACGCTGCGGCTCACACAGTGGAACAGCGCCCCGTTCAGCGAACAATAGGAGTAGCGGACTTTGGGCACACCGTTCGCATCCTTAAACTGTTCACAGCGTTCCTGCCCGGGCATCAGATAAAATGGTTCCATTTTCCACGCGCTCTCCTCATTTTTGTCATGTTATGGCATTCTGCGGCACCGCCGCGCAACACCTTGCCTATTGTATCACCATCCGGCGGCAAAGGCTATTCGCCGATTGGACAAAAAGAACCGTGATTCTTCGGCCATGATTGCCATTGACAAGGTGTTTTTCACATTTTGCCGCGGGCGCAGCGGTCGGTCCCACCCTTACACGACCATGCACCACAGCGGGGTTGTGATGAGGGAGAGCACCGTAGAGACCGCAACGCACTTGCTGGCAAAGGAGGAATCCCCGCCGTACTTTTCCGCCAGAACGGCGGTCACGCCGCCCATAGGCATGGCGGCCAATACCACGGAAACACCGGTCACAAGGCTCTCCGCGCCGCAGAGCCTGCAGCCCAGCAGCACCGCTGCCGGGATGAGCCCCAGCCGGATGAGGCAGTAGAGGAAGCAGTCCTTATCCCAGAGTTTGCCCATCCGGCTGCTGCCGATGATGGCACCGATCAGGATCATGGAAACACCCATGTTGCAATTGCTCAGGCTCTTGACGGTGCGGCCCAAAAAGCCGGGCAACGGCAGCTGAGAGGCCATCAGCACCATGCCCACCACGACCGCCAGGATGCAAGGGTGGGTGAATGTTTTCCGCAGCACGGCCCTGCGGTCTGCCCGCATCTCCTCTTTGGAAGCGGGCTTTTCGTCCTGCAGAAAGTAGCTCACGCCCACCGACCACATTGCCACACGCTGGGGGATGAGTAGATGGAGCTGAGCAGCAGGCCGCTGCTGCCCCAGATGCCGTCCACCAGTGCGCTGCCCAGAAACGCGCCGTTGGAGCAGACCGTGCCATACTGGTAAACGCTCCGCTTTGCAAAGGGCAGCCAGTTGTAGCCCAGGGCACACAGCACCACACAGCCGATCTGCAGCGCCAGCGAGATCACAAGGATCGACGCACTGCTCTTCAGCACATCCCAGCTGAACTCCACCAGAAACGACTGGATGATGTTCGCGGGCAAGATGACATTGATGAGCAGATCGGTCAGGCACTTGCGTCCCTGCGCATTGATGATGCCCTTGCGGGCCAGAAAAAAGCCAATGAGGGTCAGCAGCGCAAGCTGGCCCTGCAATGTCAGCAGACTTGAAATCTCAGCCATGATTCCTCCTGTGTTTTGCACCAAAAAAGACTTCTTTGTTCAAAGTATAAGAAATCCGGCCGGGAAAAGCAAGGATTCCGATAACTTTTCAGCCCAGCGGCAGGTACACCACCGCTTTGGCACCGTGGGGGGTGTTCTGCCCGAACGCTGCCCTGCCGCCATGGGCGGCGGCGATCTGCTGCACTACATACAGGCCAAGGATATGGGGCGCATTTTCGGCAGGCTCCGCAGCGTTCAGCGCCGCCAAAACGGCAGTCGGATAGCCGATGCCGTCATCTGCCACGGTCAGGCAGAAGCGCTCCCCTGCCCGCCGGGTGTACACGGTAATGTTCACCGGTTTTGAGTTATGCCGGACACTGTTGTTCAGCAGGTTTTCCAGCAGCCGCGCCATCAGCGCCTCATCCACCGAAAGCACTGTCTGCTCTGCTGGTTCTTCCTGTTCCAGTGTGATTCCGCAGTGCTCTGCCAGCGGGCTTTCGCAGAACTGCGCCACCAGCTGCCGGAACAGCGGCCCTGCCCGGAGGTCTTTCCGGCGCAGGGGTTGGGCACCGTATTCCAGCTTACTGGTCAGGTTCAGGTCATCAATGAGGGTGCGCAGCTTTTCGCACTGGGTGCGGATGCCGGTCGCTTTCTGCCGGGAGCTGTCTGGCAAAAGTGCATCCTGTTCCAGCTGCTCCGCCCAGCCTAAGATCAGCGCCAGCGGGGTGCGCACGTCATGGCTGACCCCTGCGATCCACTGGGTGCGGGCGTTGTCCCGCCGGGAAAGCATCTCATTTTTGGCTTGCAGCTGCGCCCCGGTTTGGTTCAGCTTTTCTGCCAGTTCCCCGGCAAAACCATCCGTAGGCAGCTGGACGGTCTGCCCCTGCGCCAGAGCATCCAGACCGTTTGCCACGGTCTCCAGCCGCTTTGCCCCCCGCCAGCTCAGCCAGAAGCAGAGCACCAGACCCAGCAGCAGCAATCCCAGCGCTGCCGCCGGGAGCACCCGCACCATGCTCAGAGCAAAGTCCGGTGAGCTGTAAATGCTGTACTTCCACAGGCTCCCCTTTGGCAGCCCGATGACAAACAGCCCGTAGGGTTCTGTCCAGCAGAACACCGGGTAATCCGCCAGATACCAGCGGGAAAATTTGGCGATATCGCCGGGAGTGTAGGCGTGGTCCAGCTCCTGCGGCAGGCCGTAGCTCCAGCGGATGTTTCCCACATCGTCCAGTACCATCGCCCACGCGTAGCCGTTCATCCACTCCTGCGGGGTACGTTCTGCCCCAAAGGCAAGCCCTTCAGCGGTCTCCACCATGGAATCCGCGATCTCGCTGGAGGAATACTCCCGCTGCGGCAGGCGGCAGCTCTCCTGCCAGCCCAGCCAGCCCAGCACCGCAACACCGGAAAACAACAGCAGCAGAACGATGCCCACCGCCGCCAGCACATACCGCCGGATCAGGCGCACAAAGGTTTTCATGCTTCTTCCCCCTTTGTCAGCTTATAGCCAATGCCCCGCACCGTCCGCAGAAACTGCGGCGCACCGGGTTCGGCTTCCAGCTTCTCCCGCAGATGCCGGATATGTACCCCCAGACTGTTCTCGTAGCCATAATAATCTGCGCCCCAGACCGCCGCACAAAGGGCATCGTAGGTAACGATGTGTCCCCGGTTCTCTGCCAATTTCCGCAGCAGCGCCAGCTCGGTAGCGGTCAGCGTCAGTGTTTTGCCCTCTGGCAGGGTAACAATGGCATCATTCAGGTCTACGCACCGCTCCCCCAGCTGCAAAGGTGCCGATTTTGTACGGGACAGCTCTGCCCGGTACGCCCGCTGCAAAATATGCTGCACCCGCAGCAGCAGTTCCTGCATCAGAAAGGGCTTGGTCAGATAGTCATCTGCGCCAAGACCCAGCCCGAACAGACGGTCGGCATCCGCATCCCGTGCAGAGAGGAACAATGCAGGGACATCCGCTTTTGCCCGCAGCGCCCGGAACAGCGAAAATCCGTCCCCATCCGGCAGGTTGATATCCAAAATCATCAGCTCCGGCTGTTCTGCCGCAAAGCAGATGCGGGCAGCGGCGCAGCTTTGGGCGGTTCTGATATGGCCATATCCTGCGCCCCGCAGCTGCTCACACAGCAGTGCCAGCAGTTCGGCGTTGTCATCCACAAGCAGGAGCTTTGCATCATAAATGGTATCCATAAGGGCAGTTCTCCTTTCCCGCCTTTACTATACCACACTTTTTGCGCCGCAGCGGAACGCCTGCAAATTTAAGGGGAAATTAAGCTGCGCTTCCGGTCAGTTTAAGGCAGCGGGTGTATTCTGGCATCGTTCCGAAATCCATGAATGCGAAAGGAGACCATTTATGAAACCTGTGATCGAGACCCATGCCCTTTGCAAAAGCTACCATGGCCGTCCGGTGTGGATCATTTGAACCTGACTGTCCCGGAGGGCTGTGTCTACGGCTTTTTAGGCCCCAACGGTGCGGGCAAATCCACCACCATGAAGATGCTGCTGGGGCTTGTACACCCCACCGGCGGCAGTGTGGAACTGCTGGGGCACACCCTGAACGAAGCAAACCGCATTGCCCTGCTGCGGCAGACCGGCAGTCTGATCGAATCCCCCTCCGGTTACCTGCACCTGACCGCCCGGGAAAACCTTTCCATCGTGGCTGACTTGAAAGACGTGGACCGGAAGGACATCCCCCGGGTGCTGGAGATCGTGCACCTGACCAAAGACGCTGACCGGAAGGTGGGGCAGTATTCCCTTGGCATGAAGCAGCGGCTGGGCATTGCCATGGCGCTGCTGGGCAGCCCCAAACTGCTGATCTTGGACGAGCCCACCAACGGTCTGGACCCGGCGGGTATTCAGGAAATGCGCAGTCTGATTGCTTCCATGCCCCAGACCACCGGAGCCACCGTGCTGATCTCCAGCCACCTGCTGGGCGAGATCGAGCAGATGGTGGATCAGGTAGGCATCCTGAACCACGGCAGGCTGCTGTTTGAGGGTTCTTTGCAGCAGCTGCAAAAACACAGCCGGGGCGGCATTCTGCTGCGGGTGCTGGACGTTTCCAAAGCCGCAGCCGTCCTGCAGCAGCAGGGGGTAAAAGCCGCTGCACCGGCAGACCAGCCGGATACCCTGCAGCTGCCCCCGCTGCCGGACGAAGCGCTGGCGGCGCTGGTCTGTACCCTTGCCGAAAGCGGCGTGGGTGTGGTTGGACTGACTGCACAGACAAAGAGCCTTGAGGATATCTTCCTCAGCCTGACCCAGACCAGCGGGGAGGTGGCGTAAGATGGCAGCTTTCCGTGCAGAACTGCAAAAAGCCCACCGTAGGCATGACCTTGCCCTCTGCCTGCTCCTCCCCGGCATTGTCGTGCTGTGGGTGGGCGGCCTTGCCCCGGCAGACCCGGAGGAGCTTGCCAACGGTTACAGCGCCCTGCTTTACAGCCTGCCCGTCATTGAAGCTATTCTGATGCCGGTGATGATGGCAGTGCTGGCCTCCCGGCTGTGGGATATGGAGATCAAAGGCAACACCGCAAAGCTGCTCTACACCCTGCAGAGCCGCCGCAGCCTGTTTGCAGGCAAGGCGGTCTTTGGGGTACTAGAGGTGCTGCTGGTCACGGTGCTGGAGCTGGCCTGCGTTCCGGTGCTGGGGCGCGTTCATGGTTATACCGAAGCCTTTCCCACCGGGCAGCTGGTCTACCTATTCATCTGCACGCTGGCAGTGGGCACAATGCTCTTCTTTGGAGAATTTCTGCTGATGCTGTGGGTGGGCAACCCCCTGCCTGCGCTCTGCGTGGGCATCGTAGGGGCACTGGTGGGGCTGTTCTCTGCTTTTATGCCGCCGCTTGTCAGTTATTTTGTGCCTTTGGGTACTACATCCCTCTGAGCGCCTACGAAGTGGCGAACTGGGACAAGGCCACCCACACCGTCACCTACGGCACCCGCCCCTTCAACTGGGGCTGCTGGCCTTTACCCTTGCGCTGGGCGCTGTGCTGTTTGCCCTTGCGTGGCGCAAGGTACAAGACGAGGAGGTATAAAACCATGCTGAAACGCTGTATTCTTGCGGAGAACCGCAAACTCCACGCATCCCCCATCTGGGCAATGTTCTTTGTGCTGCCCATTCTTTCCGCCACCTACGGCACTTTCAATTATCTGCAAAATCTTGAGATCCTCACCGACGGCTGGTATAGCCTGTGGACCCAGCACACCCTGTTTTATTCCATGCTCTTCTTCCCTGCCATGGTAGCCACCTATGCTGCCTACTTGTGGCGGCTGGAACATCTGGGGCACAACTGGAACCTGATCATGGCAAGCCCCGTACCGCCGCTGGACCTGTTTGCAGCAAAGTTTGCGGTGGTGACAAAGCTGGCGCTTCTGACCCACGGTTTTGTGTTCGCGCTGTTCGTGTTCTGCGGCAAGGTATTTGCCCATCTGCCCGGCTGCCGCCGGTCACCTTACCGCTGTTTTTACTGCGGGGACTGCTGGGGGCGTTGGCTGTCATTGCCGCACAGCTGGTGCTGGCCATGGTCATCCGCAGCTTTGCCGTTCCTATTTTTCTGGGGCTGCTGGGCGGCATTACCGGCATCTTTATCAGCTCCAAAGGCTTTGGAATCCTGTGGCCCTATTCCCTGATGCAGCTCGGTATGAACTCCAACAAAAGTGCGGATGCACTGGCGGGCAGCTACGGGCTGTTTGCCTTCAGCTGCATCTTCTGGCTGGGGACAATGTTCCTTCTGGCATGGCTCCTGCTGAAAAAACGGGATGTCCGGGCATAGCACAAAGGGGAGAGCTCCTTACACTGCTGGGTATCCGTAAAACAGTTTTCGAGAAATGACACGGCAACTGCCTGTCAGGATTGGTTACGGAGTACCCGGCTAGGCCGAGGAAGCATCAAGTCCCATGTCCGCACCGTTAAGGTGCTGGGTATGGGACTTTTTGCATTTCAGGAACGTGTACACCTCTGGAAAGGTGTAACACACTAGACTTTGTACCAAAGTCGTGTGCCAAGGGTGCTGCGCCCCTTTGGAATCCCTGCTTACATCGCCCATGGGCGATGTGGATTCGCCGCACAAAAAGCTCTCACAAATGCACACCCGGCTGTCTGCGGCGAGGAGAAGGCACTTCTGCGGAAGTGTAATAACCCACTATAACACTTTCATCCCTGCGGTCTGCAAAGTGTAGTGGGCTCTCCGAGGGGGAAACGGCTGTATAGGGTGCGCTTCGGGCAAATCGCTGCGTACGTGCGTACCAATCTCTCGTACGCACGTACGCAGTAAAACGGCTAAAATCTCCTATATAGGGGTGTTCTTCTGGAAATCAATATGATATACTCAA